>UEXM01000024.1_pt1 | contig 192812 bp, 216 predicted proteins | sample 1796661 | NCBI WGS metagenome assembly UEXM01 (sample SAMEA4772469, study PRJEB27181) | metagenome | reverse complement strand
CCATCATCTGTGATGTTACAAACATCCTCTTTAGTGTAAATCCACGCTGCACAGTATGCATCTTCTCCCTGTTGTTCAATCAGTTTGTTAACACGTTCTTGGAGTTGTTTGAGAGTGTAGTTCATGATTTGAATGAATGAGGTGAGTAAGTGTTACTTATGAATTCATATCAGTCCAAGTTTCTTCACCATAGCAATCGATAATCTCTTCTTTTAAATCTTCCATATCATAATCTTTGAGATTCTGCTCAATACTTTCAACAGCAAATGTAATCAAAGATTTCATATCCATTCCCTCTACAAGCATCTCTGCATAAGCATTCTTGAGTTGATCGATTTGATTGATAGTCATCATTTGAAAAAAAGTGTGAGTGAGTGTGAAAAGTGTTGCCCTTAAGCAAACTCACTAAATGTGAAACCGTTCACGAAATCATGGGTGACTTTGTTATCACGAATGAACCACTGAAAATCCTTCTGAAAGACACCATCAGTGAACGCATTACAGAACTCATTGATGATAGCATTGAGACGTGATTTGGTTGTGGTTGATTGCCATCCACCATCGAAGATGCGAACGAAATCATCACCAACCTCAGCGATCTTGTTACCATGCAAGCGAACCTCAGATACGCCGTTCTCAGTGATAACGGACGTGTTAGCATTGGTCCAGTTCTTGTTGCCTTTGATGGCAGCGTTCATGAGAGTTTCGATCTTACGCAAAATTGGTCCTGTGTGGTTGACTTCTTAAGTATGCCCCATCTGCCAGTCAATTGCAAGGGGGTAGGTGCCACTACCTGAACTGGCACCCCACTCAGTCCGTTTGCTCGTATTCAATGTAGTCTTTGAACTTACGTACTGACTTCTTCCTCTGACGACGAATGTTCTTTACTTCGTAACCATATGATTCTGCTTCGTCGATTGCATCGTCCTGTTGAAATTCGTCGTTGTACTTGTAACTCTTAGACATTGTTCTGGAGTGACTGTGCTGTATTTAGTAAAGTGTCAGTTGTCTTTGATAGTAATCGTTTTGTCCTTGATTTGTTGGTTAATATACCTTCCTAAGGACTTTTCAGGGTCATTTAGTATATTTTGGACATTATTAGTAAATTCTTCAACATTTTCACAGTTATACTCATATTCTTTAGGGTTTTTACTCTGAAATGTAATGAATACACTACTATCTTCTACCTTTATAGATGAAATAGCAGATGAATTCATGTCTTTGAAGCTAATAGCAGTCATCATAGTGAAACAATGGTTAAAATGAAAAATCTGAAAAAACTCATTTTCTTAAATATCTCAAAAAATGAAAAGTTTGTTTTTTTGGTTTTTTGAGTTTTTTAAAGATTTGAGTTTTCCACAGGGGTGTGGAAAAGTGTTTTCTCCCCTTTCCCCCGATGTAATCAGTATAGGGCTTGGCGGGTGCCCTGGGCTGCCTCTGTGTGCCACTTTGAGGTCTGTCCACTTTCGCTTGACTTTCGATAGGTAGCACGCTAAGCCAACAGCATCAGAGTACCTTTAGAGCCCCCTGGAAGCACCTCGTGAGACCCCTTGCAGTAACTACAGAGCTCCCAAACACATTTATTTAACCATTTTAAAAGTTTTCCACAGGTTTTTCCACAGGCACTCACATCCCTTGCTATCACTGACGCGGAGAACAGTGTGTCCCCCCTCGGTGAACATCATTCATCTGGTGGTTCATAAAACTCAGAATAGAAGTAAAGAAACGATGATAAACTCTTCGTTACCTCTAATGATTTACATACTTCTAACCATGATTTGTATTCATTTTCCAGATCTTGCCCTAATGTTATCGTAATGTCCCTTGACTTCATCATTCAATCGGTTGAGCATTTGTTGTTGTAGTTGCAGTGTCGGATGCATTGCTTTGGTCAATGGAGTCAACGTTAGATCTTCCATTGTTAAATCGGTTCGTACCTTCTTCCAACCCATGATGTATTTGAGAGCGAGTAGTAATGTAATTGAGTTCATGATAGTATTGTGGGAAGCACAAGATACACACATGATTGAACTTATGAATGGAGAGTCTATCTGTAATAGGTTTAGTCATGATCTCAATTGTAATATACTGATCACATTTAAAATAGACCCATCCTTTGAGTTTGTTTCTCTCCCATGTTACATAATCATTTACCTCTGGTTCGTACATTCTTAGTATAAGTCAATGGTAGGAGTTTACTGATGATAGTGTGCAAGTTTACATACTGTCCACTATAGTCTAGACAGTCAGGATCTAGATGATATTGTTTATGTTGCACTGATTCAAGGATCGTATAAAGTTCTTGATTAGTGAACTGTTCTTGGAGTTCTGATTGGTCCATCGAGAGGGTCAGTAATGGGTACAGAGATGTAACATTGCAGTTTATAATCTCTTGGGTTAAGTTTATGTGCTATGATTTGTTTCTTAGCATGAGAGTAATCTTCAAACCAAGAGAGATTAAACTTCTTAGTTCGTGGTTCTAATCGCCATGGGAAGATGTTATGAGGAAAGAGTTTAATATCCTTACAACGTGTGAACTTAATCGTTCCAGAACTCTTCCCAGTCTTCTTTACTTGCTTCGTTGATGGCTGCCGCTTCGATGTAGGCTTGGTAGCGCTCGTCAAAGTCTCGATATTTTTCTTGAGACTGTTCTGCGTCTTTGACTTTGGTGACGATGATTTGTTTACTGTCCGTGATCCTCCATTCGAGCGTGTCCCCTTCGTTCCATCCGAGCGTTTTGAGCGCTCCTTCGGGGATGTTGATGTAGTAGTCTTTTTCGTCGGGGTCATTACTCAGTTGCACGGTTGTAGTATAGCGTATCATTTGATATAACCGTTGATCTCCAACCATTCTCTCGTCATAGGTGTGGGTTCATAATCATTCCACATCGCTCCTTTCGCACAACTATCAAGTGCTTGTTGCGTCACAGATGCTGTCTTACCTGCCCACGTTGCTTCTGCTTCCCATGGTTGTGCTGAGGGTGGATAGGTACGTTCTACCATCTCTCTCCAGATCATTGGTACGCTATCTTCTGGTTTGATGATCGCAATCATTGAGTTATTGATTGTACCAGCCATGCAATCTTGAGCAGCATGCCAACCTTCGTGACGGACTACGCTCATCATTACACCAGGACTCGTCATGTATCTCTTATTCAGATAAAAATGATTACTCACAGTGTGATACACACCACGATGACCTACTGGGAAATACCTTTCATCAGCGAGATAAACATTGACTCCGATCTTTTCAAACGAGACCATGATGCGATTGAATTCATCACCAACAACATCCCAGTGTTCTTCAGGATGTTGTGCCCTAAAATCATCAATGCTGTAGATCTGGGTAACATCATCAGTACATTCTTTCAGCAACATACATCCCATCGCATCCATCGTAAAGTATCCCTTTGTGGGTTCTGCTACGACAGGTGCTACAGTTCCACCATGTAGTGCTCCAAGGAGAGCACCACTTACAATCGCATCACGTAGTCTCATTCAGTTTACCTTTTGTTGTAGATACATGTAACCAAACTGTTTCCGTCCATAGTGTGAACTCAACAATGTAGTGAGTTCTGAATCAGACAGATTCAATTTCATAAACCGACGCATACATGCTGCTGATCGGTTCAGTTCATATTCTACCACAGAATTCTCATCTGGTAGTAGGTCAATCGCATCATTAACCTTTTCTACAGCATCAACCAATGGTTGTGCTTCATCAGTGCTTCCTTTCATTTTCATTACAATTTGGGCAAAGTTTACGAATCATAGCGAGTCTCTCACTAAGCACTTCTAATTGCTTAGGATCTCGCTCATAACATATGTCTACCAGTAGATCAGCGATCTGTTTCTGGTAGGCTGAGGTAGAGTTGGAGGAGCTCATCTTCGTTAAAGAAGTGTGTGGACTCGTTTATGTATGCCTCAGGATCCATCCACTCAAACCACTCATCTGCAAAATGCAGTGCGTCATCAATACGATCCTCAGACATCAACTCACGAAAACGAGTCATCATCCAATCACAAATATCATCACGTTGCTCAGAGATTTGAAGAGCGAGTTCGTTGTTCATAGGTAAGGACGTTGTTGAGGTGATCGAATGAAATAAGTTGACAGGAATGGGGTAGCAGCTTGTTAACTGCTGACGCATACTCATTGGGGAAACGTTTGAAGTAACGCCAATAGCGTGTGAGATCTTCCTCTGAAAGATCTGTGCGTGGTACAACAGACGTAGTATGTGTCCCATAAAAAGGATTCACGCATGGTGGTTGGATAAGATTCTCAACCAAGTCATCAGTAACGATACTCATTTAACAAAAACCTCTTGGTGATGTTCTTTGGTCAGGTCATGGACCTGTTGTAGATGATAGCAAACATGTGCTACGTAGTCAAGATCTTCATCAGCAGGATCGAAATCGAATGAACAATCCCAATCTACTGTACCATCATTGAATACAGGAGCACCGAATGGTGTGCCTTCTTCATCGAGAGCATAAGCATTACCATCAGCAACAATGTAAAACTCGGGAGCAGACATAGGAGAGAAGAGAATGAACTATAGTTAATTTAGCAGAGATCTCACAGAGAGTCAACCTCTCTGGTACAGATAACCGCCTGCCCAGTCAGCATTCTCAAGCACAAACTCACGATCTTTGATGATGCGAAGATCATAACGAACACCCTTAGCAGGTGATTTGAATGATGCTGACTTATACAGTTCACCAGTCTTCTTGTCTACAAATGCATGGACAGAGCGACTACCACTCTCAGTGACCATGATAACCTTGTGATACTTGCGACCAGTCTCGATCTCAAACTTGTAAGCATCTTCACCAGACTGAAGGGCATCGATGCGCTTCTGGTAGTATGCTGCGTCGTCCTTACCAGCAGCAAAGAAGTTCGCACGTTTGATTCCCTCAACAACAAAGTCTTGCTCAAGAGCAAGGCAGAGCATTTGAGTCCACTCAAGCACGTTAGCAGCGATCTGCTCGCGAGCAGCAGCAGTGGAAGCGTAGTCAGCGAAGGTGGTGGTCATGTCGTTTGTGTTGATGAACTTAGTATAGCGTGTGGTGAGGGTCAGACCATGCGGACGTGGACACTATGAGTACCGTCCTTGTTCAGTTGACGAATATACAGATCACTGTGGATACTACGTGCGAGTGCTTCTTCCATCGTTTGGTAGCACACTTCACCCTCTTCAGGAGTGACTGCAGTGATCTCGTAATACTCGTGTTGCATGGTGTCCTGTGTTGATGTTCTTAGTATAGGGCAGATCATGCCTTGCGGATCTCACCACCGACCACTACGTCAGCTGGCACACGAGAGATGGTGTAGCGACGGATCTGCTGAGAGAATTCACGCCATGCCTCTACAGTCTCGTTCACGATGCGATTGTGCTGACGATCCATGCCCTTAGCAGTCGTACACTTGCCTTCCTTGCGGAAATAGGTGATGGGGTGCTGGGGAGCATCCACGGTGTCGATCTCGATCTTGTAGAAGGAGTGCTTAACGACTTGAACGGTCATGGGGTGTGTCCCTTGCTGATGAATATAGTATAGGGCATCTGAGTGCCCTGTGGTCAGTCAGTGGGCAGTTCTAGTTGTGTCCACTGGAGGTGGTCATCACAGCAATCAGAGTCGCTAAGATCCACCATGTCCATGTCCACATGCTTGGTCAGTTTCCCAAACAGCATGTTGATGAACTCACGGTCGTTTTCTGTAATCATATTCATATGTTAGCGCATCGATGCGCTGTTGCAGTCGGTCAGTAGACGGTTCTTTAACTGGTACGTTCTCATCCCAGACTGGTACTGCATTGTCTAAATTCTGGAGTAACCAGCGATCTAGCATAACTTCGTTCATGTTTTAGTTTGTGATTAATTTGCTTAGACTAATTGCGAGCAGGAATGTAAGCATGATAACAACATCCCATGCTTTGGTGCGAATAAAATACGGTACGCTGATCAAGTCAGCAATGAAATGAATGATTACACCTACGAGTAGGTTAACATGCAGCACGACAAAGTAAGCAGCGATTACACTCACGCTACCTAGCACTCTCATGTACACATCAACAGGCATCATAATCAATTCAAATATTTGAAGGGAGATGGACCAGTCTCCCTATTGGTTTAGTCACCTGCAGGTGAGGTCATGTTGTGTCGGGTCTCCCCTCCACCTATTCAACATACAGCAGAAAGGGGGTCTCTCAACCCCCAGTGTGCCTCTTCTTAAACTGTCTGCCTTAGAGGTCACCCCTATGCTTTCTGTCGTAACGTTGTCCACGTTGAGTGATCTGGATCCCCTCTTGAACTGCTGAGATATAGTTTGGTTCAGTGTAATGCATATCATTACATGGGGTGATCCATCCCGTCAAGATCTTTTTAGTTCTTTTGAGTGGTGGATTACCCCTGTGTAGGTGTGTGATACCACCAGGCCAAACCAAACCCATGTTTTTCTTAGGTTTGAATCTAACATTTTGATTCAAGAACTCAGTTTCACCACCATCATCTTCATCAGGTAGATCATTAAGATAAATCATCCATGCTAATACTCTCGTGCTGTTATACCAACCAGTTGATTCTGCATGAAAGGTGTGATATCCTTGTCCAGGTTCTGTTCTTTGATACAATGTTGATCCACTAGTCCACCTACCACCAACCTTTGCGGTCGGAAAGTTTTGGAAATACGGAACAACCATTCGATTCATCACCAGTTCCGTAATCTGATGCGCGATATCTGCATATAGTGGTTCAATCAGTAGTTGAAGATCATTAACATGATCATGCTTGCGCTCAACCTGACGTGATGCATCATATTGCATCTTGCCTTCAGTCATTCCTTCGAGTGATTCAAATAGAGTTTTAGTTAAGACTCTATCGTATGTTCTAATAAAATTATCGCTCATTTGCCTTCAGACAGTTCAGATAGTGCTGCATTACGGCACTGGTCAAGATGATTATAAACCTCACTATCATTAACGTTGTTTTGCATAGCGTGGATTTTGGTGGTGCCCATATTACAACCCATCATCAAATCCATCAAGAATTTGATTTGATTGGTGTCTAGAGGGACTTCAGTATGGACGGAAGAGGAATTCATCACAAAGTAGGGGGGAAATGGGTTACAGACGCTTCTAGGCGTGTCTCAGAAGCGAATAGATCTCCATTCTAACTGATAAACCGCTTCAATGCAATCCCTATTCTCATCTACGAACGTTTTGACCTTATGCGTATCGCCATGGATGAGAAAAGCAGGACGGGTCTCATCCTTGAATTCTACTCGATGTACTTCAGGTTTCGCTTTCATTCTCTTGTTGCATCATACTCTCTATGTATTCAGGATCTTCTAGTTTCTCACAGAATTCCTCGAATGTGTCTCTTTCATCAACAGGAACACCTTTACAGTGATCCTGATATAGTCCGCGTAGTTCCGCATCGAATACTTTATCCATCAATGTGGTTACGCCGTTTCTTTCTAATGTTTCCATATGTTCTGGTAAATGTTGTTGCAAGAAGACTAACTCCTCACCAGTTATTTGTAGTGTGAATTCAGTCATCGTCACCATCTTGCTTTTGATATTTATCCTTGAATGACTTTTTACCTGCTTCTACTGCAGTCCATGGGGCATATAGTGGATAAGGATAATTGTGTGACTTATTATCTTTCTTTTCTTTAGGCATTATACTTCTATCCTTGCAAATGTATGATCCTCATTGAAATCACCAGACATAAAAGTATTAAATGCTAGTGATATTCTATCTCCTTTAGCGGGTAGTGTTGAGTGGATCATTGTAGATGGAAATATAACTATACTGCCTGCTTTCGACTCATGCGAATAATTATTGTGCTTCCTGAAGAATGTATCAGGTGATGATGCATTAGCAATCACAGTAATTGGTAGTTTATCATCATACCACGGATCTTCTCTATGAAATATCAGTGGACTATCATCATCAAAGAAACAAACTCCGCTAAACTGACTGTTAGAGTGACTGTGAAACGGAGCATGTTGCCCTTCAGTGTACCAATTTGCCCATGATTGCAAGAATCTAAAACTTGCTGATTCAGTATCCTTATCAAATTTATCGATAAGGAAGTTTATTGTATCAGTTAAAATATCTTTGAGATCCGACATGAATGGGAGATCTAATACATTAGAGTTTATACTCATTTTACAGTGTGTCTCTCTATATTCTAGATCTAACAACTGTTGTCTATAATACTCTGGGTTATCAAATGTTTGTTCGACAACCCATGTAGGACAGATTTCTATTCTTGTCGGATCATTCATTGGAACTCTTGGTTTCGACGACGGTCAAGGTAACTCAAAATATCATTACGCCATTCCATCAATTCATTGTAGCATTCTTGATTGTGAGCACACTGACGTAGCTCATGATCTGGTTTGAGTACACTCTCATAAAAAAGACCAAATGCATCCTTCCTCTTTAGTTTCTTGAGGTCGTAATACTCAGACATGTGCTTTAGTTCCAACATCAATACAATTTAGCATACTTTTAAACTGGTAGAAAACGTGAATTCTTTAGAGATTCTTGAGTTTCAAGTTGAATGAGATAGACACTCTATCCTCATCTGATTCATTTCTTGCTACAGAATGAGGTAGTGAAGAAGGCCAGAGATAACCCTGCCTAACAACTGGTTTGAACATAAACTCAGGAATTGTCTGAATTATAGTCTCAATTCCAGTAGTATATGGTGACGGAATGAACAAATCACCACATCCTTCAGGTGCTTGTAGATAAAACACACCACTTAAGTTTGCATTAGGATGTGTATGCATCGTATGCCATGCTCCAGGGGGCATTACATTGATCCAATATGATACGAGGTCAATCGCGATTGGGGGCAGTTCTAGGTTGGTTGAGATGCCTCCTACAGCATACTCAGAAGCAAGGTATTGTTTTACTGCTTCAGTAACAACCTCACCCATGAATTTCTCCATCTCATTATTACAAATATCTGTGAGATGTGCGTTACGAATCTGATAACCACCTTGCATGGTACGATTCTCAATGTCTCTGTCCCAGTCAGCATCATAATAAACTGCCTGCAAAACTTTCACCACATCAAATTCATGTGTGGTAAACTGAGCAATCTTACATCTAAAATCATATACTGCTTCTATGCTCAAAATGTCCTCCAATGTGATGGGTGAATGAGTCCTGTTTCTAGATCAATGTATTCTTTTTTGAGTGAGATCTTTACATCTCCTGCAACACTTCTGATGTGTGTACCTGTATCATCAGACTCTTTAGGTATGGTGTGTGATAGACTTCCTGGGAATACTAACAGATCACCCTCTTCAACTGGGATATAATTACTCCTTGAGTTGATGAAGTTATCAGTGTGTATGTGTGATCTACCAGATGCTTTGGGGTCATAGATTCCACCAAAATACTCATTGGGACTTTTATCCACAGAGAATATAATACCTGAATGAACTGGTAGATCAATGTAGTAGACGAATGATAAATCGGCACACGCATGGAAGTGTTCTCCCATTGAGTCGCTATACTCTTTAATAGTATACCAGGACTTCATGAACTGCAATTCATGCATGGAGGTTTGGACTCCAGCACCTTCGAGACATTCACGGATGTTATCTGCGATCTCAGTGAAGAACATCAGAAAGTCTTCATCCTTATGCATGAGTCCTTTGCCTCTTGCTTCTCCTGTTAGATGATATCCATCTGCACCTTCGATCTTAGTATTAGGATCAAACTGGTGTTCTGTCTTACTTAACAACAATTCCTTCCATTCTTCATGTCCATCTACCTTACACTGGTAAATAGCTGTAGGGAAAAGTGGATGAATCTGATTAGTCATGAGTATTGAATCTTACCATAGTTATCTCACTGAAGAGAGCGCTCTGGATCTACGAGTTGAAGCTAACAACATTTTAGCACATGATCCAGAAGAAAAGTTAACGTGGTGGTACGACTTGAGTAAACCACCATCAAATATTATTGAAAATTATATATTTAAGTCTGCCCAACAGCATGAATTAGATGAATACATCGGTGCTGAGTGGTGGATTAGATCACACGATACAATTGAAACACAATGGTATTTCCATGTAGACGGTGATGTTGATAGATTTAGACAGACTGGTGAATATATTGCTGCACCATTCTCCAGTGTAACTTATCTGTGTGATGGTGGACAACCAACTGTTGTGTGTGATCAACACCACGACTGGTTAAAAAATGATAATGTCTACATCACAGGTAATGATGACTGGACTTTTTGGAGTTATCCAAAGATGGGAAAACATATATGTTGGGGAATTCCCTATTTCCATGGAGTTATAGGAGGAATGGGAAATATACCTGTTGGAGATAAAAGAGTTACACTAATGTATAACCTGTGGAATACTCGTCCGTTTGAACCAGCATGTGTAGAATATAATCTACCATACACAATTAAAGACGGTGAAGTGTTCCTATATCCAATTAAGGATACTAACTTGGAGTATCGTAAACCCCATGGACACTTCACCGCTTATCTAGAAGGTGTAGAGACTGCTATTCAGTTTCATGGATACCACAAACCAGGAGATTCATTCCTAGTTACTCAGATTCGCCCCCAGCACCTGTCGGAAGATCAGTATTTTCCCACTCAATAGTTCCATTGGTGTTGAACACACATGCATAGACATAATGCTCAGCATCAGGACATAGTGCAGGGCGTGGGAAATAGTCTTCAGCAAAATCTTGTGCTGTATACTTATCCATGAAAGTTAGACCACCAAATGAAGAGTTAAAGAACTCTGTGTATAGTGCATCAGGCAATAGGTCTTTGTAAAATGCATAGATCGTGTTGAGTTTCTCAACCCCGTTCTTTGCTTCTAGATCTCTAATGTTAGATGCATTCCAAAATATCATTGGTTTGCCTAGAGACTTTGCTGCCTCTGAAATCAATTCTTGAAGTGCTAGAAAATTGTTCATGATTCTCTGGGGTTTGAATACTGTCGTAGTAGTTTTTGTCTTAATGCTCCGAGATATGTAGCAGGATCCATTTCGTTTCCTTGCTCATACCATAAGTTTTCATCAATACTATTTACACATCGTGCAGAGATATCAATGTAATCATAGTACATTTCTCTTGCCCATGCATCTTGGATGAGCGTTTCACACCAGACAACAGACATTCTGCGCTTGCCTTTAGTGACTGGTGATACCGTATGCCACAAGTTAGGATCGAAGACAATACTTTGACCCATGTTTAATCTCATAGTTATATCAATGTTACCAACTCTAATTCTTAAGTCGCCACCTTCATACTCAGTGTGATCATTAATAGCAGTAAGAATGACGAGATCACTACGCAATCCATTCATGATAGCATTATCACAATGAAAATCATAATGTCCTTGCTCATCTTCCACCGCATCATATTCAATGAACATTGGTGCAGTATGATGTCTAATTGATAATGAAGTACACCATACATCATCACGGAATGCATCCATGAATAATGTATGTGCAGCAGAACCTTTATCAATCAGTTCTCTATTTCTTTTAATTGATCTGTTATCAGTACCAGATGCTTTACCATCCGCAAATTCACCGTAATCGTAAAGGTCATTAATACTTTTACAAATTACTTGATCTAACCATTGATGTTGTCGAATCATTATTCACTTTCAGATGCTGCTTGTGCTGCTTGTGCTGCTGTTAGTAGTGCCTGATCTGCTTCAATCTGCTTAATGAGAGATTCAACAGGGTCAGTAATATGAGAGATATTAGATACGTTGAACAATGGTGCGGGTCTAGCAAGTTGCAACGCTAGATCAACATATCTCTTCATTGCTTCCTCCATTGCACCACCTGGAGTGTCTTTACCTGGGAATGTAATCCACTGATCATCACTTCCAAGATATGTTGCTCCTTCATTAAAAGGTAGATAATTTTTCTTGAAGATAATAGGATCGATAGGTACTTTGATCTCAGATAGCACTTGAGTACCAAGCTCAAACTGATCAGGTAGTTCACGACACAGTTTTCTATACTTCTTCCAGTCGTCTCTCTCAGCATCACTAACTGGTGCGTCTAGTAATTGTGTCCAATCAGAGGAATGTAGAAAGAAATCTCTCCATCCCTTAATTCTAGAAAGAGATAGTCCTTTAGTATCATCAATAACTTTCTTCATTCTTTGAGCTTGACTATCAAACTCAACTGAGAGTAGAGCATCAAATGCTTCATCTAAGTCAGCAACGAACTTCTGAACTACATCAATTTCTACTTCAGTAAAGATATATGGTTTCCAGAAGTATTCTCCTGTTGTATGATTACGGACATACTTTTGCTTTTCGCAGTTCCAAGTTTCAACTGGAGAGTCTGCATAGTGGAAAGCCACCAAGACATCCTTACCACTATCCCACAATGGATAGAGAATAGGATCTACGTAAGTGTTCCAGTCTTTATCTGTGAAAGTTCTAGAATAACCACCACGAGTGATGGTCTTGTTCAATCCACTGACTGAGATTGTTTTGTTTGTAAGATTAGGAGTCGCCATATTATACAGGTTGCTGATAGTACCATCCAGTTACAACATATTTAGTACCGTCGAGCACTAAGTTTCCTTTATGTGTGTGAGTGAATGCTGCAGGCCAAATAAGAACTGTGCCTGTAGTTGGTTTAATTCTACGTTTTTGATATAGGAATTCAGTTTCACCACCTTCAAAGTCTTCGTTGAGGTAGATCATCCAGACAAGTTCTCTTGCAGTTTCACTCCAAGAACCACGTTCATAGTGATAAACATGATATCCACCACCTGCAGGAGTTTGTTGAAACTTGATTGACCATGAAGTCAGAGGAGTGCTAGCAAGAGCACTATATTGTGAACAATAATCATTCACACATGATTGTAGATATTGATTGATTCTAGCACTTAACGATGAGTTGAGTGTCTCAAGCATAATTGAATAATCTTTTCTGCCTAGTTCACCAGTTCTAAACTGATGTGATCCTGTTGCAGACTCTTCAAAGTTATCAAAGACTTCACGGGTGCGAAGATCTTTCTCCATATGCTGTTTAACTGCTTGATCTTTCCACTGATCGAAAAAACTAATAACATCATTACATACCGCAGAAGGCATGAAATTTTCATAAACAGCGACAAAATCATCATATTGTCCCTTTCCACCCATCATCTGTACAGGAACGATAGGAGTGACCATCTCATTAAAATTAGATGATCCAGGAGTTGTAATCGACATAACATTACCAAGCTTTGATTAAATATTTTACTTTAAAGTATTTTAGCACAAGTGGGACTGCGGTCTGTGGAATAATACCAGCAACAACACTAAGTTGTTCACCAGGACTCATTGTAAGTGTGCCCTCATTGAGAGTAATACCTGCTTGTGCTGGTGTAACTCCATTAACACCTGTTAGTGCTTGAGATTGAAAGAAATTAACCGCTTGTCCCTTTTGGTTTGTAGCACCTTCATTGGTTTTATTTTTGCCGAAAGGATTATCACCACCACCATATGCATCTGCAGCACTAGCAGAATAATATGGTTCTGATTTACACCAAGAGAACTGTGCATTAACACCTGTTCTTACAGGAGCATATTCTGCTAACCAGTGACTATGCTCTGCTTGAGTTCCTTGTGTAGGATCCCATTGGTCAACTGATGCTCTGTTGGTAATATAGTTTGGTGATCTCTCACCATCATCAGGAGTACCATTATCACCTGAGTTACGTTGATCGTTTTCAGAAGTTATAACAAGATGGTTATGTGGTGGTGGACCATTCAAGACTCTGGATTGTAGAGGACCGACAGTAATTTCTGCAGTTCCTCCTAATGTACCAGAAATAAATCCAATACATTCACTATATCCAGTAACCCTTACAGATCCTACACCATATTCTTCATTTTGTCTAGCCCTAGACATATACCATTCACCACCAGTATCACCAACATTCATTTGTGCATCATCAGGTGTGATAGATCCAGAACCGTCTACACCACCAGGACCCACGATCCTTTTCATTCTAAGATCAGGTACGTTGAATGTAGCATTTTGCACACTACCAGCAGCATTACCCCAATCAGATAGTGTTACTGTAGATGGATCAGTGCCTCCATACTTATCTCCAATCACATCATATAACATTGGATAATTATTAACACTATGTGAGTTTCCATCACAATACAACCATCCAGGATAGTTGTTAGCGACTGCGCTAGCACCAGTTCCATTAGTATCTACAAAGACACACATGATAGTTCCGATAGGTATTCCACTATCATCACTCATATCACTGTAATGGTGATTGTATTTGTGTTCTAATCTTACTACCATTTTAATACTTAATTAGGAATTCCATAACGATGTAAGGAGACACAATATCATCAAACTTGGTATCAGTAGAGGTTCTGATATTTACAGATGCTTGTAAACCATCTGGTCTAACAGTTTCTACATCAGTTGTAGCGTTAAAAGAAGTATCGCCAATCTCTTTCTCAATTCTATGTGAATGGATAGTCAAGTTTGTTGTATCAGTACCAGGAGGAGCTTCTACTGGTTCTTCTGTATTTCTACAAAGTGGATATGCAAAGTCACCAGATTCAGCAATACAATCATATGGTCTTAGAGTACCAACGTTTACAGTCGTAGCAGCTGGCCAACTACTAGCCGTGATGGTACTGATTGTTTTATTTGTAGTCCAATTTGATGCAACACCATCTTTAGTACCAATAAAGTGAGAACCAAAGTTAGCACATGTATTATTACAGTTATTTGGTTCACCAATCCCAAGAACTTGCTGAGCATATGCACTACCAACATCTGGACAATCTGGAGTAGGAGTTGTAACGTCAGCAGGTCTCTGATAATATGGTCTAGATGTATTACCATATTCACCTGCTGGTGTACCAGGATCTTCTTTAATAGTAATACGACCAGTAGAAGAGTAGTGCATGTGAGGACCAATTGCCCTAGCACTAACCTGTTCTGCTTCTGTATTTGTTGGTACGGTCCACCCTACATTACCATTCAATTGAAAGTTTTGAGATGGTACGGTAAATACACCATTAAATCCAACTTGAGCACTATTACCCACATTAGATGAAATCTCTACACCAACACCTGCTTTTGTGATAGTAGCATTAGGAGTAATCTTTTTAAGATTTCTATATGTACCAACGTTCGCATTAACAGATGCTTCAATGTGCTTAGATCCCATGTCGGGAACTTGAAATTGATCGTCTAGTAATGTTTGATCTGTTTTCTTGTAAATACTTGCGTCACCAACACCAAGAATACGCGCTAGTTCAGGATACTGTCTGTTAGTGTAGATTGCTCCATCACATTTTAGATATCCTGCAGGTAAATCAATTACGTTAGTTGATCCATTAGGATCACCATCAGTAACAGGTAGAGCCCACTGAATAATAGTTCCAGGAGCAGATCCTAATTTTGATCTTTCTCGTGTTAAAAACTTCATCAGTATGCTCTAATTAAGTACATCATAGACAACGCAGGAGTTTTGATATCCACGTTAATATTTAGTGCTGATGGAATATTCTGCACACCAACGTTAGTTGCTTGTCCAGTCAAATTACTCTGTACTTGAATAGTATCAACAGGAACAATTGTAGGTGGTCTAACAAAACCAGCATTCATAACAAGTTCAAAGGAATAGTGATTATGTGAGTTAACTGAGATATTACCAAGCATTGCCTCATAGTTATGATTCAATGTAGTTGGATACGTTTGAGATGCACCAGATGCCTGATTGATTTGATCAGCGGTTTGACTACCATACCAGTTCTTTTTGTTCGTCATGAAACCTGACTGAGAAGACTCACGATAGTTACATTCATTAGGATATGTACCATTCAATGCTCTAGGAATAGGACCTGTCCAACAGGGTTGTGGAATGTGTGTACCAACAGATGCAACATTATTTTTTATAGCTTGGAACGTGGTTTTAATGGTAGTTCCTTCTTCAAAATAAGTAGCAAAGAGAACACCAGGGTCAACACTATCAATATCACCACCAGCACTCGTACCTAGTTGTTTTTGTTTCTGATTACCTTCAACTCCAGGAAGAAGAGCAGGACATTGGAATGACTCAACAAATCCAGCATCAGCATCAGCACGACTGTATCCACCAAGACCAGTTGGTGATGCATGTCTATGCGCGGGCATATGGTCCTTACTTAACTTTCTAGGAATAGTATAGTAACTCTTAAAATATGCGGGAGGATTGATACTAAATGATCTAATCTGTCCCGTCATATTCTGGGAGTCAGTAACAACAAAGTTTAGATCAGCAGTAGCATTCAGTGCTGTTGGTGGAGAGACAGTAGATCCATCACCCGCCATTAGTTGTACAGTTCCTGCTCCTGATGGTGTAATAACATCAGAAACCGAAGGTAATACCCACGCAATCTGAATAACAACTTCATCTTGACCACCAAATACACTTCCAGGAATTGATAGTTTATCTCCTGTAGCAAAACCACTGCCTTTATTAACAACATTAGAAACAGCAACACGACCATTAACATCACAGTCCATGGTCAATTGTAGTCCTGTTCCAGTTACACCACTTCCAAGAACAAGATTTGCTGTACCACTAGTTACATTAATAGTCTGTGATGTACGACCAAGTTCAGTTTCACCTTCAGTAATAATAGTACCACCAACTGCACCACTAGCATATGTCTGTCCCATCTGTAGAGCTGGAACATTAAGATTAGATGACTCATAATCAGCTAGAACTCTACCATTTAATTGTGGTAATCTAAACTGATCACCAAGCAAATAGTTACCATATGTTCTAGCGTTCAATCCATTTTGAGGACCGTAAGTATTACCAATAACCGAAGCAAGAACAGGATAATCAACTGCTTCCAGTGTTTGTCCATTACACTCCAACCAACCATCTGGTTTAGTTGAACTATCTCCCACATAAGGCATGATGGTGCCGATTTGAGCGGCTCGCATCTTTTTGTTTGTTTCGTAATTAGCAGCCATTTAAATCAAATCTCCGTTAACCACCAACCGCGATATGCGGGAGGAATTACAGCACCACCACCGTCGTTTGGTCCCATGTAAACCAATCCAAATCCAGCATTTCTGGTTTGAATAATTAGTTCACCGCCAGTATATGCAGAAGCAAGACCACCAGCATTAGTACCAGTTGAATCACCCATGATAGCTACAGTTTGAGGAGCACGAAGGATTAGGGAAGTGGAATAGGATAGTGCTCCAGACACTTCCACAAACTTGATCATATCTCCTGTCTCAGCATCATCTGGTAGGGTTAGAACAGTTGTTGCCGATACAGCAACGATGTAGTTTCTACCACTATTTAACGTTTGATCAGAGTTGACGAAATCCCATCTGCGTCCACCGTTTCTATTGAAGAAGTTAGTGTTACCAAATGCATCAATAGCAGCATCCTGACGAATTCTAAATTGTCTGTCTGCACTGTTACCAAGGTTGGTAATGTTCAGTGCATAATCTGTACTATTTGGTGTTGTAGTAGATGTGCTAACGATGTTAACATGACCACCATTGACGGTTAGATCGCCATCACCTAGTGCAGAACCAGCAACACCGATTCTTGTATCACCAGTTCCTGCATCAACTTGGAACTTAGAAGTAGTAGCAGAACCAAACTGAACACCAGTTGTTCCACTGTATACATTAAAGTCATCATCGATAGACAGAGAACCAGCAATCTCAGTGTTACCTGATGTTGCGTTAATGTAAACCGCCATCTCTGCATCATCTACAGATGGAACTTTATCGTTCGCTAGAGTGACTCTTAGGTTACCTGCTAACCACTGGTTACCAGACTGATCAATTCTCGCCTTTGGATTGGATTCTGTACCACCACCAACAACATTCAGTTCACCATCACTATTGATTGTGAGTCTTGTGTTAGAAATTGGTTGACCATTTACAATTCTGAACTGATTATCACTTGGATTAGTAGCAGCATCAGATGTAAGGTTAATTGTGAAGTCTTGATCACCAAGGATCGTAGACTCAACACCACCAAAGACAGAATCAATAACGAATCTATCTTGGTTAGCACCATTGTTAACAGTGAACTTCTCAGCGTTAGTGTCGTTAACTGCAGTGATCTGGACAAATTCTCCAGATGGGCAGGTAGCACCACCACTAATTCTTAGATAGTCATTAACCTTAAATGATCCACCAAATTCAGCAAGTGCGACAAGAGTATCACTAAACTCAATAGTTGCGGTACCAGCACTACCAGCAATAGCTTCTGCTTTACCACCTGGGTCAAGAGAAACGTTGAATTTGGTTCTACTATTAGGAATATCATTAATCGCATTAACAACATAATATGTTGTGTTTGTAGTCAAACCAATGATGCTACCAACATTACCAAATGTGATCGCATCACCCTCTTCTAGTTCATTGAGGTTGACCTCAACAATATCAGTTACATCGACAACCTGTTGAACAGCAAGATTTGCTGAGTTCTGTGGTACTCTACCAACTAGATTTGTTGCACCAGCAGACTTACCTAGTTTGACGATAACGCTGTTGTCGTTATGTTGCTGTACAACTGTACAATCATAACCTCTAGAAACTTTAACAAGTCTAGTTGTAGCATCAGCACCAGGAGAAATAACCTGTACCAATTCAGTATTGATAAGGAGAACGTCACCGATCTCGATACCTTCAACGTTATTAACAGGTAGATCATCATACTCAGCATCAACTGGGTTTGAAGTCCAAGTAGTAATACCAGATCCAGTATCAACTAGAGTGTTCTGTAGTGTAATACCAGTTGCAGTTCCAGGAGTACCAGAAACAACGATTGGTACACCACCTTCAGTACCAGCGATCTGGAATGTACCAGCAGAAGTGTTGGTATTAACGATGAAATATGTGGTTGTGGTATCAACGTTGTTTGATAGTCCAGTGGTATCTGTAAGTCTTACAGTGTTACCATCAAGGAAGTAGTTATCAGCAACAGAGAATGTACCATTAACAGTATTCAGTGCGCTAATAATCTCATTACCATCGATATCATCGATGTATGCATAGAAGTCAACATTAAGGTTAGCAAGAGAACCTTTAGCATGAGCAATCTTGGTTGTGTTCAGTCTTGCTCTGTTAACAGTAACTGTACCGCTATTAGATCCACCGTGCATGGTAACATCACCAAATGCATCGGTATCACCCATGATTTTGAGTGAGTTTCTAACAGTTGTTGAACCAGCAACACCACCAATTGCAAACTGAGATGCTCTAGTAGCAAAGTTAACTATAGCACCAGCACCACCTCTAGTGAGAATATTAACTGTCTGAGCATTAGACTGAATGTCTCCACCGTTTACATCCAAATCACCATCTAGAATAGTCTGAGCATTCTTAACGGTCAGTGTAGAGTTAGCAGTGTTGCTAAATGCACCACCAATTGTGAGTACAGATCTATTTGTAGCACCATCAGCAACGGTGCCGATATTGACTTCAGAATTAGTAGAGCTGGTGTGGATATCAAGTGTGGTAGCAGCAGTAACACTGGTTCCAATGTTGATGTTTTGTGCGTTGACCGCTAGATCAGCAATGTTTAGTGTAGTTGCCTGACCAAATGCATTGACTGTTAAAGCATTTGACTGCAACAGGTTGAATGCATTTGCATTTGTAGTAAGATCACCACCATCAATATTGAGATCACCATCGATGTCTAGGTTAGCGCCAGATCCAAGCATTCTGATTGTACCCTGAACAGTCAGAGTATCAGTCAGTTCAGTTCTGCTGACGTTAATACCAACTCTAGTCTCTTCAGTAGAAACTCTGAGCAGTGCATTAGATTGTGGAGAATCAGAAGATCCACCAACCAAGAATGCTTCATCTAGGGTAGTCTCAGTCTTACTTGTAGTTGCATTGTTCAGGTAATCATTGATTGCCTTACCACTGATGAATGCGTTACCAACAACATCCAAGTTTGCTCTTGGTTCTTGCTGATCATATGTAATACCAGATGCAGTATAAGTTAGGAATCCATACTCATGTGCATTATGTGCAGTACGAGCAATAGTGTTAACACCTAGTTTGAACTGACCATAAGTATCGGTATTTGTTCTAAGTACCTCAGAACCGATAACTCCCTGCTCTTTAAAGTTCTCATCAGATCTTTGCAGAAGTGCAGTTGGTTCAGCAGCAGCAGTCCAGTTATAAGTTGCAGCAGTGATAGAGTTAGCACAAATGAATTCAATGAAGTCATTGTTAGCACCACTTTGATCTGCTCTAGTAACAATCCACTTACCATTGAGTAGAGAGTTGCTGAATCCTTGGATTCTAATTGTCTTACCAACACTGAGCTCAATACCTGTGCTTGTGTTAATTAGAGAACCAGTCCAGTTGATTCTAACAGTGCTGCTACCATTAGTTACTAGATCAAGGATGCTGCTTTCGGGGATGTTAACGTAGTAGTTAGCATATACCCAACCAAGAGAACCACTTCTCTCAACAGAGTTACCCTTGAGTAGAAGATCACCTGCTTGTGGGTTAGCATCAACATCAGTAGAATTGTAATATCTTACAAACTGATCATTACTAAACGTTGCTCTCTGATCAGGAGTTCTGTTCGATGGAACATTCTCACTGTAAGAGAAGTTAGTACGGATGCTATATTCTTGTCCAGGGAATGCAGCAGTACCACGACCTTTTACGTGATAAAGTGCAGCGGAAATTCTGTTGCGATCAATGGTAATATCGCCGTCATTTCTATCAGCAAAATTACCTCTAGTCATGGTGAGGTCTTCCGCACCACCATCATTCCTTGGGTTTGACTGAATAGTCAGAGCAGGATTTTCATTAGGTGGTTGAGTATTGATGATGACTCTATTGTTAAAGTATCCAATACCTTCAACCGTAATCTTATCCTTGAATGTAACAGGAGTATCAAAAGATGTGACCAGAGATGTGATCTCGTCAGTATCATCTTCAGATGCTGCTAGAACTGCTCTCTCAAGGAACTCCTCTTCGCCTGTAATAGCGTCGATCTTACGATTACCAATATAGAGGTCACCATTAGAGTTTAGACCCGTGTAGAAGACGATACCGCCATCTTGGCGTTTTGCCTGTGCATAATAGTCTTGGAAGTCAGTTAGAATAACTTCTTGACGTGCAGGTAGACCAGTAGAATAGTTACCAGGACCGAAACCTAGGTATTCAAATGTATGGTTACCAGATCTTGCGATAGATGGTCTACGTAATTCAACATAAACCTTCTGATCATGGATAGATGACGCATCACCAGCAATAGGAATCCTTCTTTGCTCAGATCCAGAGGTTGCATTACCTGTAGATGCCTTGAGTTCATTAGTTCCAGTGTATGTGTAATCTTCAAAGTATGCACTCTCAGTTAGATCCTGAACTGCTTCTTTGGTCATCGAACGCTTGTAATCGTTGACGTAAACTAGACCGTGGGTATAGTTATCAGCGAAAGAGTTCGTTGCCTGAGGATCAGTAATCAGAGTATCCTTAGTACCGTTGTTATCTACAACCTGATACCATGTCGGATCGTTCTTGTAGTCAAGAGGATACAGGGAAGAAATAGGTTGAGAGAACTTAAAGTTCTGGAAGTTGTTACCAACACCAGCACCACGAGGTAGAGGTGTGATGTTACCACGTACAGCAGTTAGATAGTAAATACCATCTTGCTGACCAGAAACACGTTCCTGAATCTCTTCTGTGTCGAAGATGTAGAAAGTATCATCGATATCAGGAACATCACTTACAGAGATAATCTTATAAGTGTTACCAACCGAGTCATCCAGAGTATCACCAGGAGTCAGGGTAAAGAGGTTAGCACCTTGTACAACATACTGATAGTTATCCTTAAGATCTCTACCGCCATTGGTATCTTGCTGAAGGTCAGCGTATACTGCACCTTGAGTAAATCTAGTGTTAGTCAGAGGACTAAAGTTAGGACGAGCACTCACATCTTTCAGGATGAGATAATGTTCAGTTCCTACAGCAAAGTATGCGTGAATATAAGCGAAACCACTGGAGTTTCCAGTCCACTCAACTCTATTAGTTGGTGTGGAACTTGTCTTGCTAGCAGTAAATGAACCTGCCTGAGGAGAATTAATCTTAACCGTATGGAATACAGTGTTCTTCAGTGAAGGAGCATTCGTATCATCAACAGAATGGTTGAATGCAGTTACTTCTAGAAGTTGCTGTGAACCAACAGTCTTCTCTCTAGCAGAACGGAGACTGAAACGTAGGTAGTTACTAGTATTAACAACTACTGGTTGGTTATCAGGATCATATACAAAGTCTGGATCGATTGTACCAGCTTGAACTGCAGTATCAAATGCAGTGTTGCTCATACCCAGAATTTCTGCTGCGTTGTTCTGTGTATATGGGTTACGGAATTCTGCCTTAGTAGGAGCACCACCAACAGGTTCTAGAACAACGTTCTGAGGAAGAAGATTTCTCTTATCATCAGTACGAATCTTAAGAACAAATCCGTTGTTTGGTTTTCTTACCGCACCAGGGAACTCCTTAGGTTGTACATAGCGTAGACGATAGATCCTATCCTCTTTTTCACGCTTATCAATGAGTCGTTTGTAGTTAGAGTCAGTTGTTTGTGTCTGACCAGATGCAGCATCATAGTCAGTCTCACTAAATCTAGAGAAGATGTTAGCATCAACAGAAGTCTCATCCTTAACATTAAGATACCATAGACCATTAGGAATAGCAGGTACTCTAGATGCACTAGTATCAACAAACGTAGCATCAAACTTCAGTGGAGATACGCGCTTGTTAGCGAAGACATACCAGAACTGAGTTGTGCTATTAACTAATGTTATTTCAGGAGATCCAGCAATTGCTTCCTGTGCAGTATTAAAGATCTTGAAAGTATCGTCACTGATGTAACGTACATAGAACTCTTTAGTTTCAGAAATCTGTTGACCACCAACACCAGCTAGTGTAGGTAGTGTACCTACCTGACCATCAGAACCTTCTGCTCTGAGGAATACTTTTTGTAGATATGCAGCACCTAATCCTGTAGTTGGTTTGTCGAAGACGTGTGCAACATCAGTTTTCAGTACAGTACCACTGCTACCATTAAAGTTTACACGATATTCATGAAGATCAAAACTCTCATCTAGAACATACTGCTGAACTATGATCTCAATATCATCATCAATTGACTCAGTTTCAGGTGAGTAGATGTAGATACCTGCTGCAGCATTCTCTTTGGTGTTCGCAAGCATGAGCTTGGTTTGATCACCACCATCGAATATACCGTTATAAACAGTTGCTGAGTTGTAATTGAATGGTAGAGTATTTCTACCAGGAGCAATCACATAGTAAACTCTGTTAGGTTGGAATCCGATTGGTAGACGAACATCTCTTTCATCAGGAGTTGTGCCTGACTTTGCTCTAGCAACCAGACGAACTGGGGTTCCAGTTTCAAACTTATGTGGGTTGCTACCACCAGCATTGATGGTAAACAGTGTTGCACGATTAGCAAACTGAGAACTATCAACCGTTGGATTCAGTCTAGGAACAATAGTCTGCTGTGGAGAAGTCTTGGTTAGAGCAGCAAATACACCAGCATTTGCACTGTAAACAGTACCAGCATTATCAATACCTGCTTCGATAATATCGAATAGAGTATTTTGTGCAGAAATAACATCAGCACAATAATAAGTTGCAGAACCAGCGGTTCCTACGTTAACTGTAAATGTATCTGTACTAACTGCAGAAATAGCAAGCGCTTGACCAGATGCAGGATCACCTGCTCTAGGATAACTATGCTGAGTTGCATGATTATCCATTGCACAAGTGAATGTTAGTGCATTGTTAGCAACAGAAATAGTATTTGATGTAGTCAACCCATGACCAGCAGATGTAATAACCATTACACCAGATGCAGGATTGTATGTTGCACCTGTTACAGGTCCAGGTAGGTTACCATTATTGCTCTGAACACCATTTGCTACTGCCGACACAAATGTGTGTGGAGTGTTACCACCAAGAGGATTAGGATCAACAGTAATAGTTAGATCTTTGATCTGAGAGTATGATGTAGTTACACCAGCGCGAGGAGTGTAAGTAACATTCTGGATTACTTTCTCTGTGATTGCCTTAGCAATGTCGAAGACATATACAGATTGCGCTTCCTCACCAGCAACGTGAGCACCTACAACATAGAAGTTAGCAGCATCATATACTTGGTTGTTAGAACCATACTTGATGTTATATGCGACTGCTTCAACAACATCTACAACGTCATCAAAACAGTTAACAGCACCACCAGGAACATTAAATGTAGGATACTGAATCTGCATATCCTTGACTGCTACATCAGCAATCCAGTTCTTGTTAGCAAGCAACAGGTCATGTGCATCAGCATAACGGTCACCAACAGGACTAATACCATTGTTAATGATAGTCTTAATGTTGCTGAAGAATGTGCTGATTGCGTTAGCAGTTCCAGAACACTCAGGGTATACCGTATCTGTAGTGATAGATGCATCAACTGTTCCCTCTAGACCAGACCAGATACCCTTACGATCACCATTAGTATCTTCTAGTTTGAATAGCAGTTTACCAGCACTAGTTGTACCAGTTGCATTCTGAGAAACACCAGTGCTGAAGTAACTTCTAGCATTAGCAACAACACCACCAAGTTCAATCGTAGTTGCGTTTACGATGTTCTTAATGTATGTGTTGGATGGGATGTTAGATGTGATTAGAGAAGAAACATCAACTGTAGTGTTATTAGCATTTACAACTGTGTACTCTTCAACCTTCATACCAATCGACAGACCCTCTGTCGTGGTTACAGTAACAAGAGGAGATCCACTGGTAATTACACAACCAGTCTGTAGGAAGTCCCAGTTACGCATTGCTGCGATTGCTAAATCACGAGCATACTCAAAACCTTCAATGGTCTCGAATAGTTCACCATCAATGTAGTTAAGTGTTCCAGAATTAAAGTAAGATTCTGCTGCCTGAACAGTATTGATGTTACCACCAAGTCTCAAGTCAGCAATAACTGCATCTAGCAGATATCCGATATCTCTCTTACACTTACCGATAGTAATATTTTTAGTGAGAAGTGCAGGATACTTTGCAGTGATGTATCCATATGCTTCTTCAGCAATCAGATCTTTGTTATCTTCAATTCTGTTAGCAGCATCCTGATTCTTATTATCAACAACCACAGTTGTAGGGTTGAGGATCTGCATCGAACTGCCGTAAGACTTGAATCCAGATGGTTCTAGAGTCGCATTAAAGACAGATCCTGATGGAGTTGTCTTACCAGAATTTGCATCATATGGATCTAGTTCAACGAAGATCTTTTCATTTGACTTAGCACCAATTCTGTACCCGTCAAGAGTAACAGCAGGACGCTTCTTAGGATCGGTGATACCAGATCCAGCATAATATAGTTTCGTGTTTGTACCACGAGATGCTTGTACATCAAAGGTATAGTAATCAATCTCGTCTTCATTAGCAGTAGACTCGATAAGCTTTTCAGGTGGAATAATATCACTGATATATCCACCTTTATCCTGATTAAAGGAGTAACCCTTGTGTCCAATAGCATGGAGCGAAGTATTACCAAAGTTGGAGTTCGAGTTGGTGATAGACATATCACCACCACTTTCCATCAGGAAGTGATCAGCAAAACCAACTGCGAAGATCGAAACACACTGAACAAATGAGTCATTAGATGCACGAATGTGGAAGTTTCTCCAGTCATCCTTCCAGTATGCATCACCCTTGGTGTGATAAGGAACTGTTGCGAATGCATCAGAGAATGATGCTTGGTTCCATGTGTTAGTAAATCTATCGTAACGAATGAACGCTCTATCATCCTTCTGCAACGATACGCCCGTGTACTGAGCACAAACCATCGATTTAAAACCAGATGCTTTGCTACCATCAGCATGAAGACCACAAATGCCCCAAGTCGAACGAATCGACAGGTTAAACATATAGGGAGATGCAGACTCTACAGAGTCAACTTCTGCCTGCACATATGCATTGGTAGACAGACCATTAGCAGTGCTATATGTCTGGTTATTTTGTAGACCTAGACCAGCAACACTACCTGGGAGCTCAAATGTAAATATTCTACGGTTGTTGTTATCAATAGTAACAACGTCAAACGTACCATTCAATGCGTCATCTAGACCATTTTCCTGAATAGCAACGTACTGACCTTGGATGTAACCATGAGCAATCTTGGTTGTTACATTAACATTAACTGTACCGACAGGAGAAGAGTCAACAACCTGAATAGACTCAATAGTTCTCAGGTCAGATAGAGGTCCAACAATTCTGGTCTCTTGAACCTTAGCACCAAACTCATTAGGATCATCGATGGTAGGTTGATACTGTGAGAAGGACTTAGCAATCTTCTCATAGTAAAGATTAAGTTCTTTCTGCTGAGCATACTCAAATACAGTAATTTTATGGTGAGAATACTCAGGAATTTCTAGGTTAGAAACATCTCCCTTACGTGCATATACTTTACCAACACCATTGGTAGAGTCATAGAGAGGGGATTTAGATGTGAGATCACCATCCTTAATGGTGAACTGCCAAATGTAAGCGCCGCCAGTTACATTGAAGATAGAAGTTCTCGTCTGCTCTTTATTAGCAGGATCAGGAACATATAGAGGACGAATGATTGTACGACGAAGATCGTAACCAATCAGAGAACAACCACGAGGTACGACACAACCGCCATCAGTGCCGTTAAATCTATACAGGACGTTATTAGAATTAGACAGATCCAAAACCGAAGAATCTGCCCAAGCATTATTAGTTTGATCAAACCCAAATACATCGATTAGAGATGTATTTTCAAGACCAGGACGGTTATCGATGTAGTGATCACCAGGCATCAGCATGATGGTGAATTCATCGAATCTATCGTTATCTACTCCAGGTAAGTATGAATAACGCGCAACTTCAAGGAATGCTCTCTGAATCGTCTTAAACGGACGGTTCGGTGAGTTACCCCTATTATCTAGTTCATCACTAGCATTGAAGTCATCAGGGGATACATAAAGATAACGACCTGTCTTACTGGAAATCAGGTTATCTAGTCTTGTTAGCGGCATAATTCAGCTTACCAAAAGCGGTTTTTAATTGGTCCTCTCGGTTATTTATGGGAGTTATTTTCCAACTCCGTAATCAGGAGCTGTCTTTTCTAACTCACTGATTGAGGTATGCATCCGAGAAAATGCATTGTTTGATTGAAACATCCCATGAAGGTTCATATAACTCAGGGCATCTTTCATACTACCAATATGTTTAGTATCTATAGCAATCTGTGGATACGTTGCATTACCACCGAACTCCATCTCAAACTGATATTGTTCAAAATCCTTACCAACTGTATATTTATGGAAATTAGATACATCTGGTAATGATTCTAGAAGTGCCGCCATGCGCTCACACTCTTGATTTCCATTGCTATAAATTACTGCTGTTTTAGACATCATTTTTCCTTTTGTGATTGTATTCGATTACAATTTTTTCGTGTTGATTAATTTTATCACAACAGATATAATGTTTTGCTTTCCCACCCAACAACTTTTCAACATTTTCAATCAAATTATCAGCAATAACTTTATTTGTTGCTTCACGCCAGTTCTCTTCATTCTCTTGTCGGACATCAGTCATTCTTCATCATCCGTATTTTTAATTTTATCAAGTGTATCAAAAATACTATCGAAGGAACCGATACTTTCAATATCACTAATCAACTGAGCAATCTGTGTGCAAACAATTGGACGTTCTTGTCTAGCAGCATATGCTAATGCGTTGCGTAAATTTCCAGACGCATCCTGAAGTGATGTTTTAACTGAATTAGATAGTGTCATCAGGGCGTCCTCCAATTTTGTCCCACATTTCTTGTACCATATCTACTGCTGGTGGTGTCTGATAATGTTGTGCTGGTTGTGATTGCCATTTATCAATTGCTTCTTGTGTAGGTATACTAATACGAAAAGGAATATCGTCTTTGATAAATTCATCATTCATATCAATATATGTTTGAGGAGTAATCTTAATTTTTTTCATAATGTCCTTTCTAATCTATTTGTTGCTTGATCTGGGAAGTCTCTTGGTCTACTATCAGTAGCATTATCAGTCTTGGGAGATCCTTCGTTTGCCTTCATCGTATGCTGATAGTTAGGTCGTGGGTATCTCATGTAAAATGGATCAGGCATCCAATAAGTAACCTGCCATTCTTGATCTGGATTTAACTCTAGATGCTTCTCCACACTATGACAGAAACTACCGAGTTGAATGTATCCATCATGAGTGATACATTTATTATCACCATCGGCAACCAAGAACATCATCTTACTACTCATAGCACTTCTTGCTCTGGGTTGAGGTTTTTTACAAATTGCACAGGATCTTTTTCTGACTTATGTACCCAATGATACCGCATCATCTCAAAGATAGGATCCCATGTGCAGACACAAACATAATCAGTCACGTTGCCTCCAGTCATCAGGTTTATCTCTTTGAAACCAGTCCTTGATATCATCAGCACTAGTGAACCCCGTTTTATGATTGGATGGATCGGGGTCTCCTAAACCCATCCTATTCAGAAAATCGTCGGTACTGCCTTCTTCAATATCTTGTGCTGCTTGGCGTCTTGCTTGCTTTAACCAATCTCTAGCAAGTGTATGTGCCTTAGCAAGTTTCTCTGCCCAAATCATATCATCTAATTGGACTTCTTCCTTGTTCGCAATCTTCTTACAAATAAATTCCAGTCGTAGTCTGTATTTGGTAGAAAGCATAAAATTTAGTCTCTAAAATCCAGTTTTAGCTCAAGATCCTCTAATTTGAGGTATTCAGCATGTGCCGTCTCTTGACGTTCACATACAATATTTAGAATGTCTTCCATGATAATATCATTATCAATTCCGTCATCAAGATATTTGTAAATTGCTTCTTTCAAATACCTATGTCTATGCCACTCTGGTGAATATGGTTTGTAGTGCATAATGTTTAATAGGTGATACTACAGTATAGTCTCTTATTTTAATTTAGTCAACTCCCCTTCCTGGGATCGAACCAGGGACCAAACGATTAACAGTCGTTCGCTCTACCGCTGAGCTAAAGAGGAATGGGATGGGCAGGGTTGGATTTGAACCAACGTAGGCATAGCCAGCGGATTTACAGTCCGCCTCCTTTAACCACTCGGACACCTACCCGTCCGATGGAGAATAGCGGACTCGAACCGCTGACATCCTGCTTGCAAAGCAGGCGCTCTACCAACTGAGCTAATTCCCCGAGAGCCCCCGATCTGATTTGAACAGACGACCTGAGCTTTACAAAAGCCCTGCTCTACCACTGAGCTACAAGGGCGAGGTCCATGATGGACAATAGAAATCAAAGTTTATTACAACTCTTTCCATTTCATCGAGTTGAGAAACTCCTCTATGCTTTATTGAATTAGGAAAAAACAACACACGATCTTGAATTGACTCAATGATCGTTCCATCTTCCAATTCGGTATAACCATCATTTGTGTTTAGATAATAGATTGCAACCCACATATTAGGGTCACTACCTTCGTCATTATGACTGTAGTCATAATGAAAATCACTATACACTCTTTCTGATTGAACCAATTGTAGATTTGCTTTAACGCGACGAATCGCAGCAACTTCTGTATGATTATCAATCGCATTAACAAGGGGATTAATATCACCCCAAAGACTAGAATACCCATCCGAAGTAGAGTATAGCATATTAGTCATTTGGTGATTATATTTGTTAAATTCACCTTGCTTTGTCTTCTGAGGACAATATTGCCATAACCAGTTGTCTAGTGAATGTGGAAATAAAGATTTCGCAACCCCACAAAATTCATCAATGATTTTATAATCCATGCTGACTAGACAATCTTCAATAAAGAGGGGGTATCTCACCCCCAATAAGTTATTTGGGTAACAAGGCTAACCTAACCCCGATTTCCCTTTTAGGCAGTCGCGAGATCGCGAGTGCGGGAAAATGCAACGATGTTGTTCGCTGCGACATCAGATGTTTTTGCATCTATTGGTTGCTTATCCAAGCAGGTTTCAGTCACACCCCGTGTACCCCGTCGAAACCATTGCGCCCCCATAAGTGGAAGCGAGGAGAATCGAACTCCTGTCCGAAATGTCGGTGATGCCACCTACATGTCTTTTAAAGTCTTACATCAGGACTTTGTAGAACTTCAGATGACCCCATTTGGCTCCCCAGACTTGCATATCACTGTGCAGATCAAAACCCTTATCCAGGACCCAGTAAGAGTCATCTCCTAATTCTATATCATTTAGGAGATAGGTTTGTCTTCCTTTGTAGTTGACGATGCATTCTTTGGAAGCAGTTTTTCCTTTATACAGTCCGTCATGTTCCTTGAATATTATATCACACCCGAGACGCCTACGCAATGGTTCTTTTGATAAAATTTCTAAATTCCTATGATTGACGAATCGTTCGGGTTTATCAATGGAGAAGTTCTGGATTATGTACTCATTTTTTTGCTGAGAAATTTTTAGCACAAATTGCCGATATGGTTGGCTAATTTGGTGACTATATGCCTGTTCACCATAGAAAATATTATCACCAAGTCTCACATGTGAGATCTTAATGCGAGCATATCTGCTCGGATCTTTCATTGCTTGGTACTTATTATCAAAATGCCCTTCTAGACAGTCTTCAAACGCTTTCATCAGGTAATAATTCAGGATTCACGAGAGGTAGTTCAAATAACATTGGATGCGCCTCTTCTTCAATTAAGTAGTCAGAGTATCTAAAGATTTGATCCATTGTAAACTCAGGATTTAGAGAACATTCTGCTAATATCCATTTGTTTTCTTCTTCTTCTCTTTCAAGTGCATCAAATGTAAAAGGGACGTTCGCGATAAAATATACCTTGACTGGTCTTGAGTCTACCCAACAGTATGCTGATTTAACCTCGTATCCCTTAAATTCCATAACAGGTGTTATGCTTTCTACACAACTATTTAACGCATAAAAAAAGGGGAGGTGTCTGATTCTGACCAGACTCTCCCCTGCGGCGACGATATGTCCTATTTAGGATCAGAAGTTATACTTCAAACCCAATTTAGCACCATAACCACGGTCGATATCTTCGTCGCCTGAACCAACGAATGATACTTCACCATATGCGCCCAGAGCATCGCTCAACGAAAGACCCAAACCTGCCTTACCAGAAGGAACGGTCTCGCTCTCACCACCATCAGGAGAGACGACACTGCCGCCACCTTGGACGTAGTAGGAAGCAGACTCACCAAGAGCACCTTCGTAGCCAACATGAAGATCTGTCGTGGTCGAATTGTAGTCGGATCCAGTCCAACCAGCATTAGCCTCGACGTTGACGTAGGGACCTGCGAATGCAGCGCCTGCAGATGCGAACAGAGCAGCAGTTGCTGCGAATACAGTTTTGATCATTTCTTTAATACCTTTTGTTTGTGTTTTTACTTGCGGAGTGATTACCCGCAGATGTTGGATGAAGTTGACCTCCATCGCATGAATACAATTTATATCATCACAGAGGAAAAAGCAACCCCCCTTGTGCCAGTTTGCAATAGGCATTTTTGATGGGTATCATAAGATACATTAATCAATTAAGATATATCTGGGCTCCTGAGATAGTCATGACTCCTTGAGCGAGGATACTTGCTATTCCTGTGATGTTATGAGTGAATTGTCCTGAACTCGTAACAGTATGACTTCCAGTCACATTTTGAATGTAATTTCCTTTGTAAGTTGTGGTAACGTTACCATCAACATTATCGATCATGGTCCCTTTATAGTCTCTAGTTACATTCCCTTTGAATGAAGAAACAATATTACCATCAAACGTACTAGTAATAGCACCCGTGACTGCTTGAGTCAAGGCTCCTGTAACACTTTGATTTAGATTTCCTGCACCCAAATTCATAAGAGCATTACCTGTACCTACAGATAACGTAAATGCAGCGGGAGATTTTGCTGTTGGGATTGGTTTTGGTGGTAGACCAGCGATAAGAACTTCTGCTCTACCCGCACCGTTAAGTGAGAAATCTCCACCAGAGGTGATGTTCATCGCTCCAGATGAAATAATATTAAAGGATGCTCTAGGATCTAGTAGTTGCCTAATAGTATACTCACCAAAAACATTCTGAGTTACAGCACCTGAAACTGTATTGTTAATGAATACAGTATCTGTCTTGAATGTATTGGCTACGATCTCAACCGCTCCACCTGCCCCGTCACCGCCCTGTAGGAGGACTTTACTTCCCTTTAGGTGTAGATCGGTCTTCGCAGTGATATTGACGTTGTTACCCGCCATATGGACATCTCCGCCCACTGCCTCCATATTGATATCACCAAAGACTTTCAGACTCAGTGGTTTCTCTTCATCTAGTTTGTTTTCTACCTCAATACTAAGAGTATCACCAACTTTAACAGTCATTGCACCATGGGGACGAGCAGTGAGTTGACCACCATTCTCATCATCACCAATCTTTCCACATCCAATGAAGATGTTTCCAGTCTCATCCATGTTGATAGACTGACCATTGTCGGTACAGACAATGTATGTTACTCTACCCTCTTCATTCTGCGCCTTGATTACCTTAACACCATTAACTTTATCAGCAGAAGATGTTCTCTGAGTTCCAGAATGTGGTGGAGTCTTAACTGCAGGTTTATTTAAACCTTCCTTTCCATCAGGAAGACTACTATTGAAGCTAGCAAGTTGCTCCAAATAATTTAAAATAGAATCAGATTTACTCATGATGGGCAATCAACATAACGTCCAGTTCCAACCTTCGCATAACCAAGTAGATCTCGTGTCTCACTATCTAGACATGATAGCGAAGCAAGAGCATTTGCTCCAAAACCACCGCCACCAACAATGGTAACAGTAGGAGAACTATCATAAATTTCACCTCTATCAATCACATCAAACCCTACTACAAATCCAGCAGCATTGATTCTAGCAACAACCTTATCAGATTCACCATTGATAAAGACTGTAGGAATACTAGTATAACCTTTTCCAGGTCTAGTCAAAGTCAAAGAATCTAACACACAGTTTACAGTTTCTGGTCTATTAGGAATAAAGTTTCTTCCTCTTTGTGTAATACGAATCTCAGTAACGTATCCATTTCTATCAAGTAGAGGAATACCCATAGCACCCCATCCTTGACCAGTGATAGCAAGGTTTGGTGGTAGAAGATATGGATCACCTGGGTTATCAATAGGAATCTCAATGATCTTTCCATCTTCATCAACAATTGGTACCCCAATCGTAGGTTCTTTAAACTCTGGAGTTGTCTGAGAAACTAGAGTAATAGGTAGAGATTCTTCTTGTCCTAAAATTACAACATCAGCAGATGCTCCAGTTCCATTGATGCTAAACCTCATGTTCTCTGGACCTTCAATCTCAGCATCGTCTGCGATTCCAACAACCACAAGAGATGCATTTTCCTGAATCATGAATGTTCCATACAAGTTTCCACCAACAATATCATTCTGATTGATATTAGGACCAAATAGAGTATAACCCATAACTGTGTTATTTGGAATACCTTCACTAGAAATGGAGAAGGTGATAAACTCACCCTCTTGATAGTTCACTCTATCTGCTTCCACTTCAATACTATACTGAGTAAAGTTTAGTTCTTCTGGTACTGTTGGTGAAAGAGGACTATCCTCTGGGTCTGTAATAATCAAATCAAGTACATTCTGAGGAGGATTAGGTCCAGGTACAGATACTGTAGTAGTAATTTCAGGTGGTAGATATGGAGTTCCTGGTGTTGGATCAGTTACAGGTGCTAAACCAATAGTAACTACAGCAGTATCAGCAATAAAATTAGCATTAGGAATACCTGTAGCATATTCAATCCTCACAGTAAAATCTTGTGGGGTATCATTTACAGTATCTTTATAAGTCTGAACTTTAACAAATCTTTCTGTCTGATTAGGACCAAATCCTAGGATACCATCTTCTTCAATATAATCAACACCTGCTTTAGCACTACCATCAATAGTCCTGAAAGTTACAGAACTAGAGACAGAAATAAATCCACTTCGTCTGACTCTGACTAAAGCTTGATCACCTTCTAATACGTTTGTATCTTGAATCTCATAGGTGATAGTTTGAGTAGATGTTTCTCCATCATCTCCAGGAGGAAGAGTACCAGCACCACCCTCAGGATTACCACCGTAAATGGGTGAGTTTCCACCACCTGTGGGAACATTAGGAAGACCACCAAAGAAGAATCCACCAGTCATATCAGGAGGATCATATGATCTAGCATCGTTACAGACACTCTGTCCATAATCTAGAGGACCATTCTCAAGACCTGCTAGCAAACCATCTAGGAAATCATCAACATCGTCTTTCGACTCCTTCTTATTACATCTCTTATCAGTATCACCACATTTAGAATCAATACCGCCACATGAAATACCAAGGATGCTCATGATCTTAAACATAGCACCACCAACTAAATTCAAAGCACCAGACGCAATGCTAAGAATTGCCTGCAGTGGTCCTAATACAGAATCAAGAAGGTTAGAGACGAGACTCACAATCTTATTGATGATTGCATTAACGAAGATATCAACCTGACATGTTGCTGCTCTGAATACTTTGAGCAGGTAATCAAAGATTAGTGATGTAATAAAATCTACAAGTCTTTCGTAGATATCTTCAATACTACAACCAATCTTCTCCAATGCATCCTCAAGGAACTTCTGAACGCCGTCTAGAATGCCCTGGAAGGGGGTCAGGATAAGTTTTACGAGGTATTCAATGCCTTCCTTCAATTTAGCGATAATCTCGCCCTTAACTCTTGCTAGGGCAGCTTTAACAATACGTAAAACTTTACTGATATATCCTTGAGCTTTGTTCGCATAACTAAAGATCTCACCATTGACTGAACTAGTAAGATAGTCACCTAGATTTCCACCACTGTCCTGAACCATCTTGAATAGTTCACCTAGGACATACTTAAGTTCTTTTTTAGTGTCTCCATTACACTCAGCATTAGCAACACCAACACATACCTTACTACCAAATGGATTGGTTACACTATTATCAGCAGCATGGGATCCATCTGCAGCAGTATAGGTCTGAGGAGATCCACCTGCAACTTGTGCAGATCCTAAGTTTGGATTTCTTGCTGGATTTGCTGGTTGATCTGATGTTGGATTAGTTCTTGCGTTGACTAATTGCTTAAATGATAAACACTTGGACTGACTATCACCTTGAACATCCTCAGGTGGTGTATCTTTAGATCCTGCGATTGTACCAATAGATGCAAGAATCAAAGGTACATTATTATCATTGTCCAACCAAGCACCAAATACCCAGTCACCTTCTTCTAAGTTAGCAGTAGCACCACTAACACCACCAGTTTTATATGGTGTGTTTACTGGTAATGCAGAGTGTGCCCATGGTAGATCTTCGGTTTCAATCTCTCCACAATCTGAACTATGGACTGAAACGATTCTAACTCTGAAACGATTTGACTGTTTGGGTTCGTCTATCTCTTCTACTTGCCCAATCCAAAATCCCCCACCATCCTGACCAATTTGGTGGATAGGTAAAATAGAGGAAATACTTGGATCTTGGGACATAATTAGTCTTCGTAAATTCTACATTCGTCTGCGTCTGGTTCCATCTCACAGTATAGTTCCAGGGGAGTGGGATCGTGATGATCTCCTGCTTCAATTTCTTTTTTGTGGTTTTCTGCATAAACTTCGAGTTCATGAAGTTCACCTTCAATATGTCTTCTCTGTTGAGGAGAAGTTGTTGGGTTTTCAAGGATTTCTTTGTCCTTGGCAATATGCTTTTCGATATTTTCCATGTTTGCTATTTTAGGTAGTTAGTTTTCTATGTCTAATACGCCATACGAATCTCGTTTGAGACTTAACATAGTTGTAACTCGTCTATCAGTAGTATTGTAGAATCTAGATAGTGCAGTTACGAGATAGAATCCACTGTGATCAGAATCAACAGATTGGACACTTCTGTCTTCTTCTGTTGACATGTTTTGCAGAAGTACCCTGACGATATCGCCAACAACTAACTGCAAATTACCAGGGACTACAACACGCAATCCTTGAGTATTTAGGAGGTAATTCCTTGATATCGATTGTGGTAGCGTACTTGTAGTCCAATCTGGGTAGTTATTATTACCATTCTCTAGTGAAGCAGAGTCCTGACCACTGTAGTAAGACTCATCATCAATTATAGCAGAAACATTCCTAGTTGGTCGGTCTGCTAGGAACTTCTGACCTGGGGTTAGTTCATCTTGTGATCCTAAATGTGCTTGCTGGTCCCATGATTTATTAGCAGAGAAGGTTTTTTCTGTATATTCTCCTGTTGAAAAATTATAATACTGACATTGTAATGAATAAGCACCAGTTCTTAGTCCATGCATTAGATTTATTTCAGATGTGAACTTAACATCGATCAGTTTTGTGTCAGATTCATCACCTGCAGAGTCTCGAAATGTTTTGATAGAACTACCTCCACCTGCTTTATTAAGACCCAGTTTGTTCTCAACATCCATCAGAGTATCAATAGACCTAAAATTAAATCCATTAGCATTCTCATAGAAAAAGAATCCAGCAGTTCCTTCAGAATATTTTCCATTCTTAGTAGTAGCACCTTCGCCCTTTCCTTTCCCCCCTTTACTAGAAGAAGGAATCGCTAGATCTTGCATTTTAGTGCAAATAGAAAGAGGACTCAAATTTTTAGGGAGAAGTTTTTTTCTGTTTAGGCAAGGGTCTGCAACAATATCTTTATCAGTACCAAGAATTTCTAAAGCTTCTTTAACAATCTCGTTAAGAAACCCATCCATTTTTTTACGTATTTTCGTCTTAGGATCAATGAGAGCTTCTTCAGAGATTAGACCTAGGTTATAGTTCTGAATCTTTCCACTTTGAATTCTATCACCAACTCTATAAACTCTGAATTTATAGGCATAGTCTTTATTATCTGGTCCTTCAATCTCAATCTCAACTAATTCACCACCAGTAATAGGACCAGTACCACTACCAATCAAGTTCATACCACTATCATTAATGTTTAAGTTAGCACTAAGAAATGATTTAGTAATATCTTCATAGTACGTGAAACCAGCTATAAGCGCACCAATCTCATAAGTTTTCCCTTTATTGGGACCATCATCTAGAGTGATCTTAACACTTTTATATACAAATGCTGCAGCATTATTGTTGTTCTTATCCTTACCCATCAGTTAAGAGCTCCCAATCTTCCAAGATGAAGTAGAGTAAATGGTGACGCATTTGCATCCGTCATAGGTTGCATTGATCCACCAATTCCAAGTGTTCTATCACCACCACTATTATTTGATCTATTATTTGCTGCTTTCATTTGTTGCATAGCAGCAAACATTTCAGGCATAGTCTTCATTAAAATCTGATCAGTTGTAGACAATCCAGGATTATTGATATTAGGGAAGTTAGATCCTAACAATGAAGGAGGAGGAGTTAGTGGTGGTACTTTACGTGCCTCTCCAAGGTTTTCATTATATACTCCAAGAGACTGAGAAGCAGTTCTTGATGTTTGTCCGTATTGTGGAGTAAAACTTGCCCATTCTCCACCAAGTTTTTTCATACCCGCTAAAGTTAGAGGTTTGCTAACATCAACACCTCTCTTTCTTTTGGCAAGGTCTAACATTAATTGATTTTGTAATTCCTCGGTAAACTTGACTTTTGTTGGATCAAAATCTTTTCCCTGAGATTTATACATCGCCCTTACTTGCGCTAAAGGTGTCATGAATTGACCAGCACCCACAGCAGCAGAACTGTGTCTTCCATAAGTGGTTTCTCCAGCAGCCATTCTCCTAGTCTGTTCATCATGAACTTGCTGCATAGTCATATCAGTCATCTTCATATCAGTACGACCACCATACCAAGTGTCGTAACCCTTTTCACCAGAAGTTCCTTCAAGTTCCCTAACAGTAGCAATAAATGCCTTTTCTTCTGCAGTATCTGCTTTAATATCAGCAGCATCCATATTACCACCGCCACCACCATTATTTCTACGCAAGAAACTAGGCATTTGGAACATAGAACCTAATCCTTGGAATGCGCCACCAAACAAACTTGATAGGTTAAGTCCACCCTGACCACCCACAGAAAGATTTATACCAGTGAGTCCAGATGCTTTTACCAATTTACTTAACGTAGGACCAATTGCTGACTTCATCATCTGTCCGATAGGACCAAGCATACCAACAACTTTATCGATTGCTGCTGCAATACCACCAATAGCAAATTTGAATGGTGCTTGCAGTGCATCAGTCATATGAGTACCCATCTCATTAACAAGTTTCCTTCCTCCAAATGGAGTAAAGGTAACAACTTCACCGCCTGCTTCACCACCTTGGAATGGTCCAAAGTTAGAAGGATTGTCTAGGAAGTATGAACCACCATTAGCATTCTTAACATCACCTTCACCACGCATCTTAGCGTCTGCTCTCTTAGCAGAGTCGCCATATAATCCTAGTGTACCAAAAGCACCTTTATCATCTGGAACAATATTTAAGAAGTCAATAGCATTGAGTCCTTGTCTAGTGGACTCACGGAGGTTTGAATCAACTTCCGCCATCACATCATTGGATTTCTCCATATTAAATCCCGAGTTGATAAACTCAAAGATTGCACGGAATGGAGCACCAATTGTCTCAAGTGCTGCAGAAAGTCCTTCAGTAATACTACTTACAATGTTCAATGCAGCATTATTACCATCTCCACGAACCCAATCACCAATACCACGAGTCCACTCACCAACGTAAGATGCTGTAATACCAGCACCAATAACTGCAGCGCCAGCACTTAAAGCAGTTCCGACTGTAGCAGCAGCGCCTGTAGCACCAGATGCGACTGCTAGATCACCCGCAGCATCGGCAGAATCAATAATAGCACCAGCGTAATCTCCAGAGATTACAGACAATCCTGCTGTAATAGCACTTGCGCCAGGAATCAAAAATCTCAGTCCAGATTTTTTACCAGTTTTAGCAATATCACCCGCTGCACCAACTATATCGTCAGCAGAATTTGTTACACCTTTTGGAATAGCAGGAGTTACTGGTTTTACATTTACATTAGCACCCTTGTTCTGTAGGATTTTTCTAGCATTTGCTGCTTCTTCAGGTACGCCTCTCTGAGCCTGCTCTCTAAGTGCTTCAAATGTTCTATCATTTCCTTTAAAGTTTCCTCTTCCAACCTCAACTGGTTCTAGAGCCCTAGTTTTAGGTGTTACTGCTTGAGGGTTAAATGCCTGAGATGTACTAGGTTTAAGTGCTTTAGTACCATCAGTAACGCCAGATACGGTTGGTTTTACTCTAGTTGTTGATAGTGCCGAAGATGATGGTGTTACTGTTCCAGGAGGTAGTGCAAGTTGAGATTTAGCACCTGCTAATGCCCCTCTAGGTTTATTAGTTATATCTCTAACAGTAACTGGTCTTATACCCTTAGCAGCTCGCATACCTTTAGCGAGGTTACCTAGTGCTCCTGCAATTGCTTGTGCTTTAATTGCAAGGACAATTGCACCTGCTGCCGCTGCAATAGCAGGAGCAAGAGCAAGAGCGGCATCAAGAATAGGTTTAAGGAGTCCTTTAATTGAATCCCATAATGAAGCTAGCCATCCCTTTGTCTTTGCTTTCTCAAATCCTTGAGTATCAGACAGATCTTCTGTCTGTTCTAATGCTGCTTCTTGCTTATCAAACTTACTAATAGCACCACCTTTACTTCCACGTAGAAGTAGTTGATTCTGTGCTTGTAGTAACTGGTTAGTTGTCTGTTGTTCCCTCACCACAGCTTGAATGAGTTCACCACCTTCGCTACTGTATTTGGTGATATCTCCACCAGTTGTAGTAGCAAGAGCAGACGATCCAGGCATCAACTGCTGAACAGTTTTACCCTGCACCAACATTTTTTGTTGAGGAGTAGATACAGAAATCGAGGCAGGTTGATTGGGAGGAGCTGTATCTCCCTTCTTATCATTCTTTTTTCTCTTTTTAAAACGATCAACAAGACTATCAATAATGTCTCCTTGAGCCGCCTCGTATCCCTGAGTTCCTGACGCCATTAGAATTGGTTGCTCTGTTGTTTTAATTCCTCAAGATGCTGAGATAGAAGTGCAACGTACACAATTCTTTCCCAAGGCATCATATTATCTAGCTCCGTCAAAGAGTATTTATGATGATGCATCAAAGCAAAGTTTGTCTGGTAATACTCTTCCAAATTAGTATGGAAGAGTGCTATGCGAAAAAACTCTGTAGCCCCGAAATAGTGTACTCACTTTCTTTCTTGGTTTCTGGATTCACAACCGTAAAACTATGTTGTAGTTTAGGCATAGTTTCAAAGAATTTTGTAAATCGATCAAACTGATCTTGAGTCATACTCTCAACAAAATTGGTTAGTTCTTTTTTAGTACAGTCTTTCGCTTCAGTTACGTCTTCACCTTCAAAAATCTGATCAACACAAGAGACAATAAAATCCAATCCATCCATATCATCACTATTATCAACAATTCCAGTATTGATAAAATGACTAATACTTGGATATTTCATGATTACACCAACCTTATCAGTAATCATAATTTTAGGATCATGTCCTTCTGGTTTGAATACTTCAACCTCAGAAATGTTTAGATCATATGCAACCTGAGTTTGATTATCATCAAGACAAGTAACGTTAAGAGTTACAACCTCACCAACAGATGCGGCACGGATCTTAAGGAAAAGATACTCTAGATCAAAACTAGGAAGGTTCTCTGGTTTTACACCACGAGTAATAATACAGGCACTGAGAGTATCAATGACTGCTTGAGTGACTTGCTTCTCGTCTTTACCGTCCATAGCAATAAGGAGAATCTTTTCCTCTTTTACTAGGAAGGGACGATATTTTACTTTTTTACCGCTTGACGGTAGTTCCAACTCGTAAGTAGGCGCGGTTACCTTTGGTAAAGCCATAATAAATTCGATTTTAAGTATTTATGAGATTCCAGATGATCCAAAATTGAACGATCCATCTGGATTTAAGAAGTTTAGTGCGAGATCAGGTTTTGCTGGATTAGCAACTCCAGGTGTTGGGTTACTAATATCATTATACACTACTCTATGCTTTCCGTAGTAGAAATTCGCACTACATTTTACAAGTTGATTCATTCCAAATGATAGTGGGATTGCTTCTACAGAATATGGAAATACTTCTTGCAACAAATGAACCTGAGATACTCTATCAATATCCCCTCTAGGACCCTTCTCTACTTTAGCAATTCTAACAGTTGCATGGTAGTTTTCAGGAAAACGTAATCTTGTGGTTCTATTGTAAGTTTCTGGTTGAGCAGACATCATCTGTTCAAAAGTTGCATTTTTAGTATCATTAATAGTATCAATTGACTTACCATCAGAATCAAATTCTTGGAAAATATACTGATACCAAGTATTCATGAACTTATAAGGACTCATATTAGCATCACATAACCAACTAAACTGAAGATCTGTGAACATCTTCTGATGAATGTAGTGTGTAACACCTTCACCCATAAATCTTCCAGTCATTTGACCAGTAGCAGCTTGTGCTCCAGGTAGGTTCGCTTCGTCCAAAAAGTGTTCTGCATAATTAAATCCAGTGTCCCACTTTATAGAATTTAAACTGGTAACCACTCCATCGGGGTCACCAAAACTGAATTTCACGAAAAATCCAGTGGAGAGCGCCATGCCCCCACCTTTTGCTATATTCTGAATTAAGTTATTGATCGAAGGCACTAGCTCTAAATATTATGTGACCTATAGTATTTATGGCTTATTCGGGAATCTATAAACCTTCTAACCCTAAGAAGTACCGTGGTAATCCAACTAGGATTATTTACAGGTCTATGTGGGAAAAGAAATTTATGATCTTCTGTGATAGAACCGCTTCAGTTGTAGAGTGGGGAAGTGAAGAGATTATCATACCATATCGTTGTCCTACTGACGGAAGGGTTCACAGATACTACCCAGATTTTTACATAAAAGTACGTAACAAAGAGGGTAAATACAAAAAGTATATTATTGAAGTGAAACCTAAAAAGCAAGTTGCTGGTCCTGATAGAAATCCCAAAAAGAAAACTGCCTCATGGAAACGTGATGTTCTAACATACATGAAGAACAAAGCGAAATGGGAAGCAGCAGAAGATTATTGCGATGATAGAAGAATGAACTTCATGATCCTAACGGAAGATCACCTAAATGTCTAAAACAATATTTGAACAAATAGAAGAGGAAGCAAGAGGAGAGAAACGTTCAGTTTCTTGGTACCGCCGCCAGGTCAAACTGATTGCGAAAAACTATACTCTAGATCTACTGAAAAGTGATGAGAGATACGACGATACCGTCACAAAAGACTTCCAAGATGTTAACGAACTCCGCACCGAAGTGCGAATAGGACATCTATACCTTTTTGAATATAAGGCATCATCAAAAACTCCGTTCTACGATACATTCCCTCTAGTTTACGTCATAGACAGGAAAGCAGACTATTTTATAGGTGCTAATCTACATTACATGGGTCCAAAAGCAAGATATACAGTTATAGATAATTTAATTAAAAATGAGTATCTTAAGGTTCCGCACAAGTGTCTCCATAAATATTTGAGTAGTAATGTAAGTGGTCGCTATCTTGACCTAGGAAAAGATGAATGGGATACGGCAATTTTCTTGCCTATCGAAAATTTTATCTTTACTCAATCTAAGAAAGAATACTCAAAACGAAAGGTTTGGGATGAGACTTACAAAGCGAAGACCAAAAAAGCAGCATTCAAGATCCCTAGGGTAATTGAATTTTATGATGGAATGCAAAACTCTAAAGTTACCTAATGTCCACTACACAAACTATTAGATATCCAAAAGATTTACAAGTTAATTCTCAGACGGATTACATTAGATTCCAATTCTGGACATATAAACCACCATTTAGACGTGGCGGTTCGGGAAATAGTGGATACTTGCAGGGTAACGATGGAAATTTAGGCAAGCACATCACAGAAGATGATGTTTTGATGTATATGCCTCAAGATGTTAGTACATCTATGAGTACATCATGGGGTGGTAAAGAGATTACCAATGCCGCTGCTGGAGTGCTGTCTGGTTATGCAAATCTGACTGGTGGAGGAGGACTTGGCGCTGCAGCGCAAAATGCTGCAGCTGGTGTGGGTAGTTTAAATGCACTACCCACCACTGGTGGAGCAAAACTTGTACAAATGGGATTAAATGCAGTTGGTGCTCAGACCAATCTTAATATGAATGATATTCTAGGAGGAACTGCTGGTATTATTCTAAATCCAAATGTAGAACTATTATTTGGTGGTCCTGCTCTTCGTAATATTGGTTTTAGATTTAAAATGGCGGCAAGATCTGAAAAAGAAGCAAAAGACATGCTCAGAATTTGCCGAAGATTCCAATTCCACGCACATGCAAGAAGTGGTGGAACAAGTAATGTAACAGCAACTTTGACTGATCTTTTTGTTGGTCAAGAAACCACAACTGGTAGTAATAGAGGTGAAGGAAGAGCAGCAGATGAGAATGCAACAACCGTTGCAGCACCTTTATCTGAAGATCAAATTGCAGAATTCTCACAGTCAAATAACTTTATATCTGTTCCTAATCTATGTTTGTTTAAGTATATGACTGGAGATACTGAAAACCCGTACATCAACCAATATAAAGCATGTGCTCTAACAAATGTTGATGTAAACTTCACACCAGATGGGTCATATTCTACATTAATTGGTGGTTATCCAACATCTATAGAATTGTCTATTACTTTAGTAGAAACCAAGATCATCTATCAATCTCAAATCGACAAAGGTCTAGGGGTAAGTAACTAATGTATTTCTCTATTTTACCAAACATCAAATATGATGTTAAACCACAAAGTTTCCCATTTTCATCTTCTGACTTTGTTGAAGTAAATAACTTCTTCAGAAGATATTCAATAAATGAGGATATTTTTGACTTTACAGTATATTTGAACAAATATGCGGTAAATCAAGGCGTAAGAATGGAATTTATCGCAGATCAAATCTATGGTAGACCAGAACTTGATTGGGTCATTGCTCTAACCAATAATATCATCAATATCTACGAAGATTGGCCAATGGATGATAATGTCCTACAAGATTGGGCAGAGGGCAAATATGGATCTACTGTATACAGCGATTTGTCGCATTATGAAATATCCCAAGATGTGAAGAATTCTGTTGGATTAGCAGTTTTGAAAAAAGGTCAAAAAGTCGATTCTACGTTCTATAACGGATCTTTCGAGTATCACAACGGAGATGCTGCAAATACCATTATTACTGTGTCTGGATCATCTGTAGCATCTGCAGTTTCTAGGTGGGAACAGATTATAAGAAAGAATGAGGAAAAACGACAAATCTGGGTTATCAAGCCACAGTACATTGATCCCCTAATTCAGTCATTAAAAAAGCAGAGCAAATATGGAAAATGCTCTGCTTATCTGAATAAACAATTAAAGTCTACATTAAAGTAACGCGACTTTTTTGGTAAAAAAATAGAGGGAAAAATTTTCCCTCTTTTATCGTTTTGAAAAACCCAATTCGTAGCAAGTAGATGTTGCTAGTTCTGGGTTTTTTTGTAGTGCTCTGTGAACATGACCATGCACATCTGTTTCTATAGTAAGGTGTGCTTTAGTGTGGACTAACTCAATCAATCCTAAGGTCCCAACTAAAGTTAGGTTTACGATTGTAACTGGGTGAAAGATAACAGAAGCAATCTTTTTCACTTAATGAATTTATCCATTCTCAATTTAACATAATACATTCCGATGACCCATACGGAGAAGAGGAACCCCTCCCCGTAGGACATGGAGTTCCAAGCGTGTACTGCTTCTCCCATCACTCCTCTGCAAGACGTGCAAAGTAGGACAGGGCATCATCATCAGTTTCTCCACCACCAACAGGTGTAGGTTCTGCAGGAGCAGACATACGCTCACGGAAGGGAGACTGTGAGACCTGTTGAGGTTCATACTCTTCACTTTCAATGCTAGGGCGTTGAGGAGCAGCAGAGAGACCCAGGACTAGGTTGAGGCGTTCCTCAAGTGCTTCGTAGGTCTTGAACTCAGAAGGAGCAGTGAATGCTTCCAGACTGTGCTCACTCTTGTAGATGTTCTCTAGAACTTCATCATCAGCAGAGAGTGCAGCAGGAGCAGCAAACTCACTAGAATCATAGTTCCAGAAACCAGCAACAGTCTTGATTTTCAGTTTGAAATCAGCACCTTCCCAGAAGTCGAAGGGATTCACAGGAGTCTCGTCTTGAAACTCAGGCTTCATCGACGCCATGATCTTGTCGAAGATCTTCTTACCATAACGGTAGAGGAAGACTTTACCTTCATTCTCAGGGTTCTTGGGGTCACGCACAACATAGATGTTGCTGTAGTAAGAGAGCTTACGCTTCTGCTTACGTGCGATTTCTTTATCACTCTCAGTACCAGAGTTCCACAGTTTGTTATTGTAGACACTCACAGGATCTTGCTCACCCTTAGTAGTGAGAGAGTTCTCGATAAACCAACCACCAGGACCTTGGAATCCGTGTGAGTATAGTTTTGCCCAGGGCAGAGATTCCCCCTCAGGTTGAGGAAGGAATCGGATAACGGAAAACCCGTTACCAGAAGCGTCAAGTTCGGGCTTCCAAAACCTCTCGTCGGCACTAGAGTTAGTGCTGGACTTTTCAAGTTCCTTTTGCAGGAACTCAAAACTTGAATTGGACTTGCGCTTTAAATCAGAAAAAGACATAGGATTGTTCGGATAGTTAGGATACGGTTGTGTGATGCCCTATCACTCATACATTATAAAGGGCGAAGAGTCGGGCGTCAAGCCTCTTCGCCACTTAATTTACTCGTCATCAGAGAGACTTTGTTTCTAAGGTCAGCGAACATAGCATTGACCGTCAAATCAGGATCACCACCGAGCATAACAACAGCATTACGCATGTTCTCTACCACAGTCTGTGCTTCCTCGTCGTCACTCAAAGACATTCTAGCATACATGACTTCCTGCTTCTCTAGGAGAGACATCAGGATCTCAAGATACTCCATCTTGCGCTCTTTTTCAAGCACAGGAAAACTCATTGCATAACGAAAACATTGTTGCTGAAGGTCCATCATCTCCTGGAGATCTCCACGGACCATCTCGGATCTAAAAAATTCACTCATACCAACATTAATTTCGCTCTAGAAGTACGTTTGATGAAGTTTAACTTTTGTGCGTCAAACTTTAGTTTTTCTTTCAATGGTTTAGAGATGAGTTTAGGAACGGTTTCCAACTCAATCTCATTCACCTCGCAGTAGTGAATTATAGCATCAATATAGTTCATGTCCTTATTGTTCAGAACTATACGCTCCACTTCCTGCGAAAATCTCGCAGTTGTCATAAATTTATCTTCTAGTAGTTTGCTTCGTTCCATGGGCAACTTTATATTCGTCGATGTACTGAAGGAGTGAATCCAAGTATTGTTTCTTAACGGGACGAATTACCACCTGTGTATCTCCATCTTCACAGGCGACAATAGTTACAAGTTGCTCAACACGGATGTTGTATTGCTCAAGTAACATACAAGCGTATGCTGTTTCCTGAACAAAATAATCGTATAGTCTCTCGTCCGTCTTTTCTCGTGCTGAAGTTTTGAAGTCAATGATAGACAATACACCATCAAACTCAGCAATACAATCAACGCGCCCTGCTAATTCAAGTTTGTCTGAATAGAGCGCTACCTCTTGAAAGTATATATTATTTATACGATCCAAAGTAGACCGAGAATGCTGGAACATTAGAACTGGGAGCGGAGCAGATTTAAATTTCTTTAGATCCAACTCATTATTAAAGTAGTCCTCAACAATAGAGTGGTACTTTGTACCTCTTCCTGTTGCTTGTGCGGAGACACGATTAGCCTCCTTCTCTCCAACGCGCTTACGCCATCGCATAATGCCTTGCATTTTCTTTTTGTTACTTCCAATCACAGTGGTGACCGAAGGATATTTGTTACCTGAAGGGGTAACGTAGACTCTCTTGCCTGTCTCTTTATCAGTTTGAGACTCTAGTTCAATTGGGTTCGGGTCACCAATGTGTTTGAATAGTATCATAGACCTAAGTTGATTTTATTAATAAGGTAAGACTTAACGATTCCAGATCGAACGATATCTTCAATACCGAACTCAACCATAGAAACTTCTTCCATCTCTCGTAGGATGCGTTGGAAGTCAAGGATGCCGTCCTTCTCTGCAGTCTTCTGCAAGTCAGTCTGTGCAACGTCACCAGCAAAGATGACTTTAGAATCTTGACCGATACGAGTGATCAAACTATCAAGTTCATGGAAGTTCAGGTTCTGGCACTCATCAACGATGACGATAGCATTGTCTAGAGTAGTTCCACGGAGGAAAGATGTACTCCAGAACGAGATAGTTTCTTGTGCTTTAAGGTTTGCATAAAGCATCTCAAATGATGCATCATCAGGCATCTCAAACATATGCTTGACCATATTCTTATAAGGAATCTGGTACAAGGATGACTTGTCCTCATGATCTCCAGGAAGGAAACCAATCTCACGAGTTGCAACTAGCGAGCGAACAATATAAACTTTATCATATGGTGACTCTTCATCCAAGACATCACGAAGAGCGAGATACAATGCAATGAATGTCTTACCTGTACCAGCACATCCATAAACGAATAGATTCTTATCGTCTTCCCACTCATTGAACATTAGTTCTTGGTTTTTAGTGAGTGGACTAACGTCCAAGAGATATCCTTTATTAATAGGACGCCTTCTTTTAATCTGTTTCTTACTCATACCTGGAGGGACTGGAGTAGTGTATTGTTTTTGCTTTCTAGGCATATTACCAACCTTTAATTTGAGAACCTGGGACTTGCTGAACTTTTTTCATCACATCCTTCCAACCAGGATGTGTTTTAGACATTTTGTCTCGCCACTCTCCTACCTCTTGGGCAGCAGCGCAACCTTGGGACCAATCCTTGTCCCAATCAGGATTTTCATCCTTCCAGGTACAATAATCTTTCATGGTCATGTGGAGTTCTTTAGTCTCTCCAGTCTTTAGATTTTTAACAGGATAAGTGGGCATTTTAATTAAGGGTTATAAAGGTGTGATCTGTTGTGAGCATCTGAACCAGGGTAGGTATTCATATATGGTGGTCTAGATATAGTAACATTAAAACTAACGCTGACTCTATCTTCAGGCGTATTATTTGTATGAGTAGAATGCTCTAGATATGCTGGCCACATCATGAGTAGTCCCTTCTTAAGAGGCATTTTTTTCTCACCCCACCTCATATTATTTAAAAAGGAAATTAGATTGCCGTTAGTAGGACTCAGAGGATTCCTAAGTGCTAACTGACCATCCATCCCATTAGTCTGCAAGTAATAAACACCAGAAATATCTGAGTTACCATGAGAGTGAATAGGTGCATGTTTTCCCTGAGATGTTCTCGTAAACCAAGACTCAGTGATTGCGAATGGAATGGTGTGTTGCATTCCAAGTTCCAACAAATAATCTATGATAGATTTCTCTAAAAACCTAGTAAAATTTGGTGTTTCTTTTACAATATTAGATGCAAATAAATTACCTTCCGAATCAGTAGAAACATCATGAGATGAAGTTGGATTGTATGTATTAATGTTTTTCACCATATTATCTGGATCATAAACATTCCAGAGATCTTTATTTGATTCTCTCAATATGTTGCCTACTGCCTGATTCATATAGATAGGGGTCGGAAATAATTTATGTATCGCCATCAGGTTTTTTGGTCATTTTTTTGCGGAGGTTTTTTTTGCAGTTTTATGGAACTGGATTTTCTTTTTTGCCCTTATTAAATCCAAACGGTCCAAGTTTTTCTTTGACCCTTTGTTTCATCACCTGTCCTGTTAGTGCTTCCATAATTTTCAGCACGTCCTCTGCCTTATTAGGACCAGGACCCATACGTTCTACCACAAAGTTATACTTCTGGAAGAACTCATCACTCACATTCTTGTAATCTTCTACTGTAATTGGTTCAGTCATAGCCATTCAAGTGCCTCAGAAACGATAGGGAATTGTTCAGAGAACACACGACGTGCATCTAATGCAATGTCCATGTGTTCTTTCTGCGTACCATTAGCGGAACGCAATTGGATGTAGTGAATCCATGAGCGGACTGAGCCCGTCATGTAAATTTTAGTTGGTACAGCAAGAGGAAGCACCATCCTAGCACATTCCTTTGCTACATTGTGATCAAGCATAGTCTGATATAGATCCATACCAGAAGCAAAATGCCTCTCGATAGCAATCTCAAACTCTTGCTTATGAAAAGCATCTAAATCATCAGTAGAATTCTGACGATTCTTTTTATCCTGACGACGCAAATCAGGTAGAGGAATTGTATCTGCAAGCATAGAACTATCAGCATACCGTTGAGAAAACTCTTGGTATGTAAATGAACGGTGCCTCAAAATTTGAGCTGCGATTGCTCTGGTAGTCACAATCTCAAGCGTCATGTGTGCCTGCTCAAAGACGCTCCAGTGGTTGTGTTTGATGCAATAGGACAGAAGACCTGCAACCTTAGGGTTCTCCTGGTTGTTCGGGTTGCTCACCCTCGCTACGTATCCCATCATCTTCTCCGCATCGGGAGTCACTGTTATGAGTTTCACTGAATTCATTACTAAAACCTTTCTCCTGTTTGCGGCGTAATTGTTTTACTTTTAATGATATTTTAGCACGTCTGAGTTGCATCGCCATGTATAGAAGTTCTTCTTCTGTATACAAATCGGGTCGCGACTTCGCTTGTTTAAGCGCCATCTTTGCTAATCTAATTTGATCTTTATAGCGCGTCATTGATAGTTAATCGGGGTATCCATCATCGTCGTCGCACGAAAGATCAACTCCCAGTCTAGCATCTTTTGGTCTAGTTGTATAGGCTTCAGGGTCGGAATAAATCTCCGACTCAAGAGCATTGCATAGCGACTTAAGATTTTTGTAGATTAGTTTTAGTTTTTCTCTGTCCATAAACGACGTTCGTTTAAGTATATATTAGCATTAAAAAAGAGGGGTCGCAACCCCCCTTACAATTTAGACTTCCATATTAGATCAAGATCCTCCTGCAAATTCTTTTACAGTGTGCAGCGTTTAATGTATCACATTCGACAAGACATTCATAGTAGTCATTAAGTTTTTCATTCTCTGTTGATAGATCTTCGAGAGTGTCTTCAAAATGTCTCCACTCATCTAATTGAGATCGCGATAATAGACTGTGCATTGGTTTCCTCCATACAATGAACCATAATAACGGGAGGGTTTGGGTTCATGTCTGTACCTCTTAATTCTACTACTATGTAGAATAAAATGTGTCGAATTACACAATTTGTACAAAAAAAGAGAGGTAACTTGACCTCTCTTTACATAATCGTATTAAGTTTTACTTCACTTGCTGTACGTGTGACCACGATAGCAAAAAGTCCCGTGAGACTCTGTGCTCTCGACACAACGTGTATTGTACTCGACACCACGATATGAGGTGTGAGCAATCTGTGCATCGTGAAGTGCAGCTGCCTTCTGGATTTGCTTCTTAATCAGAGTTAAGGTGTTCATGTTAGTTACTCCTAAAGTAATAGAGGGTTTTTAATCCCCGTTCCTTCAGTCGTGTGCGTCCCATGGATAGCATTCAGGTGTTGATTCCTTCATGACCTCAATCAATTCCACCTTCATTTCAGGAGGAAGATTCTCATTTGTTCTCATCCGAAACATAATTGAATCGGCTTGAGCACATGAGAGTGATGAATAGAATAGTAATTCTAGCATGGGATGAACGGCTCCGTTCCGCGACTTACTTGCGTCCGATCTCTCGGATGAACGATGGTATAATTATACCACAACTATTTAGTATGTGCAAACGGTAACATTAGATACACATGTTAATACTTAAGATTATTATAAGCATTAGATGTCTGCATAAACTTTAACGTTACCTGAAATAGTAGTTCCTTTATTTCCAGGTAAAACTTGGTGTGCAATCCATGAAGGAAACAACACCATCCAACCAGACTTTAGACAAGGCATGTAACTTGCAGGCATCTCAATTGAGTTACCATTAGGTGATTGGTTTTGAATATCACTGAAAGCAGGATTAAAGAACTGAGTCTTTCCCTCTTCTACATCTTCATATACAATGAAACTCCACGTTGTATGTGAATGTGTATGGTATCCTTGAAAGTCATTCACATCATACTTATTCTTCCAAAGATTTTGAATTTCAATTTTGTCTACTGGATCTTTAAGTGTTCTAAGACACTCAATAATTTTAGTAGAAAGATATTGATAAGTTCCTCTTGGAACCTTTGTTTTACCAGCGAAAGATGAAGGAACTCTACTCTCCCACAAAGGACGATAGTCTTCGTCCTTTACAGGTATACTAATAAAATTCAAATCAACTTCGAGCTCGAAGATTGGTACAGAAAAAATATCTTTTCTCATTTCTTTTTTTTATCACTAGTACCAGGAGGATCCCAATTCTTAGGATTGATTCTCCCCTCGGTAGGTTTCATGGTTCTAAAATTATTACCATACTTATCCCAGTAGTCATCAAAAATATCTACCTGACCAGCACCAGAAGCAACATCAAATTTAGTAAGACCTTCCACCGAGTATTCAATCAAGAAACTATTGTAAGGAAGAGATCTATCTTGACCCTTGGTTGGGTCACAATCTTCATGGAGAATTTTACAACCTTTACCCATTAGGAACGATTACCCCACTTAATCTGTGGGAATGCTTCTTCTACACATGCCCTGGTGACCTTCCAACGCTTCCCAATCTGTTTATCTTTAGCAAGACATAGAACCTCTGCTTCGCCTGCTGAGAGACCTTCTAGAAGGCGAATAAACATGGACTCACGTTTAGTTTGAGCGATGCTTGATCCGCCTTTAAAGAAGTGATACAGAAGTCTACACTCTTTCTCAAGAACTGTGTGCTCTGTCCCTATAGGTGCATCATTCGGTTGGTATGGAACATTGCCCTCAGGGAGCATGGACACAATAGACTCGTCAAAATTAACAATCAGAACCGATCGTAGTGCCTGTGTGTTGTGATCTTGTAAGAGCCTGATCTTTTCCTTCTTTGTTTTTGCATTAGATACTTTTTGTAGTACCTCATTAATCAAAAGTTTCATCTTCGTAGTCCTCATCAACAAATTTCACTGAAAGTAATTCCTCATTTATATATTGACCATTCTGGTCATACATTTCTGGATGCATTGATAACTGCTCCTCTTCAGTATAGAAGTAGTCATGCATGAAGTCTTTTGCTGTCCACCCTGCGACAATCCCGACACATAAAAACATAAATGATGCTGTTGCCGAGAAAAAGAGGATTGTTACCGTTTCCATGTTCAACTCCTTGGTTGTCTATAGTTTCTCCCAACTAAGACTGAGTTTAAAATTAAACTTACGAGTCAGGAGAGAGAATGATACGTCTGTCCCTAATTGTTTTAATACTGGGGACGGTGGCTCTTGCTGCTGCCTCCTCCTAAGCATAAGCTCTGTGCCTTTATTTATAGCATCTTTATCCATTCTTATTGCTAGAAATATACCCTTTCTTGATCAACCACTTAGCAGTTTCCACAAGCCCTCCAATGGGTTCTCTATTAATAATTACATGCGGATATCCGCCTGCGTCAGGGAACTGTTTAGCAAAATCTTCCTTACTAATATCAGAACCAACATCAACAAAAGTAATTCGTTCGTTAGGAATCTCACAGCGTTCTAGTAGTTCATGAAGGTGTAGACAATGAACACATCCATTCAGTGTGTAGGCGATAACCTTCACACCCTTAATCTTCGCCTCGCCATCAATAGCATTCATAATTAAAATCCTTTTGGTTTACCAGTTGGTTTCTTTTTGTCTAACACTTCCACGTTCTTTAGGATATGAGGAACACTTTGAAACCAGTGAGCATTCATGGATTCAAAGTCATCAAACTCTACTGAGTCTCCCGTTGTATAATTTATACGATATCGATGTCGATCATAATGATCAGCACTAGTACAGGTGAAGTACCTTGGATCATCGCGTGTAATAAGTTCAGTCATCGAGTTTTAATTAAAAAAAGGAGGGCGTTACACCCTCTAATTATATCAGAGAAAACTATATGGGTCAAATTTTTGCCCAGATTTTTTTCCCCGTTTTACAAAAACAAAAAGTCAATTTTGATTTTTGTTATAAAGTTTCTCTAGTTTTTCTCTGGATAGATCTACATACATCAACTCTTCACCTGCTTGTGGTGCTTCTGGATGCTTTGGTTTGGAGGGAGTCTTCATCTCTATGTTAATAGATTGAATGTTACTCCACATCATAGCAAACGCAGCACCAGCAATGAGAGCGAAGCATGTAAAATAAAGAAAGACTTCAAAGTTATTCATTATCGTTAAAGTGTTTAGTAAGAACTGAGATACGCTCCTCCTCATGAGCAATGATATCTACCTGCTCCTGAATAGCGGCAAGCACATCAGGATGCTCACCAATACCAACAGGATAGTTTAGATAGATTTCCACGTTTGCTTTTGCCTTAGCAATGTTGCCCACTGCATCAGCAACCAGGGCAGTAGTAATAGTAGATCGTGAGAACATAATAATTTAAGTGTTAGTTTGTAGTGATGTCATTGTGTCGTGAAGTTCTCCGATATCACGGAGACCTTCAACGCTGAACCATGGAGCATTCGCCCAACTAAATCCTTCACCCATGGTGCTATCGGGTGCTGTGATATACCAATGACATGCTGTGTCTGGTACATCTACTGCACACTTAGACCAATCATCACTCCACTGTGGAACTTGTACCCACATTAGTGCAGCAAACATAAAAGTGAAGAGTGATTTAATCACAGTGCGTTACCTCTAGGTAGAACTTCTTCTGGGAATACAAACGATTCATGTGGTTGATCAACTGGCGCTAACCATGCACGTAGTCCTTCATTCAATAGGATGTTCTTTGTATAGAACGTCTCGAATTCTGGATCTTCTGCTGCACGAATCTCCTGACTTACAAAATCATAAGCCCTAAGATTGAGTGCAAGACCGATGATACCAATACTACTAGTCCATAACCCCATAACAGGTACAAAGAGCATAAAGAAATGCAACCAACGCTTATTACTAAAAGCAATACCAAAGATCTGTGACCAGAAACGATTCGCTGTAACCATAGAGTAAGTCTCTTCCTCTTGGGTTGAGTCAAATGCTTTGAATGTGTTTGCTTGATCGCCATCCTCGTATAAAGTATTCTCTACTGTAACACCATGGATTGCAGAAAGCAAGGCTCCACCCAAGATACCTGCAACTCCCATCATATGGAAGGGATTGAGCGTCCAATTATGAAAGCCCTGGAGGAAGAGAAGGAACCTGAAAATCGCCGCGACACCGAAACTCGGCGCAAAGAACCAAGATGACTGTCCCAAAGGATAGATGAGGAATACAGACACGAATACAGCAATAGGACCAGAAAAAGCAATCGCATTGTAGGGACGGATTCCAATCAGGCGAGCAAGTTCAAACTGTCGAAGCATGAAACCAATGAGAGCGAAGGCACCGTGGAGAGCCACGAAATTCCATAGTCCCCCAAGTTGGATCCAACGGACGAAATCTCCTTGAGCTTCAGGACCCCAAAGTAGAAGAAGAGAATGACCCATAGCATCAGCAGGCGTTGAGACAGCCGCTGTAAGGAAATTAGCACCCTCAAGGTACGAACTTGCAAGTCCGTGGGTGTACCAACTCGTAGCAAATGTTGTGCCCGTAAGCCAGCCACCAATTGCAAGATAAGCAGTGGGAAGAAGAAGTAGTCCAGACCAACCCACAAAGACAAAGCGATCCCGTTTAAGCCAGTCATCAAGGATATCAAACCATCCCCTCCGTTGTTGTTGTAATGTTGACGCTACCATTTTATTTAACCTCGTCGTTTACTTTTTGTTGTTCTAATGATTGAGAAGGAACCCATGGGTCACGAGATCTATTCTTGATAACAATAAAGGCATCCTTATTATACTTACGATGTCCTTTAGGGGATGACCATTTTTTATTGTATCCTTCTGGTTGTTCAATACCAGAGACTACAGTACCACCAAGTTCAAGTGCAATATCATCATGACGTACATCCCAACCAAGTGTCTGCATTGTTTCCCAAAGTTCTTCTTGTGTAAATTCTCTCATAACTTTCTTCAGTACAGTTCTTCTTCTTTCTCAGTCTCAAGGACAACATCAGATGTAGGATATGCTACACAAGTGAGAACAAATCCTGTTTCTAGTTGGTCATCGTCAAGAAAAGATTGATCACTTTGATCAACAGTACCACTCACAATCTTACCAGCACATGAAGAGCAAGCACCAGCACGACATGAGTAGTTCATATCAATTCCTGCTTCTTCAGCAGCGTCAAGGATGTATTGATCATCCTCACAAGGAATAGTGTGATCTCCGTCAGTAGTCTTGAGTGTAATAGTGAAAGTCATTCTTCTTAATAAAAATTTGAAAATAAAAAGGACCCCGTAGGGTCCTTACATATTATACCACAGGTTGGATCAACCGATGCTAGGTGCGGTGAGTGCAACAGGTGTTGACTCAGCAGCAGCAAGGTCGAGGGGGAAGTTGTGAGCATTACGCTCGTGCATAACTTCCATACCCAAACCTGCACGGTTCAATACGTCTGCCCAGGTGTTGAGCACACGACCCTGACCATCAAGGATGGACTGGTTGAAGTTGAAACCGTTGAGGTTGAACGCCATCGTGGAGACACCAAGTGCGGTGAACCAGATGCCAACAACAGGCCATGCAGCAAGGAAGAAGTGCAATGAACGTGAGTTGTTGAATGAAGCGTATTGGAAGATCAAACGACCGAAGTAACCATGGGCTGCGACGATGTTGTAGGTCTCTTCTTCTTGACCGAACTTGTAACCGTAGTTCTGTGACTCTGTTTCAGTTGTTTCACGAACAAGTGAGGAAGTAACGAGACTTCCGTGCATAGCAGAGAACAAAGATCCACCGAATACCCCAGCAACACCGAGCATGTGGAACGGGTGCATAAGGATATTGTGTTCTGCTTGGAATACAAGCATGTAGTTAAAAGTACCAGAGATACCAAGAGGCATAGCATCGGAGAAAGAACCTTGACCGAAAGGATAGACGAGGAATACTGCACTCGCAGCAGCGACTGGTGCCGAGTAGGCAACACAGATCCATGGACGCATACCTAGACGGTAAGAAAGTTCCCATTCACGACCCATGTATGCATAGATGCCGATGAGGAAGTGAAAGACTACCAGTTGGAAAGGACCACCGTTGTAAAGCCATTCATCAAGTGATGCTGCTTCCCAGATGGGGTAGAAGTGAAGACCGATTGCGTTTGAAGAAGGAACAACTGCACCAGAGATGATGTTGTTACCGTACATGAGTGAACCAGCGACGGGTTCACGGATACCGTCGATATCGACAGGAGGTGCTGCTACGAACGCAACAATGAAGCAGATGGTTGCTGCAAGCAGTGTTGGGATCATCAGTACACCAAACCAACCAACGTACAAACGATTGTTGGTGGAGGTTACCCACTCGCAGAAAGAATCCCACGAGGATTGTGTTTGTTGCCTTGAAAGTGTTGCCATTTTGAAAAAGGGTTAGGTATGAGTGCAGGGAGACACTGGTATGATATTCCTGTTGCACCCTCAGCAGCAGGTATTAAGGACTGTTTTTTTACCACGCCGTTTAGTCCTGGTGAGGCGTGAGTCATGTTAGCGAAGCGTGACGCTCCGTTACATTTGTTAACTTATTTATTATACATGAGTGAGGAAAACCCGTCAACCCTTAAAAGATGAGTATTTGTGCTTATTTCTAAGGGGGTGCTTGGGGACCTTGTGTTTAGGGTTGCGCCGCAAATCTTTCTTGAGCTCCCTAAGAAACTTAAGGTGACTCGTGATTTCAGAACGAAGCATCTTCAACACTGTACTCAGTATAGCATGGAACAATCTCCCAGTGCGCCCAATCAATGCTCTTATCAGCCATCATTTGTTCCAGTTCGTCAGTCGTCACACTGTGCTTAACAACTTCAGTTGCTTTTGTATTCTTCTTATAGATATGAAAAACTCTTTCTTGCATTATTAAATTTGGTCTTACGTTTCTATGTATTAGTATTGTTAGATACCATTTAGTTTGGATAACCGAAACTCTAGTTCGCGAACACGTTTCTCTAGATCAGCAATGCGTTCTTGATCTGTTTTACCAGTTGGTTCTCCTGATGCAGGTACAAACGAAGAGTCTGCCCACATCTTCTTCCATAGTCCAGACATAAAAAAAGGGGGTACGTACCCCCTAATTATAACATTAAATTGGATTAGTAGCAGGAACCATCATCCCACCACCAAAATCGTCGTCATCATCAACATCAATATCAGATAAAACTGCGTTAATAATAAAAAGAATTATCAGACCCGATGCGAATACTAACATTTACCATACTCCTGGAATGATTTGACCTGTAGATGCATATGCACCCATTGCTGCGATGACTCCGAGCATTGCTGCCCAGCCATTAATGCGTTCTGCGTTTTCGTTCATGAGTTTTCTCCTAGTGTGAGGTAAAATTTGGTTTGATCTGATGGTGAGTTCTCATAGATGGAACTGTCACCATATTCTTTGTGGTCTTTGTATCCAACCATACGACCTTTCGTATTTTGGATCGCTCCCATCATAGCAATGATCAGGAAGATTGCAGGTGGTCCAATGATAAGGGCACCTCCAATCACATAATAAGTCAGTAGTTCAATCATTAGAATCCGAACGCGCCAAAGAAAAATACGCTACCACTGAAAGCATAAGACACAACAGCAGCAACAAATCCAACCATAGCAGTGCGTCCATTTAATTTCTCTGCTTTTTCAGCGTATGTCTCGTAACCGTAACGCTCTGCGTCTGTCTCAGAGATATACATTCTTGGTTCAGTAGCGTACATGTTTGTGCGCCCACCATCTTCAGTTGTTACAGTCATGATACACTCCGTAATGTTTCTTTACATAGTATATATGCAATGATCTATAAAAGTCAAGCCCTCCACTCATAAGAATTTCTGAGCTTTCATATAATTAAAATTAAAGTTGAACCTACCCTTAGCATTTGTGGTAGTGGTTGAGTTGTGTTTGATACACCCATCAAACAGGTACAGTCTATTCTCAACACTCTCTATGATGGTATCCTCACCTAGTCTGGTGTACCCGTCACATGTATTGAGACAAAAGATTGCTGCTCCATGAGAGTATTTACAGTCAGAGTGCTGTGCATGTTCATATATCTCTGTGGTATGTGGATAAAAATTGATCTTGATACGTATCCATGCAACAAAGTCTGGTAAATGTTTCTTAAAAATTGATTGCACTTCATCGAAATGCTCACTAGTTGGTCGGTGATCTGCATAGATCATGGATGTACCATACCAGTTGTCTAGGGAATCTTTCTCTCTCTTATTAGCAACTTGATTATGAAGTCTATAATGAATCAGGTCATTCCACATCACTGCTTCTTGGAGGAACTTAAGTTCATCTTCTGGTAATAGGTTATCAATAATCATTCGTCAATCCAAGCAAAGGATACCTGTGAGTAACGCATCTCCTTAGAGAATTGATCTGTTGTTATACGTGGGCTATGAGGCATATGTCCATTGAATAAAATAGCAGTGTTCGGTTCAGCCTGCAAAGTAAAAATAGGTTCATACTTTTCTCTACTTTCAAAAGGAATATCAAACTTAGTATCCCTAACAACAGAATCAAATATATTTAATCCTTCTCCACGTTCATAGTGACGATTCATGTACAATACCATAGAAATTAAATTGCTATGATCTCGAAATGCTAGATCTGTATGGACGTTGTACCAGAACTTATCATAATCAAACCATTCAGCATCAAATTTAAACGCATTGAATAGTATTCTATCAGGAACGCTAACATTCTCAGGATCTACATCTGCTAGCTGAGCTACAAGGTATCTGTAATCTTCTGTAAGAGGACACTCTGTCTTTCTCATTGACTGACAGTAGGAAGAACGTCCATCAAAATGAGTAACGTTATCTGTTTTTAGTACAGGAGCAAAAGGAATTTTTAACATCTCCTTGTACGCTCGTTCAAAATCTTCATAAAAATTGTCCACCGTGTACACTTTTGTACAACCTAGATCATATTCTTTTATTGAAATCCCTTTGTTTATAGTAAATGCTGCTAAGTCAATAATATTTTCAGAATCTACTAGCATGGTTAATCATAAATAGAAATGGAGACTTCCATACAGTCTAGCATAAAAATAATTTTATGTGTAGGCTTGTTCATATAAACAACTCGATGGGGTGTAAAAAATGAATAAATTTTTACCTATCATTATGTTATTGATGACCGCACCAGCAGCAAATGCAGGTGCCCTTACTCATAAAATATCATCCAGTGTTCAGTTGACCGTTGATGCTGCTGCTACTAACGTCACAAGGTTAGGTAATTCCTACTCTATTAGTGGTACAAATGTCGGCACCTCTGATGGAACAACTGCTGGTATGCTTTCAACAGGCACAATCAGCAGTGGAATCTATTCCCCTGGTGCGATTTCGGCAAATCAACTTTCAGCAACAAACGGACAAGCATTCTCTTTTAGCACTGCTTTCACACAAGGTGATGTAATCCCAACTTCCGCACCTACTGTTGGTGCTACAGCTGCATTTGGAAACATTACATCTACTGCTGCAGGAACTGCTGGTGATCTAGCTGGTACTATTGCTACTTCTGGTGCTCTTACAATCACGGCTGGTGGAGCTGGTACAAATGCTACTGGTCAGTTCGTAAGTGAACTCTCGATTCTACACTAAATAAATGGAGGTCAACAAAAATGACTTCTCCAAAGACTATTACGATTCTTTGGTGTGTCCTGAGTGCGGTGGGTGCAGTCTCCATACTTGCTCCTGCCCAGGCGGTCCCCGTGGTCCCAAACTTCAGCCAGGGCTCAATGACGAGTCACACAGAAACAACGTCAAAGGTGACTGAGACGATTAACTCTATAGATTATGCAACAGGATGGCAATATTCAGTATCGGGAACAAATGTAACGAACGGGGGACAATCCCTCAGTCCGAACCCAACAACAAACTCAGTGATAGTGAATCCATTAGGAGGAACAGAGGGGCAAGTAACAAGCGCCAACTCTGGTCTAAATTTAAATGGACAGAGTTTCACAATCGCAGAACCAGGAGCAGCATTTCAGTTCACTCAGACCTACATGGGTCCAGGGGTAACGAATCAGACTGTAATCCAAAGAACAACAGAGGTTACCAGCGTAACCGACACCACAAGTATCTTTACCCAGTAGTATTATGTCTAACTCAACTTGCGACTGCCCCTGCCACACTGGCGGCAGATGTCGGGGGTGTAAGTGCAACAGCAAATCCGATAGCTAATAGTTCAGGCTCAGTTACCAACCAAGCTATTCAGGTTTTACAAGGTCCATACATCACTAATCAGTATGGTGGAGGGATTGCTTGTCAAGGTCCAACTGCTAATATCACACCATTCATTACTCATGCTCGTAATGAGAAGGATCCATTTGAGACACACTACATGGAACCTCAGTACGACAATAGAGATTTTGAGGGTCAGATGGTAGAGACTCAAAAGAATGTGAAGAACTGGCCATGGGAATCTTGGTATGATGATAGAACATATACCAACTCAGATGGTGAAACTGTTCGTGCATTTGAAGATGGTGCAGACATGACTATCACCACCATGGAAATGATGGGTGATGGTGTGCCTGATAATCCTGGAGCAGAACTCTGGAGGAAACCAGTAAGAACTGGAGACACTAGAAACTATAGTACAAGCGTTGGATTATCAGCAACGATTTCTTTCCCACTTGATGGTGGAATGCAAGAGCGTTGTAAGCAAGCAGCAGATACTCAGATCCAAATGCAGCAACAGATGATTGCTAACAAAAGATTAGATTTTGAGATCGCGAGACTTAAGAATTGTGGTCAGTTGATGCAGGCAGGAATCAGTTTCCACCCTAGGAGTCCTTACTTTAAAATATGTGCAGACGTTGTAGTTAACAATGTTAATACTGTTAAGCAACATCGTCACTCTATCCCTTCGGTTTCAGTGCCGACCGTAAAATCTTTATCGCCCGATTCCTATCGCGTTGCTCCGCCTTCCTCTCAGCAGCAGACAACACAGGGGGCTTCTTACCCCGTAAGGCAGCAATCTTCTTCACAACCTTCTTCGTCACAGGTTTCACCACTTTTAACAAAAGATCAGCAAGAGGCTTTGCGAGCAGTGCAGAGGTCGTCGCAACTACAGCAATTGAGGCGGTAACAGTTATCATACCTGCTGATGGTATGTTCTGTACAATCTGATCAGGTATTGTAAGGTTCTCAAATACAGGAAGACATTCTTTTCCGACTGTCTCATACCCAGTAATCTTTTTATTACCCTCTAGGATTTTTCCTACAGGGTTTTTTAATTCTTGTGCTCTACTCGGACACTCTGCTAATGCAGCATCAGTTCTAGGTGGTGCTGGTGTAGCAGGAGTCTCTGGTGTTTTTGTATCTGGTGGAATGATTGGTGGAGGTGGTGGACCCTCATTTGTTATCGTTAACCTACGAGGATCATAATCTATTGGATTATAACTAGGTGTTCCTGCATCACAAAATACCTGAACACCATCTCTATCTTCTTCTTTAAGTGTTTGATTCTCACTACTATCTCTATGAGACTCAACACATCCAGGTATATTAATAATAGGAATACCCACCTGTGTAGTTACGGGTGGGTAAATTGGTAGTGCCTGTGGAGGATTAGTCATCCAATCAGGCATTACATTAATATTCAAATCACGAATATCACCAACACGAATATCATTATTCGGTATATTAATATTAGGTATGTCCATCAGCAATCATTAAATACACTGCCAACTGTAGAACCAAGTGAGGCTCCTGCCTTCTGTCCTAGTAACAATGCCCATCCACCTGCTAACCACCCAACGTATGGGATACCAACAGCAGCAGGAACAGCAACACCAGCAGCGATAGCACTACCTGCCATTGCACCTTGACTCCGTGCGCCAGCGTCCGCCACTAAACACTCTTCTTCTTTCGCAGTCAACTTTCCCTCGCCGTCTCCTCCAACACCTCCCATATTTCTAGTGCCTTCCATAGTGAATTGATCGCTACGATACTCACGACGGTTCTCATATTTCTTACCACCAAAGAATCCACTTTGACTTTTTTGAAGGTCTAAGGATCTATCCGACTGTAAAATTTTAGGATCGTTTGCACGATACTCAATTTCATATCCATCCTTACCTGCTTTGATAGTATAGGATGAGTAAGGACCACGAGGGATATTGATTGTAGGTACGTTTGGAACTTGTGGTTCTTCTGGTCTGTTAATAACATAACCAAGCAAACCAACATGTGCTAAAGCAAAGAGTCCGCCAACAGTGCCGACAACGATCTTAAATACAGGAGGTTTCTTTTTATCTGGTTCTACAAAGTTACTAAGTGTTTCTTTTTCATTCATGGTAATGATGGGAGTGCAGGACCTGTAGTTTTAGGCAACTCTGGAATTGCAGAGTCCATCATTTCAGGAAGTGCTCCAGTGATTGCTTCTGCTGCTGCAGCTGCGATTTGATTTTTTGCATTATCAATCATCGCATCTTTATTGAGATAGACATAAGTACCACCAGCTACAACTGATAGAGATACCAGTCCAGATAACAATGCGACACCGTTAATCAATTTTTGCATCTTTTTTCTCCAATGTAGGTGTTTGTTTTTGTTCGTCCTTCTTCTTAGAAGGCATGACACCGAACGTCGCAAGCGTTCCCGTGAAGACGCTGGCTATAAAAGTCGGATCGATGTTTTTTTGAGGAACGCCAGGAACAGTTACATAATTAAGAGTCAGAATTGCTGCTGACCATCCAAGAATAATAACTCGGACGAGAGTTGATACACCTTCATCCGCCCACTCAAATTTATTTTCCTTTTTGACTTCCTCTTTTTTCATAGGGGTTGATTCCATAGTTTTTTCTTGACGGCGGTTGAACATCGTCGAGTAAAGAGTTAGGGGGCAATTTTATTTATACTATCTTTCTCCTGGTCTGAACGTATTACCTCTAGGGAACAATTGTCCGACCCTAGGTCTCTTATCTTTCAAGAAGTCTCTACCTGAAGTTATGGGTGATGTATCCTGTAGTGCTACATCGTTTGGGAAGTCATAATGATCTATCAGCGCAAGAGCACCCGCTGATGTATCTGCAGGTACAGTAATTTCATCAACCTCTTCAAAGAATCTAGGATAGATCTGACCATAATTTACAAATGATGGAGGTCTACCAGGAGATACAAATTTAATTGGTGAGTATATAAGTGTTTGATTTGGGAACGCTGGCCAGTTTCTTGGATCATTCCATACCTTATCTCCAAAACCTTGAGTTCTAAAGTGTGTAAGTGGTACAGTCATAGCAATAGCAGTCGTACATTTCTCAGGATACCAGTTAACAACAGGAGGTGGAGTCATGTCCGTCCAATCACTGGTATGCTGATTACCAGTTTTTAAATGTGTGTTCTGTGTCGTTACTAGTGCAGAAGGGAATGCGAACGATATGTTTCCGTGTGCTTTTGTTCCATTCTGATCAGAAACATCACTTGTATGTTGGGTTCCTCTAGTAAAAGCAAGCGTCCAGTTCGCATCAATAGCAGGGTTGACTTTCCAATACTTATCAAGATCACTACCAGCATAGCTACCAAACTCCATCTCAGACATAATGGGTTGTCCGAATAGAACTTGGTCGATACCACCAGTAAATGTTCTGATGTTATTAACACCACTACCAGTGAGAGTAAAACTATATGTCTGTTGACTTCCTGTAGAAGTATCTTCTACCGTCACAGTAAAAGATGTATCACCAAAGTAACTACTCGTAGCAGATGACCCCAAGTAACCTGTATCTGTATTGAATAATAAGTTAGTACCAATCAAACTATCACCAGTGATTACCCACGGTCCTACATTAAGTGTCTCTCCACCATTAGTAACTGCACTTGAATATCCTAAATTAATACTAACATTAGAGTTGTGTGCAATAGGACTCTGACTAATTATTCCTTGTCCTTGTGCCCATGTATATGTCTTCTCAACAAAGGGGAAGATAGCACCCTTTAATGTAGAGGCAGTGAACGTACTATTTGCAGGATTAAAATATCCAGCATCAACAGGAAGACCAGTACCAACACTTGTACCAGTAGGAGGAGTTGCAGTTTCTTGTGCATCAGTTCTGGTAGATAAGGTTATGCTTCCAAAGTGAGGACCATCAGTCTCTTGGTGTGTACCAGTGATGATACCTAAAGAGAATGGTCCTGCACCACCAACATTAATATTATCTGATGTAAATATATTTCCAGAACCAAGATCAACTGTTACTGTATTTTGTACAGAATCTTCACCAATAATACCATACCAATTCTCACTAAACACATCTGATACGTTGATATTACCTACGAGTGTTGGTAGAGGAGATGGTGTTCTTAACTGAATTTTCTTACCAACATTACCTAAGAAATGAGATGCATCTACTGGTTGAAACTTGATTACAAGTTGAGAAGATCCATTAGTGGTAGTAAATGGATCAGCAGAGATTTCTCTCTCGTCCATCTCATCAATAGGATAGGTAATACTTCTACCAGCATCTGCTCTATGACCTGGGTTGTTTGTAGTGATCCAAGTCTTTGCTAATACTGGTAGTGTAGTTGTATTCAAATTATAATTATTATAATCTGCCCACACTGCTAGGATACCAGCAACAATAGGTCCAGAGAAAGAAGTTCCCTGGATAGTTTCGTACCAAGAACTCCATGTATCCAGATAGTTAGTTGCAGTTGTCCAGTCATAAGTAGGACACTCTACTCTAACACCAGGAGCAACAACGTCTACAGAATTTCCATAGTTAGAGAAGTCAGCATGAGTATCGTTGTACTCAGTAGCACCAACACTAATCTTAGGTTGATCAAAGTCAACGTTATTAAATCTTAAATCCTGTGGTCCTGATGTTCTAGCACCTGCAGCAAACTTTGCTTGCATAGGACCAAGGAAAGTATCTTGTGCCGAATCAAATCCATTACCAGCAGAACGAACGATAATAATATTTTTTGATCTACAAACAGTGCTTTCGATTTCATCCAGTGCTTCGAGATCGTTTGCAGGAAAATCTGTTCCTACATCATTAAGTTCAATGATAGGTGTGCCTCCAGAAGGAGTGCCTGCCCCAAAAGAAGCATTGATAATTGCTGGTCTATTATCACCTTTGTAATTTCCATTATTAACATCGTTGTGATCAATGACTGCTTGATATGCTGAAAGAATACCAGAGAATGATCCGCTAACACTAGAGTTGAATGCTTTCAGAGAATAAATACGTGCCTTCTTAGCGACACCATATCTATATCCAGAAGCCATGATCGCACATTTAGTACCATGACCTTGATCATCTTCATTGTTAGTACCATAAGCACCAGCATAATGTGGTAACTGATATACTCTATAGTCTCCTTGCTCTGATGCACCATCTAGATCAGTTCTATTATCTGGATGAAATAATTCTGGATGAAGTGCTGCGCCAACACCAGTAGGTCTACTAGCACCACGAACTCCACTATCAATAACATAGATATCAACACCATCTCCATCATGAGTCCAACTGAACTGAGAGTTCATTGATGTTCTTTCTCTCTTGGAGATTCTATCTAGATGCCATGTATCATAAGACATACAAATAGCACCATATCTTTTTGGAGATATAGTGTTCCTACCCATACCAGGATGAGCAGTACAATAGAAAAATAATCTAGATGCTGTTGCCGTACCGAAAGTTATTGTAATACCAGCTCCAGCACTACCAGGAGAACTTGATAAGACACTTACACCTTGAGTATATTCTACACCGCCACCATGAGTACCATCTTGCGTCTCTGATAATCTAAAAGGATGTCCCGCGTTAGTAGGATCTCCCTGATCAAATGTGATAGTAGTTCCTGATGCTATACCTGCATAGTCTGTAGGGTAAAACCAATTACCAGTTCCACTGTTAGAAAACTCGTATACGTTTACTCCATTCAGTTGATTAACACGCACGTAAACAGTTCCACTACCAGAACCAGAAGCAAACTTAGTATTATTAACTAGATTCAGTTCAGCACTATCTAATTCTACAGACTCAGACTTTCCCTCTACAGGATCTAACTTATAAGTTCTATCCCAAAAGCATTTATGTCCACACTGATTAACATCTGACTTTACTTGGTCAATGTTTTCATCAGGAATATCAAAAGTTAATGTACGAAAGCTTCTAAAACTTTCATGGAACTGAGCATATGGTAGTCTTGCCTCAATAGATAAACGGATGTCCTCTAGTGGAGATCTACCACACGCTTTTACTACTAACCTTTTCATCCTACCCCCAATCAGGTTGTTCTAGCACAGAATAGAATTCCTCTAGTTCTGTCTGTTTGATTATAAGATCCTTGAATTACAGTGTAAATCTCTGTTGCACTAACAGTAATCGTATCACCTTGCTGAATGTTTGCTGCTGGTGTAGCAACATCAAAGTCAATCATAGCAAAGTCATTAGGTAGATAGTATGGTACTGGAGCGATCTTCGCACTCAAGGGAATACCTTTAATGACTGCATTAAAGTTAGTAGAATCGGGAAGTCTTGTTTGAGCATAGTCATTATTGTAATCACCACCAACGCTTCTATATGTGTGAGGTAAATTAGACCTAGTGTAAATATGTACGTGTGAACTTGATCCATACTCAGTATCTAGTGATGTGGATCCGTAATCAGTATCAACATAATCAGTTCCCCTACCATAAGGATAACTACCATTAGTAACTACTGGTAAGAATCCAAACTCAGCGCTTCTCTTAGAGAAGTTTCCATCATAGTTGTAGACGTGCTGACCACCAAGGAAAGATCTAAATTTAATTGATACAGATGTATCACTTGTGCTTGGATAGATTACAGTAACGCCACCCAAGAACAATTCATCATAATCAAACAATCCAGGAGAAACGTAATCATGTACAAACCAAGTCATGAATGTATTCTCTCTCAACTTAGTTGATGAAAGGTTAGGTTGCTTGAAAGAATACACAACAAAATTTGGATCAGATGAAGACTGATACGAAATTAGATCAAGTGAATATGCATTGTATGCATTTCTATCAGCAATGATTTGACCATGATCATCATGTCTAGCAGTAGCATAACTACCACTACCGCTACTCATATTGGAATCATTGTAACGATGCTGTCTAGGATTACCATACCTATCGAAATATTCATCACCTTTGAAGCGAGCATCCCACATATATTGTGCTTGGTCGTAATAATCTACGTTGGAATCATTTGTGTAATCATACTCGGAACCCTTGCCTTGACGTGCATTACTATCAACAGTATATGAATTAGGAAGAACTGTTGATTGTGGAGCAAAGTCAGATCCTGTAGAAATATTAAGTTCTACCTGACCATTAACGTCTTCATTAAATTGATACGCCTGATATGTATATCCATATACCTTAGTACCATCAACATCTCTTCTACAGACGCCCCAAGGAGCTACAGCAGCTTGTCTTGCTTGCTTATCATAAAAACTATTTGCTGCACCAAACTGAGAAACAACAACACTAGACTGACTAGCAGCAACTACAGTAATTGTATGGACACAAGCAGTAGTATCATCCTGTCTCAAATAATATGTTCCTGCTTGTCCAGGTGCAGGTTTCCATTTCAAAACTTTATAGTCTTCATCCGAACTAGGTCCATAAGCACCTTGGTTAACAACATTATTAACGGACCAGTCTTCCTTATGGTATGAATCATAAACACCTGATTGATTCAGACTAGTATCATTAAGGAAGTCATACCACATAATATAGGTGTAATCAGTCTGTGCTGTAAGTAAGAGTGTATCACCTTCAGCAATTGTGATATTTCCTGCAACAGTAAGACCACCTTGAACATTGACTGCACCATTAGCATCAACACCAGTCAGATTGTTGGATGCATCATACTCCAAAGTATAAGTGCTACCACCAGTAGCATACCCTTCAATATAAACAGTTACATTAATATCCTGTACACCATTAGAACCGTTACCACCAAAATCTAAATCATTTAGAGTGAGAACATCTCCATTCGCATATCCCCTACCAGGGCGATTAAGATAAACTTTTTTTACTCTACCATTGTATACATGCACCTCAAAACTAGCACCTGTACCCGAACCTGTCCAAGCAGAGGGACGAACATCGTAATAATAATCCCATGAGGACGTTAAGCGTTGAGTATTCTCACCACCATAAGTGTGTGATTTAATACCAGCAATCAAACCACTAACGGCAGCAGTGTTCGCTCCGACTGTAGTGTGTGCTTGTTCAATCAGATCGATAACATCACTTCTCGACCATCCAATTGGTTTACTATGTGTAGTTGCGGTTACAGCCATGTTCTATTTACGCCTCCAGTTGCAGGATAGTGAGAGTTGCAGTGATTGTTGTATTCTGACCAGAAAGGTTCTTGACATTTACATAGACGTTAGTGCTGACTGGAGATTCAGTATTACCACCCACAGTAAATGGAGTAATAATTTGTTGTTGATTCTGACCTGTTGTAATTACTTCTGCAATCACACCAGAACCAGGATCAGGGTCTTCACCTACGTTTCTAAGTAAGTCGTTAGTTCTTGCTTGGCTACTACTATATATGCGACACCATGACGCATCAGATAGATTAACTTGCAGTAAAGCATATGATTTGAATCCAGTTAAATTCAATGTATCATAAGTTCCATCAGCAAGAAGAATTGTGGTTCCACTAATAGTTGTTCTACTAGAAAGAGTACCACCACCTCCACTGCCACCACCAGTAGCACTAAGAACACCACTAGCAGTGATAGCAAGACCAGATCCAATGATCACACCACCCAATTGAGAAGTTGTAGCACCGACAATATTAGCAACACCAGAAGTTTGATCTACATTAATAGTAGGACCATTCTTAATACCACCTAGTGTAGTTGGAGATGCAATACCAATAGCACCTGCTGCAGTGCTGAGTTCTCCACTGTTATTAATAACTAATCCACTACCTACTTTAATTGCACCAAGTACAGTAGAAGATGCATAAGGAAGATCTACACTAGCAACTCCAGTACCACTATTGATTGTAATTCCAGAACCAATCTTGATACCACCCAGTACGGTAGCAGAAGCAACAGGAATTGATTGAACATTAGCAGAAAGAACACCCTGATTACTAACAGTCAATCCTGCTCCAACCTGTATACCACCCACGCTAGCATAAGTTGCAAAAGGTAACGTATATCCACTAGGAGCAGCACTAATCTGTCCATTTGATGGATCCATAGTAATACTAGTTCCATCGATTCTAATGCCTCCTAGAACTGTTGTAGACGCTACAGGTAAAGTATAGAATGAAGTAGGTTTGTTTTGAATCTGAGAAAGACCCGATGTAGAATTCCAATCAGCATTTACTGGTTGAGAACTATTGAAAGTAATTCTATTGTTAGCGGGTTCATGTGTTAGGGTTGTACCACCCAAAGCAAGAATTTGATAACTAGATGTTGTACCATCTGTAGCAGTAAGAGTAACTGTAGCTTCGTTACTTGATAATGTAGTTCCTACAGAAAGAGTATAGTTGTTTAGATTATTATAGTTAGTTCCATCATTTGTCCACTCCCACTTATCAGTCGCTTCATTCCAACGTAGAGTTGTATCAGGTTCACTACCTCTATCAATTCTAAGGGATCCATTCTGAGATGGAGTTCCTGTCTGACCATCATTAATAACAATCTCAGTTGCGGATACGTTGAGAGTGGTGACGTTAGTATTAGTTTGTGTTCCTTGTACCGTAAGGTTACCAGTAACTACAAGATCACCAACAGATAAGTTATTAGATGTAGTACCACCTCTACCTGTAATCGAATCAAGAGTATCAGACTCAGCAGTTAGATACGTAGGACTAAAATTTTCCCACTGAGATGTACCACTATTATACTTAAGAAGATCACCCGCAGCTAAACTACCAATAGTTACATCAGTTAGATTAGGAAGTGAAATCGAAGTTAGGTAACCAGCAACACCATGATCACCCCATCCATAGGCAGCATTCCACTCTGATAGTTTTGCTAATGTAATACTACCAGCAGGAGAAGAAGTAAATACAGGATCTGTTTCTGATGCAGTAGCAGCATTCCCTGGTTTCCAACTAGTAGTAGAAGAATCCCAGATTAGTGCTTGACCATTTGATGGTGCTGCTGTTGCGGTATCAACATCACTAAAGGTATTAATACCAACGTTAGAAAGAGAACCAGCAACTAGATATCCCTGACCACTATGATCACCCCAGTTATATGCTGCATTCCATTGAGTAGATCCAGATGATCCAGCACCTGTAGTAATACCACCAGTAAATGTTGCATCGCCTACAGAAGTAAAGTTGGCGTTACCAGATACAGTTAAGTTAGTTACTGAGACATTAGGATTACCAGAAAGTCCAGTAGAAGTACCACTGATACTTACACCAGACATCAATGCGGTGGATGGATTATAGTAAAGAGTATCGTCTGCATATACTTCTACATTACCAGTAGAACCAGATGCAAGTATGACTGCTAAGTTAAGATTATCGCTTGCCTTAGTAGTTACATTGAGAACATTATTTTGTTCGTTCAACCAAGCAGATGTACCATCATATCTAATAACTTGATCTGTTGTTACAGAAGATATTGTTACATCAGTTAGACCACCAAGAGTAGTTGATCCTCCACCACCTCCACCTGCAGGAGGTAAAGATTCCCACGACGATCCATTCCACTCCCAGGTGATACCCGCTGCAGTGTACTGTTGTCCAACTGTAGGACTGGATGGAAATGAAATAGCCATAAGATTAGTCTGACCCTAAGATATTTATTAGAAGAATGCAAAACGCACGGTGCCGTTCATGTTTGTAGGATGCAATGTACAAGCATACTCAAACGTTTGTGGCACGTTTTGACCCAATAGTATACTATATGGAATAGTTATATATTGAGTTCCAGTCTTACTACCAGTGATCCAACCTGCAGCATATCCAGGGTGAACAACACCACCAGATCTAAACTCCAAAGGATGACTACTACCAGCAGTATTGATGATCTTATACTTTAAACCAACATGCATATTAAGGTCAGTAGTTTGTGCAGTAGCAATTGGATAACCAGTTCCAGTAAAGGTATAGTTGCTAGCCCCATTCGCAGTAAATGTAATCGTTCCAACAACTGCTTCTTCTACAGCAGTAGCACTAGTAGTAATAGAATTTGCCTGCAGACTACCAGTGATAGTTGCATCGCCAGTGATAGTTACACCAGCAGAAGTGGTTTCTAGTTTCTTATTATTTTGATAGTGTAACTCTGCCCCTGCACTATTTTTTAAGACAATACCAATATTACTTGAATCACTCCAGTGTCTTACATCTTGACCACCAGTAGGAAGGAAATCTGTATAAGTGGTACCTAGAACTGTCTGACTAGCTGCTATAAATATACCTCCAGTACCAAGTGTAATACCCTGACCAGTAGGAATAGTTATACCAAAATTTGAAGTAATACTAGAACTTACCTGCAGACTACCAGTGATAGTTGCACCAGCAGAAGTGGTTTCTAGTTTCTTAACACCATCATAATAAAGATCTACAGAATTGTTCTCGGTTGCTGTTAGTAAAAACTCACTAGCGTCACTACTTTTAACAAATAATTGATTTGCTTTGAGAGAAAGGTTACCATTACCAGATTTTTCAATGATGGTATCGTTGCCTCCTGAACTATCATGATAGATTTTTAACTGTAATTGAGAAGCACCAGCTACACCGTCTTGTCCAAAAAGTTCAATATCATCAGTAGTAAGTCTAGTTTCTACTACACAGTTTCTTACAGTCACCGTGTTACTGCTTGCTTCCAATGTCATCATAGTTTGAGTACCACCGCCAGTAGTGCTCTGCAATTTCATATCTCTGTAAGAAGAAGATTGATTCAGACTAGAGACCATGGACACATACGTACCAGTTGCAGCATCTCCAGCAGTTGGTCCTGTAGCGAGCAATCCATTAGCATGAATTCTTCCTACTTCAATATCATTTGTTGTAATAGAACCTCTACCAGTTACAGTATCAAGAGTATCTACTTCTGCTCCTCCAGAAATAGTAGTCCAAGTTACGGTTCCTGATCCATTACTAGTAAGGACTTGACCATTAGTACCGTTACTAGTTGGGTAGGTTAGACCACCAGTAGTTGGAGTTCCAGGAGGATTATTACTTGCAGTTCCTGTTGTAGGAAGTGGACCAGAAGGAGGACTAAAGGTATCAGTGTACCTAACTATATCTGAAAATCTAAAGTCGTCAAAATATATTTCAGATTGATCGGTAGCACTACTGAAGGTGTAACTTCCTGAGCGTCCACCAAGACTAAATTCTCCCAGAGATCCACTAGTACCGCTATTTAAAGTCAATGCAGATATTTGTTTACCAGTTGTTATATCCGAGTCAGTATTATCATCTCTCAGTGCATATCCATTTACAAATAATTGCAGTTCATTATTTGAATTCTTTGTTAGAGCAATATGCTGCCATCTTTGGATATCATCAAGAGTAAACACATCGCCAACAGCAGAAAGAGCTACAAATCCATCACTATCTTTCCAATAGAATCTGAACTGATCATCAGTTGATGACCATAACTGAACACCAAATTCTATATTATTTGATGTAGTTCCAGTATTGCTACCATGACTCCACAGCACTTGGTATTTGGATCCACTTGGACTGTTGGTCCATAATGGAAAAGAATTAAATTTTACCCATGATTCAAAAGTCCATTCACCAGTCAAGAATGAATAGTCTCCCGAAGTCCATTGTATACCAGTATTGGCGGCATTTACTCTTGGGTATGCTGCCCCCGTACCATATTTTACTGGTCCTTGAATTATTGGGTTTCCATTAACTACATAACCTGTTAGTGTATCTGGACCAATCTCGTCTATACTTGTATCAAAAGTTGCTCGTAGCTTAACACTACTCCAGTCAGGATCTACCGTAGGCGGTAGTTGATCTGTAATTGGATATGCTGATGTTGGTGCAGTAAATGATGTGACTGCACCACCAATAGAATTTGATCCATATCTAAATGCTTGAGTAATTCTTAGATCATCTATGTAATACCCAGTTCCACCAGTTGAATATCCACCAGTGCCGTGTCTATAAAATCCAAGAAAAGTAAATCCACCAGTATTTGAATGGACACTATTATCAATTACAGTACCATAAGATCCCGAAGTAGATTCAGTACCATTTACATGAGCATGTAAAGTAGCATCTGATGCTCTAAATGAAACTGCTACATGAATCCATGTATCATATACTTTTGTCCAGTAAGCTAAAGAACTTTGATCCGCTGCTTGCCCGAGATCTCCATTAGCCCATTGCAAATATGTATTTCCAGCACCAGGCGACCCCGATGTTGGACTGTTAAAGGAGATCCCTTGTCCAGTGCCAGTGCCTACTTGGGCACAAATTAGCGGTTGCTGACCATCAGACATTCCTGTCGGAAAATATACCCAAGTTTCAATAGTCCAATCTTGAGTCCAATCAATACATCCACCCCTTTTACCTGCGCCATAATCGCCATTTGTTGCTTGAACAACTTCGCGATCAATGAACTGCACTTCGGTATAATTTTCAGTCCAAGCAGCATATGCAACACCTTGGTTTAACTTTAGGGAAGAAGTTCCAAATTTTACTGGAGTATTTACTATAGTAATTCCTGAAGTTCCTGTACCATTAATCTGTAGTTTATTTACATGATTTATAAATGGGTGTATTGCTCCACTCCCATCATCTTCAAAATCCATTCTAACCTGTACATCATCAAAATGAACATCAGATGTTGCTGCTGTTATTGGTGTTCCAGATAAGTAGAATGGTCTCCAAGTAGTACCATCATAGTAATGTGGGTGCTCATTGATTCTCTTGATGTCACCAATAGTACCAGACACACTACCGTAATTAGTAGTTGATGTGTTTACATTTAATTTTAATCCAGTTGCTAAAACTCCACCAACATTAATATCGTTTGTAGTAGTACCACCTCTATTAGTTACACTATCAAGAGTATCTACCTCGGCACCACCACCGCCTCCACCAGATACAGCAGACCATGTTATATTTCCTGCTCCATCACTGGTAAGAACCTCACCACTGTTCCCATTAGTAGTTGGATAAGTCACACCACCAGCAACTAAGTTATCGGTGTATAGGTATCTCCATCTATTACTTGTACTACCAAGATCATATGTTCCATCAGTAATTGGTGTCGCAGATCCATTAAGACTTAAACCTGCAAACGTAGGAGAACTAGTTGTATCTAAACTAAACACCGTTCCTGTTAGAGTGATACCTGTACCAGCAGTGTAGGTTGTATCAGTATCAGTAGCGCTTGAAGCTACCCATGCATAATCAGTACCGTTCCAACCTAGAACCTGACCTGTTGTAGCAGTACCTTTGTTAAGGTGAGAATCTACATCACCATCAGCATAAGATCCACCACTACCTGATGTTCCACCAGCAGGGTTAGCATCAACCCAAACACTAGAGTAACGAATCTTCAATCTACCAGCATCACTCTCCCACCATAGATCACCAGAGTTAGGATTAGATGGAGGATTATCAGAAATAGTTACGTTAGCACCACCAGAAGCAGAAGAAGTAACAAACTCAAGTGCTGTTCCACCAGAGTTAACTGCTAGTATCTGCCCAGCAGTACCCATAGATGCTGGAGTATCAGTGAGACCCAACAACGTAGAAGATCCACTACCACCACTGCCTACACCATTTGTCCAGGTAGTTCCATTAAAGTAAAGAACTTGACCTGAAGTGGGTGTCGTTAAAGAAACATCAGTGAGTTGAGTTAGTTGCTGAGCACCACCACCTGATCCAGAAGAAGTATTCTGCCATGTTACATTTCCTGAACCATCACTGGTAAGTACCTGTCCAATAGTTCCATTCGCATTTGGATAGGTTAAACCACCAGCAGTTAGTCTTCCTACAGTAATATTATTGATAGTAGTAGAACCCCTACCAGTTACACTATCAAGAGTATCTACTTCTGCAGTTAGATATCCAGCAGAGGCATGATTACCCCAACTATATGCCTCATTCCAGTTTGCTTTCTCTGTATTTGTTGCTTGTAGATATCCAATAGCAGAGTGATCACCCCAGTTATATGCCTGAGTCCAATTCGTGATATGTGATAGTTGAATGCCTGATGACGGAGATGCAGTGAATAATGGATCTGTCTCTGCCGTGATGAACGAAGTAATATCAGGTGGAGTGTACGTAAGTACATTCGTAGCAGAGTTAAATGATAAGTTACCAGAAGCAAGAGGAACGGTATTGTTCTGTACGAACAAGGAACTATTCTGCTGCACATTACCACTAGTGGTAACAGTAGTAGGAACCCATCTACCTCCAGTAGCACTATAAGAAAGAATCTGTCCATCGCCAGGAGGTGTAGATAGATCAACGTCTAGGAGGTCACCAATGTTTCTAACACCACCAACAGGAAGCCATTGACCGTCCTGATACATCTGGAGTTGATCATCAACATTATTATAAATTACAGATCCATTGAGAACATTTAAATAGTCACGCTCACTAGTGTTCTTACTTGGGAATTTAATATAGTCAAGTGCTTGCAGTTCTGTAATAGTCGCACCAGTTGATACGATATTATCTGATACAAGATAACCTTTGAGTGTTAACTCACCTTGGATAGGTTCAAACTTAATCTTATCCGATCCAGCAAGTCCACCATTGTTATTGTACTGAATAGAATAATCATTACCACCAGCAACAATACCGCCAGCACCTGCTGCACCTGTGTTGGGTGCTGTAGAAATATTTGTAATTCTACCACTAGGATCAACAGAGATAACAGGAATGACTGCAGAGCTACCATAAACTCCATTAGGAACTCCAGTCAGACTCTCCAACTGTGCTGCAGAACCAGTGTATGTTGTAGCGTTAACACCACCAGTAATAGTCAGGTTTGTAAACGTAGGAGCTGCACTAGTGCTAAGATCCTGAGCAACAGAAAACTCTAGTCTTGTTCCAGTCCTAGTCAGAGTAACACCAGTACCAGCAGATAGAACTATCTCTTCAGCATATCCAGTGCTGTCTGTTAAACGAATACTCTTTCTATTAGGTTGCTGTTGGTTCTCAACAGATAGATTATATGTTGTGTTATCAGCATTGATGGTTAGTCTCTTCTGGACATTATCCATCGTGACCAGAGCACTACCAGTACCAATAACTCTAACGATATCATTTGAGTTTACTTGTGCGGTAACACTACTGTCTCCAATACTCCATCCATTATACGTTGGAGGGATAGCACTCCAAGATGTGTCTTGTCCATCTGTTAGTAGATACTTACTAGCATTTCCTGCTTGCGAAGGTAGAAATGCGTTTAGTGCAGCATTAGCATTAGTTTGACCTGTACCACCATATGCAATACCGATAGTCTGTGCTTCCCATCTACCAGAAGATAGAACTCCAACAGATTCTAATGTAGATTGTCTAACATTATTACCAAGTGCTGTACTAGTGATGACTTCATCACCATCAATCAGATAGTTCCTTCCACTAGCAAGATTAAAGTGCTCAGAAGAAGTCCAGGAGTCATCTGTATTACTCCACAAGATAGTATGATTGCTATCACCCTTCAGTCGAATCCCACCACCATCTGCTACAGCATCTGTAGGAATCAGAACATCATTTAAATTAATAAATTTATCTAAGGTTGTTACGGTAACCGAGTTACTTGTAGTAGTTGTACCTTGTACAATCAAATCACCACTAACAGTTACTTGCTGGAATGTAACAGGATCAGTTGGACCTACGGGTTGTCCAATCTTAATCTTGTTATCAGTAGTAACTGTAACACCGCTCTCTCCAGTGTATGTTGTGTCGTCGTCGTTTACATTGATAGTAAATGTTCTACCAGACTGGATGATTGTCGCTGCACCAGTTCCGATTAGATTGATATCACCATCAGTATAATTCTGCCCACCAGAACCTATTCGTGTAATAGTATTTGTATCAGTGAAGGAAGAATCAATAATAATTCTTCCTGCATTTCGTGTTAGAGAAACGTTATTTCCTGCTACAAGAACAACGTCTGTGAATCCACTACCAGATCCACCAGCAGACAATCTAATTACTTTATCAGTAGCAGGATTAGCACCATCAACAGTGCTGAGTGTGTAAGTAGTATTGTTATCTGTTAGAGGTACGTTAGTCCACCCCACTCCAGTAGTAGTTCTAGAAAGAACTTGACCAGTTAATCCAGTATCACCGTTTAGGGAGATGATACCTTCAACTACCAATGATTTTGTAGAGGGAACTCTAAGACCTTCTACTGCTAGAGTAGGTCCACTATTCCCTTGGTTGATGAGTTCATCTACTCTAATTCTAGACATTAGATACTACTTACCCTGTGATATTTGTATTTATGGATTAGGGATTATAATGATTATGCATTCTCTTAGTGCTTTCACAGTTGCGCTTAAACTTATTGTAAGCATTTAATACCACCGCATTAGCATTTGCAGGTGGTTCAGACCACGATGTAATGTTCATAGGAATATCAAATTGTTGTGGAAGATTCCTAGCCCATTCTCTCCACTCTTCCCAACCAGTTGAATCTAGATTACTTAACAATAAGTAAGGATCAGATGTTATTAACATCTCATCTCTAGATCTTTTTGCTCTAGTAGACCATGTAAGATATGGAGTCATGAATTCCATATCATCACTTTTCTGGTTCGCAAGTTGTTCTGCTGCAATAGCATCCTTTGCTTCATTGTAAAGTCTTTCTGCAATAGGAGCATACTTAGAAATCTCTTCTTGAGTAAGATCTCTGGTAGAATCTCCTCCATTCTGTTCAATATAAGAATTCGACAGTTCAATAAAAGCAACAGCAGGAGCAATCTCGTCATTATATTTTATGCACCAGATATGATCTTCAATATCATTAGTAAAATCTAGATCAAAGTAAGGTACATCAACATTAAATGCTACGACTCCATCGTGAGCACCATCACCCCTCATAAGATAAAATTTCATTTGCTTCCTTCAATCATGCCGTTATTATTTAGAGCAGCAGAAACAATAGCAGGTACAATTTTCTGTGCTTCCAACAAATTTTGTTGGAGTTGTTGGTTTTGTTCAGTAGCAACATTCCTAAAACTTTCTACAGCAGCACCTGCTTGTCTTGCCTGCTGTGATGCTTCCAAGATTAACATAGGTAGAAATGATACCGTACAGTCCCACTCATCAATCTCTTGTCCACTCTGAGGATCATTACCTCTTACCTGAATCCACCACTTGCATTCAAATTTTTTACATGGACCATTTACCAAAGGGCAAAAGTCCCCACTTTCCATTCTCATAATTAATCACCAGCGTTAATGTCGCACTGTCCAGGTGCAGAAGTATCTCTCACAGCAATTATAACATCTGCATACTTAACACTCAAGTCAATACTACCAGCACTTAATGTTGGGTTACCACTAACGTTAAGTTGACTTGCACCACTGGTGCTAACACCACCACTATATTGTGGACTTCCACCAATATTCATGTTTCCTCTACCAACACTAACACTACCGCTATAACCTCCACTCAAGTTACCTCTGTTTGGTTGCCCATTAAGTCCATGGTTATGACCACCGCCACCACCTGATCCACCTGTAGAAGTACCACCAGCGTTTCTAGAAACAGTACCATCATCAGAGTCTGCTCTACCATTATATGATGGTCTATCATAATTGTGACCGTGCCAAGGCATTTGGTTCCAGGATATTGAATGTCCAGCAACACTCATGTTTCCTCTATCAGGAGATCCATTAATGTTGATCCTAAATCCTGAAGAGAAATTACCAGTTGGGTTACCTTGAAGACTTAGGTTTCCTTTATTGATAGAGAATCCAGATCCAAAGTTTGCATTAACACCACCACCAACATCTAGATTTCCTTTAGATACACTAGCGCCATCAGTTTTACCTGCAGCAAATACAGTTGTAAATGATTGGCTACCGCCAGTTCCAGATCCAGTTCCAGTCACAATTCGTAGCGCTGCATTGTTTAGAGCGTTAGTAGTAACCTTAGTATATCCACAAGGAGCAGAAGAATTATAAAAAATTAGTCTTGCACCGTTAGGAACATCAATTCTCTGTGGAGTTAGATTGATAGTTTTATCAGTTCCTCCAGTTCTAGTAAAGGTAAATGTAGTTCCACTCAATGAAACATCATTAAAATATCTACCATCTAGACTTTCAGTTGTGGTATTAACACCATCATTCTTCTCAGCGTATATCGTACCATTAGCCTTATTGAAATGTAGACCTGAAACGGCAACGTCCTGTGCTGCATCTAATTTGTATCTACCATCTAGATCTACCTGAACAGCAGCAGGTAAGTTTGGAGTACCAAATGGAGAGGTAACACCTTGAACAATTTCTAGGACACCATTAGTAACATCAAAGCTGGCGTTAGCAACATAAGTATTCTCTTTGATATACCTAGCATCTAGGTCAAAACTATATGAGTCTCCGTTACTGACTGTTAGACCAAGAGTTCCAGAACTAAAGGTGAAAGAACTAACAGCAGTATCAACTGTAGTGATAGGAGCATATAGAGTATCAAGATAATCATATAGTTCTTCTGTCTCGATAGCGACAGTAGTATCAACGTTACCATCTTCTCTAACAAGGTTAAGAATCCTTCTATTTACGTGGAATCCACCTGGATTATTACCTGCTACTTGAAAACTACCAGATTTAATATACCAGTTAGGACCAGTATCTGTAACATATCTGCCGTCTAAACTGACGCTGATAGCAGCACTACCATCGTTAGGTGTTAGAACTAGATTACCATTACCTGTATTAAAAGTTGCTGATGTAATTCTAGCATCAGTCGCACCAGCAATAGTAACATACTGAGAATCCAAGTATGTCTGAAGATCAGTAACAGGTAGAACAATATCTGCTAGGCTATCTGTTCTCTCAATAGTCAGAGCACCAGTCAGTTGATTATAACTTGCATCATTCACATAAGAGTTTGTATCAGATGCACTGATGGCGATTGCTTGCCCTGCCTGAACCATAGTGATAGATCCAGATGCTTGGAAAGAAATATCTCCAGATGCATATGCACCACCCTGAGTATTAGGACCAGCGATTGCTAGTCTAGTAACGGTATCAGTGTTTGTATCGATAGAAGCGATAGTAACGTTACCAGTGCTACTGTCTCTCTGAACTGAGACATTATTACCACCAATAATATTGACCTGATCAGTAGCATTGCCCTGTCCTGTACCACCAGGAATTAATTGAAGTCCAACACCACCTGTAATTTGAGCAGATGTTAGATCGTATGTTGTATCACTATCTACAACTGCTGACTGACTAACAGCATACTCTATGTTACCAGTTGCATCATTATATGATACCGTGATACCAGTGTTAGCATTGTTGTCGATCATCCCACCGACAATATCTTCCACCTCTTCCGAGGTTAGTGTAGTGTCGTTAGCGTTTGTAGATCCAATAGTAATCGTGTTACCAGATCTGGACAGAGTAATATCATCACTAGTTGCTAGAACAACTTCAGAATAGTTACCACCATTATCAGTGATTCTAATTTTATTGTTATTAACAACCGCACCATCCACCGCAGTCATCTGATAAGTGACTGGAGTGAATCCGCTAGTAGATGGTAGGTTATCCCAGTAAATACTATTTCCATCTGTAGTCAGGAACTTAGCAGATGCTGCAGCAACATTAGGTGCTAGTGCTAAGAATCCAGCAGATGCAGTAATCTGTCCCGTACCACCCTTATCAATAGGAATTGTACTGCCATTCCATGTACCAGTTATAGTACCACTACATGCAATAGATCCTACTGTTAACGCATTAGTAACAGTAAGAGAGTCGAAGGTAGGAGAGTCGCCTGTACCCAATGATTGAGGGAGACTGAACTGAGTTCCTACAAGATTGATACCAGTTCCAGCAGTATATGTTGTATCAACAGAGGTAATGTTAAAAGTATTTGTATGCTGAGTAACTGTAGTGCTACCTGCACCCGAAAGAATCAGCGTACCAGATACAGCGTTACCACCAGATGTTTCTACAGTGGTAACTGTGTCTGTATTAACAAAACTAGAGCTGATCGTAATCTGATCACCTGCTCTAGTAAGAGTTACGTTTGAACCACCAACAAACTCTACTTCAGATGGCGAGAATTGCCCCGAAGGATCAGCAATCCGTACACCAAAATTACTGCCCGAATCTACGGCAGAGACTTGAAAACTAGGGAGCGTACCCCACACTAGTTCTCCATTATTTCCTGTCTTAGGAATTTGGTTTGGTCCTGTCGATGGAGAGTTTCCATATAACGTTACAGGACCACCAATTTTTAAAGGTTGATCAGTATTGATTTCAAGACCGTAAGGAAATTCAACTAATCCATTACCTGCCTGATTAACAATCTGGTCTACGCGAGCTCGAGACATCCTTATTCACCAGTAGTTCCGAGGTATTTATAAAGTCACAAAAAAAGGGGAGGTCAATCCCCTAAGGCACATGCACGCCACTTGTTTGTTTCAGTTGTAAACAAGAACCAACCACACGGAAGGGGATTTACCACCAATATATTTTTACTGGAACATATAAACCAGGCGGCAATATCTTCACCCGCACCAGGGCGCTTTTAGAGTCATCCCGAGACTAGACCAGCAGTGATCTGCTTAGCTCCACCAGGGCGAGTTTTAGGAGTCTTCCCGAGACTCATTGATATCAACGTCATCATCAAAGACGATAACATCTTCACCAGCAGCACCAGGAATATTGACTGGACCTGCAGCAGCAAAGGTATCAAAGTTGATAACGTTATCCATCGCATCCATATCACCACCAGGACGCTTACCAGGAATGGAAAGGTAATCAGAACTCAAACTGAAGTTGTATTCTGTTCCATCAGGTCGTGCGACTGTACTAATATCGATGTTACCTGAAGGCATATATGGGGTATTATTCAACAAACCCTCAATGTTGATGTTCTCAGGATTAAATTCAAACGTCTTGGAGTTGATATCCTTTACCAGAGCAAGTGCTTGGAAAAGATCGGAAAGGTTTTCATCTTTCCTATCAGCAAGACTGTTAATAATAGCCTGTCGAAGTGACTCTTCAGCAGAATCAAGATGTGATTTGATAGACATAATATTTTAAGAGAAAGGTTTTACTCGGTCTTTAATGTAGCAAGGTACGCCTTCTGGATCTAACCACTTGGCGTACTCAAAGTCTTCGATAGCAAGAAGCATCTGATCACCATTATCAAACAGATAGATATCAGAATACTTCTTAGTATACTCGTTTGCTTTTTGCAAACGGAAATCAGGTTTACCATTCAATTGAATGTGACCCCTTTGCACATAGCGATAGGGAAACCGCTCGTGGATCACAGTAGTCTTAGTCGTTGCGACAGACTTTGGATCTAGATCATTCATGTGGTTCTCTGTTCTCCCCAAATTGTAGCAACTCCTCGTCATCATGTAAAGGGGGTGGGACAGTTTTCTTTCTGACCTGCTTACTGCTCCAGAATGCTGCAGCAACCAAGGCAATGTAGAACAAGGTATCATCAATCATCACAATGAAGAATAGGACACTACCACCATACGTTAACCAGTTAGGTAGTCTCTTAGTAAGTCTACCAACCACAGGTCTAACTTTAGTTTCAAACTTGAAGTAAAGAATAGCACCTAGTGTTACTACAATCTCACTCATCGGAACGATGAAGTATAGAGACAGGAACACAAAGATTGGCCAATAATGTCTCTCAGGGATCTTTTTGATCAGTCTAAGATACTTTTTAACTAGCGTCATCATGATCATAGTAATGCGAAAAGTCATCGTCACTTTCTTCTTCATCTAGATTCATGCTAACACATGCTTGTGCCTCATCAAAGTCTTTAGCAGGAACCATCATAACACGTCTTCCGTCTGACCGAGTGATGATGTAAGATTCACCACTCTCACACTTCTCTACGTATTCTTCAAAGTTTTTTTCTAACTCTTCTTCAGTGATTTCAATCATTGTTCAGTAGTTTTTGAGTTTCGTCAAAGTCTTTTTGGAAGATATCTAGACCCTCACGAGTCAAGACATGATCATACATTTTATCTAGGATCTTAACAGGCATAGTAACTACATGTGCTCCATACATGTAACACCTAGAAACATGATGAACATCACGAAGAGATGCTGCTAGGATTTTTGTACGTACACCCTGAGAACAATATGTACCAGAGATAGCACGAATAAGTTCCACACCACTGAAAGAATTATCGTTACATCGACCAACAAAAGGAGAAACATAGGTTGCTCCTGCCTTTGCTGCTAGGATTGCTTGTGCTACAGAGAAGATGAGAGTAACGTTTACCCTAATACCTCTCTTTGCTAATTGATAACAAACCATCAAACCATCTTGAGTACATGGTACTTTGATAGTTGCTTGCTCGCCAAACTTTTCAGATAGACGAACACCTTCACCATACATTTCACCTACTGTACCGACAACTTCCATACTAATATCAAGAACACCTGCATCAATAAGTTCTTGATACACTTCTTCAGGATCTCGTCCTGACTTCTTAATAAGAGAAGGATTGGTAGTTACTCCATCTACCAATCCTGATGCTAGTTTAGTTTTAATCTCTTGTGTGTCGGCTGAATCAATAAAAATCTGCATGTGTCTAAGCTACGTTCCGATAGAGTTCTTCTTTATAAGAAAAGGACTCATCCATATTATAGTGCAACTTGTGTCGATCCGTCAAGACATAATATCCAGCTATACCCGAACTATCACACTCATATCCATATGCTTTGACTTTCTCACATACACCATCAATGGTAAAGCATTTATTCGTGTGAAGGTAGGAGAGATACCGTTCGTCCAGGTTGATCATTCAACGTTCCTCAAAATCTAGTTTACGGACTCGCCTTTGTCTGCGAGCCTCTTGGTATTTTAGGTCATTTTCCGTCAGGATTCCGTTATATTTAATGCTTTGTTCATGATTCGTTAGAACAACTTCACTAAGATTAACTGCTCCGACATGATCATCCTGAACACACATCTGGTTAGGACAACCACAAAACTTTGGTTTACTAGTGCTTGTTAATTCTCTATTACATTTCTTACATCGTGCCGATAACATTATGCAGCATTTAACCTCTTAGAAGATGCTCGAAGAGGGGATCGAACCCCCGACAATCTCCGTGTAAAGGAGGTGCTCTACCGCTGAGCTATTCGAGCGAGTGTCGGTAAGAGGACTTGAACCTCCACGTCATAAAGACACTGGTACCTAAAACCAGCGCGTCTACCAATTCCGCCATACCGACAAGCGACTCAGATAGGATTTGAACCTATGACCGACTGCTTAGAAGGCAGTTGCTCTATCCAGCTGAGCTACTGAGTCTTGTTTAGTTTGAAGTACATCTTATAGTACCTCTTTTTCATTTCATCAAGGACATCCATGTCCTCTTTGAATCCCATGTACTTGAGAAGTTGGTATGACCCCTCAAGTTCACTCAGTAATCTTAACACGTTAACTGGTTTAGCGTCAAGACCACCAAAATCATATTTACTCACTTAAGATTGCCAGTGATAATGAAAGAAATTACCTTTAGGATCACACATAGGATCTTCTGCAACTACACGATAAGGCAACATGCGTTGTCCTTTAAAACTGGTTCTGTCTCCAATGATATTATATGCAGAGATCATCTTATTTGTATCCAACAGACGAGTGATGGTAGAAGTCTTAGCAGATGGACGACGGTATAAGAAACCTTCATACTGTCCAGGAGCATACACTACATCAGCAACAGTGTTAGGATACCTAGGTGACCTGACTCTATTTAGAATGGAGACTGCAACACAGTATTCATCCATTGTATTAGTCGCTGCCTCTACCTGTACTGCTCTCGCAAGGTGGTCGTAGTCAGCAGGCGTCAACGCCAGAATCGTTTCCAAAATCAAAATAGTCTTTCCTGTAGTAGCGTCCGAGTATGTTTGAATTATAATACAAAGGTGTCCCGTCGTCAAGCGATTCCGTAAGGACGTTGTGACAGAACAATAATCGGGTCTCCTCGTAGTTTACGCGCCCTGGAGTGGTGTGTAAGGAGAGGATCTCTCTAGTAAAAGACTCCCGTCCATACTTTTTAACATCTTCTGTAAGTTCTGGACAACTTCCATAGTAGTTTCTCCAGTTACTTTCACTTGTAACTCTTCGCCGCTTGGTAGTTTGACCAGTATTTCTAGGCTTTCGTTTTTGCCAGAAGTATTTCCTGCCGATGTAGGAACGGTTGGTGGTGCTACAGGTAATTTTGTAAACAAAACCATAGTTATCCCCAATAAGACTCCCGTCAAAGAGGCTCCCACAATAACTCCAGGGATTTTCATACTCATCCACTTGTTCATAATATCACTCTTCAGTATTTATGTCGCATCCAGCATCAATCAATGAGTCTGCAGCGATCTTCAGGGCGTCCTTAGACACGTCCATAGTGGTACAGTTGCGCTCTAGGTTATAACACGCCAGAGCAGTGGTTCCTGACCCACAGAAGGGGTCTAGAACATGCCCACCAGGAGGACAGGAAGTCCTTACGATACGCTCAAGTAACTTGACTGGTTTCTGTGTTGGATACTTACGCTTGTTCTTCTCTGAACGTGAGATAAAATGAATATCATCCCAAAAATTCTGTATGGGAGACCCTTTAGACTCCTCCAGATAGATCTTTTTGTATGGAAGATTAGCACCCCAATGAATCAAGTTTTGATCATGAAGAACTTTAGTCTTCTCTTCAGTAAATCTCCACCCATACTGAGGTTTGTAACCATTGTATTCATACTTGTGTCCAATACGAGACTTCTCACCAGTCAGTTTACCTAGTGCATAAAATCCTTTCTCATCTTTATTCTTAAAAGAGTTCTTAGCATAGGTTTCATCTAGTGGTGCATACTCAACATCGAAGTATGGATCTCCTTTCCTGAATACCAAGATAGAATCCACAATATTACCCCACCCCTTACGAATGTTGTTCTTAGGTCCAGAGCGTTTCCAAGAAATGTTTGTATAGAACTTAGATCTAACGTTCTTAGTAAGGTCTCCTAGGACTAGAGCATTAGAATCAAAGTTATTGTGAGCATACAACCAACCGTTAGGTTTGAGTGCATCAAAACAGTCTTGAATAACAGATGCATACCACTCAATATAGGCGTCAGTAGACTCCCATTTATCATCAAATGCTACTTTCTTATCCTTCTCGAACATGAAGAACTCTCGATCCAATCCAAAGGGAGGATCAATGTATACAAGGTCATACTCATCATCATAGTTGGAGAGGTTTTCAACCCTCTCTCGCAAAATTTTAATCATTAATCCCACGGGTCAGGTACTTGAGGCGCATTGCTCCTAAGAACCACGCCTCGCTTAGAGACTGTGGTCCTTGCATAATTATGTTCGCTTGTCTGGTCGTCACGTTTGGGTCTTGTAGTGCCCTTACCCTCCAACCAGGCAAAGATTTTTTTGTCATAGTTTAAAACCAGAGAACGTATCCTTTTTAACATCCTGTTTAATACTCCCAATTAGATATGATTCTACCTCAGTCTCTTGTGGTGCAACCTGCATACCTTTAGAGGACAACCAATGCTGGGTCCATGGAAGCGGGTTGTTAGTAATAGGAGCATCGAAGATAGGTTTGAGTCCGATGGACTTCAGACGACGGTTAGCGGTCCACTCAACGTACTTAGAGAGCAGCTTATCATTGAGACCGATGATAGAACCATCCTTAAACAGGTATTCTGCCCAGAGTTTTTCTTCCTCCACGCACTCTCTAAACATATTATACACGTTTCCCTCCTCTTCATCAACAATCTGTTGCATATCGGGATCATCACCCTCCTTCCACTTGTTAATGATGTTTTGGGTCACGGTCATGTGCTGTGATTCGTCTCTCGCAATGAGTCCGATGATCTTAGCAGATCCTTCCAGTAGTTTAAGTTCGCCAAAGGCGAAAGAGCAAGCAAACGAGACGTAAAATCTAACTCCTTCAAGGATGTAGACGTTTGCAATCGCTCTGTATAGTTTTCTTTTAAGTTCATAGAGTTCGTTTTGCGCCATAGGAACTTCTTCTAAAGCATGTTCCCACATGCGACTAGAACCATACTCATTTGCTGCCTGAATAAAAGAATCATATGCTGCTGTAACAGACTTTGCTCTCTGCAAAATTCTATCATCGTCAAGAATATGATCAAATACTTCAGTAGGATCTGAGTATACGTTCTTAATAATATGTGTGTATGAGCGACTATGAATCATCTCCATAGTCTGCCAGATGTTCATGCAACCTTCTAGTTCAGGTAGTGAACAAAAAGGACTAAAAGCCATCCCAGGACCGCGCCCTTGTACAGAATCCAAGAGGATTTGGTACTTAAGGTTACTAGTGAAGATGTGCTTTTGTGCCTCATTAAGTGTCTGATAGTCGGCACGATCTTTTTGTAGTGATACTTCTTCTGGACGCCAAAAATATCCCAGTTGTGTCTGGGTAAGTTTATCAAAAATTGGATACTTAAACTTATCATAGCGTTGGACACCAAGGGGAGGTCCAAAAAACATTTTTTGTTTTGTACTGTCTATGATATCGGTATTAAACACCGTCATTCCTCTTACTTTAGTACGCATATTTTCGGGATCTCCGTTGGTTCTAAATTTTGCAACTGTCACAATCTTCCTCCTGCTCTGCAAAGATATCGTCTAGTAAATTTTGTACACTTTGTTTCTTTTGTTCCTCCTCATCGCTGGGGTCTTTCTTCTCATCATAAGTATTCTGATAATAAGAAGTCTTCCAACCATACTTGTAGGTGGTCAACCAATCATTAGCCATCAAAGACACAGGCACTTCATTGTTATCGTAGTTCTCAGGATTGTAACTCCAGTTGCCTGAAATTGCTTGATCAAAGAACTTCTGCATAGCAGCGACAATTTTGATGTAACCCTCATTGTCCTTCATGTCCCAAAGAAGAGTGTAGAAATTCTTGTGAGTATTGTACTGAGGGACAATTTGCTTGAGTGGTCCTTTCTTAGATTTTTTAGTGGACAAGAAGGCACGGGGAGGTTCGATTCCATTGGTTGCATTTGACACAACGGAACTGCTCTCTGAAGGCATCTGTGCGGACAGAGTGCTGTGTCGTAGTCCATGGTTGGCGATAGATACTCTAAGACTTTCCCAATCATAGTTCAGATCTTCCCCACAGAACTCGTCAACGTCACGCTTGTATGTGTCGATTGGGAGGATACCATCTGAATACTTGGTGCGATTAAAGTATTCACATGCTCCCTTTTCTTGGGCAATGGAGTTACTTGACTTGAGTAGATAAAACTGGAAAGCTTCAGACAAGTCGTGGACTGCTTTCCATGCTGCTGGATCATCATATTTGTATCCATTTTTTGCTAGGTAGTGTGCTAGTCCGATAAAACCAACTCCAAGTGAACGACGAGCAAGTGTGCTAATCTCTGCTGCCTTTACTGGGTAATTTTGATAGTCAATAAGTTCTTCTAGACCTCGAACCGATAGGTCACAAAGATTTTCAAGTTCATCCAACTTATTTATTTTGCCCACGTTAATAGCAGACAGAATACAGAGAGCAATTTCACCATCACCATCGATGTGTTGTAGTGGTGTTGTAGGTAGAGTGATCTCCTGACAAAGATTACTCATAGTCACCTTATCTTTGAAAGATGAATGACTATTACAGTGATCAATGTTCATCAAATAAAGACGACCAGTCTCTGCACGTTCTTTTAGAATGTCCAGAATAAGCGCTTGAGCGCGGACAGTCTTTTTCGGAATAGATCCATCTGATTCATAACGGTGATAGAGATCATCAAAGCGATCAGTCCCAAAAGCATCGTACAAACCTGGGACATCGTGAGGACTGAATAAGGAGATGTACTCATCTGTGATGAATCTTTCATAGAAGATTTTTGATAGTTGGATTGAATAGTCAAGTTTCCTCACTCGATTGTCTTCTGTACCCTTGTTATTCTTCAGGACGATTATGTCTTCGATTTCTTGGTGCCAGATTGGGAAGTGGACTGTGGCTGAACCTCCACGAATCCCATTTTGAGTGCAACATCGTACAGTTGATTCAAATTTTTTAAGGAAAGGAACAACACCCGTGTGTTGTACTTCTCCACCTCTGATTTTAGCGTTGATCCCACGGATTCTGCCTGCGTTAATACCGATACCAGCCCTTTGTGCGACATAGCGACCAATGGCCATATCAGAACTAAAAATACTATCCAAGGTGTCGTCAGCATCAACCAAAACACAAGACGCAAACTGCCGAAGAGGAGTTCTGACCCCTGCCATGATTGGTGTTGGGATGTTGATTTTGTGTCTGCTTGTTGCGTCGTAGTATCTTCGGACATAATCGAGTCTAGTTTCTTCAGGGTAATTTTGAAACAAAGTTGCAGCAATCATGATGTACATATACTGAGGAGTCTCATAGACTTCCCCACTGCTACGATCTTGTACCAAATATTTATCTGCTACCTGCCGAATACCAGCATATGTAAACAAATAGTCCCGTTCATGATCAACAAAACTATTGATCTGTTCCCACTCAGATTCGGTATACCGATCAAGAATACTTTCGTCATACACACCACGCTCTATAAGGTGCCTAGCGTGCTCTAGAACAGGCGGATGACCATTCACCCACTCAACACCAAACACCTGCTTCTTGAGTCCATATAGAAGCAGTCTGGCTGCAACAAATTGATAGTTAGGGTTCTCTAAACTAATCAGGTCACTAGCAGATCTAACAAGGATCTCTTGAATTGCTGCAGTTGTAATACCATCAAAGAACTGAATACCAGAATTCATTTCTACTTGAGAAGAACTAACACCTCCACCAAGACCTTCACATGCTTCTTCTACTACTTTGTGAATCTTCTCTAGATTCAGTGGTTCAACAGAACCATTACGCTTTTCTACTTGTGTACCGTGACCGTTGCTCATACTTTTTTCCAGTGGTTTAGTTTTAATTTTGCTTCTAATCCTTGATAGACATTAGATTCTACCAGAGATTGCACGTCATGTCCAGAGAGAACCATATCATTGATATCTTTCTCTTGGATGTTGTTTGGCCAAATAACTACGGTGTCGCCTCTATTGATTGCACCGTGGATCTTATTGACGATTTCTCGATTGCGGGGTTCGTTATCATAGATCCACACAGGATCGTTAATCCCCCAACCACTAGCATGAAAGTCACTTCCACACATAGCAATCGAGTTGCGAATGAACGTTGAGTCAAACGGTCCTTCAGTGATATAGATTCGTTCATTGTAATTTACATTGTTTAGTCCGAACAATTTAGGTTTCTCTTCATCCAGCATGACCGTGATATATCTTAGTCTTGCCTTAGGGGCGAGAGATCTACCTTGGTATCCGAAGAGTGTTCCGTCCTTGTCCTTAAAGGGTATTATGATGCGATCACTATCTTGTCGAAGGGTATCAAAGACTTTCTTTTGAGAGTTTGTCCATTGTTTAAACTTTGGACAGTAGTACAAGTTTTCTAGATCTTTGATCTGTCTCTTCTCTAAGTATTCTCGCGCTGGGTGAGAACTATTTAGCTCTGAAATTTTTTGAAGATCAACTTTTTTTGTATTGGTTTTAGCAAAAACAGGATCTTTAAAATTAAATTTAGGATTTGGTGTAAAAGAACCCTTACCAGTCTTAGATCTAGAGTCTCTAAACTTCTCCATGATGTAACGATCATGAAGGAGTGGATCTTGATCCTTTAAAAAATTGGATAAAGTTTTCCCTACACCACAGTTGTGGCATTTGTATACGTAGTCATTCTTGATCTTAAAAAGATATCCCCGTGCCTTATTCTTATGCTTCTGTGAGTCACCACAGTAGGGACACCTAAAGTTCCAGACGTTCTTACGTTTTTTTGCAAAATGAGATAACCGAAAAGAAAGCAGTCCGATATATTCTTCATCGATTAGCATTCATCTTAGGCAACCAGTCTTTGTATGGTAGCAGAAGATTGCTGTGGAGTCAATGGTCTGATAAGTGGCGCAGTCACTTGTACTACTGTCACAATGGTTGCTAGTACAGCAGTAGCACCTACAACAAACTTAGCGTTTGCATCTACCTTCTTCTGTACTGCAGAAACTCTCTCGTGCAGGACTACATTATCATTTTTATGAGTTGCTTTCATCTCCTCAATCATTTTAATAATCAGTTGGTCAGAACTTTCCATTCCATCCAAACGATTCTCATGGCGCTCCAAAATAATAGCAATTTTATTGCTATTATCTGATATGGAACCAACAGCTCGCTCAAGTTTATCGAGCATCTGTTGGGATAAGTCTTCATAAATATTGAGTTTACTTTCAAGTACCGCTAATTTACCAAGACCAAAAGCCATTTCTATACATTCCTGATTGCGAAGTCCAATGCTGTCTGAAAACTAGACGCATCTTTGTTTAACATATAACGATACTGTTGTTGCATACCATCATCCAACTGTGCATAACATGCTGCGATCTTCTTAGCAGAAAAGTTATCTAGACTCTGCTGAGATCCATCACCAAAAGTAATCTTAGCAAAGTCAGTCTCTCCAACAGTTCCAGTCATTTCAGAAGTTGCAACCTGTAGTGCAACATCCATAGCGTCAGTAGTGTTTTCCATAATATTAGTTCCTTGTGGTTCAAAAGAATCTTTTGTGTTTATCTTTTTTGTTTGTGAAGTAGCTTTCTTCTTAAAGTCAGACAGACGTGCCTTCATAAGAACATCCATTTCAGATGTCTTATCTTGCATTCCTTTTTTTGCTTGAGAACGCTTATCCTGAAGTGCCTTCTGACGCTTCAGTTTTTTCATTTGCCCAATCTGTTTTTGTGCTCTCTCAGTTTCCGAGGGCACTGCTTCAGAAATAGTTTGTGTTTCTAGTTCTTCTTTCATTTTCTTACGGTTAGTGATACGTGAGAGCATTTGACGTGCGCCTTTTGTACGTCCGTCAATGTTATCTTGATTCGCTTTTTTATATTTGCGAGCAGATTTAGGATTAACAAATACGAATGCTGGCGGCATCGCAAGATGAGCGCCGTCTCCAGCGATCATTTCATTTAGATTAGGTTCAGTTGCCTCAGACATTCTTCGTCTATATCAGTATTTAGTGAAGGGGGTAATCTATCCAAAAATTGCATAAATGCTCTAAGGATAGACCAGTGGTTTGCATCAATTTTAAAAAACAAAAGCGGTGTCGCCGCGTCACCAAATGCATTATAAAGGATAATGATATGGTTTAATATAAGATGGACTTTGAAGTCACCTGATGTTTCATATCTCCTGAGTAATCGTTTGATATATTTGAAACGTTTAAGATCTTCTTCAAAGTCTTCGTAGGTAACAGAGAGTGGATTATCGTAATGCTTGATAGCAAAGATCATCCAGTTTTCATGATTTAGTTCGTCAAAATTCATTCATCAATCAACAAACGTTAGTGTTGCTACAGCAGAAATTACTTCAACACCACCAATGCTGTTGTTGATCTTGACTCTATACTTGTCTCCATCATCAGCAGCTTGCTGACCTGTAAGTGCAAGAGAAGCAGAAGTTGCTCCAGAAGCATTGACCCATGCATCAGCTGCAGCGTCAAGTTTCTGCCATTGATAGGTGAGAGTTGCACCAGACCCTGTGGAAGATGCGACAACTGCGAAGGTTGCTGCGCCACTGGAAGTATCTTGATCTGTGGGTTGAGAGGAAATCGTGATGAGTGATGTAACATCACCGACTGCTGCGTCGTCGGTAGCGTCACCAGAAACTGCTGAACCATCTTTGAAAGAAGCAATGCACTCTGCCTTATGGCGAGTAGTACCTGCTGCATCAGTATAGGTTCTATATGCCCACCAACCTGGAGAAGAAATACCACGAGACTTGTTCTCTGAGAGTTGTGCCTCTGCAAGACTTACGCCAAGGATTTGTACATCAGCGGAAGCAGAATCTCCACCGCGAAGAACGTAATCAGCGAGTGCCTTAGGAGCAGTACGACGAACAGCACCTGCTAAAGATGCATTCGTAGCTGCTGCATAGTTAGAAGCAAGCGTAATAGAAGTAGTGCTCTCAACACTCTGAACAAAGTATCGAACTCCACCGAGTTCAATAATGTCGCCAGCGCCGATTACATCTGCAGCATTTTTTGTTACGGTTGCTGATCCGCTCGTGACGCCAACTGCATTACTAAACGTTGCAGCGTCAATAAGTCCGAGGATGGGCATTGTTTTATTCTCGTATATGATTTCCTAGATTTTATTTATAAAAAGTGGAGGGTCTCCCCTCCACCATTATATCACTCTTCTCTAGTAGCGATTGCTTTAGTGACCACTTCTAGAAGTTTATCATCCATATCAGTCTTAGTCAACTTAACTGCTTTAGCAAGGATAATAAGACAGATCTCAACCATTTTCTCACCGAGTTCTTCATTCTCTGGAATATTTGAAACGGCATCTTTGATAATTTTTGATGCTAATGGGAGTAGGAATGCAAGCATAATTTTAGGAGCATAGTATACTCTATTATTTATGAGTGTATCCCATCTTCTTCATACGAAGATGATCCTTTTCTGTCTTAGCATCATATGATTTACCAGTTTTTGGATCATACATCTTATGAGGATTAAATCCTTCTTTGACGTACATATCCCCCTTCTTTTTAGGATTTGATTGGTCTTTGCCGTCGTCAACAACAGGCATCACCTCAACAGACTTCGACTTTTTAGTCTTAGGCTTGTCTTTTTCGCAAGCCTCAGTTACTTTTTTGAAGCTTTACCCTTAGCAGCAAGGATCTTACCAACTTTCTTACGACGTGCAAGCAGATACTTATCAGACTTATCGTGGTCACCGTCGTTATCGATGTCCTTGTCTTCCTTACCTACAGCATCAAGTTTCTTCTCACCAAGAACTTCAAGATTCTTAGTATCATTTACAACGTGCTCATGAACTTCACTGATCATGATCTCAAGTTCTTCGACAGGAACGTTGTGGAGAACTTGATTCTCTCTCATAATATCGTAGTGAGTTACAGTTCCATCCTCAAGCATGGTGTGCTCACCAGGAACTACATCATACTCAAGACCTTCTTTCTTACACTTCTTAGCACAGTTGTGCTTCTTGACCATTTTTCCAGACTTAGAATCTTTTTCAAAGTATTCTTTAACACAGTTGTTGACTTCCTTACCACCTTTCTTCTTGGTGCCTTGCTTCTTATATCCTTTCCAGCAAGAGGTGTTACCATTGTCATCTTTGCCATCCATCTTGACTTCAAAGATGTATGTTGCACCATCAAGTTCAAAAGAAACTGTCTCTGTAGCAACTTTAGTAGTATCTTTGATCTGTGCTCCAAGGGAATACTTCATACCTTGACCTGTACGAAGATTAGCAGCAGGATCTGGGGGACCAGCATTTGCTTTAGGATCTTTTGTAGTTCCGTCGTCTAAGTCTTCTCTTTTCTTTAGAGCAGGAATGCCTTCTTCTTCTACTGTGGATTGCTGGAATGTATCACCATCCATCCATCTCGAATAAGAATTTATTAGAGCCTCTGAGAGACCATCGTTATGACGCACTGATGTTGATGGTGTTGGCTTGTCCATGAGTAAAAAATAAGGTTCTCCTGGGTTTATTTATAACTTCATTAACTTCCCTTATGTCCCTAACCCATGCTCTGAACATCTCATTGCTTTCTGTTACACAAATTACGTAGTTAGGACCAGTACGTATAATCTTACCTTTCTCCCCAGTATTCACATTCATCACAACCTGTCCTTCCGTATAGACGTTACCCTTACGAAAGTTTTGCCTTACAGCTTGTTCTTTTATATCTTTAAAAGTTCTCATTTAAAATTAGCGGGTAATCTATCAGCGATTTCTTTCATCAAATCTTTAGTATCCTTGTCCGATAGTGCTCTAGGAATCCCTTGGCGAAATGCCTTGAAATTACCAGCGTGAGCAGCGCGTCTCATCTTGGTACCTGAAATAGCAAAGGTATCTCCGTCAGCATCTCTGCTACCAGAAGATTCAATAAAAATTTTACGAAAAGAATATTCAGTACCATTGTATCTATGTAGGAACTTCATAGCATTAACTCTATCAGATCCCACAAGGAAGTGGACTTCATCATATCCCCTCATCATTAGATCTTTCAAGATCGCTACTGGATCTCTAGGACCAGAAATTATTTTACCACGATGTTGAGGAAACATCTTGTTCATATAGTAGAGTTTCAACGTAGCAGGAAGAGGATTACTACCTTTCTTATCTTCACTTTGAGAGATATAAATCAGATAATCATTTGATCCTGCAGCACGTTTAACACCATCAAAATTCTCAGCATGACCAGTGGTAGGTGGTTGAAACCTACCGAATGTAAAGTAGCAAACCTTTCCGTCTAACGCCATTGCTTCTGTAGAGTGAAGTTGTTAAATGCAAACTCCAGACGGTTGACGAACTTAATCATACTTCCATCCTTATGAAGAACGTATCCTTCAGGAGTAGTAACCTTATAACCATTATCAGTTTGAACGAATGTTCTAAACTCTTCTAGGTGGTCGAGTTTATCTATAACGATTTGCTTTACCATCTGCAATTCTTTATAGAGTGCGAGCATTGCTTTGAACTTATCCTCATTCTCCATGAGATAGTTCTCACTCTTGTACACAAGATTTCTTTTAGAGATAAGGTTCTTCTCAGTTTTAATCTTTGCTAATTCCTTTGTTGTTTTTGCGTGGTAAAAATTAGCAAGATTCTCTAGAGTCTTTGATACGTTTCCTATCGCTCTAGCGTTCTTGATCTCATCATTAAAGAATGGTTTTAAGAAAGAAGAGATGTGAAACTTTGCGTCACCAGTTTTACCCTGAGCATCAACTAATTCATTCAAGAAATCACCACAGATCATACACATACGTTCGATCTTTTTGATTGAATTATTAAACTTGGTCATCTCAACACGAGTCATACCCACCTTATGCATAGGTGTATCATTCTGGACTACCAATGCATCTAGAGATTCTTTTACCTTAGCACCAGCTCTTGCTTGCATCGATGCTAGTTCGTCACCAGTGTAATGTGTATGAAATACTACGCCGATCTTTGCTCTGCTCGCTTTAACTCCAATTGGATGATCAACTGGAATACCATAGGTAATTGTATTAGGTCTAAATGTGTATAACTTTTCTCCATCGATTGTTTCTCTCTTTAGGTCAGTTGTAAATAGCAGGTCACCTTGGACCACACCTTCTATACCAAGTTCACTGAAGTACCTGAGAGAATACTTTAGTTTCTCTGCTAAGTCTCCACTGTATAACATATCAACCTCTGCTTCAGAATACAGAATCTTTGGTTCTGTTTTATTAAAGACAGACTTTGTGCCCACAAAGAACATACCGTTCTCTGGATTCACACCACAAACAACAGAAGGAGCACCGTCCCACTTAGTCTGCATGAATCCACCAGTCTCCTGTTGACCCAACATCTTCTTTAGTTCCTCTAAAAATGAGACTGCTGCCTTACATCCAGCGACACCGTAGTTCAGCATCTCATCTTCTAAATGTTCTAAGTGTTTTAGTTGCGTGATATTAGACATTACTGTAGAAACTCTAGAGTTGCTTTGTCTCTGCTAGGTACGACACTTCTTGCAGCAAGAGGTGCAATATTATATGGAGATTTTTTTAAACCTTTAACTTGTAACTCAAAAGTAAACTGATATCCATTAGCTCCAAAGATATCACCAGTTTGTACAAACTTTTCTTCTGCTTTTGTGACTCCTTTAGACTGACATCTGATACGAGCAGTAGAGTTACACGAAGCAGAAAATTGAGGGACTGGTTTCAATCCACGTTCTCGGTTTGACTGATTTAATTTGAGTGGATCTTTAGCTCCAAGTAAGAAGAAACCATGAGTTCCTACTTGAATATAGTATGTATCTTTCAGGTTGTAGTAACTCTCAATTTCTCTAGCACTAATTTCAATCCTGAAGTCTTCAAAATTTTTCTTATCAAATCCATACCGACCTCTAGGTCCCATTTTGGTATAGATTTTTCTCATTGTTGGATTGTTCCACAACTTTTGCCTGTCTTGAATTAGATGTGGTGTCTTAGTCCAGTTCTTTTTAATCTCATCTAGAACTTTTAGTCTAGTTCCAAGGTCTTGCAAGAATAGTTTTTCTTTTTCATCTGCTCCAATAGATCCCCATGACCATGGGTTGTTACCTTTTAGTTGTTGCTCTCTATAAAAATGCAATACAAGAGATCCAAACGATGCCTGGTTGATCTTCAATTCCAATCCAGCTTCTTTACCTTTGAACTGGATCATCAAATCAGGTTGATCGTGTCCTGCTCCTGCAGGCATAAAATTTTGGGGTACAATACCTGCTGGTTTGAGAAAATCAGCGGTATTATCCTCGTAAATAAAACCCTTCTGTGCCGCCATAAAAGAAACCCCCCCACCTATTTAGTGGAGAGGTCCTTAAGATAATCTTTCTCAGACTGATAGGGATGAGTTTGTTTTGTCCAAATTTTATATCCCTCAATAACTTCAGGTACCAACCACTGGTCCACACGATAGCAAGCATCCCAGTTTACAGGATGAATGCAGTTCATTACTACAACCTGGAAGAATGCTACAGTGTGAATCCAAACAGTAAGCAATTAGATATCTCCTTCTTTGCGAACTTCTGACTTAGTGATATCAAAAGTTCCTTCTGGATATCGTGCTGAAAGTTTCAACATGTTAGTCATCACAACAGTCTGAAAATCTACATCCAGTGCAATACATGCTTGCGCCAGATACCAAAACACATCACCCATTTCTTTAACCATGTGAACCTTCACATCATCAGAAAGTTCTTTACCTTGAAATGCGATCTTCTTTACAATTTCAGTGAACTCACCACCTTCGGCAGTGATACCAACAGCTGCAGTCAGAAGACGCTCAATGTGTACACCCTTCGCCTCTAGATCACGGACACGAGTTACAAACTCGTCAGTGTCCTTAGAAGGAAAACTAGTTACTGCATCAACAAATTCGAGATATTTGTCGTAATCAATAGAAGGTGTAGAAGTCGTCGTCATAGTTACCATGCCCAATTAACAATAGAGATTCGTGTTCCTGAAGTCACAGGAAGGACTTCGTGTCTGTACATAAATGCAGACGGAAATATTATAACATCACCTGGGGATATTTGCATGTCCTGTCCACAGATGTGCAACTGTCCACCAGTGTATTTTTCACTAACATCAGTGATAATACTAAGCACAGGTACACCCTGTTCTTCTGGCGGCGCAGACCTAAACAATGAATAGATTAGATCTGCATGTTCTTTCATGAAATCCCCCTTATGATATCTATTCAAGCGAGGGGGACTCACAAATTTTATCATGTCGTCAGGAGAAACCTCACGACAGTATTCTTTTACTAGATCATAGATTATTGGAGTAAAAATATTATGAGCATCACTATCACAGATGTAGTTAATTTCTGGGTCTAGATCTTCATGGTGATGTCCTTGACCAGGAGCATACCATTGATGTCGTGCCCACTTTTCAAACTCCAAAGTAAAGTGATAGTCTAGTATGTCTTCAGGAAGACGATACTTTTTTACATAATCTAATAGTTCCATTCCGCAAATTTAGAAAGTCGTGCTTGATTCTTATTAAGAGAATCGAAAGAGTCTGCTACTTCTTCTTCAGCAACTTCAGTGATCAATTGATTCTGACTGTCGTCAACGTCAAACAGTTTCATCTTAGAACGATCAATACCAACTACAAATTTCTTATTGGAAACTGTATCATTGTATCGATTCTTAAGTTGCTTGACTAACAACTTACCCTCGCCTTCTAACTCTTCTGTAGAGATTAGCGCAAACATAAGGTCTGCAGTAGCAGGGAGACCAAAACTTTCAGACGTATCTGTTAGTTCTACTTCACTGTTACCATAACCAGACCTTGTAGTTTGCGTTGCAGAGACAATGGGTACATCAAACTCACAGGCAAGACCTCTGAGTTCTTCAGCAATTGCCTTAACATATGTGTAAGAGTTTACAATAGCGCCCTTGTATCGAACACTGGCGCAGATGTTAAGGTAATCAATAAAGATTATATCAGGTTTGAATGATTTTTTCAAGGTCAGATCATTCAACAAAGAACGGAAGTGTCCAGAGTGTGCAGATGCTGTAGGATATTCTTTGATGATAAGTTTGCCTGCAGTCTTACGTTGAAGATCAGCAATCTTAGATCTAAACATTACCTGTGGAACATCCTCTAAGTCTTTGATGTTGATGTTGAGACAGTTTGCGTCAATTCGTTCAGCAATCTTCTCCTCTGCCATTTCAAGTGTAATGTAGAGTACGTTGCGCCCTTGCAACAGGGCGGCACTAGCCATATGGCACATGAATAAACTTTTGCCGACACCTGTACCAGCAAGAGCGACATTGAGAGTCTTGTTAGGGAGACCACCTTTTGTAATTTGATTAAATTTTTCAAGATCAAACGGAATTTTTTCTTCATCTCTGTGGTAAAACTCATAACGTGCATCGGCAGATTCTATGTAGTCGTGTCCGATGTGTTCATCAAACGAAACTGAGAGAGCCTCTTGTAAGATACTTGGGATCGCATCCTTTGATATCTTCTTATCGCCGCCATCTGCGATCTTGATCGACTCCATGAGTGCGTTGTAGATGGCGCGTTCCTGACACCACCTTTCCGTCGCATCAACGAGCCAATCAAAGTCAACCCATTCGTCAGTGTACGAAGTAATCTGGTCAAGAGAACTTTTATACGTCTCATCAGTAACATCATTTCTTTGTCCTAAACTAATTCTAAGAACTTCTTTAGTCGGCAACTTTTCATACTTTCCAGAGAAGTCCTTAATCTCTTCAAAGATAGTTCTATCTACAAGTTGTTCAAAGTAATCAATATCCAAATGAGGAATTACTTTTCTATAGTAATCTTCATTACATAAGAGGTTCCGAACAATAGTTTCTTCAATCCTCTCAGTTGCCATATGCGAACTCCTTTTCCGCTGCCTTATCCAGTTTCATCATAACTTCGGGGGTGAAGTATTTTTCGGGATCAGCAAGTACAGCAGAAGGATAAACGGAAGATTCCCCAATAAGAACCCTATTGCCGTTCTTCCCGAAGACTCCGTGCTCGATACCCAACTCCAATAATCCGTAGTATTTGTCAAGACCTCGCTCGTCAAAAAATAGACGTGTTGCAATTTTACTTCCCTCTACTGTTAGTCGAGACTTCTTCGCCTCGCATTTGATAATGTTGCCGATAACATCTTTCTTACTATCACGTTCTTTACTCTTGGTAAGATAGATGATAGTAGAAGCAGCATACTTCAGACCTGTACCGCCGCCCATCTCCTTGGTAGGAACATAGGAACCGATAACATCATATGTATGATTAGTAACCAACATAGGAACTTGTGCTTGTCCAAGCTTCAATGTTAGCACACGGAAAGCACCTTTGATCAACTGAGATTTGGTCATGTCGCGAACCTGCTTATCATTAGCAACGTCCGCCATCTCTTTATTAGTAGAGAGCATACCAAGTGAATCAAGACAGAACATCATAGGTACACGTTCTTCCTTAGGTTCTTGCATATACTTATCAAGAATCTTACATGCTTGTGTACGGAATTCTTCAATAGTAGAAACAGGCATCATAATCATACGATCAGAATCAATGTTTCGGTCTTCAATCATGGATTTAGAAATCGCTGACTCAGACTCAAAGTAAAAGACTCCACCTGTAGGATTAAGTTCAAGGAAATTACGAACGACAGAAAGAGCAAAAAAAGTCTTCCCCGTGCTCGATTCTCCTGCCAGGGCAGTAACCTTGTTGGAAGGCAATCCTCCATAAATCGAACCACTAACAAGGGCATTAAATATATAAGACCCAGTGTCAATATAACTTGTAATGTCCCCAGCAGCAATCCCTTCACTAACACGACTAGCAAATTCGTTTCCACTTTCTTTAATTACAGAATCTAAGAATCCCATTTTTCTACCATCTCCTCGTAAAAATTTACATAATCATAATTCTGCTTCATGAGTTTAGAAAACGCATGAGCAGTATTGTAGTCTTCAAAACATTTGATGTCCTCTGAACCAATCTGTCCAACGATATGATTAGTCCAGGTAACAACAAATACCTTTTTACTCATGCGAAGAATCTCCCAAGGGTAACGACTTTTTTGCTTGTCCAACCAATACATTCTAGCACATTCTCAAGAGGTTTCAAGAACGACTTATCGAACTGTAGGTTGTAATCGATGTAGTTGTCCAACCCAAACTCTTTTGGTATCTCACTAAAATATGAGATACAGTTTTCCATGATAGGGTTAGGCATTTTTAAATAAACAAACTTAATCTTCTCACCTTCTTGGATCATCTGATATTTGTTATCAACCTTGTTCTGTCGAACATAATGGTTGTACAACAACGCACCCCTAACATGAATAGGTGTACCCTTCTCATAGATATTATTTTTGCTACGGTATTTACCTAGACCATTCACTCCACGAGGAAAAGAGATCTGAGAATAGTCTTGTGAACTTGCTTCCTTCTTCGTCTCTTCCACATATTTAATAAGATCATCATTGGTCTTAGTAACGATCATCTTGAAAGCATCATAGAGCTTTGTTCTGAAGTATGCAGGCGTAGAAGATCGAGCAGTCTCCAATCCCATGATCTTCAGCTTAGGTTCCTTATAACGAACACCTTCACTGTCCCATACATTAAGAATGTATCTCTTCTTAGCAGTCCAGATACCACGGTCAGCGATGTTCTCTCGCTTCATTTGCATCTTCTGGTCATACGCCGATACATACGATGCAAGTTCTTGATATGAACGTTCGATAAAAGGTTCCAGTTTTTCCTGACAGATCTTATCAAGTAACGCCACAATTGCTGTTTTATCGCCAGACTTACCACTAAGAAATTTAGTAACAAGAGGTCCAAGATTAAGGTAGATTGAGTCAGTGTCTGATGCAATAACGTAATCCTCTTTATCGGTAGAGAGTAGTTTATTTAGATAAGCATTTACTTTGTTCTCAATCCAACGAATTGAGACTTGCCCAGAGAGTGTAATCGCTTCTGCATTTGCAAGTTTATAGTATCTAAAATGCTCGTTACCAATAGCACCATAAGCACTATTAAGGGAGATCTTCTTAGCCATCTGGATGTTATTACATCTAGAGATCTCATTAGAAAGTTCTACCGTAGGAGTTTTTTCATACTCCTGCTTCGCTTTGATCATCTTCTTCTTAAAGACAACACGCTCATCATACATCTTCTGCATCATCTGAGGTAAGAAACCATGCATGTCTTTACGGTACTGAGCACCGTTAGCACACACAGCAAACGTACCATCAATGTCTACTTGCTTTGAAAGTATCTTATCAACGGTTGCCGATGGGTGTCTGGTATCCTGAAGCGTTTCGGGTGAGATGTTGTACTGCATAATGAGATGAGGGTACAAACTATTAAGGTCAAAAGACACAACCCAGTCATACATTCCAGGGATCGGTTCCTTAACGTAGGCTCCTGCATACTTTTCTGTTTTAGTTGCACTTTCTTTCTTTGGTGGAATTGCGATCTTGCGTTTCATAAGTTCGCAATAGATGTAGTTGTCCCACATACGAACTTGAGAAAACACATCTTCATAGTTTACCTTAGCATCATAAGCCATTGTAAAGGCAAGGTCCAATAACTTCATTTTGTTATCAAGTTTATCAACCAGACGAACGTCATGGATGTTGTACTCGATAAACTTCTGCCAGTCATTCTCATAGAACTCCTTGAACGTTTCGTACTCAGAGTGATCTAGTTTTTTCTCGTTAAGTTCGACAGAGCAGATGTAGTCAAGTTTATAAGATGCCTGATTAGAGTATGTAAACTTTCTGTATAACTCAATATAATCCAGAGTAGCAATCCCTGGAAGATCATAGGCAATCTGCTTTCGTCCTTTGATGTAGATTTCCCGTCTAGAAATAAGACGCCACGGGCTAAGAAAACGAGTATACCTATCACCAAGTATCCTATCAATGCGCCCAGCAATATAGGGAATATCAAAAAGCTGAACATTCCAACCAGTAATAACGTCGGGGTAATTTTCGATCCAATATTCTAGGAACGCTTGAAGCATTCCACTCTCAGTTCTAAAGTGTAAGTAATCAACCTGAGGATCTTTATTATCAAAAGGTCTAGCACCAAACACAATGATGCGACCAGTATGAGAGTCCTTCAATGAGATAGCAAGAATTTCTTGGTCCGCAGTTTCAATATCTGGGAACCCATTCTCTGCAGCAGTTTCAATATCAACGTTGAACACACGGATCTGTTTAGGATCGAACTTAACTTGATCCGCTGGATATTCTTCAGCAATGTACTGATACAAATACCGTGTGTTTCCATACACTTCCATGTTGGTTACATCACGGTATCTTTGGATAGTCTCCTTTGCATCAGAGATGGTCCCTTGTTTCATAGGTTCCACACACTGCCCCTCTAGTGTCTTCCACTTAGAGAAATTAGAAGTGGGCAAGAACAGTGTAGGGTTGAACTTAACCTTTTCACTGAAAGCTTGCCCACCTTCATATCCACGAACTAGCAGGTTGTTTCCTGCTTGTTCAACGTTTGTGTAAAACTTCATTCAGTCAAATACTCTTTAGAAACTTCTTCTGAAGCGTTAACCATTACAATTATATCAGATGAACGGAGCGCAACCTCAGTATCGTCAGAAAACTTAGGCCACTTCTCCCCGTCAACCGTCACAGGGTTGATGAGAATGCAGTCTGGTTCTCCCAGAACAACATCTCCAACCGCTTCTACCTCGGCAATAATCCAAGGTTCACTTTGAATCTTCAGTAGTTTTTTCATCTTTTAGAGAGTCTGGTGTGCTGTCGTTTGCGTCTATTGTAAGACGATTAGTGTACGCTTCAACAATTGCTGCTTTAGGTTCACTAATATTAGTGACTAAATCAAACGCAATTTGAAACATTGCTTCATCCGTGAAAGGATTCCACTTGCTCATACGTAGATTATAACCGTCATCAGTCAGACTGTCGATTTCAAGTACATACGGTTTAGCAAACGAAAGACAAATTGGTGGTTTGCCTTCGTCTTTAGCTTCCTCACTTTCCCATACGTTAGCAAGATCAGTGATGATCAGTTGCCCCGTATACTTCATATTAACGACTTGAATCGTCATAGATAATTCTCTCCAAAGGTTCGTCGGGTATTAGTTCGTCAAGATAGTTTTCCACATAGAACTGTTCCTTATAAATTTGTTCAATGTCCTGACGCGGGTCGCTCACACTTACAACTCGATCCATGTTTAACTTAAAAAACTGGTTCTTTGCAAATGGATTCCAGGGCGAAAATTGAACATTGAACTGTAACTCATTGGTTTGTTTACCAATGGTCGAAGGAACAGTTCTAGTCATGGAAATGATTTGAGGATGGATGATTGCATAACCAACCACTTTTTTAAAAGTAGAAGTAACTTCATAGAAGTCACCTATCACTCTCACCCCATCCGAGAGCACACAAATTTTGATGCTCATGGTCTATCCTCAACCCACATTTCATTATATACCAAAAAAGCGAAGCTTGCAAGCCTCGCTGGAAGGGAATTATGCTGCGTCTCCAAACCAGAGTTTTCTCCTCTCTTTCTCAGGCAGTTCTTTCTTCAGATCAACGATGAGTAATCCGTCAGTAAATTCGACGTTCTCAACTACTACATCAGATCCCAACTGCCAGTTCTTAGAAAAGGTTCTGTATGAGATGCCTTGGTGAGCGTATGCTCTTTCTTTATCTCTAGGTGCTTTGTTTGCAGAAACACTTAAGACATTTCGTTCTGTCTCCACTCGGATATCTTCGCTTGAAAATCCAGCAAGAGCGATTTCCAAAGTGGTTCTACCATCACGTCCGTTAACAACATTGTACGGTGGATAGTTTGTTCCAGCTCCTGCAAGAGCTTCAAGTCTGCTGAATGTTTCATCGAACCCTAAAGAAAATGGCGAATAGATATTAAAATCTACCATGATTGTCCTCCTAAAAGCGACATATGTTTACTGTGACCCGTTAGGCATCACACTATTATTTAATATACTAGCATAAAAAAGGAGGGTGTTGCAAACCCTCCTCTATGATTACGGTTTCCTAGACTTTCTTCTTTCCAATATTGTATTTGGATTCTAAAATCCACTCACCTTTTTCTTTAAATGAAATAACTTTAATTTGATTGAGTGGTGCTAACTCACCAATACCATCTGGTTCAACAATATTCAATAGACCCCAGTCGCATAACAACTGTGAAATTCTGTTCCTACGTTGAACATCATTCTCAGTAATGTTTGCACTCTTGCCGTCCAAAGCAAATAGTTCTTTAAAATGAACAATATAATACTTACCCTGCTTGTGTAGAATATGACAGGACTGATAGATTTTTCTTTCTTTACGTGATGCGACTCCAATTCTTGTTAGAGTCTCACGTACTTTTAGGAAGTCATCAGGTTCTTTTAGAACCACTTCAATCATATCAGATTGCTTCCACTGGACGACAGTATCTACACTCATCTCATTCCACCTTTATCTAATAATTTACGTATGGTTTCTAAGTCGTCTAGTGATAGAATCCTGATGGTTTCAAGTGCCTTGGTATAACTATAACCAAAGTATTCTTTTACATCATCAAGGTAATCAACTGACTGTTTCTTAAAGAAAGAATTCTTACGAAATCTTGGTCGTAAACTATTTATATAAAAGTCATATTGCAAACGCCTGTCCAGATGCCAGTTCTTGTTCATTTCATTGACGAACAAGATAGCATCTGTATGATTAGACAATGCTTTATTAACGATCCAGGTGTTATATTTCTTTTCTAAAGATGGATCTTCATCCATCATATTCTTTTTTGTCTGGTTGATACTTGTTAGCATGTCCCAGATTGCATTCTCTCTTACTTTACTCATATAAATTATCTATTCAAAAACAGGCATGATACGTCTTCTTATTTTCTTGAGTTGTTCTGGATCGTTTCCATAATGACCAAGATTCATGTGAAGACAATCAGTAAATCTCAAGTCCTCACGTTCTGCATCATAAGTAAAATAATCACAGAACTCAATTATTTCCTGAGGGACTTCTATCTGCCTATAGTCATGTTCAATAAACATAGTCAAATCCAGTCAGGTTTACGGTTGGGAAGACGAATATAATTATCGCACACCCATGGTTTAGATGCAATATACATCTTGTATGCTTCGATGGTAGTGATACTATCATCAAACTTAAACTCTTCAGGCATTGCGCGAACGAAAGGAGTGTGACCATTCCATTTCACATAAGGAACGATCTCGTCAGCAGCAAGTAGAGTCCTAAAGCAAGTATGGATTTTTCCATACCGAGTAAAATACTCTTCACATAATGCAATACCATGCGATAGCAACCATCTAGAGTTCGCTACAGTCTCGTTTGCCCAGATAGTGCAGGGGTGATTACGAAACGCTCCCTTCTCTGTAGCATAGGGTGTGCCGTCTTTCTTAGGCAGTGTGCCGTAACCATGCCCCCACTTGTTTGAGGCAACTATAGAGAGCATCTGACAGGTCTCTAGAGGCATCTTGACGATGTGCTTGTCTGGTAGAACCTCGGCAGATTTATAAGGAGACTCGTCAGTAACAAAGATGTTCATTTAAATACAGCAGTTACACCAACTACTCTAGCATTAGGGTTACGTGCGAGAGCAACTTGCTTAGCTTCTTGATAGTCGCGAGCAATCACCTGCTCCTTAAAGACGGTGCCTGCAACGAATAGAGTGACTTCACACTTCATAATTAAAAAGGACGAGTTCCTTACGTGACGCTTGATCTGTATTATAGCACCCCACGCTCCTCATGGTGTAGGTGTGTGCAAATTCAGCAGCTGTCCACTCCTTAAAACGATCACGGATCAGTTGTGACGAATTGTATGATACAAGTTGACGACCGACAAACCGATCACAAACAGTAGCAAACCCGTCATGGTCGAAACCTTTGTGCATCGATCCTTTATTTCCATACAGGTTTGATTTGATTTCATATGGAGGATCTAGATAAGTTACAATAGATTTATCGTCAGTCAATAGTTCCTGATAGCGAAGATTAGTAATCTTCCACTTAGAAATCATTCCTGAATATTCAGGGAGTTTATCAATGCCTCGCATCGAGAAATTGCTATCTGACGCTTGCTTGCTGAAGGAACTGGACTCAGTGAGACCAGAGAAAGAGCACTTATTAACAATGTAAAAACTAATAGCACGAGATAGGTTGGATGTTGAATCATCGTTTAGTTTCTCCTTAGCGTCTAGAAATAATAGTTTTGCTGATACTGGTTCTGGGTGACGATACTTGAGTTGCACAAGTTGATCACGCATCTCTCTACCATTCTCCTGGAGTTCTCTCCAAAAGTTATAGAGTGGTTCGTACAGATCATTCACCCAGATATCTAGGTTTGGATAACGTTTACCAATCTCAATAGCAACAGAACCACCACCCAAGAATGGTTCACGATACTCCGTTGCCTGGGAAAGGTCTGGGAGGAATCGGAATAGGTTTGCCAGCGCCCTGCTTTTGCCCCCTGGATAGCGAAGGGGTGTCTTCAGAGATTTCAAAGTTTGGGGCATTGTACTTTAGGTATTCAAAAAACGTCATTTTTAATTCCTTCTCAGTCATGCCGCAGTGTTTCGCTGCAGCAGGTAGATTCATTGTAGCATAGAAAAGACCCTCATGTGCTTCTCGCACATTTTGTGGGGTAGTTTTATTTACTTGCATTAGACTTCCACTCAACTCCATCCAACATAATCTCAGTAAGGCAAGCAAGAGTATTGATCTCCTGGTCTGCAACAAATTGAATTTGATACTGATACTTTGCAATGATCAGTACACAGTTAGGGATACTAGCATTACTAGCATGTTGGTAAAGAACATCATAGATCTTTCTCATGACCATATAAGGATCATGATCCATGTTCTGACTAACCCAGTTCTTAACTGTAGAATAGTTACGATCTTTCATCGCTCTAATCAGATCATCAATGTTAATGTCTGCAATGTCTACAAGAATACCAGCAGAGATCTCACCCGAAGATGAAAACCGTTGTGCTTCATTCAGAAGACGACGCCAGTCAGGATAGTACCTCGTAATAAGTTTAGCGATAACCTTATCTTCATACTTGATTTCCTCTTTGTTAAGGATATCACGAATGCGATAGAAGAACTGCTCCTGCAGTTTCTCTTTGTGAGAAGGTTTGATCGTAAAGTCAACAACAGTACAACGTGACTTGATAGGATCAATCAGTTTGTTGATGAAGTTACAAGTAAAGATAAACCTACAGTTAGAGTGATACTTCTCGATGGACGCTCGAAGAATCATCTGAACATCATAGGTCATGTTGTCTGCCTCATCTAGAATGACCACCTTATGGGCAGCACCAGAAGTTAGCGAGATGCTAGTAGCAAACTGCTTAACCTTGTTTCGGATGGTGTCGATAGACCGACCCTCATCAGACCCGTTTATAAGCAGGTAGGAAGCGCCTAACTGATCACAGAGGGCACGAGCAACCGTGGTCTTTCCAACGCCTGCAGGACCGCTTAGAAGCAGGTTAGGGATCTCTCCCTGGTCAAGAAAACCCTGAAAGGATGTCTTAGATCCTTCAGGGAGAATGCACTCATCAATTTTGCTTGGGCGGTATTTCTCCACCCACAGAAAGGCTCTGCTCATTTAGGTTCCAATGCGATGTAATACTTCAATTGCAAATCTGATGAACTACCAGATCCAATAACTGTCCACTCACTTAGCAAGTGCTCAGAAACTTTAACACTATAATCATAGTTTCTAGCAACACGCAAGTTCTCAGTATTCAAAGTCAAATCAAAATCTCCTGTAGATTCTCCACTAGGAAAATCCATATGCAATGTATTACTAGTTGCATTCTCAGTATCAACACCATGTACGGTAACTTTACCATCACGAGATCTGAACAAAACCTCAGGAAGATTGAACTTAGTGAGAGCATCACGCAAGTTCTTTAGATCATGTTGATTGATAGTGAATGCAATACTTGATCCAGGAAACTTCACTTCCTTCTCAGGTGCAACCTTCAAAGTAATCTGAGGATCACTGAAGTAATACCTAATAGAAAGATTACCACCCTTGATAGTCACATAATCATCATTATCAAAGTGCAATGTGGGAAGAGAACTATCTCGCGCACAAATACCAATTGCAGAAATGAACTCAGAGAGATCATAGATAGCAAAATCTTGAGGAATGTATTCATCGAGTACATACTCACCAAGAATATTTTCTGCGTTAGCAATTGTACGAATGAGATTCCCCTTCTTGAAAACAATTGAAGAATTAATGGTTGAGAAGTTTACCAGAATCTGGTAAGCCTCCTCAGAAATAGTAAGTGTTTTCATAGCAATAGGGGTCATGGTCATCGGTTAGGGTACTCCTCAGTAACTTGAGATTTATCAGAAAAATGTAGCAGTAGCAAACCGTAGTGAAGGATCTTCACAATATCACGGCGAGCAGTTCCTTTCCGATCATACCGAGAGGCATACTTGAGGATGTTGCATCTACAGAATGCCTCAGCATCTCCACATGCTTCAATCAAATCTAGCGTTTGAATTTGGTCGTTACCAGCAGAATAGTGTTGTCCGTAAGTTCCAGTAATGTAATCACTCAGCTCTTTTAGAAGAGCTTCTTCATTGTATTTCAAAGCCATTCAGCGTTCGTAAATATATTCAATATTATCATGGTAGCACTTAAAAACGTTTCCGTCAATTGATTGGACATAAATTTCCATACCTTCGCCACCAAGGATTTTAGCAGTGCGGGCTTGGGTGCCTCGCAGTGCTACAATCCTACCCATCATGTTCTGAATATGTTTATACATCTTCGGACTCCTCCTCGTTCATGTCTACACCAGCATCAATCTTATCATAGAGTTCGATGAACGACTGCTTAGTCTCGTCATCAAAACGATTGACGCAAACTTTGATTGCTTTCATACGATCATCCCAGATAGCATATGCTCTCATGATGTGTACGAGACGGCGAGTAGAGATTACCTCATCAACACCACCATCACGGAAAGTTCGACGGATAATGTCTGCCCAGTTAGCAAGATTATTACAGAACTCTTCATCATGCTTGCCGACAGAAGCAGCAATACGTAGCAAAATCTTAGTCTCAGTAGCAGGGGTAGGATACTCCTGCTCAAAGGTCAAGGCAAAACGCTCAAGGAAGGCTTCGTTGAGAACGTTAGTTCCAATAAAGCGACCGTCATCGCTGCCTTTACCTTTAGTATTTGCAGTTGCAATAACATTGAATCCAGATTTAGGGTTTACATAACGACCAGTCTTTTTCAGAAAGACACCCTTACCTTCAAGGATGGACTGGAGACAAAGGATTTTGTTGGAAGCAAGGTCAACTTCATCTAGAAGAAGTACAGCTCCGCGTTCCAAAGCTTCGACGACAGGACCATTATGCCAAACAGTTTCGCCATTAACAAGACGGAACCCACCAATAAGATCATCCTCGTCAGTTTCAATGGTAATGTTCACACGAATGAGTTCTCTATTTAGAGAAGCACATGCTTGTTCTACACTGAAAGTCTTGCCGTTACCTGAAAGACCAGTGATAAAAGTAGGATAGAAGATACGAGATTGAAGAATCTTCCTGATGTCGCTGAAGTTTCCGAAGGGAACATAATTAGAATCTTTAGATGGAATAAGGTTTTGTTCAATAGCAGGCATTGCAGCAGGAGCAGCAAGATTCTGCTCAAGGCGTTCTTGCACAGTCAAATTCCACTTACCAATACCTTGCTTGTAATTAGCAAGACGCTTCTTAACAGTAGCGAGAGAGCAGTTGAAGTGCTCAGATGCTTCAAACAGTTGCTTCGTATTTACCTCAGTACCGCAGTTGTCGGCAAGGTAAGAAACAAGATCTTCAGTTGAAACGGGAACGGGAGCGAAAGGCATGTATCTGTGTTGTGTATGAATGTAGTATAGAGTGTGGTGGGATCGCTAGCAACCCCATGTGGACAGTTTGTTAAGCGACATACTCAATAAAAGAACTGAGTAGTTTCTTGTTTGTGGACTTACTACCAAGCATCTTCTTAAATGCACGAGAGATTTCTCCCTTCTTAGCACCAGTCTCAACTTTAAATTCAGTCTCTTCACTCAAAGAGTTATTAGAGATAGCGTATAAAGCATTATATGCTTTAGGTGAAGGAATGACTGCAGACTTTTCTTTCCTCCATTGTTTCTGAACCTGAGAGTATCCTTCAAAGGATGCATAACGACCGACAAAATTCTGCAGTTGATTACCAGCAAGAACACGGAAACCAATAACGTTTACACCAGGGTTACGATCACGTACTTGCTGAATGAAGATGTTAGTTACGTTATCATAATCAAATGAGTTGTAGATACGACCAGTCTGACGATCACGAAGAATCTGATACCAATCAATACGACGTGGAGCAACTTTATACTCCTCTTTATAATCAATATAAATCTCATGACCATATGCAACAGCTTGTGCTTCACCATCGGATAAGATACAGACATTTACTTTCTGCAAATCGTTCTGTTTTTTGAACTCAGGGATAATATAATTAAGCATCACAACCGCTTCATTCAAAGGAGTTCCAGATAATCCAACACCAAAAGTGGAATTGTATCCAACATGATATCTGAAAACAGCTGCTTCACGGAAAAGATTCTTACACTGACGCTCATAATTACTAGCATTAGAACGAGAAGAAACAAAGTTCATCAAGTGGAAGTGAGTGGGATCAATGTGTACAATGTTCTTCTCAACACCAGTACGCTCATAAGACATATCAGGACCAGGATTCTCATCCATTGCTCGCTTAGCAGCGTACCACTCATTAGTGAATGCATAGACTTCAAAAGGGATTTGAACTTTCTTGCAGAATGCAGTTAGGTTCAAAACTTGCTTAACAGTTGCAAGAATTTCATTCGCCATAGAACCAGACCAGTCAAGCAGGAATAACAAACCATGATTCTTACCATCAGGAAGAACAGTTACTTTTTTAAAGAGGTCTTCGTTATAACGATAAGTGTGTAACTTTGAAGTATCAAGCACACCAGTCTTAGATTGACCAGCACGAGCATAAGCGTCAGCAGACTTACGGCATTCAAATTCTTTAACAAGATAACTTACTTCTTTATGAGATTGCTTACGAAACTCACGGTATTGACTATCAACAAACTCATACCTCTCAGACTCTTGTGCCTGAGAATCAATCCAGTTATGAAGTACAGTCCAATCAACAATATGATTATCTAGGTCAACTTCGTTAGGAATCTCAATATAGATAGGATTTCTTCCTGGAATACGTGAAGACAAATCTTCAGTTGCTTCATCAAAAGCACGTTGAGTCTTTGAGGTGTTACCACCTCCACTCATATTATCAATATCATCAGTTTCTTCTTCCTCCTCTACCTCTCCTTCATCCTGAGTAGGAGCATTGTGGGATTGAGGTTTAGGCATGTCTCCACCCTGCTCACCTTCACTTTGCTGTTGTTGCTCAGATGGTTCAGCATCAGTATTCTCATTTTCACGTCGAGCTGCTTCCTCAAGCATCTCCTCATGAGTCATAGGAGTTTCAACTTTATTACTGAACTGATGCACATCAATAGCGATCTGTAGCACTTCTTCAAAAGTTTCTGCAAGATCAGTACGGGCAACAAACAACTTCTCTTCAATAGAGAAAGGAATCATTGCACTAGCACCAATCTTAAAGTGAAGATTGATACGGTCGATCAGACTAAACTTACTGATATCTTCATCAAGAATAGCAAAAAAGTCTTTATCATTTAGTTCCTTGTAACCACCATTAAAAGACTTACGAAGACCAGGGAACTTGCGCTTCATCAGTTTCTCAATGCGAGCATCCTCAATGACGTTCACATAATCCTTAGGGCAATTAGCAACATCTCTCCAATCTTCGTTAGGGGTGAACAGAGCATGTCCTACCTCATGACCTACCAGCATATCGTATACAGTACCAGAAGCGTGATTCCACAAAGGAAGCGTAAGCACACGGCGATCCACATCAAAGGATGCTGTAGAGGTTTTACGGTGCTCTACAATCAGGTTCTCGGTAGCAAGGAGACGAGCGAGATTGCCTTTGATTTCTTGAGTATGCATGTCGTGTTTTTTGTTATGCATCTATGATACACAAAGATCCGACTAGGTGAACCCCAGTCGGACCAGTTTCTAAAGCGTCACATTGCCTGCTAAACTAATTCTAGTTTTATCAGTCGAATAATATGGATGCACTCCGTGATAGATCCTTGCTGGGAATAATATCATATGTCCATTAGACCGATAATCAATTTCAATATTCTGAATGTATGTATGTCCAGAATGTGTAGGATGCACAAAGTAGAAGCATCCTGGGTATGGTTGGTTAGACATTGCAACCCTATAATCTTTTCGTTCTTCTTCTAACACATATGGAATATCATGAAAAAGAACCCAACTATAAACACCTTGATGATTGTGTGGTGGGTTGTACATGTACTTCTCAGTAACATTAACCCACGGAACATCTACAGTATATGAGTCAAAATTATATCTAGGTCTAATTGATTTCTGAACTTCTTGTTCATATTCATCCGTCAACTCTTTATGTGTAATTTTATAAGAGTTTACTAGTTCTGTAACTATAGGAGAAAGAAGATCTAGTGCGTTTGGTAACATCCAGTTATCTGTTTGCACACCAGAAAGTCTCATCTTCTTCTGTCTATCTGCTGTCCAGATTAAGTCATCAACTTCCTTTCTTGTCTCTGGTGATAGTTCTGTATGTACATAACCAGATGAGAAGAATGGAGTGAAATCAATATTCATGGAGAGTGCTGTAGTTCTTTGGTTTCTCTACAATGATTGTTCTCTCAAACTTATCGTTCATAGACTCCTTATGGGAGATCACGAATATGTTAGTTCGATCATCAAAGTTTCTTAGGATCCAACCTAACTCAGAACTACCCGATTGGTCAAGTGATCCATCAAAAATCTCGTCAAGAATCAACAGGTTAGTATCCACAGAATTCTTAAGCTTAGCGATAGAACGCCAAGTAAGCAACAGAGCGATATCAATACGAGCTTTCTCTCCTTCACTAAAACTTTCATAGGAAAAAACATCACGGTATCTAGATTTGATAGTCTCTTCAAAGTTCTCATCGAGAGTAAAGTTTACATAAAACTCCATGCTCTGAAGATAGTGACTGATCATCTTATTCATTGTAGGAAGATAAGTCTTGATAATCCTAGTCTTAATACCACTGTCTTTCAACAACTTCGATGCAACACTTAATGTATCTTTGTCTTTTCGATACTCATCTACTTGAACCGCCAAGTCTTTCTTTTCCTCTACAAGAGACTTTAGTTTTGAATACTCTGCTTTCGCATCAGCATTGTCTTTGCTCAGATCATCAATCTCTGCATTGATATCATTGATGGTCTTTCTGATAGAAGTAATCTCGTAGTTAGTTTGATTTACTTTAACATTGAGTTCGTTAACTTCAGAAGACATCTCAGTAAATTTATTAAACCTAACTTCTTCTTCTCCTATAGCAGAGAGGATATCATTGTATCCTACAAGCATTTCATCAACCTTAGTCTTTCCAGACTCCAACTTTTCATCACGAAATTCTTCTGATAAGTCCTGAGTACATGTAGGACACACATGATTGTTCTCAAAAAACTGATGTTCTTTCTTGCATGTGTTTAATTTATGTGTTAACTTAATCAAGTATGTGTTCAACTTACCAAGTTTTTGACTAGACGCTTGATAGTCTCGCATATCTTTATTAAGACTTTCGATTTGTTGTGTTAAGTTCGCAATAATTGTACTGTTATCTGCTTCTTTTTGTTGGTAAGTAACAATCTTTGATTTCTTCCTACCAATTTCTTCCTTATCTCTCTTCTCTAGGTTCATCATATGTTCCTTTTGAAGAGCAATCTTATTCTTAACTACCTCTAACGAGTAATCAGTTTCTCTAAGTTCTTCGCTGTTGATCTTGACTTTACCTTTCAAGTTATCATTCATCGCAGAGAAGATCTGAATGTCTAGGATGTCTTCAATGATCTCCCTTCGTTGCCCCAAAGGCATCCGCATGAAAGGAACAAATGTAGACGCACCCAAGATAACAACTTGAGTAAATGATTTGAAGTTCATCTTCAAAACATTCTGTTCAAAATTCTTTTGTTGATCTACGAGAGAAGATTCTTGATTCCACAACTGTCCATTTACAGTGATCTCAAATTTGTTAGGTTTGATACCACGCAACACATGATACTCGTTCCTACCAATAGTAAACTCAACCTCAACAACAGTATCCTTTTCATTGATACTATTAACCAAAGATCCTTTACTAATCTTTCTAAAAGGTTTTCCAAACAAAGAAAAAGTAAGGGCATCCAAGATGGTGCTCTTACCTGCTCCGTTGGTTCCAACGATTAGATTTGTTTTTGCACTAGTCAAGTTCACTTCTGAGAAGGTATTACCCGTGCTCAAGAAATTTTTCCAACGAACTTTTTTAAACGTAATCATATAACACGAGGTGGGATTATCAAATCGTCTTTAGAGAACACAACATAAGCATGTCCTTGTGACTCACATGCAGTAATTATAGCATCTCCGTCTATCTCTACAACATCCAATTCAGGAGCCATAGGATCTTCCAATTCATCTATCAAATATGCGTAGCGCTCAGCATCTTCTTCTTGCTCAAACATAGGAACAACCTGATTGTCCTGTATATTTGTTAAAGAAAAAACGGATTCAGGTTTACCAGTTAAAGTAAGAATATACATTCGTCATGTTACCTCACATGATTCTATGTATAGGGTCTGCATCAATTTCTTAAGTTCTGATTTGTCTACTGCTACGTCAACTTCATCGATGTATTCATTGAGCAAAGTTAGAGTATCCTTCACATCAATGTCTGCATCTTCATCGATATCGGTATCAACTAGAGTCTCCATAATCTTAATATCATGAACACCTTCTCTATACAGTCTATCGACAAAAGAATCAAACTCAGAATACTTTCTCTTTTCTTCAACTATGATCTTGATGAAGCAATCTTTATAAGGACTTACATCTACATTGTAGTAATCGTTCTCATTATCATTATAGTAAATTTTATGAAAGATCTCGTATGGATTCTTGTACCATTTTAGTTTGTCGGTTTCTGTATCGTAGATGTGAAAACCGCGAGCATCTTTGTAATCGTTCCAGTAGATCTGATATGGATTACCAAGATACTGGATGTTACCATGTTTTGATTTGTGGTGATAATGACCAGACCATACACGCCTGAATCTGTGGAATAGATTTCTATCCATACCATGATCCATAACTAGACCAGGAGTCATTTCAAACCCAGAAAGTTCTAAGTGACCACAACAAATATCTGCCTGACTTTTTTCCAGCAATGCAAATACAGAATCCTGATTTTCTTTATTGATCCAAGGCAGCATCAGAAATACTTTACTACCCATCTTAATTTCCTTCGCTTCAGTATAGACATTGATATTGTCGTACTGATCTAAAAGAAGTTCTGGTGAGTTGATCTTATTTGTGTTCTTGTAATACGTACAGTGATTACCAAGAATCATATGTACTTCATAATCTTTCAGTCGCTTGAAATAATTTTCATTGATGCGATTGAAGTTACTAAAATCAATTGTCTTTCTATTATCAAAAGTATCACCAAGATCAAAGACAACCTTAACTTCTTCTTTCTCTAGTGTAGGGAAGAATACATTGTCGTAGAATTTTTGAAAATACTCCCAGAAAGCAAGATTGCCCTTACGGGCATCAAGATGTTGATCTGTAATTAAAGCGATCTTCATAGCTTACCACTCACTGTCCCATCGTATCTTGCTGAGTATCTACAGTTAGCCCAGTTAGTAGCGACACCTTCCAAGTGGAATGGCGTTCCGACCATGACTGCTTCCCTCGTACCGCCTGTGACGATGCTCTCGCCATCCTCACCAAAGCTAGCCCACGTTCCAAAGCGTTTCTTTGTAACACGGAACTTTCCATAGGGTGTTTCATACCACTCATGCTCTTCGGGTTTGCTCATGTTCTTGCGTTTTATTATAGATTATGATTCTGCTGTTCTCAATAGTAAATTCTAACACGTCATCCCACTTCCACATTAACTCTTCGTATAAAGTATTGAGGCGTCTCATGTCCTCCCACAAAGCATTTTCATCGGGCATCAACGGTTCATCCTAATTTCAATGTTTTCTTTAATACTATTCATATCAGACATACCAGCAGTACCACCACTATCGTCAATTTGCATAACAGTAGATGCATCGGAATGATCTAGGATCTTCTGCTTAATCTCCAGTTGTTTCTTTTCTTTCTGGATACGGCGTAGGAAGGCGTAGTAAATAATCTGAGTAAAGTATGCAAAAGGGTTACTAGATTTCTCAGGATCAAAGTTGTCGATGTACTGCAGACAGTTCTCGATACCGTCACAGATCATGTCTTCCCTAAAAGGATAGTTGACGAAGTTTGGTTTATACGAGAGGTGAGTAGCAATCTTTAGGAAGCAATCTCCTACGTAGTTACTGACTCTTGGTTTTGGTTTACTATGTTCTTTGGCGTAAATCACCCTTTCCCTATAGGAAGTCATTGCTTCCAGTAGTTCTTTGTTGTTCACATAATATTCTGTGTTTTTACGCCTGACCATAGATTTCCTTTTGCATGTTCTTATCTTATCACAAAACCGCAACACTTGCAATAGGGGCTTGACGAAACCTCAAAATACCAGTACAATAACCTTGTGAAGGTTCAAAGGAGTGAGATAGCTTAGCTACCCTTAAAGATCTTCTCTAGTATTTTTCTTGTTTGATCTACTGATCCAACATATCCAGGTAAGATTTTATCTGGATCAACATTACGTTCTAACTGTTGTTTTAATGATGCCTTTGCTCTCTTCTCATCAGATAAACATTTCAGATAAAATTTCTCAACCTTATCATCACACTCTATCATGGTAAGAACATGTTCTCTTGGTAGTAGAAACATATCATCAAACGTAGAATGGATCCATTCGGTTAAAGTAAATCCATCTATGTTGTGTTTGTTCTTTCTTCTAATTACATGTTCAACTAACATTGGTTCATGTATTAGACATGTATCTTCTTCAGTCAGGTAAGATAATCTACAAACGATCTCTTCACCTGATATCAGTTTTACAGTTGCATAAAATTCTTCTTCCATACGTTCTTATCGTAGGTTTACTTTGATAACTTCATACTTAAAATTCTCGGATTGATAGATGTTGACTCTCTCATTTAAATGTTTGAGAGTATAATTTTGCCCACCGATGTCGTCAGCGATATCGTATAAAGTTGCTATGTCTTTACCTTCACCTTTACGTAAAACTCTTCCTATCGATTGCAAGTTTCTAACACGAGACTTACTAGGTGAAGCAAAGATAATATTGTGTAATCGTTTGATGTTAATACCAGTGGAGAAAGTTCCATATGAAGCAACTATAACTGCATTGTTTTCAATTTCAGTTAGTTGTCTTACCTCTTCTCTGTCCTCAACATCTGTTCCACCATGAACAAAGAAAACTTTTCTCTGATCATCTACGGTACTATTTATCAAATCATGCAACGGTTCGCCATGTTTTTCGATATAATTGAAGAGTACCAGGGTATTGCCTTCAATGTCCGCTACTAGATTCTTGATTAAATTATTCCTTCCACGATGCTGCACAAGGTAATCAATTTCTTCTTGATATGATTCAAAGTATTGCGGAGCATGATTACAAAGCAGAACCTTGATCCTAAATTTACTTAGGAACCCAGACTTTATTAAGTCGTCAGTTTTGGTAACTTGCTTACAGGATCCAAACAATCCTTCCAGCACCCACTTGTGTGTCTTGCTACCGTCAAGTGTACCAGTGAATCCAAATCTGTATTTTGCATTATGAAGCTTAGTCATAATGCCCGTCAATGACTTAGACTTAAAGAGGTGAGCCTCATCACCAATCACACAGTCGATATCATCAAAGTATCTTTTCGGAAACTTGTAGATAGACTGCCATGTTGAGATGATTACTTCTTTATCTGTATTCTTATCTTTTCCACTATAAATTTTATGCACATGAGCATCAGCATCCCATCCGTATTCTTTGAAATCGTTGACCATCTGTTCTACCAAGGAAGTCGTAGGTACGATGATCAGCGTTTTCTTGTTGGTAGCGCAATAGTATCTGACGAGGGAATAGATCATCAAACTCTTTCCGCTGCCCGTAGGAGAAAGAAGTAGTTTGCGATTGTTCCTCAGCGCCTCGTAGACCGCCTTGTACTGGTATTCACGGGGTGGGACGTTACTTATCTTATCCATGAACACTTTGACCCCTTCTAGGGACACAAAGTCGTTAGTCTCGAAGACTTGACCATACCAGTCGTTCTGCTCATATGCTACAGTGTATGCTCGTTCATACGCCCATTCAAATAAATGCTCTAGCAGACCTCCATATAACTCACCTGTCCCAGGCGAATACAAGCGGATCATTCCATCCCAGTATTTGTATCTGGGATTTCTTTTTAGGAATTTTGCTTCTGGTACTTCAAATGAAAAATAATCAGATAACTCATGGTGAATATGAGGTGCGCCTGCGATAGTGACGTATACCTCATTCTTCTTTTTGATTACAATGTCGGTCATTAGTCACTGCCGTTTATAAATTTCTCCCACTGAATAGCAGAGTTAATCTGAAATCCACGATTGGAGATTTGTTTCATTACTTGGTCTATAAAGTAAAGCATCTGGTCAATGTATTTGACCTTTGCTTCCATGTTGATAATATCATCATCAGACTCAAGATATACTTTCATCTTCTCTGATGTTTTGATGCTGTTGCCGAATGGTTTTTCTGCATAGGTTTTGGCGTCAGCTTCTCCGCCGTAGTATTCCCTTTTCTTCCTCACAAGTTGTCTTGCCTGAAACTCTAGTGAGGTTTTAATCTCTGTTAAATCAGTGTAGTGATTTAAATATTTGTTGTGTTGGAAAGGGATCTGTAGAGCTAACTGTCCGAGATCTGTGGTATATTGTTTGTTCTTAAATTGAAAGTCTACCTCAGAGTCGTCTGCCCAATCAGCACGGATTTTTTCAAAACGATTACGAAGGGTATCAAAGTTCATTTAGATTGGTGTCGGTGATCATATAGTTATGATACTTGAAAACAACGTTAGCTGTAAAGTATTCTTGGTCGGTCAAGGTAGCATCAAATGGAATAGATGTTAGTGAGATAGGAAACAAGTTCCTAAACACTGCCGCTGTTTTGATGTTAAAGTTAGAAGTAGTAATCAGTAACCGACCGTCACTGTACTCAGGTTCTGATGGTACAACAGTGGAGTCTCCACCATCATTACCATTTCTCCTGATCCACTTCTGGATTGAGTTGAAATTTGATAGGTCCTCATCAATAATAAACTGCACAGAAAAATCCCCAAAGGTTACTCCTCCACCAGGAACGATGGGTACAGAGCGAAACCTTGTAGGGACTTCGGTTACAGGCATACTGATTTCTGGTATGTTTGCACCTTGACAGAAAAAATCTACGCCATCAAACAAATCGAGTTCTAGTTTGAACCCAAGTGGAGACAGGTAGTTTCTGTTCTTTAGTTGTGCTTTGTACCAGTCGGCAGACATATCAACTTCCCAAGCTGTAACTATTTAGTTAGTCACATTTCATGGAATTTGTGATCTAAGACTACCCTGTATAAACCATGTTTCATGGACCACAGGTGTTCTTGTTCCTCTGCTGGTCTAGCAGGTGATCCTTCCCAATTCTCCAATCTTTTACAAACACAATGATAAAGTAGATTTATATCTTCTGGGTTTAACTCCAGTTGATATACTATCGTACCGTCGTCTTCTTGATTCATGGATTCCTCGGATCAATTCCTAACTCATTAAGGTATTTAGTCCACCAGTCTGGATCCTTTCTTTTCCAATCAGGAACTGGTAGATTATGAAGCGAATAGTATTCATTAATCGCTTCATTGATAATCTGTGCGATCTCCAAATTCCTCTTCTTCTTCATCAACATCTGCATACGCATCCGCCAGATAGGGTCCTCGTTTTCGTAGAGGTTCTTTTCGGACATAATCAGCCTCAACATTAACAGCAGACATCCATACAGCGATCTTCATTACTATGTAGATAATTGCAAGTGGAGCAAAGCATAGTAGTAGTGTGACTTGGGATTTCATTCTTCGTCATCCTGATCATAACTTAATCTACAATCCCAGAAGTGATCTTCTTCCCACTCTGGTTCATATAAAGGACAGGGTTCTTCAAAGAGATGACCCATCCTTAGTTGTTTAATTCTTTCTCGTAATCCTTTATAAAATTCTCTTTTATCGTTTTGATCCATCGTAGTATGCTTTGTAGAAAGCGACGATTCCGTCTGTTCTCACATTTCCTTGAGAGACCCAATCATGGACACACTCGTAGATACTTTGATTGGAATAGCGTGGTGATCCATCAGAGCAAAGTTCTGATCCAAACTTTTTTGTAAGTATGAGTAAACCTTGAGCACGTACATTCATACGCTCATCACTGTAGCGCCAATCAGTTTCCATATTCGTTTATGATATCCAAAATAGTATTGTAAGCTTTGTGGGCACCATCGTGGTAATCTTCTGACTTCTCAGTCAATGTACCGTCGTACAGTTCTGTCTTAAGTTTGTATACCTTTGCAAGCATATCAACTTTACTCAATTTTCCTCTAGGCATTTTTGTTGAACTCATTTTGTTTTACCTTTGCAAAAACCATATTATAGTATTGACTTTTAGTGTCTCCTGCTTTTTGCATTTGTTCTAGTATAGACAACCAGATCAGATGCTGCATCGTACTCTTCATATTATACTCCTTCCTCCACTTTTATATAGTTATTCGGATACAAAAAAAGGGGTCCGTTAGGACCCCCAAACAAATATGTAACGATAGATCACATAAGGTTGGTAACCTGTGTGCGTCTGTAGTACATGTTGGAACCTGCGGTGAGTGTCTCACCATCAGGAGTTCCGCTGTATGCACCGTTAGTGGTGACGAAGGGGTTGCTGACCATACCGTAGCGTGTCTTGAAGCCAATCTTGGGCTGGAAGGTGCCTGGGTCGATCGAGCGAACCATCTGGAGGGGTACATAGGGGCAGTAGAAGAGTCCTGCGTCATAAGGCGAGGTACCCTTGTAACCGACGACATAGAAGTGCTTGTCGCTTAGGTTTGCTGCATAAGGATCAACGTAGACCTTGATGCGTCCGTTGATTGTACCGACTAGTAGGTTACCAGTATCATCAACGTCACCGATGGAAGGACCACCAGCGCCGTTTAGACCTGAAGAATAGTCAAGTACACCAGCCATTGCTAGTGCGCTAGCAACGTCTGCAGAACACATTAGGAAGTTGCCCTTTCCTCTACGAGTCTCTTGTGCGATTGCGTTAGCATCACGCTCGATTTGGAATAGAAGTCCTTTGAACTTCTCAACAGACCATCTGCCGTTGGAGTCAACGTCGAGGTCGAATACGCCTTGAGTTGCAACGTTGTTTGCTGCACCTTTCTTAGCAACTGTGTAGACCGTTCTGACGACTTCACGGTTGATCTCAGCAAGGACTTCGCTAGACAGAATGTTAGCGAGTTCTTGCTCAGCATCTAGACCATGGATCGCCTTGAGGTCTTGTGCTAGTTCCAAGGTGTACTCTGCTTTGAGCGCTCTGGACTTCGCAGTCACAGAAGTCTTCTCAATGCTGAAGGACATCTCACGGAACAGACGGGAAGCTTCGCCCATCTTCTCAAGATCTTCACGAGCCATTCCACGACCTACTTCGTAGGTTCCAGGAGAAGAATCGTTAAGGAGTGCAGGGTTGTTACCCTCTGAATCGCCACCAACACCAGCGCCAGTTCTAGGTGTATAAGCACCTGCTGTAGCGTCGTGTGCTGCAGAGAATCCAGTGTCGGGCTCGTTGAACAATGCCTCTTCGCCGCCTTGGTTCTCGTAGCGTGAACGCATTGCGAAGATTAGTCCAGTAGGACCAGACATTGGTTGAACTCCACAGATGTCATATGCAACCAGATTAGGCATTGCACGACGGATCAAGGAGATCAGTACGGGATCGAAACCAGCTAGACCTGCGGTATTGCTGTTGCCGAGCGCAGAACCAGCGGGGCTAACGGTGCCAGCGCCGAGGGAGTTAACTGCGACTTCGTTTAGCATTCCACGCTCTTCGCGTAGGAAGCGTTCTTGATTTTCTAGCAGGACTGCGGTAACACTCTTTCTATAATTGTCTTTGATGGAGCCAGCGCTCTCATGACCTAGAACAGGTGCCCACTTTTCCTGCAGAGCTTTTGCATTAAACATTTGTTTGTGCCTCTGAATTTGGAAAAATTAGTACGTTATAATCAGTTGGACCAGCGAGCCATCGCGTTGATGTATGCCGCCATTGCTGGGGTTACATCTTCGGATTCTACTGGTGTTTCTTCAGTCTCTTCTCTCACAACGGGTGCGTTAGGGAAGTAGCTCTCTTTAAGTGCTTTAACTTTTTTGGTGTATTCCTCTTCGGATACAAAGTCAACACCCTCAGCGAGAGTAGCGAGTTTGTCTTTCTGAGTATCTACTAGACCTTCGCTAACAGTGTTAACGACGACTTTTTTAGCAGACTCATTGAGACGATTCTGTAGTTTCACATTTGCCTTGACCTGTTCGTCTAGGCGAGTTTCCATTTCACGAATAGTATCAGCCATACCCTCTACCGCGTCAACCTTGTCGTCGGGGATAGAGATGTAGTGCTCTTCAAAGAGATTCTTGAGACCTGCAATGAAGTCTTCAGTAATCTCATTTCTGATTCCACGGTCAACAGCAACTTGATTGTGCTCAACCCATTGACCGATGGCGTAGTTCACAGTGCCGTTAACTTCCTCGGAAAGTTCTGCTTTAACAGCAGTAACTTGCTTATCGAGTTCGTTAGCAAAGTGTTCTACAAGCTTGTCGTACTCTTCCGACATTTTTGCCTTGATAGCAGCTTCAAAGATTGTCTTAGCTTTCTCGGCAAACTCCTCGGAGAGTTCGGTTCCTTCTAGTAATGCGTTAACGTCGTCAGAAACGTCAACAGACTCATACGATGGTTTGATAGGATACGAAACGTCGGGACCTTTACTGGTTCCGTAAGCAACTTCAGCACCAATAGAAGGAGTGGTGCCTTGATCGCCTGCATCATTGATGTTCGAGGTTTGTGCAGTACCGTCGCTTTGTGCTGCCTTAGCACCTACAGGTGCAGAAGCCTTAGCGCCAGGATTGTCTTCACCTTCGTCGTTACCATCTGGACGAGGACCACCATTATCGGTAACGGACTGACCTGAAGGAGCAACCTCTGTACCTACAGAAGGTTGGGGATCCGAACCGCCTTTAGCGCGATTGGGTTCTCCACTAATTCCACCACCAGGAGCAGCGGTGTTTGCAGGAAGCACTGAAGCAGTTACAGTAGGCATTGGATCGCCTTCTGCAAGGGATACCTTTTGCTCACTAACGAACTCCGCGAACTTTTCGTTTAATACATCTGACATTTGAGTTTATCCTCGTGTTTCGTATGATTAGATTAGTCTATAGTTTATTTATTAAATTACAATCCTGAAAGGAAATCGCCAAACACCTTGAGGGTTCTCTCCTCAAGCTGACTGCGACTGCTTTCATCAATGTATCTCTGGTATTTAGCAACTTTTGATTCCTTTAGAATTCCGTTGTCCCATACCCATTCTTTACCTTCCATAATGCCATTAACAAATGCATCGGGCGCGGAAGGATCTGCTACGATATCTGCAGCAGTTGCAAGCATGAAGTCATCCATAACTACATTACAGTCTTCACTTCTTTGAATGCTTCCCATACCACGAGAAGAAACTCCTAGTTGGACTCCTTCTCCCAATAGAGACTTTGCAATTTTTCCCATTGGAGTATCAAGTACCTGCGCCTTTCCAATAAAGTTATTTCCCTCTGCTTTGAGTGAAGTAATCCTGTGGGAGACTCTATCCAGATTAACAGTAGGACCATCAGGGTGACCCAACTCACCCAGAGCACGCTTAGTTTTAACATACTCCTCATTGTAGCGACTTACTTCCTTTTCTAAAACAGAAAAAGGATACATGCGACCGTTACGGTTCTTCAACTCCGACTGGAGAAAGACACCTTCGATGTACATTTTTTTATCATCACCAGTTCCTTCGGTGATTAGTTTTACATCTTCAATCGTTTCTGTTATCAGTTTCATCGGGTAGTGCCTCTGCTGGTTCGTCAAAGTATGATTTCGCTACAATCTGTTTGTATGCCGCCATAGCGTCTGCTGCTTTTGAGAACAGCATATCATTGATAGCGTTGATTGCATCTGCTCGGTTACCGTTCTCGATCTTATCGACAACGTTGATAACTTCGCTATTTGGATTAGATTGTTCCATAACTGTAAAAATTATTTATCATTACTAGAGGTTTTAGACTGCGCGGGTTTTAATCTTGCTGTCTCTTTTGATGCTTCAAGTGATCTTTCGTGTGCATCATCTGCCTGCTGTGCAGATATTTCTGGTTGATATGCGGCGTTTTGACGGTCCATCGTATCGAAAGTATTTATATCTACAGGATCCATAATCACTCCTGCTTCGATTTCTCTCTGCATTTGCTTGTCTTGTTCCTTGATAACTTCATCTTTATGTCCAAGAATTTCTCTACGAACATAATCAACAGAATAATACTTACCAACAAATGCATCCATTTGTGTAAGGAGAGCAACCCTTGAGGTTTCCATCTCAAGTTCTTTCAACTCATTGAAATGATTATCATGGAGGAAGTCATATTGAATATGCTCCGCCATATCATCCCAATCTTCAGGAGCAATTACTCCCTTGAGAATGAGTTGAGTCTTGAGGGTGTCGTGAAAGATTCCACTGTATCTCTTACGTAGTCTTCCGATAAACTTACCAAACTTAAGCTCGTCACGGAGGACTTCAGTGGATTTACCAAGATTAAATCCTTTGTTATCGTCGGTGAGACGGGAAGGAGGAAGATTGAGAGAGTTATAAAGTTTCTTTTTAAAATACTCAACGTCCTTAAGTTCACCAAGGTTCTGCCCTCCAGGTAGAGTTGTGATCTCAGTTCCGCGACCACCTTCTCTACGAGGCAACCAGAAATCCTCAAGCATACTCATATGCTTTTTGTCGTCACGAATCTCACCAGTAGCAGCATCGTATACGAGCTTGTTACGATAGCGATTCATAACATCACGAAGGTATTGTTCTGCCTTAACTTTAGGCAGGTTACCAACATCAATATAAAAAATTCTACGCTCAGGAGCACGAGACAATCTGTAGATAACCAAAGCATCTTCAATCATTCTTAGTTGATTGAGTGCTTTGATTCCTTTGTGTAGGAAACTGAGATGCATTCTTTTGTTCATATCCTGTACGCCAGAATGAACATAAGTTATTGCATCGAAAGCAATTTTAATTCCCTGGTTACTGGAGAAGTCACCTGTTCCAACCATCGAAGTTTGTCTACCATAACCTTTTGGGTTGTATATGTAGTAATCAACGTAGTCTCCCCACTCATGCTCTAATGCAGTACCACGAATAGCAGTAGGATCTAAGTTATCCGTTTTCTTAATTTTTTGTCTGACCCTTCTGATTTTCATAGGGTCGATATAACGAAGTTCCGTGATACCTCTCTTGGGATCATTGAGGTCAATTACCTTATGGTAATAAGTTCTACCATCAACATACCAGTTACGGATAAGTTCATGTGCCCTCATATCAAAACTGAGAAGACGTTTGATATACTCAAACTCTTCTCGTATGCGCTTCTTAACTGAAGCTCCAACCTGTAAATTGGTTAGATCAATCTGAACACATGTATCATTTGAATCACTAACAACAAACTCGTTAACGATATCATCAATCGCAGAGTCACACTCTGGATGTAGAGACATATCTCTATATCTCTTGATAAGGTCGTACTCATTTCTTGCTGCAGCATCAGTTTCTACATACGTCCCAAAATAACCACCAGCTGCAACGGCTGTGCCGTCATCAGCATTAGGAGGAACAGGGGATTGACCCCTGTCCTTTTCCTTGCGGTTAATCTGAAATCCGAATAATTGACTCATCGTGTGCTGTACACTGTCTCAACTATTCTATTTAGGACTTCAGAAATTAGTCATCTACGGAGATAGATGGTGGGTTAGATGATGCTGCTCCACCAGTCTCAGAAGTCCAATAGGACAACTGGAATTCAACCGTGAATTCAGAGACCTGATCATTGCTATCATAAGCAAGATCGATCTGAGAAATGTTGGTTGGGAAGCAATGCCAGAGTTTGTACTCTCTAATTACACTGCCGTTATCAGTTCCATCTTTCTCTAGCTGCTTAACCAGCAGGTGAGCCATGTAACCAGTACCATCAGTTTCAGGTGTGAATAGTGGTGCTCTGTTACCAGCATGTGTATTGATTTGCGCTGCCCACTCTTCCATGAAAGCACGAATTCTCATGTCTTCATCGTTGACGAATGTTGCAGTCCAGGTATCGAATGTACGATCTCCTGCAATCTTTACAGTTCTTCCTCTAAAGGGAACTTCGATAACACCCAAGTTGGATGCTGGGAGTGCTGCAGACTTACAAAGAATGTTGGTCAGATCAACGTCTGTACCACCCTTTGCAAGTGTTCCTGGAAACTCGAAGTTGACCAGGAACATGTTAGGCTTAACGCCTTGCTTGATTCTCTGCAGAAACTCATTTACGTTTGAGTTAATAGCCATTGTGTTGTCCTCTTTCCTTGGTTAATTGAATCGTAGTTGTATCAAGCGCGTCCGACTACTTCACTGAAGGAAACTCCAGATCTAGTAGCAACAAAGGACAGTGTGATGTAATTGATCGAGCGGGTTGGTTTTACAAATACTTCAGCAACAAACTCGTTTCTATCAATTACGGATGCGGTGTTGTTTGTCTCATCGCAAACAACTAGGTAATCAGTGATACCTCTTCTTGCCTGAACCTCAGTGAGGTAGGAAGAAAGTGCATTGGTGAAACCAAGTCTTGTGGTCTCATCATTTTGCTCAAACAGTACACCCTTAGCGAGTGCTTCTGCTCTCTTCTCAATGTTAATAAAGAGACGACGAACGTTAATTCTGTCGAATGCAGAAGGTGAAGACAGTGCAGTCTTATCACCGAATAATGTAATGCCTTGACCAGGGAAAGAAACAATAGGATTGATTCTTGCTTGATAAAGTTCGTCTCTATCTGCGCCAGTTGGATTGAATGCAAGTTTAATTGCATTACGTACTCCACCTCTGTTCATTCCAGCGGGGGAGAACCAGTCATCCAAAGTTGCGGAAGTAGAAACACATAGACCAGCAACGTCTCCGTTGCAAGGAATATAGCGGTACTTATCGTTAAAGCGGTCGTAGAAATACTTGAAACCACTGTCTAGAACTGTGTAAGAACTAGAACCAAGAGATGAGAAGAAGTTAATTGTGTTCTGCTTCTGCTGTGTTCTTGATAGAGTTACAGTACCAGAAACTTGATTCTCTTTATAAGCAGATAGGAAAGCAACGCAATCCTTTCTTAGTCCTGCAACTGTTGCACAGTATGCTGCTTTAGTCTTAGCGTTTGATTCGGTTCCAGAAGGAACTCCACCACCCATTAGGATAAAGTCGATGCTTGTAGTTTCCTTATCAGCGAACAGATCCATACCAGATTCAAACTCACCGTTGGTGTAGTCAAAATCATCAGAACCACCTGTTAGAGTAGTAGGAACTACGCCACTGATTTTCATCCACATTCCGCTAGCGGATGCAGCGCCCCAAGCAGTACCTGCTTGAGAAGATGAAGGAGCGTGTGCCTGTGCTACAGCAGAACCAGAATAGACATACGAAGAAACGAGTTCTAGTTGATCTACGTAGTATGCTGCACCACCTTCACCAGTTCTACCATCACTTAGTTTAGAAAGATATGTTAGTCTTTCAAGGATGCTTCCTTTGCTACCAGATAGAGATCCATCTCTGTCTACAACAGCGATGTGTAGTTCGTCATACTTAACTCCTCTATCGTCTGCAAATGCAGAAGTACCAGGACGAGGACCGATAGCAGATAGACGGGTTAGACCGTCTCCAGGAATTCCTTCGGTTCCATCGGTGTTTGTGTTTGTCCACCAGTCATATGCCTTTTGGATTGCAATGGAAGTATCCTGAACTGAAGTAACAGTTAGAGTACCAGTTGCACCACCAGACTGAGTAACGGTGATTACATCGTTTGCTTCATAAAGCGTACCACCTTGGTTGGATACAGCACCTGTGATTGGACCACTAACACCACCAGATTCGATTGCGAATGTTGCGTTAGCACCAGCACCCGTGATTGTGATCACGTCGCCTTCTGCGTAGTTAGCATCGCCAGCAGCGCTGATTGCGATACTATCAACAACACCTGCAGTTGCAGTGAAGTCAACAGTCAAACCAGTACCAGCACCAGTTGAGGTTGTTGCTACTCCAGTTCCTGTTCCATTGTAACCAGATCCACCATTATTGATGGAACCAAGTGCTACAACAGTACCAGTTGAAACTGTGATATCTACGGTTAGAGCAGATCCATTACCACCTGTAGTTGTTAAGGCAGAAGCAGAACGATAACCAGTACCACCAGTTGTAATTGCAAGTAGAGCTGCTACACCAGTATCAGGAGTGTCTAGTGTGTCGGTTGTGGTAAGAAGAGTTGTTGGATCATCGAGGATGACTGCAGCAGTGTTAGTGCCGTCCCATCCAAGAACTTCTGCAGTCTTACCACCTGAGAATGTTAGGTTAGTACCAGCGATCATTCCAGCAGGAACAGATGCGAGTCTAATATATTGATCAGCACCACGGTCAGCAACAATAACGTCTAGTGCGTTACCATGTGTGCCTGCGGTTTTTGCTGCGAATTTCCATGCAGGGTTGCTTCCTTTGATTCTAGAAGCGTAGTCTGTCTGGTTTTCGATTACTGATGCTGCACCTGCATTGACTGCTCCAGTCTTTGCACGAACAACTGCGAGACGACCACCGTAGTTTAAGAACTCTGATGCTACGAAGAAATCGTCTGCATTAGAGTCACCAGGGGTGCCGAATGTTTCTAATAGTTCTCTCTGTGAAGAGACCGTGGTAACTTCATTAATCGGACCTTTCTGGAAAGTCGTAACAATTGCAGCAGAGACTGCTGAAGAGTTTACAACTGTTCCTGCGGTAAGGTCGCGTTCCTTAATGACTACACCAGGCGAGATTTGACTTGCCATGTTTTTCTCCTAAAAGGTACCCAAATTTGTCTAAAGTTATTTATTCTTTTGGATGCTTCAAGTGGGAAAACACTGCATGAACATACTACCAGTCTGGATAAGACCAGTCAGGACCAGTAAATTTATTTCTTCTTGATTTTATAACTCTTTGTACTGTACAGTCTTTACACTCATATGAGTAAGCAGACGGTAATCCTTTCTTTTGTTTTCTTATTAAGTAGTAATCTTCAATTAAAACTTTCTTCTGTCCGCATGATCTGCATGTTCTTTCTTTGAACAAAAGGTGTTCTAATGAAAATTGATCTTCTAGATTCATCAGTAGTTCCACATGTAAGATGCTGCTTCTTGTGTCGTTCCATACTCCCAAACGGTGCCGTCTCCGTCCACGAAGGTATCATCACCCATGCCGTCATCAACAAACCCAAAGGGAGCCATATCTTGCTCAATCTGATTACGTTGTTCATCATAAATTCTTCTCCTAACATCTTGATCAGTCATTTCTTTAAAGTATTCTTGCATGACTAACCACGCAAACAATACCATACACATTACCAAGTCATCATGATAACCTTCATCTGCTTCCCATGCTTGTTTCTTCTGCACAAACGTAGTAAGTTCTTGGAAGATCTGGAAATCATTAAATATTAATTTGTCTTCTTCAATAATAGCTTTGAGATTAGAGCAACCGATCTTCTTAACGGTCACACTCATCTTTACACCTAATTGGGTTTTGTTTCCTGAGAATCCCTGACCCACGACTTGACCTGCTCTACCACGCATCGCACACATAAGTACGTTAGGATATTCAAGATCATAATTGAGAGTAGCAGCAATAGAATCGCCAATGTCGTTTACCTCAACTAAGATGTATGGATTATTATATTCTTTTGCTACTTGGAAGATGACCGAGGGAAACAGTACAGGTTTAATCTCGTTATTTCTGTACTTCGCAACGATCTGATACGGCATAGTGGTGATATCAAACACGAGGAAAGCAGAATAATCGCCGCCGATTCCTCGGGCAACATCAACAGTAATAATGTATTCATGATCCTTTTCTGCCCTCGTATAAACGTCAAGTCCTGCATTGCTACTAATGGGGTCGGTGAATGGTATAGTTTGTAATTTGGATGGACTAATTAAAGTATCAGCAGATCCAAGAAAGTCGCATTCAAACTCTTGTGCGAACTGTCTTGGAGATGTGTTCTTAATTGTCTCCTCTTTCCATTTATTATCTCTACCAGGAACTTGTGACCAATGTACTTCATTCGTAATATAGTCATTTTTATCTCGTCTAGCATCCTCCCACATCTTGTAGAAGTGATTCATCCCATTTGGCGTTGAGATAATGATGACTTTTGTTGATTTACCAGACGTAATAGTAGGATAAACAGAGGCAAAGAATTGCTCTGCAACATGGTTTGGAACGAACGCAAACTCATCGAGGAAGAGGATATTGAATGACATGCCTCGGACAGCACTTGCAGATGTAGAAGCAGCCAGAATCTTTGATCCATTTTCAAGTTCAACATTACCTTTGTTCCACACTAGGATACCATGCTGCATCCACTTAGGCAAGTTCTCGTAAGCAAGTTGCAATCTTCCTAGCAGTTCTCTAGCGGTAGATGCCTTGTTAGCAAGAATACCAATGTTAACACTATCATAAAAGATAGCATAATATAGTAGATAAGCAACAACAGTAGTTGACTTTCCAGTTTGTCTTGGGAGTTTTGCAATGTTAAATCTGTTATTGTGAAAATCTCTAAGGATATCCTTTTGGAAATCATACATGTCGAAGGGAACTAAACCCTCGTCCAATGAAATGATCTTAATATAATTCATTGCAAAGTAAATAGGATCGCCTTTACACTTGATCAACTCATTTACTTGCTCTTCTGTAAATTCTAACTGGGTTCCCGCCTTCTTTAGGTTAGGGTTACCCAGATATATTTCATTTTGAGACACAACAGATTCTAGATCACTACTAGTATTTAGAGATCTCCAAATTGGTCACGCATTTCTTCCATTGATTTTTTCTTTGCGGAATATACACCATCAATGTATCCAGACCTATATTCCCAAGTGGTTCCACCATCTTGTCCTTTTACAGGATTGATGCAAGTTTCGTCGCCTAGTTTATTACAGACAAGACCAGCAAGGTCTAGTTCACTTTTATCGTATGATGCAGCAGTGCCTCTGAACACATGCTTTCCGTTAATCCAAGTAGCGCCACATTTAGGACATTCTTTTCTCTCAAGTTTGAGACTAGACAGTTCCTTATCGTTGGTCATTTTTTAATTCCTTTGCGAGTTTATTGAAGTCAGGTAGATCCTTTATAAGTTGTTGTTCTAATTTACGTCTCATCATAAACATTCTAAATTTAACCCACTGATATCTAATTACAAGATCGAGGTATGCAAATAGACGTACCGTTTCTTCTACTCCAGCATATGCTACCAGAAGAACGACAAGAGTAACTACAATATAAATTCCTAGCATAGGGTACACCCATATACAAAAGATTATATCGTATGTAGTAAAAAATAGTGTATCAATAAGCTACATTATTTTAAGTGTGGATTTACACATTCAGCACTCTACTAGAGTACCGTGTGCTCTTCTGATTTCTCGTAGTGCTTCAAGGTTCATATCCTTAGTGCCTCCATCATAGGCATGAGCATATCCCTCCTCAATCATTTGTTCGTTAAGCGACACGTCTCCGTCCCCAATGTAAAGCCAACCCAGAAGACGCCCGTACTTCCCAGTACCACCGACAAGTTCAGTACGGATAAGAAGATCATCGTCACCAGCCACCGCCTTCTGGAGTTTCTCTTTGAGCCATTCGGTTGCGTCGATTCCAAGGGCTTTCTCCTCTAGATTTCTCGTCCTTTTCTCTGGCGTATCAACGCCTGCAATTCTAACTCTTTCTTTCTTGTATAGATCAAACCCGAGGTCGATAGTAACGTCAATAGTATCACCGTCAAGAACACGATTGATCTCCGTCACTCGGAAGTTGTAGCAGGACTTCCTGCTTGGTGGCGTCAATGCTCCCATTTTCTAATTCTGCAAATGCTTCTCTTAGTATGTATATAATTACAAACAATGCACCTGCAACTGCAAGTATCACTAAGATAATCACTGACCATACAGGATCGCCTGGATTATCTAAAGGACGTAATAATAAATTCATCTCCAACTTTCCGTACTAGGAACCAATTGATAAGCCATCTTATCTCTCAACATATTAATACGGTCTTCATTGTACTGCGTAAAATTTCCTCGTTTCTCGACTTTCTTATAGTAATGTAGTGCATTGAGGATGATCGTATAATCATCCATATCTAATTCAAATTTCATTTAAACGGTTTCCAATGTTCCCATCCATATCTATGGACTAAATCCATTCCTATAATAGGAACTACAATCATTACGTATGATAGGAGACCTAAACTCCACTGATGTTCCATCGTATATCTAATAAGGATAAGCATTACCTAACCCCCATACTACAAACAGTGTTACGAAGCTGAATATAAAAAAACCTGTGACTCTTACGTTAGAAACTTTTTCCATGGGTCTTCATTGTGAAGGCAAGATTTGGGATGTACCCAATTACTATTTACTTCTTCGAGACTTAACTTGAGCATGTTATTTTCGAGTTTCAACATATAAATTTCATTTCTTAATTCTTTAATCAGATTCAGATTCGGATTCATATCGGTTTTTCCATAACTCCAAAAAGTATCGATCAACTTCATACAAGTTAGATCGAGGGGGTGTAATAGTATCTATGCCTTCAGACCATTCCCTACATATATCTCGCATTTCTAAAGTAATACCTTCAGGACGAAACATTCTCCCGAAGGAGGACATAGCAAACGCAAACCTCATTCTAATGCGCTGTTCCATTTCCTGAGTAGGCGTCGGTTTCATAATAGTTATTCTCACCTTTTCGTAGCCCGAAATAGATGGTGGCACATACAAAGGGTAGTGATCCGAAAAGTAGGACATGTGCTAAGGTCATTTAATTTTATCCTCGTAAATTTTAATTAATTTCATTGCCTGTTTTCTATCAGATCCACAGGGAGCATTTTTTAAACACATAAGAATTAATGCATCATCACTGATAGAGGGTTTAATAGTAAATCCCCACTTATCAACTTCACCTTCTATAGGTGCTTCGCATGGATCAAATTCATGTGCCATCAGATTACATTACCAGGAGATAGAGACTGAAAGATTTTCGCACAAGTATCAATGGCGTAAGTTGCTCCATATACTCCAGAAAAAATATAAGAGATACCCAACTTAGAACAATACCGTTCTAGTTCCTGAGATTTTGAAACATCATTACTACTATGATCAATAATGATATCACCCTCTTCAAGTAATGGTAGCAACTCATCAAGAGTGTCTTCTACCTTTACCTCTGGAAGTGTGATCTGAAAGATACCAGGAATTCTACCAGCACTAGTGTATTGCTTATTATCAGTTTTAACTGCTCGGACAAGATACTCTAATGAAGTTACACATCCACTAAGGTATCCTGCTTCATACTGTCCACAGGCATTCTCATAGTTGGTACTACTGTAACCCCAAACTTCAATTCCTTTTTCAATCATACGGCGGGACATGCCTTCACCAGTACGACCTAGACCAATCATTCCAACTTTCATAATTTTCCTTTATTTTTTACAGACCATGTTAGCTCCATGGTAATGACCATTAATGTGATAAATGCAAATACAAATAGTCCACTCATCATAGTGATATCTTTAACCAAGGTAATAGTGGAGGGATCACTCCGACAAGTCGAAGTAAACCTTCAGCAAAAAGTGCGAGAACAACCCAACCAACACACATACTGATAATTCCAGCGTTACGATTATGCTTTCGTATTGCATCGTCAATCATCTCCTGTGCTTGTTCTTTGGTTACGTAATCCTTATTCCACATGAACTACGCCAGTCATACCTGCGCCCTGGTGAGGACCACAGAAGAAGTTGTAGTCTCCTACATCAGCAAATACAACATCTTGTGATTCTCCAGGAGCAAACAACAATGCTTCTCTAGAAAGGTCAGGACGTGCCTCAACAATAATATTGTGAGGAGGTAGTGATTCATTGATAAAATGAATTGTATCACCTGCAGAGATTGTGATCTCATTCGGTGAAAATGCTAGGTTGCCGTTAGCACCCATTGATACATCTACTGCCCACACAGGAGCAGCAAAAAATAACACAACCAGAAACGTGATTAAAGCTTTCATTTTGATACAGAATATTGTTCTTTGTAAGTATTGAGTTTTTTGATCAAATCGTTATACTCGTCCCACATGTATTCTGAACCTGTCCTGTCCTGATAGACCTGACACGCTTTGATCAACCGTATAATATCCGTGTCTGAGAGACGCATTTCACTTAAACTCATAACTTATTTAATTATAGTAAACCGAATCAATATTTAATGATTTTAATAAAATCTTTATTCTTTATGTTAGCAATTCCAAGCACGAAGAGACTTATTGATTCTGCTGTCTTTGTCGTTAGCAGTTTTCTTAGAAGTCAACTTCTTTTTCATGCCCTTCATTCGAGCGCAGAACGATGCGCGACGGGGGTTTCCAACCTTCTTGCTTGGTGCTTTAAGATCAGATCCTGGATTTTCTCTTTCGTAAGACTTTCGTCCTTTTTCATTGAGACCTCCTTCTTTATTTTTGCCTGCTTTTTTAGTCCATGCAGACTCAGAAAGTTCTTTAATTTCTCTGTACGATTTCATGAGAGCAGAGCATTTTAACTATTTAGTTCCACCGTGCATGTTTTCTATTCCACCATATTGTTTCCATAAATTCATAGCAGCACATACTCTACGACCCATTGTGGGTTTTACGCGGTGCTCTAAAACACCAGGAAATATTACAAGCATTCCTTCTTCTGGATGTACATCCAATCTATCTTCAAAGCATAGAGGAGATGCATCTTCCTCAACTTCTATGTAATAAACTACTGCCCAATCTGCTGGGTAGTGTCCATGTTTTCTAGCGTAATTTCCTTTACTATATTCTGCAATCCAAAAGTTATCCACATACATGGGAACAGTTAAGTCATTCTGATAGTAATTTGAAAGTTTCTTAGCTACGTCCAAAGAAAAATCGGTCAGTTCTTTGACGATTGGTTCTGGACATTCAACATGCATCATGAAACTACTTCTCCAATCTGTTTTTAGATTGGACATTTTAGTTCCGTTGTACTTATCTCTATGCCTTTCGATGTATTCTTTTAGTTCCTGGTTAACTCTTTGATAATCAGGAATTTTGGTTGTAAATACAGGACATGGTTTGTCTACTTTCTGAACACTGATTGCCTGCTTTCCTGGATTGTCCAGAGAACGACTCACGTTTCTAATATAAGATGGTCGATTCACCTTTTACCTCCTCCCATTTCCTTTAGCATTTTTTGTAGTTCGGTTGTGCTACCAACAAACATAGCGTTGTTTGTAACAGACGATGGACCTTTCTTTGATTCAGAGTCAAGATCTTTCATCTTCTTATGAAGATCCTGTAGTTTCTCAGTCATGTCTGAAACGTGCTTCATTGCCGCTACAGCAACTTCATACGCTCTTGGGTGCCCTGACTCCTGAGCGACCTCTAAAGCGCCTCTGACCGCCTCCTGACCCTGATCTATAAGGGAGTATAATTCACCACGGGTATATTCATAGTCCTTAGTACGATCATCCTTATCTACCTTAGGAGGAACAGGTTTACTAGGCTTACTTTTTACAACCTCAACATCGATGTTGAGCATCTCCTCCATGTTATCTTCTAAGCTCATAAGATATCAAACCCACTATTAAATCCAAAGTCATCATCTGAAGTAACAAGAACGTCGTCGTTTGCATCGACTTGTCCATCTTGGTTGATATCTGTAGTTGCTTTTGGAGTGTAAGTAAGTTCTGCTGCTCTGCGATTGACTTCTTGATCCCCAACAGTTTCGATAACCTTTGCCTTTCTGATAATATCTGCCTTTCTGTAAGGACCATAAAGATATGTCTTAGCAGTAAACTGTATTGTGTATACAACTAGTCTTCTATTAAGAAAACTTTCATCCCATTCATCTTCTAGATTTACTGAGTTGAGAGTAACAGAGACATCTCTTTTCTCATCCATATCAGGAATCATCTTCAATGTGATATTGAAGGACGGTTGGAAGAAAGGAAGAATCTGTTCTAATATTTGTAGTCCAGTGTCTTGATCTTTTGATAGAATACCTAGTTCAAAATTTAATGTATATGGAACAGGAAGATACTGAACTCGTACCTCGTTACCATTGTCCTCAATTACATTTTTATATTTTTGAACAGGACTTGTTTTCCTAGTAGAATCATATGAGATACCAGTCATCTCAAAATACATTCTAGGCATTGTGATTGCTACCTTCTGTGTAGAAGGGTTTTCAAATAATCTGTATAGAAATTTTTGTTTTGGTCCATACGCCAAAGCAACCTTTTCCGTTTCAATAACCTCATTAGTTTCTGGATCCCTCGTCTTCACATCAATATTATTGAAAAGAGTTCCAAAACCGATTACTGTTCTTCGGATGGTTTCGTTATAAAAGTGGGATCCTAACATCAGAAACTACCTGTAAAATTACCAAATTCGCCAAAAGGATTACCTTCCGTCCAGTCAATTAAATCATCTGCTCCATCTTCAATCGCTTTATTCTGATCGTAGTTGGAGTTAGAGTTATCAATGGAACTGAATGATCCTAATGTATATAGGGCACCAGAAATAGTGCCTCTTATGAGGTCACCATCACGGAAGTCCCCAGATTTATTCATCAACTCTAAGGTTAGGTCACTACCATTCCAACCACCTACTTCACCAATACTATCTGTAGCTAGATCATATAACTTTGCTCTTTGACCACTAGTGTCTGTAGGTTCATAAGCATTTATACAATATCTGTCGTTAGCAGAATCGTAGTAGAAGTGACCCTTAGTTGTAGTTGCAGTAGTTCCGTTGTAGGTGTAACGGTATCTTAGTCTTTGATCTTCAAAGTCCCAGTAAAAATACTTGACCTGAGTTGTGGTAGCAAATATAGGATCAAAGGATCCGTTATGATCAACATAGATCTTACCTGATCCATCAGAAGACCATGCTCTATTACCACCCTGATCGTTGAAGTTTCCTGCTACAACATGTTCTTTTGCTTGGAAGTCTACAGGAGTTTGTGGTCCATCAATAGTAACTGTAGGTGGTGTTGAATATCCACTACCACCATCTGTGATAGTGATAGCATTGACGGCACCATTGTAAATAGTTGCTGTACCAGTTGCTTGAGTACCACCTGTAGGTGGTGCTGATAGTGTTACAGTTGGAGCAGATCTATATCCAGATCCACCACCAGAAATAACAAAATTATTTACTGATCCTTGATCGAGAGTAGTTGTAGCAGTTGCTGTGGATCTTAGATCACTAAGGTTCAATGTAGTCATTACAGAATGATCTAATTCGATAGCATCAATCTCGTCGATACCAGTATCAAACTCATCATCACCCTGCTCGTAGATCTCAGCGGTAATCTCATAAAAATAGTTTTTACCTAACTGGTAGAATGGTAGCTCTCTTTCAACAAATTTAATTTCGTATGCATTACCAGTTAGAGGATAGTAAATAAGATCCCCTTCATTAGGTCTTTGTGTGATGGTGAGATTTAAAGCAGGAACTAAAGACTGTTCCCATCTTCTTCTGGATAGAATGAACTTAATTTCATCACTGATTCTTACACCAAACTTACTGATAAAATCTACAGGAGATCCAAATCCTTCGACGTTAACCAGCAGCATTTCAATCATATAAGATTGATTAAACTCTGAGTAAATAACTTCGCCCAAAGTCTTATCCCTTAGCATAGTTCTAGGGATATAGAAAACATCGGTACCGAACAATTTAATTTGCTCGTCAACTAAATCTTGTACTAGATTCTGTTCAGTGGTATTACCACCGTGCTGAGGAAAATAAACTTTTTTCATCCGATCATATCAAGCGGTGGTAACTCATATGTACTGGAAGAAGCATCCATCAACGCTTTAATTTCATTTAAAGCATCTTCATATAATTGTCTTCCGTTCATGGACACTCCACCTGGGAGTTGGACACCATTGAATTTGATTAAATTTTGTCCCCACTGTCTCTTGATTAAAGCAGTAGCATATTTTTTAACAAAAGTGTCGTTAAAGACTTCTCCAAATGTGGAGGGATCAAGAGCTCTATAGCAGTCAATAAGTAACCATTGATCTTTAGTAACTCTCATTGGATCAATATCAATATACAAACGATCTTGTCTGCAATTAAATCTATATCCAACCAGTGAACCAGTATTGATAATCATATCAATATTTTCAAAGTGTTGTTTTACCATGTAGTAGTTGACCATATCAACACCACCAAAGGCAAGACCTGTACCTGATGAATATGAAAACAAATCCATCAAATAATATTGGTTACTCATACCAAACAAACTATTTCTTACAAAGTTTGAACTGATACCATATACTTTACTGATACCAAATACATGATCTGGAATTTCTAAGTAGTTCTTTCTATTTTCCCACGTTGCTTCGTCAGGAGCAGCAGTAGAAACAGTTTCGTTTGCTGATGTAAACCTTGTTATATCAGCATCAGTAAACTGGTGCTTAAGGAACATTCTTTCAGAACCATTAAAATGCCTCTCTCTAAAATACTGCAACGCATCATCAATTGCGTCATCAATCTGATCATCATCTAGATTAATTTCAAGTACAGGAGCACCTAACTGTCGTAAACAGTAGTCTCTCAGATCTTGTCTGCTGGATGGTTGAGCCACAAAAAAATACCCCTAGTCTCCTAGAGGTATTTAGCTTATTGAGCTTCTACTTCATTTAAGAACCAGTGTCTTGCTGCAGCAATTGTATCAAATATACGTTTCTCATCTTGAAATTCACAATACCAAGTGATTCCTCCATCCTTTCCTTCTGGAATTCTATCCATCAAAAGTTGGTTATCAGCTAAAGTATGCATTGCTTCCAACTCTTTCTCGGTATCAGCAGTAAGCATTGCATCAATTACCATGTTGTATTTGAGAGGATCCCATTTTGCTTCAATTTCTTGAATGACTTCATACATTGGAAGTTCATCGATAGATTTACCATACCCTTCTCTATCGATATTGATGACCTTTCCATCTTCCCATCCTGGCTCACCACGACGAAGAGCTTCGAGTTCTTCACCTACAGCATAGCGATGCTCAATATCTGCAGGCATTTCAGAAATATCCAACCCGACCATTTCCGAACGGTTTTCCGTAATATCACTCATTTTGTGCTAGAATAAATAACGACAGTATAACATATTTATCTGTTGCGAGTTGATGAGTTATACTGTATAATGTCTGTATTACCGAATAGAACCCATGAGTATTAAAGCCCTTATCATTGAAGGTGGAGAGACCGTCATTGCTGATGTACAAGAAGTACATGATAAAGAAAAGCAAGAATTCCTTGGTTATCGAGTAACCAATCCATATATTGCAGAACTTGTATGGGACGCAAGACCAAGCGCTCCTGTTGATGGAACTGATATTACTGGGACATCTCAAGGTGCTGAAGTAAACTTTAAGTATTGGGCACCTCTTTCATCAGCAAGAGAATTTGATTTTGTTAAAGATTATGTTCGGGTTATCTACGACGTTCATGAAGATACTCTTAAACTTTATACTAGCGTGATTGCTCATCAGCAAGAGCACTTTGAAAATAAAGTAACTCCAGATCTATCTAAAACTATTGTTACTCCGATGCCTGACTCTTCTGAACCCTCTGCACTTACTGAACAAGCATTTGACTCCTGATGACTGAACTAATTATTGACCAAGGTCTTAGAAGTAGGATCATCCAAGCAAATTGGGAAGACATTTGTGGTAGTGTAGTTTCCACACAAGATATTGAAGACTATGGTGATTATGCAATCATTGATAACTTCATTGAAAAAATTGATGCTCTATCAGATGTAGTATCTAGATATCCTTCTGATTCAAGATCAAAGGATGTTGAAGCAGCTCATAAAGAATTTGGCGAGTTTGAAAAAGGATATAAGTTTCCTGGTATTGAACAACTACTACCAACAGAGTATTTTAATCCGATTTTATTTGCGTGTTATAAATCTTTTGTTGAATGTGAATTTATTCCACATGACCTAGATGCTAATATTACTGAAGAAGGAAAAATTAGATTTATGCAGAAACTTCCACAGATTTCTGTAGTTAAAGGAACACTTCTTCATGATGGTATGGTAATCAATAAAAATTCTGAGTCTCCTGGACTTGGTAATTTTGACTACCAAGCAACTTTATTCTTGACTGAACCTCCAGAAGGTAGTGGTATTGGACTTTATGATTTAGTTTTTGGTGATACTCGCTGTTCTGGTGTTGAAGATCTGATGGATCTGGAAGATCAGGATGAACGAAATAAGATAGCTATGTGGTTGAATGAAAATGCTACATGTCTTTCTGAAACTGCTGAGTATCAGAACTATAAAGAGAACGAACATTTTCAGATGACTAGATTTGTCGAGGCAAAGAAAAATCGTTTAATCTTACATAAAGGAACTGTTTTCCAACGTTATGAATATAAAGGAACTGGTGACTTGTACATGCTAAGCATCTATATGAATCAACCTCCTAAAGCAAAAGAACTTGAAGGTAATGAAATTGATCAGCAAGACAACTACTAATATTCCTGAAGTCTTTTTAGAAGACTTTAATACATACTCCACCCATGAAATTATGGATGTTTGTATGATGAATGATATCAAAGATATTGAAGTAGATATTGGTGATGTCGAAGGATTGAGATATTTTAAAGCACACAACCTTCTTAAAAATCCTCTAGGACTTAGAGACTTTCTCAAAAATTTTCCAGCAGAAAACAAAGAGAAAAGTTCCCTAGAGGGACACTCTTTTAGTGGTAGTAAATCTCCTGGTTTGCAACAACCAATCGAAAGAGCCTTCATGGGATTTATGAGTTATCAACTCTTTAATCTATGTAAACAGTATAGTTTTTTAAAGTATAAAGATAAGTCAGTAAGTTGGAAATACTACACAAACTATTACTATAATGGTATGCGAGCGTGGAATAAAAACTACTTACCTCATGTAGATCCATTCTCTTATGCAGCAAATATCTTTGTTACCGACTCTAGTGATCATGGAACTTCATTTTTCAAATATGTAGATCCAGAAACAGAAAAATCATACTATAGTATGGGAGATGTTATGTCTTCTAGACAAGATGTTAGGGAAAGATATACAAAAGGATTAACCGATTGGTATGGTTATGAAGTATCTGATCCAGATCACCCCATCAATAAACAAGGCACTGGGGTAATGCAATGTTCTAATGGTGATTCTCCATGGGTTCATTATACAGGAGATGATTTTTATACACGATATCATTTTCTACCATCTGATTTTAACTCACTTTCCATGTACAGAGGCAACAGGTGGCATAGCGCAACTTTCGATGCACAGACTAGCAAGACTGGTAGATATTCTTTGGTTGGTTGTATCTTATGAAAAAGATGGTGTGGGATAGGTCAGAGATCAAGACCTTTGAAGATGTCTTTTCTAGGGAAGACTTCATATCACTAACAGATTATATGAAACTTCCAAATTGGTCTTACGGTAATATCTCAAATCCTAACGCACCATCTACACCATTTTTTCATAACGACTTGATGGAAGTTCCTTTCTTTACAGATCATTTGTTTAAACAGGTATGTAAATTAACTGGTAAAGATTGGGAGTTAGATAGATGCTATGCTAATGGGCATGTGTTTGGAACACAGGGTGCTGCTCACCAAGATGATTCTTCTGGTGATGGATATACATTCTTACTCTATTCAAACTTTGTTAACAGTGAAGTTAAAAAGTGGAAACCTGAATGGGGAGGTAAGACAATATTCTATCTGACGTTAGATGAATATATGTGGATCTTACCAAAACCAAACAGCGCTACATTTTTTCCTGGTAATATATTTCATCATGCAGAATCTACAACCCGACATTTTGAGGGATTACGATTATCTGTAGCGTGGAAATTAAAGACAAAATAAAAGGGGTCGTAAGACCCCTTTTTTTATTCAGATAATGCCGCCTGTTGGCGTTGGTGCTTCGTCAAGATAGATCCCGACAAGTGGTTTAGATTTCTTATATTTTTCTGGGGAATTTGCATTCCAGATGTCTGCAAGTTGTCCTACAACATCATCATCAATAACTTGTTTTCTACCAGAACCAGGACCAATTCCTGCAGTAGTTCCATCTACTTTAGCTTCGTCTCTCAACAAAGCATTGTAACATGCTTCTGCAGAAGCCATCAGTCCTAGGTTTGTTTGTGCATCTTCTTTAGATACTCCTTCACCATCAAAATCCCAGTTAGCACCACATGCAGCAGTAACTGCAGTTAGTCTATCTAATAGATCTTGTCTTGTATGAGAAATATCTAGGAGTTGATAACTCGCATCATATCCTTTTGTGTTTGCCATTTAATTTGTACTCTCCGTTTGTTAATAGTTTTGGAGGAGGGTTGCCCCTCCCCCGTAGTGTATTTGATTTACGCCTGAGACTCAGACCACGTAATACGTGACGAGATCTGATATGGGTTAGCGCTAGAAACACCACCCGAGTCAACGATGTTAGCGACAACAGTTAGTAGGTCAGGTCCGTTAGGATAGATGCCGTCACCACCAAGGATCGAGTTACCTAGAGCACTAATTCTAGATAGGTCGAAGGTAGTAGAAGACGTTTGACCGTTACCTGCACCCGCTGCACGGAAGGAGAGGATCTGAGATCCACCAGATACCGTATCAGTAGATGAGTGCTTAACCAGTTGACATAGTGAAGGATCGTCCACGTTCTCAAATGTATCAGTGGAGAGTGATGGGTTCAGAATCAGAGAAATCTCTGTTTCGTGAGTAGTTAGAATACCAACCGAGTCAAGTGCTAGTTGCATTCTGTTAATGATTTCACGTTCACCTAGAGCACCAGTAATCGAGGAGTCAACCGAAGGTGCAAGTCTAATCGAAACCAGAGGAATATTCAAAGGAATCAATACAACTTGGTTAGTTGCCGCAGAACCGATGTTCATCGTTGTTCCGCTGGAAACTGCAGGGCTGCCTAGAGCACTGTTGATCGCAGAGTAGTAGTTACGTGGGAAGTAACGAGTAGTTCCCTGTAGATACTGAACATAAACATAGTGATAGCTACTATCAGTATAAGTTCTGGTATTAATTGCTTTACCAGACTGGAAGTAACCATTAGCGGCACTAGATTCAAAGATCAGCGTGTTAACCGTTAGTTGACTTGCGTCACCTGTTGGGAATGGAATACGGATGAAGTATTCTCTAGACCAGTAAGATCTATACGCTTCGGTGATCGAGCTGTTGCTCGCTGTTACTGAAGAAGTACCAGAACTATTGGTATACTTCAGTGAGTTACCAGACGCCGTGAATAGGTACGCTTCGTCATCCTGGAACATACCATCCATGATGACCGAAGTACCCCAGTGGAACAGAGTTCCTGTGTAAGTAGGTAGGTTACCATTCTCAATCTCATAACGTGCAGGTAGGTTACCTGAACGGAAGTAAGATTCAGTCAGTTTGTTATTGTGCTTAAACTCATGGAAATACTTAACGTGTCCATGAGAATCCTTAAATCCAAAGCGGATCTTACCAGCACCATACCAGGAGTAATCCATGTAGCACATCTGGATCTTGGATAGGTCTAGAACATATCCAGACTTACCATTACCATCTCCTTTATCAATATTCCACTGAGTCTGAGGTACTTTCGTATCTACAGTCTTAGTGATGATAACGTCATTGTTGGATACACCTCTATAAGAAGGTTGAATCGTGAGTTGAGTGTTATTGGTTACCTTAACAATCTTATAAGTCATACCACGGATAACAACGTTATCAGATGGATTCAACTGAGATGTGAAGTTGGTATCTGTACCAATTACGACGTGAGAGTCCTTAGTAACAGAGACTCTACCAGGAACCTGCTGAACAGAAGATCTTCTTACACAATTCAATGTATCACCATCAAACTCAAAGTAGAATCCATTCTGGTCATCGAACATACCACAACGAATGTCGCAATCAGTCCAAGAAAGAACTGCGAGTGTTGGGAATCCACCACCACTAGTAGCAGTTGGTTCCTCAAGCAAGAGATATGTAAACTTAAAGTCGTCAATGATTGTCTCGACTGGACCTTCGACATTAAACTGAGTAATATCAGTATTGATAACCTTGATCTTCAGTGCAGTTGTTAGGTTGTGTGGCTTGCTAGTTTGTGCAGTAGCGGTAATCTTCTGCTTAAACTCAATCGTACCACCAGCGAACGAAGTTTGAACTGGGTTCGTTAGTTCTACAGTAGTACCATCAACAATAGACTTGATTCTTGTTTGTGAAACAAGGCAATTGTTTGCTGTACCAGAACCTAGAACAAGTTGACCAATAACTAGACCTGCTGTAGTGTTAACAGTAATATTGCTGCTATTGATAGTACCAGAAGCAGTAGTTTCAACTCTTTGAGCACCAGTTGCAAGATAATTAATCTTCAGAATTGGAATCTGAGGAATAAAGTTAATTGCGAGTGAGGTCTGGATACCTTTACCTGACTGATAACGGAAATACTTACGAGTCTGTCTAGAAATTCTAGAGTTAGGTGACTTAGAAGTACCGATTTCCATACCACCGTCAAATGGTCTGTGTAGGAAGAATCCATCAGGTCTTACATAGATGTAAGAAGGAATTAGATAGTTCGTACCAGACTGTGAGAAGGAGAATGATTGATCGACAAGAAGTAGATCGTCGTCAGTAATAGCAGTAACTCTTCTGGACTCAAGAACACCTGGAGTACCACCAGTTGTATTAACAACTTTGATGATATCACCGATCTTAAAGAATCTCTGGAATGCTGCGTTTGTACCTTCAACTCTTCTAGAACCAGTAGAAACTTCAATTGTACCAGTACCAGTAACCTCACCAGATAGGTTCGCAGAAATAAATTCTTGGATACCTGAGGATACACTAGCAATAGTAATGATGTTTGTACCCGCTAGTGCATCTGCTAGTGAAGGTGCAATTTGGAAGTTGTTATTATCAACTAGAACTGCATAGTAGTCAGTGTTGTTAGTCAAACCACCAATATCGGTTCCACCGTTATTGCTGTAGATAATTCTAGTTCCAGTGGAGTAGAAGTGGTTGTTGATGTTAATGCAGTTGTTAGACAAATCAACGTTTGTTGCACTTGCATCAAACTGCTTAACGGTAGGTGCAATTTTGAATGGAATTGTAACTTCAAGTTCATTCTCAGAGATTGCTCTAGTTGTGGTATAAGAACCATCAACAGTACCGAAGTCTGCAGTCGTGTTCTCAAAGGATGTAATTCCACTACCTTGACCAGTGAACTGAATCTCCGTACCATTACCAGCATTAGTAGCAGTTGTTGCTAGTTGGAATCTGTTACCGTCAATAACGATAACATAGTAAGACTGACCAGCAGTAATACTAGCAGGTGTAGAACCCGCAGTTGTTACTTTTAGTAGTTCACCAGTAGAGAACAGGTTGTCTGTAATATAGAAGGAGTATCTCGCAGGGTTAGCAATAACACCTGTGAAGGTAATATTACCAGTTGCGTATCTCAGTCTTACAGGAGAAGCACCTGTGCTTGTCTTAATTCTGAAACGATCGTTATCAATTCTATCGATGTAGTATGTACCAGAAGTATATGAACTCTGGTTCATATTTGAATCATAGAAGTATTGGATAACACCACCGTCAGCAATAGACAGAGTTACGCTCTGATTGTTAGGGAATCCATGACTCTCTTTGTAGAACGAGTCGTTAGTGGAGGTATTTCTCTTAACAAATGCGATATACTGGTTTGTATAACCATCACTGTTGTAACCAGAGAAATAACGGTCAAGATATGCACCCCATCCTTCCTGATAGTACCAGAAGAACCAGTCGTTACCTCTAACTCTGACGTAAGATGCACTTACATAATCAGTATAGAAGTTATCTCTATAGTAGTAAGTTTGACTTATGTTACTATTATAACCCTGGACGACATATGCGCGGTCCCACTGGTTACTCTCACCTTGGTCATTGATATAACGGTTGTTATTATCAGTCAGGAAGTCATAGTTACCGTTGTATCTAGAGCTAGTTGAGAATGGAAGAGTCTCATGGTTGTATCCATAAGTTCTGGGTCTTGTACCTCTGCTGTGATAATATCTGTTGATCTGATAGTAATCTGTGCTGTTATCACCCAATTCAGGACGTTGAGTGGAGAAGAATACCGTTCTATCCCATGTAGTACCACCTAGACCGTAGCTGCTATTAACTGTTGCGAAGTCATGACCAGATCTGGTTCCACCTTGATCCCAGTAGTAGGTGTAAAAGTATGCATACCAGTTATACCAGTCTTTTTTCTCTCTACGGATGTTGTACACAAGACCGAAGTTGTGATCACCGAAGGTCCAAGTACCATCATGTGGATAAGAAGCTGCAGGATATGCATCCGATAGATTAATAACACCTTGGTTTAGACGCTGGGACTGGTGTAGTTTGATGGTATCAGCATCAACTCTCTCAACATAGTAAACCTGCATTCTTCTCAAACCACCCAAAGGTCTGTTACCTGGGTTTGGATAGTAGAGTAGACAGTAGTGGTTTTGTAGTTGGTGATTAGTAATTCTAATTGTATCATTAGTGTAATCAACATCATCCTCACCAAATCTCTTGGTGTAAGTACATTCATAATTGTAGTTGAATGTCTTTGTTCTATCTACTAGAACTGCAGTGTTTGATGTTGGATCCTCATCAGTATATGGTCTTCCATCAGGTGCAGTCGCTGTAGGATCTTGAATTTCAAGAATCTTAGGCGAAACCGTGTTAACAAAGTAGAAGTTTGTGTTGTCTGCGAAACCGTGCTCAGAAACAGTAGTTAGATAAACTTTAGAAGTTGATTTAGTAACAATAGTGAATGTTTCGCCCATACCTGGATGAGCATCACAATAGTAGCTCAAAGGAGATGGAGTCGCTGCATCAATGTAAATTCTAACGTATGCTCCTGCAGTACCTGGGCTACCATGTGCATATACAAATGTGCTAAATTCAGAACCACCACCATGAGTACCATCAACAGTAGATGATAATCTGAATGGGTGGGTAGCAACACTAGTATCAGAAAGATCAAAAGTGTAGATAGACTTTTTAGAAAGAACTAAAGTAGGTTGCTGTTTAACAGATCCATCTTCTTCAATAAAGTATCTGTTACCACCAGCAGCAACACCACTAGTTCCGTCAAGTGTGTATGTAACACTTGAACCAATTAGGTCAATTGCTTCACCATTTTGGAAGGTACCTTGTACATCATAGATATCAATGGTTGCGCCAGAAACTTTACCAATAGTACCAGATGCACCATTAGCACCATTAACAGTTGCACCAATAAACCATTCAACTGCATCAATTGTTGTAGTTGCTGTTAAAACTGTGACTGCTTTTACAGTAACAGGTAGATTGTATAGATCAGATACAATACCAATCGACTGGTCTAGGGAGATTTGAGAACCCTGGAAAAACTTACCTGGAATAATCGAGGTGTATGTACCTTGCAGTTCTCTAGTAGTAGGTTGGTTCGCTCTTGCCTTATATGTAAAGGTAGTTGTGCTTGGAACTGCCTGAATAATATAAGTACCTTCTGCAGTAATTTCTGCAAGACCCGTAACAGTAATGGGAACACCACTTGTTAGGTTGTGGTCAAAACTTGTAGTAACCGTAATAAGTTCTGATCCAGCAACTGCTTCTACTTTAGAAATGAAGGGGATTGTAGTATCAGAGGTAGATGCATAGAACGACGGAATGTTGTTGATCGTCTGAATGGTCTCCCACTTAGATGCCTGAGGTCCGTACTCAAAGTCGGTATCAATCAGGTTTTCTGGGTTAGAGACTCTGAATTTAGATACAGCGTCAACAAAAGTTTCCGATGGTTCAAATTTTACCGAATCTTCCTCTTCAAAAATTTGAAGCGCATCCGTATCACTCATTGACGAAGTGTCATGAAGTAGAGTGATTGTAGTTTCGTCTGCAACACCATCATAACTGAATGTACCAGTCTTGGTACTATCAGCAAAGTTGTAGATGATAACGTTGTCTGTTGTGTTAGTAATCATCAACAGACGACGCTGGTGGTGATTACCTTTTAGTTTGACTGTTTTTGCCGAAGCATCAAACGTAAAGTCAAAGAGCAAATGTTTTGCCATTTTCTGTTATTCCCCTAGTTTTTGTTTATAGTTACGAATTGTAGTTTTCAAGTCAGTGCTCACATTGATAATAAATCTCTTGTAAAAAGTCTTGGGTTCACCAACCCATAGCAGCCATCATTCCCATTGAAATGGTGATTTGCTCAACAACATAATCTTGTCTTGCGTGAGGAATACCACCAGCCGTGGCTCCATCATGCAGTACCAGACTCATTGTATCGGTATCTACAGTAAGTTCCGCGAGGGCACCAGTAAATGTAGATTGTTGTACTGTAGTACCTCTTCTCAGCTGTACCTGTTTGGTCATGGGTATTCTCTAGAATTTATGCTAGTTTTATTTATAAAAACTAAGAATCTTTAAATGATAGTGACGAAGGTGAATCCAACCTCAAACTTGCGATACTCTGTAGTAGCATCACCGCTGAGTGTGATAGTACCGCTTCCAACATGACGACTGTTGACGAATCTGTCTCGACCTTCTCCACTGAATGTGAAGAGGACTGTGCTTTCTGGTTTGTTGGTGGTCTTGGATTCTGCTGCTCCACCTGCAGTAAAGAGTGAACCAGATCCATTGAAGTGTGGAATAAATCTGACTTCTGTCGCACCACCAGAGATGGTATACTGTGCAGTATCTCCAACGTATCTTTCTGTGTGCTTCTCTTCTGATGTTCCAGACAGAGTTGCTGAACCTGCTCCTTGATAACCCTTGCGGATAAACGATTCGTTTGCTCCACCAGAGAATCTTGCGATGAGTGTATCTGCATCTGCAAACGCAACTGCTTCTGACGCACCACTGAATGCGAATAGAGAACCAGAACCAACGTGTGGTTGTAGTGTTCTTTCTTCTGCAGATCCAGTGATCGAAATAGATCCAGATCCAACAAAGTCTCTTGTTCTTGTAGTTTGAGCTGTACCAGAGAATGTAAAGAGAACTGTACTTTCTGGTTGATTTGTGGTCTTCGATTCTGCTGCTCCACCAGCAGTGAACATAGAACCAGAACCAACAAAGACTCCAGTAAACTTGGAAACAGATTCGCCAGATAGTTGAATCTGTAAAGTCTCGTCGTCTGCGAATGTAACTTTCTCGTCGATCGCCTGACCAGAAGCGGTGAGGATAGAACCAGATCCAGAGTATTCGCGCTTGACTGCACTTGTACTTGCTCCAGAGAATGTGAAGAGACCAAATCCATCTGGACTGAAAGTAATCTTCTCTTCTGTAAATACGGTTGCAGCACCACCTTCGAGGAAGTCCATGACTCCCGATCCAGTGTAATGATCCAGTTGTTCTTCGACTGAATCTCCACTGAAGGTGTATTGTGCAGTATCTTCTGGAGGATTGGCGATGAAGGACTCTGTACTGAAACCACCAATTCCGTAGAGACCGATTGCTGTCTCGATGATCGTAGCACTCTCTGCTGCACCACTGAATATGGATATAGATCCAGATCCAATTTTGAAGCGGATGACTCTGATATTTGTTGCTTCGCCAGATAGTGTTGCAGTACCAGAACCAACATAAGATTCTGTATGTCTTTCTACCGATGTACCAGCAGCGGTGAAGAGAACTGTGCTTTCTGGTGGGTTGGTTGTGATAGACTCTGCAGAACCAGATGCTGTGAATATAGATCCAGATCCAACAAAGTCTCTTGCTCTAGTAGTATCACTATTACCAGTGAGGTCAATGGAACCACTACCAACCCAGTTGGGAATGAATTTGACGTTGGTTGCTTCACCACTGTAAGTAAACTCAGCAAAGTCACCGACATAACGTTCGGTGTGTTTCTCGGATACTCTTGTACCAGATAGGGTTGCAGATCCAGCTCCAACTGCTCCTTGAGGAGTGAAAGATTCTGCCTTGCTTCCACCAAAGACCAGTAGATAAGTGTCTTCTGGAGGATTGAATGTAACTCTTTCTGCACCACCACCAACTGTGAAGAGGTTGCCTCCAACAGCGGGTAGGTAATGAATCGTGAATACAACATCACCGCTGATGGTGATAGTTCCGCCTTCCTCGTCTGCTTGTGCAACTCTCTCGACACATGTACCAGAGAATCCACCATAAGAACCAGATCCAATGAAGGGTCTAGTGAATGCTGCTGTACCAATACTTCCAGCAACTGTAAAGATAACAGTGCTTTCTGGTAGATTTGTAGTCTTGGATTCAGCAGCACCATTTGAGGTGAATAGGTTACCAGTACCAGTCCAATGATACTGTTGACTAACAGTACCTGTACCACTAACGATATATGGTTGTGTGATTCCGAAGTATGCTTCGGTATGTTTCTCGGAAACTCTCGTTCCAGAGAATCCACCATAAGAACCAGATCCAATTTCTGTCGCAGGAGTAAAGGATTCGTCTTTGCTTCCTGAGAATCTGTATAGTCCTGTAGATTCTGGTAGATCGATAGTCCTGCTTTCTGCAGCACCGCTGAGTAGATTGATACTACCAGAACCAGGATATCTGACTCTGTAGATAAACTCGACTGCACCACTGAGGGTGTATAGTGTTGTATCTTCTTCTGCAACTCCAACTCTTTCGATGAGAGCTTGACCAGAGAAGGTAGATAGAGTTCCGCCAGCAAATACTTCTCTGACTGTAGCAGCTTCTGCTCCAGTTCCAGATGCAACAAACAGAACTGTGCTTTCTGCTTCGTTGGTGGTCTTAGATTCTGCTGCTCCACTAGCAGTGAAGAGTGAACCAGATCCAACGTAACTGACGATGTAGATGAATTCAACTTGACCACTGATCGTGTATAGTCCAGTTGCTTCTTCTGCAACTCCAACCTTCTCAATAAGAGCTTGACCAGAGAAGGTAGATAGAGTTCCAGATCCAACTTCTGTCGCAGGAGTAAAGGATTCTGCCTTGCTTCCACCAACAACAAAGATGACCGTACTTTCTGGCGGATTGCTGGTCTTGGATTCGGCAGCTCCACCAGCAGTGAATAGGGAACCAGATCCAACTTCAACGTTGCTTTCACGTTCGAGAGCAGATCCAGATAGAGTATACTGAGCAGTATCTCCAAGGTAACCTTGTGCAACTCTCTCTTCTGAAGTACCAGAAAGTCTGATGGGGATCGCAGTACCGACATAACGTTCGGTGTGCTTCTCGATACCAACACCAGATGCAACAAACAGAACTGTGCTTTCTGGTATATTTGTTGTCTTAGATTCTGATGCACCGCTTGCTGTAAACAGTGATCCAGATCCAATCCATCTGTCTGCTTGTCTTTCGACTGCAGTACCAGATGTAGTAAACAGACCTGTAAATTCTTCACTGACTGCAACTGCTTCTGCAGCACCGCTTGCGGAGAATAGTGAACCAGATCCAACGTAATCAACAGTTGCTCTGAGTACAGTCGATCCAGATGTGGTGAATAGTCCAGTTGCTTCTTCAGCGACTGTAACTTTCTCGATGAGAGACTGTCCAGAGAATGTGGATAGACTTCCACCTGCAAATACTTCTCTGACTGTAACGGAGTCTGTAACAGTACCAGCTGCAGTAAATATAACTGTACTTTCTGGTAGGTTGGTTGTCTTCGATTCTGACGCACCACCAAAGAGAGGTAGATTTCCAGAACCGACAAACTTGAATGCAAACCTGTAAGTGTTACCAATAAATGCAGGTGATGTGAATAGAGTGTAAGTACCAAATCCATCAACAATTGCAAATCTAGCCAAGCGATCAATCGCAGTGCCTGAGAAGGATGCTGAACCAGAACCAATGTATCTTCTTTCAAATGGAGTCTCAGCAACACCACTAATGACGTATGTTCCGTGTGCAGGATCGGTTAGATGTTCTAGAGTTCCATCTTCACCGTAATCAACTTCACCTGTTGTTAGTGGATCAGATACCTGACCTTGATCTTCGTAGGATGTAACAGGAGCATCGACAGAACCATAATCTTCTGGTGTAAGTATGGTGGGAAGATCTCTGTCGTATACCCAAGTTCTGGATTCTGCAACACCACTGAGTGCATTGAGTGTTCCAGATCCAGCATATGCACGAGATCTGATTGTGTCTGCAACACCACTGATTGTAAAGAGTCCAGTGGTATCGTCTGTTTGAGCGACAACTTCGACAAGTCCACCAGCAGTGAAGAGTGAACCAGTACCAACGTAAGAGGAGTTAGCAACAACAACTGTTGCACCACTGACGGTGTATGTTCCTTGAGCAGGAGTGATGGCGGTATTGAGAATACTGCCGTTGTTTTCTTCGCCTGCAGTAGTTGGTAGAATGATACTACCGTTATCGTCTGCAGTTGTTGTTGCAGCAGAGATGATACCGTTATCAACCTGAGTAAAGGGTTGTAGAAGTTCATCGCTATAATCATAAGTTCTAGATTCTGCACAACCATTAAGTGCGAATAGAGATCCAGAACCAACGTAATCAACAACTGCTCTGAATACAGTAGATCCAGATACACTGAAGAGACCAAACGTATCATCTGTTTGAGCAACTGCTTCGACTGCTCCACCGACTGCGAATAGAGAACCGCTAGAGAATTCTCTAACAACATTTTTCTCTGTTGCTGCATCACCGAAGGTGTAAGTTCCTGTAGCAGCATTGACGGTAGAAGTATGGATAACTGTACCGTTGTTTTGAACACCTGCTGTGAGTGGATTGGTAATGTTACCATAGTCAACAATAGATCCAGTCGCAGTAATGAGACCTTGATCGTCTGTAGTGAATGTGACGACTGTGGTATCGTTGTAATCCCACGTTGCAGATTCAGCAGCACCACCAATAACAGGCAGAGTACCAAAGGAATCCCAATTCCAGCAGAATCTATAGGTGTTACCGATGCCTGCTTGAGACGTGGATAGAGTAAAGAGACCTGTTCCAGTTTCAACAACAGCAACTGCTTCCGCTGCTCCACCAACTGCAAACAATCCACCAGAACCAACCATTGCGAAGGTAGGCTCGTACTTAACGTCGCCTGATTGTTCTTGTGTCGCTTCATCACCAATCTGAGGAATAAGTCCTGTCTCAGGCGTAACATAATCTGGGTTGATGAATAGTAAGAGATCAATGTCTTCCTGAGTAAGTGGTGCTCTAGTAAGACCAAGTTGAATCGTTCCTGTTGTTGCTGTGAGAGTTTTATTGGGGAACGCAACCAGACCGTTAGATTCTTCGCCAGCAGTTACAGGACTGGATATAGAACCATCATCTGCAGATGCTGTAACTGCATCGGTAACAAGACCATGATCTGCAGATGTGTATACAAGAACTGTGTCGTCGTTATAATCGAAGGTGACTTTCTCGACACAACCACCAACACTGAATAGAGATCCAGAACCAACATAATCGTTGGATTTGGAGAATGTAGTTGCACCAAGAAGAGTGAATAGATAAGTCGATTCGTAATCAACAACAGCAACTTCAACTGCACCAGATGCTGTGAATAGAGATCCAGATCCAACAAAGTCTCTCGATCTTGGAGTCTGAGCGACACCAGTAAGATCAATTGTTCCGTATGGATATGTGGTAGCAGTATTAATAACTGTACCGTTGTTCTCTTCACCTGCAGTAAGAGGATCTGTGACGAGACCATTGTCTTCCAGAACCGTTGCGGCAGCAGAGATAATACCGTTGTCTTCGCTGCTGAATACATCGATAGAATCTTCGTTGTAATCCCAGGTGACTTTCTCGACTCCACCAACAACTGTGAAGAGAGATCCAGAACCAACAAAGTCTCTTGTTCTTGTAGGAACTGCTGCACCAACAACATCGTATAGTGTAGTTGCTTCTTCTGCAAAGGTAACTTTCTCGACCAGAGCCTGACCAGAGAATGTGTTGAGCGTGCCTCCACCAATCTCGCGTGCAATACTCTTCTCTGCAGAATCGCCACTTACAACATAAGAACCTGTTAGTGGGTATACTGTAGATGTATTGACGACTGTTCCATAACTGAACTCGCCATCGGTTGTTGTCTCAGTGACTGAACCATCATCAAAGAAATCACCAATTGTAGATGGTGTACCAGTAACATTGCCGTAGTCGGCAGATGTAAATACAACAATAGATGATTGATTGTAATCCCATGTTGCAGATTCTGCTGCACCATTGAGAGTGAATAGTGAACCACTGCCGATGAAAGGTCTTGTTTTGCTGAATGCTGAAGATCCAGATACACTGTATAGACCAATAGTAGATTCAACAACTGCCGCTGCTTCTGCTGCTCCACCGACTGCGAATAGAGAACCAGAACCAATCTGAGCAAATGCAGGTTCGTACTTAACATCACCTGATTGTTCTTGTGTTGCTTCATCACCAACAACAGGAATAAGTCCTGTTTCTGGAGTAACGTAATCTGCGTTGATGAACAGTAGGAGATCAATGTCTTCCTGAGTAAGTGGCGCTCTCTGATATCCATATGTGAAGACTGGTCCAGTTCCACCATCGTAAGGATTAACTGTCTGATTATAAAGAATCGTGTTATAATCTTCTTCACCCGCGTTGAGAGGTTCTGCAACCAGACCATTGGTAAAGTGATCTGCAAGTGGATTTGTAGGAGCAGTGACGCTACCGTAGTCGTCAGAGAAGAAGATGAGTTGAGAATCACCGTAATCGAAGGTAACCTTCTCGATTCCACCACCGACAGAGAATAGAGAACCTGTAACTGGGGGTGCATTCCAGCAGAATCTATAAGTGTTACCAACTCCTGCAGGAGATGTAAAGAGTCTGAAGAGACCTGTAAATTCTTCATCAACACCGACTGCTTCTGCAGCACCAGATGCTGTGAATAGAGAACCAGTACCAATTTCTCTGACGGCGACTGGGGCAGATGCATCACCAGTAATATCAATGAGTCCAGTAACAGCGTTGACGGTAGAAGTATGAATAACTGTACCGTTATTCTGCTGACCTGCTGTAGTTGGATTAGTGATGCTTCCGTAATCAACAATAGATCCAGTAGCAGTAATGAGACCTTGATCGTCTGTAGTAAACGTAACGACTGTGGTATCGTTGTAATCGAACGTTGCAGACTCGACACAACCATTAAGTGTGAATAGAGATCCAGAACCAACCCAATCAGCAGTTGCTATAAGTACGCTAGATCCAGATACACTGAAGAGACCAGTAGATTCTTCTGCAACTCCTGCTTTCTCGACGAGAGCCTGTCCAGAGAATGTGGAGATAGATCCAGAACCAATGTATCTGTCTGTCTGAGAATCTGCTGCTGAACCACCAGTTGAAAGAATTCCTGTAGCAGAATTAACTGTAGAGGTGTGAATAACTGTACCGTTATTCTGGATACCTGCAGTGATCGGATTTGTAATAAATCCATTGTTAGCAGTTGTTTGAACTGCGTTGGTAATAAGACCGTTGTTTGCAGAAGTGAAGACAACAACTGTACTATCGTTATAATCCCAAGTTGCAGATTCAGCAGCACCGTTGACGGCGAATAGTCCACCTGTGACTGGTGGTGCATTCCAACAGAATCTATAGGTATTACCAATACCCGCTGCAGATGTGGAAAGACTGAAGAGACCAGTAGATTCTTCTGCAACTCCAGCAACTTCCGCTGCTCCACCGATTGCGAATAGAGAACCAGATCCAATCTGACCAAAGATTGGAATGTATTGAACATTTCCAGATTCTTCCTGAGTTTGTTCAATACCAACAACAGGAACAAGTCCTGTCTCAGGCGTAACATAATCTGGGTTGATGAATAGTTTTTCGTCGATCTCTGCTTGAGTCCAAGATGATCTCGTGAGAGAGAATGTGACTCCACCAGTAGTACCTTCTACAGTCTGACTGTATATGATAGTTCCTAGATTTTCTATTCCTGCTGTTAGTGGATCTGCAATCGATCCGTTGTCCGCTGTTGTTGTAGTTGCGCTGCTGATAAGACCATTATCAACAGGTGTACCATAGGTAACAATAGAGGATAGGTTGTAGTCAAATACAACTTTCTCGACTCCTCCACCCATGGAGAAGAGAGATCCACTAAAGACTTCACGGAATACAGATTTCTCAACGCCAGTACCAGATATGGTAGCGAGAAGTGTACTATCAGGATCATCAAATGTTGCTGCTTCGACTGCTCCACCGACTGCGAATAGAGAACCACCAAAGACTTCTCTAACAATATTTTTCTCGGTAGATGTACTGCCGAATGTGTAAGTTCCAGTAACAGCGTTGACGGTAGAAGTATGGATAACTGTACCGTGATTAGCAATACCCGATGTAAGTGGGTTAGTGATGCTACCGTGGTCAACGATAGATCCACTAGCAGTAATTAGACCCTGATCATCTGTAGTGAATGTGACGACAGTTGTCTCGTTATAATCCCAAGTTGCAGACTCTGCACAACCATTAAGTGCGAATAGAGATCCAGAACCAACGTAATCATTAGCAACTCGGAATACACTTGATCCAGATGTAGAGAATAGACCAGTAGATTCTTCTGCAACTCCTGCAATTTCAACAGCTCCACCGACTGCGAATAGAGAACCACCAAAGACTTCTCTAACAATATTTTTCTCTGTCGCTGTATCACTAAACGTGTAAGTTCCTGTAGCAGCATTAACTGTCGAGGTATGAATAACTGTGCCGTTATTTTGGATACCTGATGTAAGTGGATTGGTAACGCTACCATGATCAACGATAGATCCGCTAGCAGTAATGAGACCTTGATCATCAGTAGTAAACGTAACTACTGTAGTGTCGTTATAATCAAACGTTGCAGATTCTGAACAACCACTGAGTGTGAATAGAGATCCAGAAGCAATATAATCTACTACTGCACTGAATGTTGTGGATCCAGATACACTGAATAGACCTGTTGTAGATTCAGAAACAACAGATGCCTCTGCAGCACCACCGATAGCAAATAGACTACCAGATCCAGTCTGTCCAAAGATTGGGATGTAAGAAACATCTCCAGATTCTTCTTGTGTCTGCTCAACGCCAACAACAGGAACAAGTCCTGTTTCTGGAGTAACATAATCTGCGTTGATGAATAGTTTTTCATCGATTTGTTCCTGTGTCCAGGAAGATCTGGTGAGACTCCAAGTAAGTCCACCAGTAGTACCATATGCATCTTGAGAGAATACAATATGATCAAAGTCAACAGCACCTTGAGGAATACCTTCGGTTGTAGAACCAAAGTCCTCATTTGTGGAAGCAGAATTTGTAACGAGATCACTATCTTCAGTCGTGAAGAGATTGATAGAAGATAGATTGTAATCAAAGGTTGCTCTCTCAACTCCACCACCAACAGTGAATAGAGAACCAGAGAATACTTCTCTAAAGATAGACTTCTCAACACCAGCACCAGAGAAGGATGCTAGAGCAGTAGTTTCTGGTGGGTTAGATCCAACTGCTTCTGCAGCACCGCTTGCGGAGAATAGTGAACCAGATGCAATGAAAGGTTTAACACGAGCATATGTGTTAAACTCAGCGCCAGGACCGTTAGCAAAGGTCGCAGTTCCGAATGGAGTTGCTGGTCCAAGATGATTGATGTAGTACCAGTTCTCTTCACCACCTGACTGTATCTCGGTGATAAGACCGATATCTTCGGTTGAAGTTGTAGTAAACCCTGCACCATAATCTTCTGTAGAGTATGGTAGAGTAGAAGAAATATTGTAGTGGAATGTTGCCGCTTCGACAAGACCACCAAATCCAAATAGAGATCCAGATCCTGTCCAATGATCCAACTTAACGACAGGGAAGGCATTGCCTCCGTAACTGTATAGAGTTGTAAATTCTGGTAGATCGACAGTCTTACTCTCTGCTGCTCCACTGAATGCAAATAGGGAACCAGAACCTGCTTGTCCGAATGTTGGTTTGTATCTCTCAGATACTTCACCACGGAATCCAACCATGATTCCAGATCCAACCCACTCATATCTGTTGATGGGTAGATCGGCAACTCCAGTAGCAAGAGTTCTAGTCTGATAACGTAGACCAGTTTCCTTACGCTCACCTAATGTAAACTTACCTCTAGATGCTTCTACTGTTTGTGTATCATGAACAGTTCTGCGTCTCTGTCCAAATACTATAGAACCGTAGTCGTCCTCTCCCTCGCTGAGAGGTTCTGCAATTTCTCCGTTATCTGGGGTTGGGAAGTATGGAGCATTCCCTAGAATAAATCTTTGATTCTGTAGATAACCCTCATGTAGAGGTTCTAATGTTCCGTAGTTATCATCAGATAGTAGTAGATCAGAATCACTACTGTAATCTATGATATGCTTATCAACACCAGCACCTGATAGTGTAGTGCTACCAGATCCAACCCAGTCAAAACTTGCTCTGAATACACTCGATCCAGATGTAGAGAATAGTGCTGTATCTTCTACTGGTTGTGCGACCGTTGCTTCAACAACTCCACTAGCACTGAATAGTGATCCACTAGCAATATATTTTCTAGACTGAGCATAGGTGTTACCCTGTGCATTTGGACCATTTGTGAGTGGTAGTATACCAGACGCACCTCTTACATCAGTTGTGTTATAAGTGAATCCAAAATCATCTATTCCCTGATCAAGAGGATCAGTGATAAGTCCATATACATCAAAAGAGGACGTTGTAGCAAATCCTGCTCCAAAGTCCTCTGTATTGAATGGGACGAATAGAGTATCGCTGTAATGACCAGCAACTCTCTCCTCCTTAGTACCAGCAACGGTAAGTCCACCAGAACCGACCCAGAACGCAGAACTGCGCTCCATACCACCGCCCATCTCAAATAGGGTTCCCGTACCAACCCAGATGCGCTTGAGAGACGGCGCAGCGGCACCATAGACGCTTAGATTACCTGATCCAATATAAGTTGTCCTAGCGAACGCTTCGTTCGTTGTGGAGGACATAGACGCTATAGCGCCCATAGGTGTAATTGTTTGGTTCGCAATCTCTCCTCTATCGCCATCTATATCGCTTTCTGCTAATAGAGGAGTTGCTGTTAGAGTATTTGTTGGTGTCCCATCGAGACTTCCATAGTCTTCTGCAGAATCAGCGCCACTATAGCTAATCAAATTTCCCCCAAACGATTCTGTTTCAAACGTTAGGGTTAAATCAGTATTCGTATCAGCGTAGATGTAGTTCGCCATACAGTATCAAAAAAATAGGGGGACCGTAAAGAAGTCCCCCAAGCGATTTATGATATAAAGTAGAGTCAGATATCAGTCGAGGCTGATGTTCAAGGTAACTTTGATTTGGTCACCGTTGTTCTGAATCGGGTATGGACCATTGGTGAATCTTTCAGCGAACATGATGCTGCTATAAAGAGTCAGGTTACCAGTGCCGTTAAGCGCAGGTGTGGTCTCGAATGTTGATCCTGAAGGAACATCGAAGATTGTGTAGGTGTTCTCTGTGGTTGTGGTGTTAGAAGTACCACGAGCGATGTAGATAACGTCGCCTTTCTGTAGACCGTGTGCAGAGGTTGTAGTAACTGTGGTGTAGTTCAGATTGATCGTAGGATCGGTTGCTGACTGAATGTTATCAGTTAGAAGAACTGCTACGTTGCTTGCGTCACAGAGGTAGATTCTGCGAGTTGCGCGGTCGATACCACCAACAAACACACCAGTTGCTGCAAGTGCTGCAGTTGTTGCTGCACTGACTTCCATACCAAGCGTAACATTGTCCATAATGGATGCAGTGTTAGGCAGGGTGATGTAATCTTGTCCAATAACGCCAATACATGGAGAACCAGAACTACCTTTGTTGATAGTAGCGGCAGCAGCACCAGAAGCAGCATCAACAACGCCATGAATTAGAACAGGCATGTTGTTTGCTCTTACAATGTAATAACCATAGATATTACCAGCGGCACCAGAGAAGGTAAATGTCTGCTCAGGATAAGTAGCAGTCGTTACTACGTTTGCAGAAGAGTCTTGGTTGATTTTCCAGCGAGCACCGTTTAGGAGAATACCATATGCATCTGTATAATCGTAGCGAGCTTCAGTACGATTATTTGTTGCTACATCATAACCTGTGGTAGATGCAGTACCATATGTGTTAGTATTACCATTGGCATATGGTTCATAGTATGCTGTGGCGGAAGGTACATCACCTTCAGCGGGGGTAGTGTCGCTGCTGTACAGCTTAAGAATAAGATCTCTAGGAGCATTGTCCTCGCGATCTAGAACATGATTGTTGTTATTGATTAGATAACGAAGCGACTCAAGTTCGCCAATATTAGGTACTAGCAGTGCCATTTAACTTAACTCCAAAATTGTTTGTGTGCTTGCTTACGTTTATTTATAAATCTTTCAACCGTAAATTATTTATCATAACAGGACTTTCAACCCAACCATGAATCTTCTAATGCTGGTTACGCCTTCTACTTTGAATCTGAGGATATCTCCTGCAACCAAAGTCTTGTCCCATACGGTTAGGTTATCGTTGTTTCCCTTTATAGTTCCGCTCGCGATAGTAGGATAGTCCGTACTAACAATTGAAGCAAATCCATTTGGATAATCATTGTAACTGCACTTCTCAATATCTACTCTGAGAAATCCATTTACATCACCAACGATAGTCCATGTATCAATTTGTCCTGTAACATCTAAGGTTAGTTCACCTTTGATTCCAGCAGTCATATCTTGAGATCCACTGCTATGAACAAAATTGATTGTCCTAGTTAGATCTGCAGTTGTTGCTAGAGCAACAACGAAAACTTTATCTCCTACCGAAGGAGGAGTAGTAAAAGCAATTTGACTATTGCTGACTGAGTAATCAACACCTGGGTGTTGAACTAATCCATTCACAGAAACAATAATTTGACTAGAGTCAGTTGGAACGTATGTCTCGTTGTTATTTGTTAAATTAAATACAGTTTGAGAATTGTTGAACTGACTAGTAAAGTCATCCAGAACAATGTTATTATTCTGGAGATATTTTGCAGGTATATCATAAGTAACTCCAACCGCATACTTTTTCTGCGCGGGAGCAATTACATTGTAATTGGAATTCTGTACGCTAACGTTATACGTAGGCATCAGGATACTCCTGGTGTTACTTCAATTATACCTTCAATGACTCTTGACTTAGTTCCTGACGGAGCAGTCAAAAGAATATCATAGACATATCTTCGGGCTTCTAATCCTGCTGTTACTGTGTTTGTTAATGAGATTGATAAAGCACCATTATATCTATCTGGGTAACCAACAACAAAGTCAGTTGCAGTAGATGCTGAATAGCTTCTTCTCAACTTAGCAACAGCAGTATATCCAGTCAGATTTAGAGGGGTAGTGTTTACTTCGTTCTGAATGTTGAACGTCGCGGAGAAATCTGTACCCTTCTCACAAATCAAATTAATTGGTATTGCCGCCATCAGACTAAAAGAAAACCCCTCACTATTTAGCGAGGGGGATATTGTTTAAGTTCTTCTCTAATTTTGTTTAGTTTTTCTTGCAGGTAATCTACTCTAGCATTTCCTTTTCTAGCAAGGGGTTTGACTAGATTCCAATCTAAAACATAGTACGAACCTTTTGTGTGACCTTGATCTAGAAGTCTCATAATTCTATGTCTCCCATCTATCATACGATATTTGTTATCATATGGATTAGGAGCGTTATATGCAACTATACCAGGGTAACTAGGATCACAATCATGGTAAAGATCACCTCCACAACAGTAACAAGAATTTCCTGTTTTCCATGGGTGGAGGTGTTTTCCTTTCCAGGCAATATCTTTTAGATCAATAGTAGTGGTCTCTTTACATAGACCTATTAAATCTTTGATGTTGATGTAAGAAGGACACCAATCATCAGAAATCATCCAGTTGCCTTCGTAATCTGCCCATGATGCTGCGTGACTGTGCCCTTCGTACCAACTCACTCAGCAGTTACTACTTCTGTATCTGTTACTGCTTCTGGAGCAGCTGCTTCTGGGTGTTCGTGATTACCATTTTGCTCATCTAGCAGTCCGAGAGTTTCTAGACCACCTTGTAGTTTGGTACGGTACTCGTTAAGACGCACTAGTTCTTCACGTACCTTCGCGATTTTTTCGTCGGCGTCTTTTACTTGTGCTTCAAATTCGCTACGAAGTTTTTCAGTGTGATTGCAGGACATAATTATTCATGAATTGTCTGACCTATTTATTATAGCATGTAGCATGGACTTTAGTTCGGTTATTTCGTCCTTTAACTTCCTAAGCTCATTATCTTGTAATGATTGCCTCAGTCTTGCTGTTTTAACTTGCTCAAATGTTTTGGTATCCCTATTGATGATAGCACCAGTGGACGGATCTCTAAACAGTCCGTCCTCACCTTCTACTTTATACATTAGAATGACGCTACCGCTCTCAAATCTTGTACCTTAGGTACATATGATGGGTTATCAGATTCCATAATAATTTTTACTGCGAATGATGTAAATTCTGGTAGATTATCTACACTGAATGGTAACTCTTGATAAGAATCTTGTTTTTCAAAGAGACCAGAGATCTCATTCTCTGCAGATGCTTCAATACTGATATCTGGAATACCAGTTTCATTGAAGAATGCCCATTCGATATCATCGAAATTTTGCTCACTTGAAGATTCTTTAATTTTATAAAGAACTTTGATGTTTGAAATTTCTCTGATATTTGCTGTTAGTTTAACATCAATGGTTGTTCCTGGGTTATCTAAAGAAATTTCTTTAGTCACATACTTAGAAACACCAGATGTATTCTTGGATCTGTTCTCAGGTACAAACTCGACACCCGAGGTATATCCAATCTTTCTAACAATCCACCAGTCATTTGTATTTGCTGGTTGATTTACATACTGAACAGCATCTCCAACACGGAAGATATCTGATACTTGATTTGTAGGTTGTGCATTTCTAGTGAATGCAGAACCAGCAGTTACAGCAGATGTGAAATCTCCATTGATTGCTTCCTTATCATTAAACACTTGTAGAACCTGTGACTGTGAGTCCCAATCAACGATACTACCACTGATCTTATCGAGATACAATTCATCGTCAGCAACAGAAGAACTCTGTGAGAGATTGTATGCATTAAGTGTAGTATTGATGCTGAATCCTGGTTTGATTTCAGCTGCTCCAGTATTTGTAACGCTAGCACCAGTTAGAGTTGTTTGAGTAGAGAAAGTCAATGCTTCAGATGCTTTGAACTGTCCGCTATTTCTCACTTGTACAGTCAGAGTGTTGGTTGACGAATCCCATGCTAGGACCTTACCACTACCACCTTTTAGACCAGCAACTTCAGAAGTGTTGGTATTTGTGGTAGAGTCAACTGTTTGACCTACAGTAATATCAGTACCACTGTTACCAGTGATAGCAAACTGATAGATCTTATAGAACTCCAAGAGTTGGTTTTGTCTACCATATCTCTTTTCCTTTCCTTTAGCAGATTCAATTCGGTTGCTAATAGTTTTGATAGAACTTGTTCTTAAATCAATAACAGGGGAAAGGTTACTTACTTCTGAAGATAGATCTAGTTTGTAAACCAGTGAATTAGATACACCGTTATATAATTCATTTACACGAGATGCAACTACTTTCTGATTGATGAAGTAATGCTCTTGCTTAATGAAAGTCTTTTCATATCCAGTCTGTGAATATGAAACATAGTTTACAGGTCCATTATCAATCGGAATAACATTAGTTGTCTTAACAGAAGAATCAATTTTGGTTTCCTTGAATGAAAGATATCCAATATCAGCATATAGTTTTTCAAACTTTCTATTGGTAGAAATCAAACCAGCAGTACCACCAGCAATATCGTTAGAACTTGCTTCTGTAGGTGATATGATATTGAAACTATCAACACCAACATTTTCTACTTGGAACAAGTTAGTATTGATTGTAGCTGCTGCAACACCACCTGTAGATCCTACACCTTTGAAGAATACGTAAGACTTACCAGCTTCTTCAAATCCGTGATCTCTATGATGAACACGTACATACTTGTTATTACCTCTGAACTTTTTCAAGGTAGCACTACTAAATGCTTCACTACTTGTAGAGATAGGATCAAGTTCCATGGTCTCAAAACCAAGTTGTTTGTTAGTTAGAAGCACACTAGCATCTCTGCTTGTATCAAACTCTGCTCTCATTAGAGTAAACTTGATATCTTCTCTGAGATCTTCGGTCCAACTTTCTACGTTTTGAGATCTGAATACAGATCCAAGACCAGAAATAGGAGTAACAGTACCAGAACCAGAGGAAGCACCAACTTCAGATGCCCAAACTTCATACTCTGTAGAATCAGTTTCTACAACAAATGCATACTCGGATTCATTTTGTAGATATACTGGATACTCAAACGTAAATAATGTTCCTACACTTCCTTGTACATCAGTATCAAGGTTTGTAGCAACACCCATAGATACTCCTGGACTATCCATATCAATAACACTCTGGATAGAAGCACCTGCATTTCCTGCACCAGTACCATTGATAACAATCGATGGTGGGCTAGTATATCCAGATCCAGAAATTGATACTTCCGAATTATAAATTTTACCACCAGAAACACCCAGACTACCAGTAGAAGTTGTTCCACCAGGCAATTGAGGACTCTCGATGACCATTGAAGCGGTATCGTAATTGGTTCCTGTAGTCAATACTTTGAGGTCAACTAACTTACCAGAATCTTTCGCAATCGTCAGGGTAATACTGGTGTTGTTTGTGTTATTTGCTAGCGTTAGTGATGGTACAGTTAGTACCTCACCAGCAGTAAATATCTCGCCATTGTTATTAGAAAGGATTAGAGTATAAACTTGATCAGCAGAAAGAGGAATCTTATCTGCAGATCCTGCTAGTACCTCTGTACCAGTTCTATCAAAGATCTTAAATACAGGACCAGATGCACCAGAAATCGATCCAGTAACAGTTTCACCAATCTCAACAGATGCGTCCTGAGAGATGAATACTTTTAGTTTTGTTTCTGGAGCGATAGTAGATTCAGTACCAGGAACAATTGATTTGCCTGGTTTTCCACTAGCAGTATTTGTTAGATATGTTCTAACTGGAACCTTTAGATCTTTCTTATTAAAGAAGAGTTTGATACCAGTTACAAAACATCCACCATCCAAGTTTTCAACCTTAAATGTTTGTGTTAGTGGAGAAGGTTTCTTAGTTGCACCAGTGTCTGTATCGACAATTTGTCTTCCTTCATTTGTTTTGAGATTCGCAGGGAGAGTAGAAGTAATAGTAGATGTATTTCTAGGAAGGATCCCTGCAGGGTAGTATTTGACTTCGGTAAATGTTTCGACATTTTCCTTTGATGTATCAGTTGCACTAGATGTAAATCTAATGGTCTTCTCACCGACAGTGAATTGCAGTTGCTCTGCGTTAGTGTCGTACTGTGTATTATAGATATAATTATTCCAAGTGCTACCCTGAATAGGAGGATATCCGTTTGGAATTAGAATTAGTCCACTAGCATTACCAGCATCATCTGTGGTAATATTGGAACCAAATGTAGATAGAGAATTACCTGCAACTCCACTGTATCTGAGATCAGGATTGGTCCATCTAGAAATATCTCTTCCTTCTAGGAATGGATAGATCTTAGTATTAGGTTTCATTCTGCGAACAGTGAATCTGATCGCTTTAGATCTAGCAAACTGTTGTAGTGAACTAGCAATAGAAGTTTCACCAATAACTTTTGTTTGTAGACCTTTACCAGTCTCATTATTCTGAGGACTAATGTTAGAAGAACTTCCAGTATTAGCAATCTGCACAGAAGATGTAACTGCGTCAGAGTTGATCTCAGATAGAGAATTAATATTAAAGAAGTTCTGGTCAGAACCGACCCAGTTTACCGAATAAGAATTATAGATGCTAGAATATGCTTCTCTTACATTATCCTTTGCTAGGAAAATAGTATAGAGTTGTGTATTATTGTCTGTAATTAGAGGAGCATCAGTATTTTCATACCAAGAATCAACAGGTGCATCTAGAGATGCATCACCCACATATTGCAGAACAACAAATGGATTTGGGTTAATCTTCTTAGTTGCAAACGGGTTCTCAAGAAGAGTTAGTTCGCTATATGGTAGAGTTAGAACATCACCGTTTCTAACATATCCTGCTACAACTCTTTCATCTTCCTTAGTGTTGACTTCTTGTAAATCAATACTATCTTCTCTAGATTGTGATCTCAATACAGATTGCTTTGTATCGATAGAACACTTATAATCGATAGAGCTAACTCTACCAACTTTATGAGTTTCAAAGTTATCTACTACAAAACCACTCTTAAATCTTTCAAATCCACCAGCATCCTTAATTTGCATGTTTAGTGCTTGCTGTTCCAAGACACTGAGTAGAGTGTAATACTCTAGTCTTTCTACACGCTTCTCTAGTTTGCCGATATCACGCATCGTATAGCGCTTGTTATCAACAGGAATTGTGCGAACATCTTTACTAGATGTTGTGAAAGCAGGAACATATAGATATGCAAGTGCAATTGCATCATCCACTAGTTCTGGTTTGGATGGGTTGAGTGAAGAATTACCTTCTTTGATTAGGAACTCACCTTTCTTATTCAGGAAGAGACCATCAATTCTGTCTAGATACTGACTCTGATAGAAAGAAATTGTAAATGGTAGATTGGAATCTGATGCAGGACATGCCGTTACAACACCACCTTCTCCAGTAAACTCATTAAAGATGTTTCTAGCAAAGTTGGATTGATCTTGGAAACCAGTAATTGTCGCTGCAGTATCAACTTTTGGTCTGAAATCAATAACATCTCTCAGGTTTGTTACGCCATACACAGAAGAATTGAATGTTGGAATCTCATCTGCAGAAACACCTGCTTCATGGATGTAAGAATCAACAACACAGAAGTCTCCAGAAGAATGATCAAAATAATCAAATGCGATTAGAATCTGACCTGTTGGATTGTTAAATCCAGGTTTTAGAACAATTCTAGAAACATCATAGAAGTTGTCTCTTTGACCATCGTCAAATGTATATCTGTTGGTAACATCAGTACCACTGATTAACTGACCTGCGCTATCAATCTCTGGAGGTGCAGTAGTAGAACCTTCATAGATGTAATTTAGTTTGATTACATCAGAATAAGAGATTGTATTGATCTCTGCTGCATCCTGATCTTGTCCTCTGATAGGAATAACTCTATCACCAGAAGGAGTAATAACAACTTTTTTGTTTCTAATAATAGTCTTTAGTCTAGGACGTGCCTTAGAAACTTCTAGAGTTGCAGTTAGTTTTAGTTTTGGATATGTAGATCCGCCAGAAAGTGAACCAAAATATGAGGACGGTAGAGTAACTGTCACACTACCTGCGGTTAGACCAGTAGATGTATCTGTAGAAGACGCTACAGCAACAGCATCTGCTGGTACATATACAACATCACCAGTTTCGATGGATGTTGCATTACCTTTGTCTAGTACGCTGAGTAGGAAGTTCTCTTCACTGAAAGATACAAACTTTTGAGTACCAAATTCAAGTTGTGCTTTGAAAGTAAGTTGACCACCAGAAGCAGAAGAATCTAGAACAAAGTCCCTTCTAGCATAATACTTAAGTGCAGTATCATCAGTCCCTTTAACAAGAGACTTGATTTGCTTACTACCAGTCGGGAAGATTAGAGAAGACTTAGATACATTATCTACTTTTGGTCTCACTCTGATAACAGTTGTAGACGCAACATTTTCTGGGAGTAAGCAATCTAGATAAATTCTAGATTTTTTAACACCCTCTGGACGTGTTGCCTGCTGTACAACTGCCTTGACCAGATTGTTGTTCTCATCAGAGAATTGTACAACATCACCTTGTACAAGGAACTTGGACGAATCTCCACCAAAACCAGTACACTCAACAAATGATTGTCCTTGTGAACCACTGAATGTAAATTCAGTTACATTAGTAGATGTAATGAAGTTAGTTCTAGTAAACTCAATATCGGAAGTGAAAAGATTAGGTGCCTGTGCCCCTACAGGAGCAACACCAAATCTAGCACTCATCGACTTAACATTTTGTGGCGTGTAAGTCAATACAACATCTTGGAATAGAACTGCTCTTACAATAGCAGTATTACTAGCGCTAAATGTTGTTGATGTAGTGGTTAGAGTTGTATTGGGTGGTTGAGCATACTCAACTGAAATAGCATCTCTCTGTTCAATTGTAAGTTTGTAAATACCGTTACTAGGATCTAGATGTGGTTTAATGATCGCTGGATCATACTTAACACCATCCAAAGACACAGAAGTTAAACCACCGTAGTTAATTCCTCTGTTATCAACAACAAAGTGTGATACTGTATTCTCTTTTGCGATTCTTAGAGAGTTACCTGCCTCATCAACAATTGTTTCTCCCTGTTGGAATGTACCAGAAAGAGACTTACAATAGATTTTATTACCAGAAGTTAGATATCCATTGGGAGATCCTTCGATAACAGCATAAGCACCACTTCTAGATCCAGTAATATATTTACCAGTTTCAAACTGCCCAGAAGGAATATCAGAATCAACAGTAATTCTTGTTAGGAATGTTGGGTTGAAATACGACATTTTAAATGTCGCATTGTAAGCTGGTGTAGATCCGACTCTACCTCTGGATAGAATTCTATCTGAGTTAGGATCAAAACCAATTCCTCTAGATGCTAGAGTAATATTCTTTGGTTTTGCTAGTCCAATTGTAGGAACAATTGACTCTTGATAACTGATAACATCACCAAAAAGTCCTGCAGCATCAGAAGATTCTGCAGTAGACTCGGAGAAGTATAATTGTGTTCTCTTATTAGTATTGAATTCACTATATTCTTTCAGTAGAGTATCTACAACATCTCTTCTACCAACAACAGTTAGTTCTAGGTAGTTTCCTTGTCCTAGGAAAGTAGTACCATCAAACTTAGAGTATGCTAATGTTGTAACTTCTTGGACATCATTACTTTGAGATGCAATTCTTACCCAGAAAGAGTTGAATGTAGTCTCAATAGTAGTATCATTGATATCAGCATATGTCTGACCAGCAGTACCTGCAGTAACACTTACAAGAATCGTCTTGATTGCTTGATCTGAGTTAAATGTTGAAGTCCTTCTAGAACGAGTCTGCTTGTGTGCAGTAGTAGATTCTGTATCATTTGTACCAATAGATCCATCACCAAATGATTGGCTTAGATATAGTGTTGGATATGCACTTAAATCTGCGTCAAACGAGTTAAGTGGAATAGTATTATATGTGTTTGTTAGATAGAAACTAGAAAGATCAGTATGCTTTAGTGTAATGTTATCTCTTTCTAGAGACTCACGAGACTTATTAACAGTGAGATACTTGCTCTCTTTGTTGAGGATTTCATAACCTTTAATATATGCCTTACCAGATCCAATAGAGAGAAGCATTTTATTCGATGCTTCTGCTTCTGTTAGACCATTAACTAGTCCCGTATTTTCGTTCTTTTTGTAAATGCCTTTGTTTGAACCAGATTGTAGATACTCTCTTACTTCAGTATCAAATGGTTGCACAACATAATCACCAGACTCATCATAAGTTCTTCTAGCTAGAGTCTCTTCAATAATGTTATAATCTGCTTGCTGGATCTTTCTTTGAACAGATCCATTCTTAACAGAAATTAGTTGAATAAAATTACTATCTGTTGTAGCATCTAGATCATACTTTGCTAGTGATAGATTAACAGAAAGTCTGTGTGCTCCAGGAGCACTAAAGTTAGCAAACCCTCTTGCTTGATCATATAGAGTAGAGTCTTCCTCAGGTGTAACTAGATCCTCTGTAATCTTGAAACCAACTTTTGCGGATGGTTTGTTGGTGTATGGATCTAATAGTAAAAGTTCTGCATTGTTGCGGACAAAATGACCGTTTACAAAGTAAATGCCTTCTTCTACTTTGATAGCAGATGCAAATCCCATTGCGGGACTCGTCTGTGACGTTTCTACGCCCGTATCAGGGTCCTTAAGGGTCACAGAGGTAGGAAGTACACTTCCGTCTGTTCCGACCACTAGGAGAGGCGTATTGACGCCATCTACAACTTCTAGAGTTTCACCTTGACGGAAAGTCGGTTCATTGCTAGAATTACCACTGCTAGTGTAGTTTACGTAAATAGTGTCTGCAGACGTTACGGTTGAAAAACGTGTAGACACAACAACACCCGTAACACCAGACGTGATGCCTCTAAGCGTCTGACCTACGAGTTGTGAAATATCATATTTTTTATAGACAATAGTATTTCCTTCCGCTACAGCAACTTCTGTAACAGATGATAACTTAACAAAATCAAGTTTAGTATTTAATCCGACTTCACCAGGAATTACTAAATCACCCTGCTTAAATTGGCGTCTACCAAGAGACTCAATTTGATTCTGCAGAATCGATTGAAGTTGTGTTAATTCTCTGGCTTGGATTGAATAACCAGGACGGAAAAGAACCCTATAAAAGTTCTTTCCCGCATCGTAGTCATCGTAGTAAGGAGATACGTTTAAATTCGTCTTTTGGGGCATCGTAAACCAAACCTAACATTTAATTAGAATTCGATTACTAGTTTAATATCCTCAATTTGATCGGATGCTCTAGTAATAAGTCTTCTGTTCTCTATGTATACGAGTTCTCCAGAGTTTGGTTTGATCTCAGGGGTTGCGAGACCTGATGCAAAGGTAACTCCGTTTAGTGTTTGACTATATGCTCCATCAACTGTTACAGAAACTGCAGTCGTAGCATCTGCGATAGGATTAGCACCGCCAGCAAATGCTCTTACAATACCGTTATCAGTGTGTGCTCCAGGTGATTGGAAATAACGGAGAACACCAGCAGTAGCGCTTTCTCTTTCCCAAGACACTACGGTTCCCTTAGCAGTACCACCAGTTACAGTCTGACTGATCTGATTGTCGTTTCCAAAACTGCTATCGGTAAGTCCTGTACCAGTAACTCTTACTGCATATGTGCCAGTTAGAGTATTGGCTGATGCAAAAGCGGTAGAACCCCACTGAAGAGGATCCTTAATAAGACCGATTCTACGGAAGTCATTACTTACAGGGAAATCGCCTTGTCCTTCGTTATAGGTTAGGCGGACGTTAACCATAATGCGCTTAGCATTTAGTTCTTGTGATAGGTTAAAACCGTGACCACCTTGAGGAGGAATGATAACTTCTACTTCTGCTTTTGCAGATCCAGCAATAGTCTCGCTAGTAGCAAGTGCTGCTTCTGCAAATAAACCATAAGCATCTCCACCCGCACCAGTACCAGTACCAGTCACAAGTGCTACACTACCATAAGTGTATGCAGTTCCTGCGGTCTCAACAGTCGCAGATGTGATAGTACCAGTACCATCAGTTTCAATCTTTGCTACACCACCAGTTCCATCACCTAGGATAGGTGCATATAGTGCAGAAGCCCCAGTTTTGTTAGCAGGAAGTGCAGTTCCAGGATCTTTAACGAATAGAGTATCAATTGCACCGTCAACTACAGCAGGACCAGCATATGCACCAACAGGCATAAAGTCACTGGATAGGAAATCCATAACCTGTGCAGTAGTCATCGTATAGAGATACTTCCAACGATATCCATCTGCAGGACCAGTATAGACGCCGTTAGCATAGTTGTTTGCCGTTGTAGGCATGTTTTGTGCGTTGTTAGCACCAGGAGCGAGGTCTTCTTTGTTGTAGACACACTTAAAGACTTCGTAATCGCTGTTCATTACATAGAACTTAGCTTCACCAAGACTATTCTTGTTATTAGTGGTTTGCTTAGCAGTACCACCTGTAGAAGGTGCAGCACTGTAGTCTGGTTTGTACATATCGAACGTAGGGTTCGTAGAGGTATTCCAGTTCAAACGAGGAACAACAGAAATAACGTTAGAGGATTCAACTCTCTTAGCAGCAATGATTTCCTTATAGATTCTGAACTTCTCTTCTTGGTTATCTAGAGGAGCAGGAGCATTGTTCTCGTCGGCTTTACGATATACTCCACAAAGTGCTTCAGAACCAGTATCAGATCCAGATGCATATCCCTTTAGAACATTGCCTGGTGTTGGATTAGCAGCAACAGGATTAGGAGCGGAGACTAGTACGTAGCTTGGGAACACTTTCTCGATTGTAGCTTTGAAAGTGGTGGATCCATATGCAGTAGCGCCACTAGCGCCAGCGTCGTAAATCTCATTGCCTACTGCTAGTGCAGTGGAGTTTCCAGAATAATATTCAAGAATACCATACCAGGCATCAGAGCGTCCAACGAAGAAATACATCCTCGTTCTTTCAGTGCTTGCGTCATCGGGTCCCTCTGTGAGAGACTCTAGGAACTGTGATGCATTAAAAATGCGAAACTTTTCAGAAATGATTGCCGACATAATTGTACTAGAATTGCTACAGAGGGATTGGATCCGAGTTATTTATATTTATACTAGTCTGATTACACTACTTGCAGTAACGGTTCCACCTGCTGTAGGTTGAGTTGTATTAGCGCTAGTGTAATCAATAACAAAACGATCAGACAGTTTAGAACTATACTCCAATTGATATAGACCAACCTGTATGATACCAGAAGCAGGGAAACCACTAGTTGTTGCAAAGACATTTGGATCTGCTGCTGCATAGTCAACATCCAATACGGAAGCGTTATAAACGTTTGCGACAGTTGCAGTTCCCATACCAATAGCAGGAGGAGTCAAGGTTGGGAGGTGTACTGTTGTCGCGGAACTTGTGGAAATTCCTTGAGTTAAAGTGATCTGCTTAATGTTGTTCAACAGACTTACGCTACCAGACGCGACAGTAGAAGTCTGTACGGGTCCTTGAGTAGTAAGAGTATACACAGATTGTGCTGTTGAAATAGCACCTGCATCTCTATCTAGCTGTTTTGTTAGTGTAAGTTCACGGAGTGAATTGTAAGGACTTGAGAATACTTCAGTTTGCTCTAGTCTATTATGCACTTTTGACTCTACAATCGAAGTAGTAGAAACAAAGGTTGCTAGTGCAGCAGGAGCACGTTTAATAATCGTCTTCTGATACTTAGTATCAAACTGACGATGTTTCTTGATAATATTATAACCACGACTTACATTGACTTTAGGAGCAACAGTATACCCACTACCACCTTGAGTCAAGATAACATCAATAACATCGCCACCTTCACAGATAACCTCTGCTTCCGCACCACCACCTAGTTTATTGATGCTCTCAAACACCAGTTGTGGTGCAATGGAGTAACCAGAAGCAGTTGGATTCTTAGTGATATCTCTCTTGTTCCAAGTCAATGAAGTAACAACACCATTTATAATGTTTGCTACCACATCTAAACCTTGACCAGAAGTAACACCATTGTAGTTAGAAACAGATACAATACCAACTACATCAGAAAGTTGAGTGTTTGGATTGTACGCCAAACTTGCAATTTCGTTTGGTACTTTCTTGACTATTCTATACTCATCTTCACCATCAATCTGAATTCTATCTCCAGGTTCTAGATCTTGGACGGTAGGCTTATCATGATGATATAACCAAGAAGCAGTATTTTTTCTGAGATATCTTCTGTCATCTTTATCATTGTAGGTAATTGTTACAGTTGCATTAGATAGATTGAGCAAATCATATGCACCACTAAAATCCAACCCTTGAGAAATTCTCAGAGGTTCTGTAAAATCAACCTCAGGATTCATAGCAGTTAGCATTACAAACTTCCATCCAGTTGCAGTTGTCTCCCAATACTTGACTTCACCAATAGTTTTATTGGTTACATTTGGTTGACCACTGTTGAACTGCTGATATACTGGAGCATCGGTTCTACCATTGATGATGCTAACAAAATTATCATACTCATCATTACCAGTAATAGAGACCGTAACTTCATTATAGAAAGAGTCTGTATCAATATTAAATGCATCAAGAAGTTGATCTTGATTATCACCAACTAATAGAACCATATCAACACTCTGTCCTTTTCTTGGACCTTGAGCAAATGTAATACTAGATTCGTTAATAGTATATGCCTTTCCTCTTTCTTGTAGAATACCATCTAGGAACACTAGGAGGAATGTGTCGTCGTCAACAACAACTGCTTCCTTAGTTTCTTCATCCTTCATGATGAATGGTCCCTTTGCCTTACCATTGAGATTATTCTCATCAATGTTTAGGCGTAAGTATCTTCCAACGTTATGTGCATAAAATTTCTCAACTGCTAGAGGTTCCTGAACAGTTAGAGTGTTTAGTTCTTGTTCCCATTTAGGTGGTTCTGCAAAAACAATTCTATCTGGATCGGATCCAGACATTCTCTTAATATTATATGCATTCACTCTTGGGAAAGTGCTATCATATTTTGCGTTTTGGAACACGCCATTAATAACTACAAATAAATCCTCTTTTGTAGATGTACCAACGATGGTATTATCAGTGTAATACAAATCAAATTCTACATTTTCTCCGTTAAAATAATCAGGTAAAGACTTAGATGCAGAACCACCATTCAGAACTGTTTCAATATTGGAGTATAGAGAATTTAGAGCAGACTGAACGTTATCACATTCTGCAAATAGACCAGTTCCACCATCAAAATTACCAGAGAGAATATTGAGGTTAGAGAAAGTTCTGCTGCTTGCCCAATTTCCTTTTCTTTGATTATTATCTTGTGTCTTTTCAATGATATAAGGACCCTTCTCTAGAATCTCCTCTACAATATCAATGTAAGACTTAAGAGACTGTTCAACGTCAGCACATTGTGCTGCAAATGATCCGTTTGGATCTGGTAGAACAGTGGTGTCTGTAAATGGGACAAAGATAGTATGCTGACCTACAGGGAGATTTTGTCTCATAGCGAGAACCATGAGATCAGTTGCATACTTATACGCTGCAACACTTTCTGCATACTCAGATGAGATGTATGCTAATTGACTCTTCGTGAAGTAGAACTCAGCAAAATCTACAACCTTAAAGTTTCCGCCATATCTTAGATGGTATATAAACGCATCAACTAGAATTCCTGTATCTCTAACACACTTATCTTCATTAGGAATAGAAAGATTGGGATAAGTTGCTTTTGTCCATCCGATAGTTTCTTCTGTAATATATGATCTATTCTTTTCAATCAAACGTGCAGCATCCATATAGGTGCCGTTATTAATTCTACTGAATGAGAATGTTACCTGATCAATGTTATTAACAGTATTGTAGATAGTAACAGTAGATCCAAGACCAACATTCAGTACACCAGTATTGGTAACTTGAGTTGGACCATAGTTAACTTGACCCGTAGTATTAATTACGGTACTTATAACTTGACCACTATAACTAGTGTTTGCTACTCTATTAACTCTTACACGATTACCAGATAAAATCTCTGTAACAGTAGATGGTTGATCAAACTGACTACCACTAGAAACATTCATTCCTACACAGATGCCTAACATAGAAGGTAGTGTAATAATATCTGATCCAGGTGTTACTGTACAACCTTGTACTGAGATGTCCCAGTTACGCATTGCAGCGACACATAGATTCATCACATACTTGTAAGTTGCTAGACTTTCCGTTAGTTGTGCGTTGATGTATGCTAAAGCACCATTATTATAATATGACTCTGCTGCCTCTACGGTTTTTTGATTACCGCCATATCTCAGGTCATGCTCAAATGCGTCTACAATGAGACCAATGTCTCTAATGCACTTGCTTTCTAAAGTGTTCCATCCCAATGTGGGGAATGTTGTCTTAGCATATCCAATTGCTTCTTCTTGAATAAAGGATCTGTTGAATCTTAGTTGATTAGCAGCATCAATCCAAGTTCCTTCTTTCTGGAAGATCTGACGTACCTTCTTCAGGTATGTTGCATTCTTAGTAGCATCTTTATATTCAAACTGTCTACCTAAAAATTTCTGTGCAGGGATATAAGCATTGTTTTCACTACGGTCTCCTAGTGGTGCTTTTGCAAATGTGATGGTATCGCCTGATACTGTATATGCAACCTCTGGTTCCTGTAAGATACCGTCTAGAGTAATAGTCAAAGACATTGCATTATAAGGTGAGACTGCTTGACCAGTCTTCACATCTTTCATTATAAAGTCTCTAGTTCCTCTCTGCAATCCATCGCTATCAAATACTCCGTTGAATGCTGGTTCTAGTCTAATCTCTTTAGCAGTCAATCCTCTTGGATCAAATGACTGTTCAACAACAGAACCAGTACCACGAAGAACATTGATGTCCTTACTTAGATTAATTGTACTAACAATTTGTCTCTTAGTATTAGAAACTTTTGCGGTATTTGATATTTCATCCCAAAGGTTGAGTTGTGATACTTGAGCTGCTTTAGTTTGTTCATTGATACGAACAGTCGCATTCAAGTCAACATTTAATTCACCAAACATCTTAAATCCTGCTGGGTGAACAGAATCCTTAATTAGATCTCTCCACTCAGTGATACCAGATGTAGACTCAATAACATATGAATAATCTTGATAGAAGTTGTTATCTGCAACTCTATGAGTTTTAACACCAACCTTACCTTTATCAGAACTAAACTTGCCTAGATTATCAAAATAGGAACGAGTATCAACAGTAAATTCACTTTCTAAAATATTGTCTACAATACCAGAAGTATTGCTTGAAACCCCAGTGATAGCAGTGCCTTTTACGAACTCACCTGAAATAATATTTACTTTAAGAATATTAGATCCTTTTCTCCATCCTCTATTAGAAACAATACCTGATGTAGTTCCTTGTGTAATTTGTTCACCAGACAAGAAATTACCAGTAGTATTTACGATCATTGCGATACTAGTAGAATGTCTTCTTTGTAAAGAAGTATCATTCCAAACACCAGATCCACTAAATTCAATTTGAACGTTTTTAGTAACACCAATAGATGTAGATGCTGCATATACACGAACATCACTCTCAATAACTTTTAGTGTTGGTTTATAGTTATAATTTTTACCTTTATTTTTAACAACAACATTAGCAATACCATTTGCTGATGTTTTTAAGATATCAAATACTACCTCACTACCATCCCCATCAGTAACAATAACTTTTGGTTTGGAATAATTTTTACCGATAGTATTGATAGTAACACCAGCAATATTTTTATTAACAGAATCCCACATTGCTGATACATGTGCTTCATCTGAAGCTCTCATGCTAGCACCAAGAACTGCAGGAACTTTTTTGTATCCTGTTCCTAAATTAGCAACAGCAACTTCGGCAATCTCACCAACAGCGTTTGCTCCAGACGTGGTATAGGACATACTTCCTGTACCATACCATCTAGGCATACTATCCATTGAAAATACAAATTGTCTAGGTGTTACATACACAACTTGATGTTGACCCTGTAAAGGATCACTTATAATCTCTACGTAATTGTCGTTATCTCTGATTACATTAGTAGGACCAAATCTAATAGACTGTGATCCAGAAGATGTTGTAGTAACAATTGACTTATAATAATATCTTTGATATAACGGATCTTTTCTATCTGTTAGAATTCCTGCTAGGTTTGCTGTGCCCAATCTAGCGCCATATCCAAATTTAGTGTACAAACATGCATTTGCAGTACCAGGAGTGCCTTGTCTAACAAGTTCTGGCGCAATAATATTATCAGACTTACTTGGAGAAATTAAGAACTCAGAATGTACATTAGTAAAGTGACTTAGATCAAACTTATACTGATAATGATCTTGGAATTGAATATTAGGAGAAATCTCGTAAGGTCCATTTGCATTCTCGGAAAGTTTTGTGACTATAATATAGTCAGATACTTGCTGCAGTTTAACTAATTTTTTCGGAACACTTTCATCAAAGAAACTAGATCCCAAACCAACTTTGTAGTCGTTATAGTTTCCAGTAGTAAAGAAATTTTGATTATGCTCAACAACCAATTTTCCGTCGCTGTAAGATACAACAACAGGATCTAATGTAGAATTACCAGTGATAGCAATAGTGCTTCCTACAGTAAATCTGAAATCAGGAACATCCAAAGATACTGTCTCATTATTATAATGATCCTTCTCTTCAGTTTCTTTTTGTGCTCTTGTTACTACTACTTGTTTTGTAGTTTCTCTAACATCGGTGATCTGCATAATTTCATCACCGACTTTGATGTAGTCGTTATCTGCTAGTTCAGATACATCAAATACACTTAGTAGATTATCTCCAGCACCAAATCCAATGTGATCAACACTAACTTTTAGATCTTGGGAATCTGCAGGAGCACTACCACTCTTAGATAGAGATACATCAGGAACAGAAAGGATATCTCCTAACACATAATCAGATCCTTTATCAACTAGTACAATTGTACTAACTTTACCATCTGCATTTGTAGTGATGTTTGCTGTTGCTCCAGTTCCAGACCCACCAGACAATGCTACTGCTGCAACAGTGTTATTTGCTTGATAATCAGCACCACTATTTTGAATAGTAATTCTACCAATACCGTTATCATTTATTTTAGTAGTAAATACTAGTGGAATAATATCAACTTCCTGAATAGCACCTAACTGGACAAAGTAATCCTTTGTAGTAAGGCTATCATCTGGATCAATTCTAAACTTGACTAGATTACCAACAGAAAGATCATGATCTGTGCTTGTCGTTACCAGAGCAACTTTAGTATCCACTATAAAGGGAACTAGTCCTGTACTCAAACTTTTTGTAGATAAAATTTCAGCACCAATAGTATTGAGTAGATTATTACTTCTTAAATAATAATCTTCAGTAATAGTGAATGTACCAGTCAATACTTTGACTTTGACTGAGTTTCTTCTATCTGTGGTTTCGATTACTTCACCACTAGCAATAACAACGTCACCATCAGTGTATTCAATAATTGCACCTTTAGTGAAGGTAGCATTAGTATTAAGAACAATGTTTAGCGATACTGTTGATGAATCAAAGAGACCATTATCATTAAATAGTCCACCAGTAATATTTTTAAGTACGATAAACTTACCATCAAGTACGTTACCAACAGCAATACCAGAAACACCTGACGATGGTTGACTAATTATATCACCATCAAAAATGTAGCAGTTTTCTGTGATTTGTAAAGTTGCAACCTTTTGAGCTGGAACTTCTTTATTAGTTGCTTCAATAGTAGATACAGTCTTGCCTTTGATCTGTGTAATAGATCCTCTAGCTTCAGTACCGCCAGTATCAATATCATCTACAATAACTGTAGATCCTATCGATAAGTTGTTAGATGAACCATATACACTAAATGACTCAACACTACCTGTAGAAATGTCTTTAGTTTTTGCTCTAGTAACAAGACCATTATTAGGAGTTGTTGCTCTTTTAATTCTTACAGCATCTGCTGGTAGATCACTATGAGTTTGGAACTGTGTATAGTTTGCTGCTAGTGGTAGTGCGTAGAAATTTTTACCTAGAATATATGGATATGCTGGATCGCCATTAACATCTTCAGTAGCAAAGTATGCATACACACCATTAGGATATTCTGGTGTTACACAGAATCTACCATTGTTTCTATCTACATCACCAAGTCTATCTGCATAGTAATAGTCTTGAATGAAAGAACCTAGTGGATAAGTTCCTACAAATGGACCATTAGAACGTGTAGTCTTCTTTCTATAACCAGAATCAATTCTTTTGATAGCGCTAGTGCTATCTACTGCATCAGTGTAACCATAAGGACCATAGATTGGATTACCATCATAGGCAAATCCAATAATAGGAGAGTGATTAGAAATAGTATCGTTAAGACTTGTCTTTAATGACGGTGGATATGAAACTGCGCCATAGTTTCTAAATCCTCTAGAGTTTAGGAAAGAGAATCCATACTCGGTGTCTTTATCAGACCCTAGAGTCTCAAACCTGTTTTTAATCCACTCAAAGATAGATGCTGTTGCTGTAGCAGCAGATCCTGATGGAATAATCTCAATAAGAACATCACCAGCGGTATAGAACGAACCACCGTTGATTTTGATCATCTCAGCGATCTGTCCAGTTGCAGACACTCTTGCTTGATAGTCTGCAAACCTACCTCTACCATTTCTATCAGTGATTCTAATTGTAGGGGGTGCAGAGTAATACTCACCAGGATCTGTAATAGTAATACTGGTAATTTTACCCATTGTGACTACTGCAGTCAAAACGGCATTTCTACCAGAAACAATATCCACAGTAGGTGCTGTGGTATAATTACCAGGAGTATCAACTGTAACTGATTCTACAACCAAACCCGACATATTTGCTGTCGCTAGATATGGTGTATTGTTAACCAATACAAACGGTGGTCTACTATATCCAGTGCCTTGATTGTCTACCTTAATAGCAGTGATAGGACCAGTGAATACGCTATCTTCATGCTTATGACTATAAGCTAGTACACCATCAACAAAAATACCGATATCTTTTCTGGAGGTCTCATAAGTCTCAGTTGTGGTCTCAGGAGACTTGCGGATGGTTCTCAATAAGGGTTGATCGACTGGAGTGTCGCTAGCAGGAATTGTTTGATTGAAGAATACTGTTCTTCCTACAGGGAATCCACTGGAACAGATATAATAGTTCTTATCATCCTCAAAAATCTCAGTAATACCAGGAATAGTCTTAGTATTAGCATTAGATGTTCTAGTGTCTCCACTCTGTACAACATCAGCAGGTTGTGGGAACTTCCATCTGATAGTATTACTAGATGTTTTGATAATAGGATCTACAGTATCAAAACCAGACTTCTCTACATTGATTTCTTCTCCTTCAATACCATATGGTACAGAATCTTTGGGGATTAAGTTATATACAACACCCAGAGGAATCAAAGATACATTCTTACCTGTAATTACTACATTACTATAGATTTTTGTGTTAATAGCATGTGTTGTAGATAGGGATCTAGACTTGATAACAAATTTTCTAGCAGTCTTAGATGCATACTCAATAAGTTCACTATTAATATAGAAAGATCCTTCTTTCTCCCAATCAAATGTTGAATCTACTTCAATAGTATCACCAACAGTATCAGTTGTCGAAATAATCTTTGTTAGAGATGTTTTATTAGCGATAGAGAACGTGTTGTTAATTGTTCCTCTATTGAGAACAATATCCCACATTTGTACACCATCTACCATTTGTTCTTTGAGAACATTCTCAACAACAGCAGATGCAAAGTTACTACCACTCTCTGTAATAGTCTCTCCAATAAGACTTAGTGGATCCCCACTGAGAGCAAGGACTCTAATAGCATATACATTAGTCCAATCAGAATCAGATGCTTTGAGTGTGATGTCTTTTGGATAGTATACATCAGTCTCACCACTGCTAATCAGTGCATTGAATAGAAACTGAATAGAACGTTTGGTTCCTTTCGCTTTATAGAAAGATCCGATGTTCTTGATAAGAGTTCTTTTATCAATCTCGCCTCTCAGATACTTTTCTGGAATTCCTGCGAGATATTCTGACTCAAATCCTTGAATCAGGCTGAATAGAAATAGATTACTTAAGTTTTGTACTTTTGAGTCTACAGCATGGTTGTCTGCTACAGTAGAAACAAAATTGGATGTGTGATATAGATCCCCAAGAGTTGTATTACCATGCACACCACGTCTTAGACCATCTAGTGTTGTATCAGTCTTAGAAGTGTAGAAAATAATCTCATCATCAATCTTTACTAGTCCTTGGTCGGGGTATCCTTCTGTAGATACAACAGAGATACTAGATTGTGAGTTGCTAGCAGCAGACGAAAGAGACGTTGTGGAGAATACCGAATTGTCATAAAAGTTGATGTCGCGATAAGTAGTCAGGTTATTGATAAGGTCTAGAATACCACCTTGCAATTCCTGCTGCCCATAATAAGACTTGAGGAAACTACCAAATAGTTGATAGTCCTCTACAATGAAATTAGGTAACTGATTCTCAATCAGATAGGAAATGTTTCTAGACTTTAAGTTCATTCTGGAACAGCACTAAAGTTGGATTTGGAGATATCAACGTCGAGATAAACTTCACGTACAGCATTTACATCTTTAGATGCAGGTTCTACGCGAATTTCAATTTTGTTATCAGAAAAACTACCTGAGATAATAGTTAAGTTGTACAGTTGAATTTCACCTTTTTGATAATCAATTTTACCAATTTCTTTCTGTACGTAAACCTTTTCACCAGTTAGAGAATTCAGTCTATATAGGTCGATTTTACCAGCGGTATCATCTTCCAAATATACAGTAAATGTTGGATATTCAGATACAACAAATCCAGTAGACTTCATGACTGGATCATCACAAGAATCTTTAAATTCATTCAAAAAACACAACTCGTAATAAAATGTAGAGTTGAGAGTAGGATAGAAGTCCTTTCTTAATGTAACATTTGTAACATTAGAAGAAATAGATTGATCTGCACCATCGATCACTGCTGCATATCTAGAATGACGGAATCTACCGTTAAACTTCTCTGTTTGACTAGATGCAGTGTATTCATCAACAGCAGTTGTTACTTTCTTACTAATCTCTGATTTAGTCTCAGTAGTCTTAGCAGATTTATAACTTACGACTGAATTTAACTCAATGTATAGAATAGAAGGATCAATAATCTCAGGTGTAACTGACGCAATCGTATAATCTTTCAGTTTCTTAATAATATCTTGTTTTGTAAATGTAGATAAAGCATTACCAACTTTTGGTTTGATAGCAATCTTAACTTTACCAAACTCAGGTGGTTCATCCTGCTCTCCACCAAATGTAATGATGTCTGAACTTGCTGGAAACACCTTCCTAACAATAGATGCATAATCGTCTTGTGTAACCGCTCTATCTTGAGCAGAGAAGGTCTTTGGAGCAGAATACTTAATAGACGACACAGACTCAATTTCTGCGCCTCCCTGCGCCACTGAGGACGTTGTGACTGTTGGATTAAAACTGAATGGTTGTCCAGATTTTGACGATATGATACCAGAGAATGAAAATGTCTTAGCGCCATTCGCATCTTCACCATCGGTAACGACATACGTTACTTCTACAAAGTTATTGTGTTGTAGTTTCTTACCATAGACACCATCACCAAAGAACAACTCATATTGTTCGTCTAGAACTTCTTCAACAAAGAAAACTCTAGATGTATCATCTAGATCTAGGATATTGTCTGCAACATCATATGTTTGGTAAGATGTGCTATTCTCAGTCTCATATACTCTGATCTTAATCGTAGATGCATCTAGACCAGGGTTATTGAGAACAAACTTCTGTTTCTTCAGTGCAGTGTTGATTGTAAATGACTGCTTAATCAATGTTCCTTGATACACATCAAGAACACCAAAATTAGCGGTATTACCATTTAAAGGTGCTTCATGATCATCAATAACTACAAACTGATAGATAGCGTCATCAAATGACGTGGTAAAACCAGTTCCTCGTTTTAACAAACATGTTGCTGGTATAGTTCCTTGTCCAGCATATGCTAGAGAAAAATCTAACTTAGCTACAGGTGCAGTAGTAGACCTGGGGCGATATCCAATCTGCTTCGCCAGGGACACTACATTGTCTCTCAAGGATGCTGAATCCAAGAACATCTCATTAATCACCATGTTCGTGTTGAACGCAGTATAATAAGTGTTATATGCTAGTACATCTAGCATTGTGCTTAAAGTTGATCCCTCAAAGTCGTAATCAGTGAAATCACTATTCGCTCTGAGGTAATCAACCAAGGATGCTTTAATGTCTGCGAAATCTAAATTCGCAAGTTGAGTGTAAGGCATTACTGACTACGATTTAAGAAGAACTCAATTGAGATTTGTGGTACATCAGCACGACTTAGAACTTGGAAGTCCAAACGTACATCGAAACCATTGGAATCAAAGTTAGGCTCGACAATGCACTGCTGAACCGTAACTCTTGGTTCATACGTTCCGAGTGTTCTAACTATTTCATCTCTAATAGTACCAGCAGTACCAAAATCTAGTGGTTCAAACAAGTATGATCTAATATTAGATCCATACCCTGAATCGTATACTCTCTCGCCTTTATTGGTTAATAGAATATTCAAAACCGCCTGCTTTACCGCAGCATCTTCCTTCTTCACCAAGAGGTCTTCAGTGACCTTATTTTTGGCGAATGAAAGGGAAAGATCCTTAAACGGTACAATAGACGGCATTAAGTGATTGCTAGTATCACTTTATTTAGCGTCATTCTGACCAACGGTCACGCAGGTCTTGACGCTTCGCATCTTCTTTTTTCTGATCAGCAGCCATTTTAAGATACTTATCACTATCAACTTCAGTGATAAGCGTCATTCCGTTCTTAATAAACTCTTCACTCTTATCGACGCTACCGTCGAGATGCTTGGGATGTCCCATCATTGTAGTCTCCGATAAATTTTTCATAGAACTTGTATTATTTAGATTTTAATCCAATTCTGATCATAACGAATTGGCATAATATCAATGACTAGAGAATATCTAAAATCATTACTTTTATTATGTGGTACATCATGCTTTAGTGCAGATGGGAAGATTTGTAGTTGTCCATGTTTATTTTCATGTAACTCATCACCAAACCTTGTACCAGTTGATGTATCTCCCCCTAGAAAGAGGTTTGTGCATGTAAATGGTTTCCCATACCTCTCAGCATGTTCATCGTGGTTGTGCTCCATAATATAGAGGTCTGGTTTTACAATATTACCCCAAGAGGAGTAAAATTTACCAGTACCAAACAATAGGTGCAGTTTTGGTTTCAGGATCTGAAATACAGTCTCATGTTTCAATGGGTTATGTCCATGAGACTTACCAATATGATAATTATCATGAAATTCTCCTGCAATCTCTTTCAGTGCTTCAATAATTTGATCACACTCTGCAATACTACAGAAGTTATCGATTTTAAAGATCATTTGTTTACCTGTTTTAAATCGTGAAAGAAAAATCCCAAATTCATCCTTACTTCAGATCCCGCAAATCTATCATCAACAATATTCATACCATGATGATATTTTTCACCATTGAATATTACTGCACGATTATATTTTGGTTCTAAATTTAGAATTTTTTTATAATTTGCTTTGGGACGCCATGGTCTCTCATGCTCCCTCACATCCTCATTCTCATAATCTGGTGCTAAACAATCGTAAACGTTAGTACCAGTATTATCATTTTCATTTAGATACACCAACACAGAATATCCAGCATCGCGATGTGGCCACCAGTAACTATCCTCATATGTGTTGAAAGGATTCTTTTTAAAAACAAAACAGTTTGAGATCACAGCACGGCGATCACATGGGACTTGGGTAATCCCCATACTACGCAATACCTGATGCAAATGCTCATATGCTGGTAGAATCTTATCGCTATAAAACTCATGGCGCATATCAGCAAAATATTCACCGTTATAGTTCTTAAACTCAGAACGATCCTCGTCATTATCTTGAGGTCTTACTACGCCATTGTCCATACTATTATTACTAGTACCACCTTCTTTATGAAAGTTTGGAGCAATATGATGCAACAGTTCGATTACTTCTTCAGGATTCTCGAAAAAGTTATCAATGTAGGCATATGGCGACTCACCTTTAATCATCCCATGCTCGATGGTTTGATTCTTACCTAACTCAAAATAATTCTTCATCTCCTCAATACCATATTAAATGAAAACGTAAGACGCATCTTATCACTCGAACTACATGTTACTGCATGTTCTAAGTAGGGTGGGAATAAAATAATCTGCCCCTCACTTGGTTTGTAATGATGACAGTCACTCATTGACTCTCCAATACCACTATTCTCAATACCACGATACCTTATAGCGCGATACTGAGTTGCAACTGGAAAGAATGTAGTCGGAGTTGGATTTGCGTTATAGTATATACCCGACAAGAATGTAGGACACATACCATCCATATGATCATGACGTTCTTGATCTTGCTCACCATGATAAGCATTATACCAAAACGTCGTGATATCACATGGTGCTAAACCTTCCCTACGTAATTCAGCATTACATGAATCCTTTACATCAGAGATAAGACGATCCCTTATATCAGATGTTATAAATGAATCGTTATCAGGAATCATTGGAAATGTACTATTTACGTCACAGTTCCATCCTTTAGGTACATGACTCTGTTTTCCAGGATCTATAAAGAAGTAATTCTTGTGTTTTGAAAACTTAAAGCAAATGAGTTGTGTAGGGAATAGATTAATAATCATTTCATCTTAATCATAACAGGGTTATTCTTGCGAACATGAATATCAGTCGCCATTGTAACCCTTACATCATCCCCTTCATATGCATCAGTCCAATGAAGTATTCCTGCTTCAAAGACTAATAACTCACCAACATGATTTTCATATGTTGTTCCGTCGTAGATAGTACCACCACTACGAGTACCACCTAGAAATAAGTTACATGATGTAAAAGGTTTTAGATACTTTTGTCCAGGATCTTGTGGATCATGATGCTTATGTGGTTGAATCCTGTCGCCCTTTCTAAAGGCATTGAACCAGCATTGTAACCACTTACCACTACCGAACAGTATACGATACTTAGGGAGGATGATAGGACCCACTACAGGGTCCTCTAGAGCATTGTAGTATCGATACCTTCCAGTTAGGTTATCTTTACTGTTGACTCGGGGATACTTGTGTTCCCCTAATCCCATGATCTCATCCTCCCGTTCTAATACCCTTTCATAACATATAGATGCTTCCCCTTCGGAGAGAAACTCAGGTATTCTAAAAACGTTCATTCAGATTCTTCAGAGTTTTCGGCGCTAGGGTTTGCTGCTTCTCTTTCTTCTGTATCAACATTACCATCCTTGTTGGTGTCCCAGTCGCTGCGATACTGCAGATTCTTAGGTTTTCCAACAGTATAGTTAAACTCGGTCATCGTCCTTGTCCTCGGTATGGTTTACGCGCCTTGTTACGGGAGGTCGCACTGTATTTAGTATTCTTCCCGTTACCCTGGCGTGTGCTCTTGGGCTTGGAATCGATACTAGGTGCTACGCCTAGTCCTGCTTTACTTCGCATGTTTTCCTGTAGTGTACTAGTTAATTATATCACATTGCGAAGAACTTAGCACCCCCTGCAGGTGCTGAAGCATTCGTAATCGTGATGGGTGTTCCCCCACTTGTTCCAATGATATCCCCAACCCTGCAAACAGGACGCCCACCAAAGAATACTTTAGCACTCGTACTTATTGCAGTCCTGGGAGTGGTGCATGGATTGCCTCCAGGTGTCGTACCTGGCGCTGGTGTATGCACATCCCCTCCAACAATCACGGGGAGTCCTCCGACGAAATACTTGCCTGATGCAAATCCAATCGGTCCAATCACACAGGGCGGCGTGTTACAACTGCCCGTGCCCCCGCTATCAGGTGTTGCATTATATACTGCTATCGGCTTAGTCATCGTGGGTCTTCTCCCACAATACGTTCAATGCTTCCTGCAGTTTCAGATGACTCTCTGAATTCGGGGGGCGGTAATACAGTTGCATCGATCGCAGTCTTATCAGTTCCATTTGTTGCGCTTCTACTACTGCTTTGAGATTTGCTAACTCTTGCTGCAGCTGTTGCACTTGCTGCGTCGAAATAGTTGCAGAATGCATCAAAATTGTCGAGAGCGTCTTCGTAGCTCCAGGTTCTTGGGTCATTTTTTTCCACGGGATTTTTTTTATATACGAAGGTTTTTAAAATTGACTTTCCAATAATATTTATCGGTCGTTGGGATACTTTTGTAGGTTAGAGGAACTGAAAATGCTCGGCACCCCCCATACCCCTTAAAAAAGGGGCAAATCACTGCCCCTGTCGGATTTACCTGTTTTTTGCCGCTGTCCCTCACCCGAGGGCGTAACGGTTCACCCACTGTCCTGCGCTCTGCTTCAGATTTAGGAGAAGGCGCAGCATGTCGCGACGGCGGACGCTGTGGGTGCTGTAGTGACGTGAATGCCAGAAGACCATGCACTGACGGGTCACAGGGTAGAGCCAGATCTGCTCGGTTGCTGTGCTGTCGGTGTCTAGGACGATGACTGGATTGAGCATGGACATGAGTCGGTTGTTTCTTTGAATAGTCTACAGGGTCAGGGGTCAGGATCAGACCAGCAACGCCAGCTCCTGAGTTGTCACACTGCTGATGTCCTCTCCTTCATAGACCCGAACCCAAGGGATGGGGTTGCCAGAGGTCAGTCGCCAGATCATCTGGTCTCCCTCTTGCTCCTGCTGTCTGATCGCTGCGATGCGGTAGGCACCTGCGATCGTTGGCGTGTAGTCTGCACCGTGCTCGTCAAAGGTGCCGAAGGAGGTTGGTTGAACTGCGAACATGATTGGTTTGGTTGCTTGTGCTTAGTATAGGGCTAGGGGCAGGGTTGCCTACCCCCATGAGGACAGTGCCTCAGTTGGCATAGGTGAGGATCATGCGGTCAGGGTCGTGGGTGACGAAATCCCGAACGTTGTCCTGTTGCACCTTGATCACAACTTGACTAGACTTGTTTGCCTTGCTCAGTCCAAGGAAGGCACGGATGCCATTGTTGCTGGTGACTCTCACACGTAGACCGCAATCGAAACCGTGAGGGACCGCCATCGATGAGAAGACAAGACGACGTGAGCTCTTGCCCTTGCCCTTAACGAGTTCGGGTGAATAATTGGAGTTGATGCAGCGAGTCATCAGGAGACGGTCTGCCTCCATGATGTGGAGGGTCTCGTGCTTGGTGTCGTTGATGACGATTCCCATCCCTGCCTGCTTCTCTGTGACGTGAGACTTAAGGAAGCGCAGCAGGTCATAGGGGTGAATGCTGCTCAGCGCTTCGTCACAGCAACGGTTGAAGAGGTCTCGGCAATCTTCGACCATCGCCTCACGCTCCTCCACGCTGAGATGACGAGCGCCCCTGACGACGTTGAAGAAGTCGCTGAAATGAAAGGTTCGGTCAATGATGCCATCGATGTCTGAGGTGTTGACCCAATCGAAAGATCCATTCTTTAGACCTGCTTTGTGCTTGATACTGATTCCCTTCTCCCCTGCCATGGCGTCTGCTTTGTGCTTCGTCCCACCGAGGTGAGTTACGCTGTCAGGGTAGACTGAGAATTCGTTGAGCAGGTCAATCGTGGCATGCTCGTTAGAGACGCCTTCGTGATGGGTGCTGCCGTTGGTTTTGAACATTTGAAGAGGGGTGATCGACACCCGATGAATTGATGAATTAATTGTAGCGGGTCAGCGTCCTAGTGGCGGTCGCTGATGTTCCAGTTCGTGAAGTGGGCAGGTTCGATGCGTCCTGCTCTCACTGCCATGCGATACTCGTGCTCTGCCTGATGCTGGCGTTGGATGTTCTCCATGACCTTCTGCATCAGGGGGGAGGGGTTCTCGTTGTGAAGGAAAAAACCTGTCTGGATCATTGGTTTGTTGTTCATGTCCTTATTATAGGGGCTGCGAGGGGCAGCGTCGTGCCCCCCTGTGCCAGTTCACAGTTCGGCTAGCATTTCGTCCATCTCGTCTTGATCCACGTCATCAGACAACCAGGCGATCCCGTCGCCTGTGATGTACTCGCCAAACTCATCGATGAATCGCTTTGCCCACTTGCGGTAGCCCAGATTCTTATTCAGTTTGGCGTGGCGGTAGATCATCTCATCGTTGCCGATCCAAAGAGCGACGTTCCAGGTGGCATGGTTTGCCCATCCGTTGTAGGTCGTGTCCTGAGTCATTGAAGCGGTCATGTGATTGGTTGAACTGTTGTTAGTATAGAGGATGAGAGGGGGGATTCAACCCCTAGGCGACCAGTTCGTCAGGTGTCCCATACTCCATGACGGTGTGTCCGAGGTAGTCTTCAACGAAGGCATAAGCGCCATTTGCGTCATCGTGAAGAGCGAAGCACAGGTCGTTTGCCTGTTCCATGCTGTTACATACCTCATCCTCACCAAGGGCAGGGCATGAGACCCAATACGTATTTGAAAGCATTTGAGGAGCGGTTTTGATCATGAATCTATTATAGACACAAGGGAGGACGTTTCGCCCCCCTTGGTGGACACTAGGCAGACTGTCCATCGCATTCGATCATGATCGCCATGGCATGGTCTACTAGTGAATCATCTGCCTCGAATGGAATGATTTGCGAGTCTACAAAGTCCATGACCATTTCAAAGTCTGCCTCAGGATTGGAGAGGCAGAACTCACGGATGCCAGGGGTCAGATCTTCGTTAGTCACGGTCACACCAAAAAGTGATTTGTTCATGCTGTAATTCTACAGGGTCAGTTCCAACCCGTCATCTCATTGGGGTCAGTTCCTGAACTGGTCAAGCGAAGCGGCTGAATCAGTTTATGTAAGATAGACTGAGCAATACTCCAGCGAGGTGAATCCATCCCACCACAATTGTCTTCGATAAGATCAATCATCAGATCAATTTCATCATTTAAGAATTCAGTTTCGATGCTGTAGTCTGTGTCGAGTAGTGTCGTCAATTGATTGAATGTAGAGGTGAAAAGTGTTAAGTAGTGTGGGGGCGCTGCTTCTAATTGCAGATCTTTTGTACTCCCCCGATGTTATCAAACTAACTCCTGCTGATATAACATAGTCTGCTCTTCTGCACATTCATTAACACAATCCTGAATCACAGTGTAAATGTGATCAACGTTGCCAACATCATTGAAGATGCGTTCACTCAATTCAGGATTGCCCTCACAAGGATATATCTCATCTCCATCATCTGTGATGTTACAAACATCCTCTTTAGTGTAAATCCACGCTGCACAGTATGCA
>UEXM01000023.1_pt1 | contig 194280 bp, 217 predicted proteins | sample 1796661 | NCBI WGS metagenome assembly UEXM01 (sample SAMEA4772469, study PRJEB27181) | metagenome | reverse complement strand
AACCACCTCCCGCATTTGCGCAGGAGAAAGACAGTTACCACGAACAGGTGGATGCAGAAGACTTCGGTATGGTTGAGGACTTCGGATTACAGATGGAATACTCTGATGAAGATTTACTCCCCGAGAACACAGCACCCTCATCTATCAATGTTGGTTTTGTCGGTGTCGGCGGTGGAGGCAATAAAATGGCGAATGCGTTTATTGAGCTTGGATTCAATAAGACGCTACTCGTAAATTCAACAGGTAAAGACATCCCCAAGAATGTAGAAGAGGATCACGTTGTCCTCATCCCCGATTCAGACGGGATTGGAAAAAACGTAGACTATGGAAAAGAGGTTTTAAGTCAAAATGGCGCGATTGTTGAAGATGCCCTGCGTATCAAGCTCGGTAAAGTTGATTGGCTATTCGTCCTTGCTGGCGGTGGCGGTGGTACCGGTAGTAGTGTTACCGCTCTGCACCCTGTCTTTGAGCGTTACATGCGCTCTGTGCAGTCGACTGGCAAAGTCATTTATATAGTCTCTTGGCCGACAGCACAAGAAAACCTCAACCCCACAATCGCTCGTAATGCGTTGACGCTGGCAAATGATGTTGCCAAGCACCCACATATCGTTTTAGATAACGAACGAGCTACACGCTTACTGCGCGGCAGAATCGGCATGCTTGGCATGTACCCAGTCGCCAACACAACTTTTGCTAAGTCACTTGCCCAAGTGTTAAAGCTCTCCACCGAGGATTCACCGATCCAATCTTTTGACAGCAAGGATTTGGAAACATGTTTGGGCAATGACGGTCGTGCCTTCTTAGGCTCAACTATGATAAAGGATCCAAATACAGCTAAGCTTGGATCGGTGATTCTCCATAACTGCATGAATAGGTCAGCGTGCCCCCCGCCGAAGGGGAAGGCAGCCGCAGGTTCGTTAGTGTTGGTTGTGTCAGAAGAGATGGTGGCAGATCCCAAGGTCAGCAAAAATATTGAGTCGGCAATCGCTTATGTCGGCGGTCGATGCGAGACACTTTTCTCTGGCGTTTATGTCAGAAAGAATGTGCCCGGCTTGATTGCGATACTAAGTATGAATGGATTAGCAACATAGGAGATTATGATGAAGATTACAAAGCAACAACTTAAACAGATTATCAAAGAAGAGTTAACAGAGGTAGGTCAATATGGATTAGGGGTGCCGGGAGGTTCCACAAGTTCCGTAGCAGATCCACACACCGCCGCAATAGAAGCTCTTGCAGATTACATACGCAACAGATACATAAAAGATAAAAAGCTTTTAGGACTTTTACAAACTGCTGAAGAAGCGGTTATTGACTTTGAGAACGAATTATAAGCATGAATGGATTAGCAACATGAACAAACTATTTGAAAATTGGCGAAAGCACATAACTGAAGGCGTCGATACTTTAGAGGCAGAGAAAACACGGGGGTATATCCCCGTTGAGGAACAAGATGAATTAGTAGAATTAGTGGGTGATTTCGGAATATCAGAATATAAAAAGGTATTCGAATTCGACGAAGACGACAAAAAAAGAGCTAATATAAAACTAATTGGCGAATGGCCAAAATATGTAATCTCTTACAACAGTCCAGATGGCAAATATATTGAATTGCCAGCAGGCAATGACGATGATGCATTTCTTGCTGCAATTAATCGGTGGGATGATTACCTCCGCGCCAAAGTAGACAAAACAATTAGAGACAAATACTAATATGAATGGATTAGCAACATAGGAGATTATTATGAAAATTACAAAACAACAGCTTAAACAAATTATCAAAGAAGAGCTTAGAGACTACTACGGTGGAGAATCACACCCTCAATCCAAAGCCGATGCAGCAATGCCCCGCCGCGGCACCTTCCATAAAGGTGGGCTAGACTGGGACACCTTGGATCAAGAAACAAGTGACACCATCAGCCGAGTAATGGAAGATTTTATCGAAAGACTCAGAAGGGTCGACAACAAAGATGCAAGATCAATAATGAAATCTATGCGTGAAATGTTACAGCTTCCTCCCGATCAGCAACAAGAGATAATGTCAGCGCTGACAAAGATGTTAGCTACTGACTCGGATCCCGGACAGGAAAGATTTTAAGTATGAATGGATTAGCAACATAGGAGATTTATAATGGCTAGAAGAAAAAACACAAGAAGATTTGATCCTCGTTATTTTATGGACGAGAAGACAGATATTATTAAAGAAGAAATTGAAGATTCGTATCTTGAGAAAAGCCCAGAACGGGCAGATGATCAACAATCATATGAAATGGCTATGGATGCATCCCGCCAAACGGTAATGGACGTATTTGGAGAAGATGTCGGCAGTATGGCTTGGGCACTTATTACAGCAGCACTTTACGCTGACCCCGGCAGTTTTAAAGGTGTAATGAATTTACATCAAGAAATTGCAGATTTGAAAAAATTATAGTATGAATGGATTAGCAACTTAAAAGGAATAATATAATGAATTTATTAAAAAGACTATGGACCGGTCTGGTGAAAAAAACAGCTACAGCAGAAATTGAATCCACTCTGGTCGACGTCGAGGAAGAAACAGATCCTGAAGCAGTTGCAGATATATTCACAAAACTTTGTGAAGATGCTGGTATAGCTAGGAAGTGGATTGTACGATATGATATGGCTGCTGTTTTTGTAGATTGGTATGATGGCCCAGCAGATGTAGAAAGTATCAAAGGCTGCATAGCTCAGTTCAAGAAAGAAACTCCTAGCTTAGCTTCTAAGCTGGCAAAACTTAATTAAAAGAGAGGTAACAATGATGGCAAAAGCACAAGCATTTATGGATTCATGGTTGTCAAAACTGACTTCACGTAAATTAATGGTATGGCTAACAGCTACAGGACTCACTCTTGCTGGACACGTGACCAGTGAAGATTGGGTAATCATCTCCGCAATCTATATTGGGGGCCAGACAGTTATTGATGGCATTGCTAGATTGCGAGGTTATAATGACTAAGGCTGCAATACTTGAATTTGCGCTCAAAAACTGGAAGGCAATACTGATCGTGTTGCTTTCTGCCGTTATAGCAATGAAAAGCAAATATGATCATCATTTAATGCAGCAGGCATATGAGATACAGTCGGACTCTCACGAAGCACAAATTGAAGGTTTGAAAGAAATTCATAAGCAAGAGATACGTAAGAAGCAGAAACTAATGGAAGAGCACATGGAATCCATTGCCGCCATTGAAGAGGACTACGAAAATGCTCTTGAAATGATTGAGCAATTGAGAGAAGATAAGAAAGGTGAGTATAGAAACAAGTTCAACCAAGATAGAGAACAATTGATTATAGACATAGAAAATAGGTTTGGTATCCAGTATGCTCCTTAAATTACTCTTAATGTTTAGTCTCACGGCCAATGCTGCGGAGCCAGCAAAGTTTACCATTTTAGAGTACAAAGCGCCCGCCCCATTTGCTGGTGTGCTTTTTGATGAGAAAGCCATGGCAAAAATGCTAGCTGACTTTGACATATACAAATATTCGTGCGATATAAAAACTGACTATCAATTAAAGATTCAAAAGGAAGAGTACGAGTTTAAGCTAGAAAATCTAGGAATAGAACATAAAGCCTTAACAGATGAATACGATTTGTTTATAATACAGAAAGATATGGAAATTAAAGCTTTGTCTAATTCACTAAAAAAAACTTCGCCCCGTTACAAATGGTTGTATTTTGCTGGTGGGATCCTCATTGGCACTGCAGCCTCTTATGGCGCGTATAGAGCAATAAATGAGTAAAAATTATGATCAGCTAGCCGCTGTAGAAAAAGCAATTGCTGAAAAGTATGGCGAAGAAACAATTCAAAATCCAAAGGCAAATTGGGACGAGAACAAAGAAAAAGAATATCTTGAGCAAATGAAAGCTCTATACCAAAAAACTAAACGCAATGAAGAGTCTAGCGAGAAAATAGATATAAATGGCATAAAGGTATCAAAAAAACTACTTAATAGAGAATCTATTCAATCTTGTCCTGTTTGTGGAGAATTCCCCAAAAAATCTATGGACAATGTTTGTTTAGTAAAATTCGAATGTTGCGAGAAATGCTACTACAAATATGTACAGCAAAGAGAAGACAGATGGCTAAAAGGATGGCGCCCAAATGAAGATAACCAAAAATGATATAAGACAAGCAATACTGGAGGCTTTGGATGAGAATCAACAAGCCACAGAAACCCCACCGCCCACTGAAAAAGGTGATGTCAACTCAGCAGAGCAAGGTATTGCTACTCAAATTAATCAGTTCATGCTCGATTTAGCTGCGCAGCCAGGTCTTGATCTTAATACGAAACGCCCTATTATTCAAAAAGTTTTCAATATTTTACAAACTAGGTTAAAGTCTGAACCGGCCGGCCTGGACGTCAAGAAAAATAGAACAAGGATGACCGGGCAAGGCGCTGGTACTACATTAAAGTCAGCGGCAGTGGCCGCGGCCAAACCACAAGTGCAGACTGAGGGCTGTGGCGACCCGCAACTCCCAGCCGCACAACCATCCCCACAAATGAGTAGTGGTTATGACCAAGATGAATCACAGATGGCCAAGTCTCAATTATACCGGACAGCAGAATATGCATCAGAATTGGAACAAATGATTCAAGACGGGGAAGAATTAGACGCTTGGGTGCAAGCTAAAATCACTAAAGCATCTGATTACCTTTCTTCAGTTAAACACTATTTACAGTACAAGAAAACGAAAGGAGACCAGTAATGGCAACAGTTTACGAAATTATACAAGGCTTATCGCAGGCCGCAGCTAATGGCTATGATGGAGCATTAGACGAAAATGGAGAAGCCGTGAAGGTTGGGCTTCAACGCGAAGAAGGTCGTCCTTTAATCGACAAGAGAGTCATGGATGGATTTAATATTAACTTTAATGGTAATATGATGTGTCTCGGATATCATTCAGAAGTACAGTTACGCGAAGTATATGCTAATGGTTTTGAACAAGAAGTAGAGCAGAGAATTGCCGATGTCGTTAAGTTTTTGAAGAAAGAATATAAAAAGATTACTGGCTCTGGTGTCACACTCACAAAGCAGGGCGAGATAGATGTTCGTGTTGAAAACAGCTCTAGAGTTAGAAGCTGGGTAACTGCAGCAATGCACTACAAGATTGGTGGTCTATCTGAAGACATGACACATAATGTACCTTCTGAAGACCGATTAGAAGACAGCTTTAAAAAGTTCCTTGACCAAGGTGGTTGGAACGGTAAAGGCGGCAAACGTCCAGATAACGATTCTAGAAAAAAGGAATCGTAAAGTGCAGATTACTGAATCACGACTTAAGCAGATCATTCTAGAAGAATACGCCAAAGAAGAAGCTTTAGAAGAATATGCTAAAGAATTTAATCTTGACGAAGCTATGACTCAAGAAAAGGCTGATGAGTTTGTAGCTTGGATTAAGAAAGAGGGCCCCAAGCCAGAGTGGCTTGAACGTGAATATGGTCCTGGTAGTTACAAGCGCGGAAAGCAAACACCAGCATATGATTCCAAGGTTGATCGTTCTGCTGAAACAATGCCTCTTCCTACGGATGATATGCCTCAGTACAATGACGTGCCTGACGAAGAAGGGGCGTATGATGTGGAGGATGAGGCCTCATTCGGATCTTCAGGTAATCAAGAAATAGATGTACGTGAGCAAGTTATTGGACTTGTTCAAGGCATGTCCGAAGCAGAAATGGTGGATTTATTCACCAATGTTTTAGAGCAGTTGGCTCCAGGCTCTGTTGAGCCGCCACGTCGCAGAATAGGATTTGAAGAAGTCAAAGCTATGATTAAAGAAGTGTTTGATGATTACCAAGATTTTGAAGCATCTTACGACGTAATGAAAGGGGAGACACCCCCAGCCAAAGAAGCCCCCAGCGATTATGAAAAGTTAATGACGACATATCACGCCCTTGAAGATGCAGTCAAACACCATCCAGAATTACAAAGCGCTCTTGATAATGTCGCTAATATTTTAGATGGTTTAGACACGGGAGATTCTCTTGGCCGAGCTAACGAAAACTTAAAAGATGTATGAGCTTCAAATTAACAAAGAAAGAGATATTAAAAGAAGTAGTTAAATGTGGTAAAGACCCCTCCTATTTCCTTAAAACTTATGCCCGTATATCACACCCGATGCACGGGCTAATCCTTTTTAATACTTTTGATTATCAAGATTTATTGCTAGATGATTTTAATGATTACCGCTTTAACGTAATTAACAAAGGCCGCCAACTTGGTATATCAACCTTAACTGCTGGCTACATTGTGTGGATGATGCTGTTCCACCGCGACAAGTCTATTCTTGTCATGGCTACAAAGTTTGAAACTGCCGGAAACCTTGTCCGCAAGGTCAAGAGCATAATGAAAAACCTACCAGACTGGATTAGGATTGCATCTATCTCTACTGATAACCGCACCTCGTTTGAGCTTTCTAACGGCTCAACAATTAAAGCTGCTTCGACCTCCGGTGACGCCGGCCGCTCAGAAGCCTTGTCGCTGTTGGTCCTTGACGAGGCTGCTCATATTGATGGGCTTGAGGATTTATGGACTGGTCTGTACCCTACGCTGTCAACTGGTGGGCGATGCATCGCTATTTCTACACCCAATGGTGTCGGCAACTGGTTTCATAAAACTTGCATTGGCGCCGAAACAAAAGAAAATAATTTTAAATTAACGACCTTGATGTGGGATGTCCACCCTGAACGAAATGAAGAATGGTTTAAAAAAGAAACCCGAAATATGTCTCGTCGCCAAATAGCTCAAGAACTGGAATGCAACTTCAACACTTCAGGCGAGACTGTAATTGGCCCTGACGCTTTAGAGTGGATTGGTGGCAACGTTACTGAGCCTAAATATCGTACTGCTTTTGATAGAAATTTTTGGATTTGGGAAGAGCATGACCCATCGTGTAGTTATCTGTTGACTGCCGACGTTGCACGCGGAGATGGGGCTGACTATTCAACATTTCACATTATTAAATTAGAAACTATGCAGATAATAGGCGAATATCAAGGCAAGCCAACCCCTGACCTGTATGCCAACATGTTGAACCAAATTGGAAGAGAGTATGGAAATGCTATGGTAGTGATAGAAAATAATAGTATTGGATACACAGTTCTAGATAAGCTTATTGACTATGCTTACCCAAATATTTATTATTCTGTAAAGTCTACCCATGAATATATTGAACAACATATGGCCGAACACAGAAGTTCTGCTGTCCCTGGATTCACCACTTCATCAAAAACACGTCCACTGGTTGTTGCTAAATTAGAAGAGTTTATAAGAAACAAACTAATTACTACATATTCGTCTCGTTTGGCAAATGAATTGAGAACATTTATTTGGACAAATGGAAAACCCCAAGCATTAAAAGGATACAATGATGATTTAGTTATGGCGCTTGCGATTGCTTGTTGGGTCAGAGACACAGCATTGCAGACAAATCAAAGAGATTTGAACTACAAGAAGGCTTTCGTAGATGCTATAATAACTTCTAGAACCAGTTTTGACACAAAAATAAAAGGACAAATTGGTTATAAAGAAGATGGCATAATGGATAAAATGTCCGATGCAGAGAATCTTTACAAAGAATATATGTGGATTATAAAGTGAGAAAATAAATGGCCCCAAGAAACCCAAGAAACGGTAAAAACCCAGTAAATCAAGAATCAGAATTATTTAAAAGATTAACACGTCTTTTTTCAGGACCGATTGTAAACTATCGTTCGCAGTCAGGTCGTAAAATTCGTAGACAACATTTAGATAAATTTTCATCTAGATTCAAATCTGCCTCGGGTCAACAGTTTAAGAAACAAACTTACAACCCTTTAGATACTATCGCGGCAAATGCTATTGGAAATCAACGGCGTGGTGAGCGTTACATTGATTTTGACCAAATGGAATATATGCCAGAGATTGCGTCATCGCTTGACATTTATGCGGATGAAATGACGACATTTTCGGCTTTGCGTCCAATGTTGAACATTAAGTGTTCTAATGAAGAAATCAAAGCAGTCCTTGATTTGTTATATCATAATGTCTTAAATATAGAATACAACCTTTTTGGTTGGTGTCGCACGATGTGCAAGTATGGTGACTTTATGCTTTATCTCGATATAGATGATAAGATGGGTGTTCAATCCACATTACCATTACCTCTGCAAGATGTAGAGAGACTTGAAGGTTTAGACGCGACAAACCCTAACTACGTTCAATATCAATGGAACTCTGCCGGCATGACTTTTGAAAACTGGCAGGTCGCTCATTTCCGTATTTTAGGTAATGATAAATATTCTCCATACGGTACCTCGGTGTTAGAGCCAGCTAGACGCATCTGGAGACAGCTGACCCTTATGGAAGACGCAATGATGGCTTATCGTGTTGTACGCTCTTCTGAACGTCGTGTATTCAAAATTGACGTCGGAGCAATTCCACCCCAAGATGTTGAAGGATATATGCAAAAGATCGTATCACAACTTAAACGCCACTCTATTGTCAACAAAGATACCGGTCGTGTAGACCTTCGCTATAATCCTTTATCAATTGAAGAAGATTATTATATTCCTGTGCGTGCTGGTTCTGCCACCGACATTCAAAATATAGCCGGCGGCACAAATACTACCGAAATTGATGACATCAAATATTTAAGAGATAAATTATTCTCAGCATTAAAAGTACCGCAGTCGTATCTCTCTATGGGAGAAGGCGCCACCGAAGATAAAACTACATTAGCTCAAAAAGATATTCGCTTTGCACGAACTGTTCAAAGATTGCAAAGAACTGTTATACATGAGCTTGAGAAGATCGGCATTATTCATCTTTATACCCTTGGTTTCCGCGGCGACGATCTTATTAATTTCAAACTTTCCTTGAACAATCCATCCAAAATTGCTGAGCTTCAAGAAATTGAACACTGGAAAGCTAAGTTTGATATTGCCGGCACCGCAACCGAAGGGTACTTTTCTCGCCGTTGGGTTACCGAAAATATTTTCAATATGTCTCACGAAGAATTTATACGTTGCCAGAGGGAGATGTTCTATGATCGTAAACAGGATGCTGCTCTTCAAGCTGTTGCTGAAGCTCAAGCCGGCGCCGCTGGTGGAGGTAGTGGCCTTGACCTTGGCGGGGGCGCAAGCACACCCGGAGGCGGTTTAGACTTGGGTGCTGATACTCCACCCGCTGCACCCGGTGGCGAACCCGGTGGTCTTGACCTTGGCGGTGATGCTGCTGCACCTGCTGCTGACGCGGACAAGGCTGATGATTCTTCGTTGCTGGCTGCTCCTCCCGGGACCAGAAACGCACCCAGGCTTACACCTGGCTCAAGAGGAAAAGTCTACCATCCGGTAAAAACTGATTCTCGCCCTGCTGGCGCACGCACAAGAAATTACACAAGTATCGCGACACCAGAAACAAACACTTATCGCACTAATAATTTAGGTGCTTCAGAGTTAAGATCGCTTGGTCGCGGCATTACTGAAAGTGTTTATCAAGATAACGAGCCTATTTATTCATTGAGAGAGCAAGACGAAGAACAAAAACTTCTACAAGTTAACAATTCAATAACAAGTCTTCTTGAAGATTTAGAAAAGAAAAAAGATACATTAACGGAGCAAAAAGATGAAAGCTAAACATAACAAAAAACGCAACACCGCGTTTGTTTACGAGGCATTGATAAAGGAAGCCACAGTTGCTGTCCTAAAAAATGAAAACGAAAGGAGCAAAAAGGTTGTGGATCTCATTAGAGAACACTTTAGTGCCGATTCTCTTCTTAAAAGAGACTTAGAATGCTATCGCTCGCTATACGAAAATCAAGGTCTAGATAACGAGATTAGTGAAAAAATTATAAAAGAAGCTTCGTTATCTAAAAGAATGATTGACCCTGACGCACTATTCGCACAACAAACCGAAGTTATTAATGATGTTAACAAGAATATCTCACCTTCTGTGTTTAATAATTTTGTTCCAAACTATAAAGCTCTAGCTACAATTAGTAAAATGTTTAATACTACTTCCCCGAAAGAAAGAGTTATTCTTGAGAATAAAATAATTGATAACATGTCTGGGAGCGAACCAGAAGAAACCGATAACAGAAAAGTAGACAACGTTGTTTATAAATCATTTGTTAATAAATTTAATGAAAAGTATGAAAATGGCCTGTTAGATGAACAAAAAACGTTATTGACTCATTATATTTCTTCTTTTACTGACAACTCAATAGAATTAAAAATATACTTAAACGATGAAATAGCCCGCCTAAAGAATAAATTAGATGAAGCAAGCAAAGTAGATGAAATAAAAGATGATTCTGCCATGCTTGAGAAAACCAATCAAATTGTGCAGCGCCTAAAAGATTTTTCGAAAGAAACAATTAGCGAGAATGTCATCATGACTGTGTTGAAAACACAACAACTTGTAAAGGAAATCTACGAAGATGTCGGTTAAGATTAATCTCATACCATCGGATGAGCCAATACAGATTAAAGTGGGCACCGCTGCCCGCAAACCTACACCTTCAATTACTTTAGAGCTTAACATAAGAAAAAGTCTAAGTGGCGATTTAATGATCTTTGACCATGCTGACATCGATATTGTTATGTCTTCTAAAAATAACAAAATTACTGCATTCCCAAAAGAAACTATGAACGATTTGGTATACGGCGCCCAAAATAGATTTTTTACATACCTTCGTCAAAAGGGCATTGTAATAGCTGAATCAATCCAAGGCGGTTCTTACTATGGCGCCTTGGAAGGTTCAATGGAAACTCCTTATGATGATCGCATTAACGCTGCTAAATTTGCTTTAGTTAATATTAGTAAATTTATTGAAGATGAGCGCCCATACTTTGAAAGTATGGAGGCTGTAATATCCGCAACAGACTCGGAGCTGGTTGACCCAGATAAAGCTGACTCTACAGAGATTGGCGAAGTCCCACAGCAAGCGCAACAAGGCTCAATACGTCCGGGCTATGTTAGAGACCCATATTCTTATTCTTATATGTATACAATTTAAGGAAAATTTTAATGTCTGAAATGAAAGTTATAATTGAACGCTGGGACAGGTATATTAACGAAGATGTTGAAAACCCAAAAACATGGGGCGAGCTGTCTCAGAATATTATAATGGCTCAAGCTGCCAGCAAGTGGCCGCGCTTTGGTAAGACATTAGCAAAATTTGGAGTTAAGCTGGCGTTAGGAAAGGTTAAGCTTATTGGAGATGCTATAAAGGGAGCCGAAGATATTTTAGATTGGATCCCAGATGAATTACAGAACAAACTGGAACAAGGTGCTGAAGACGCAACACAATGGTTAGCAGATCAAGCAAAAGCCCGCGGTGGACAAATTGGTGCTTTTATAGTTGATGATGTGATGGGGATGGATGATTCGTTAACCACTAACCTTCCGGGCTACGATCAGCTAAATATAGAAGATGAATATGAAAATTTGATTGATAAAGAGTTGTTGCGAAAATGGGCACGCAGTATCTTTGCTCTTGCACAATCTTCAAACCCAGATGACCCGCTTCCAGACTTAAATAAAGATTTAGAATTAAAAATGCAGCAGGCCACCGGCGCCCACCCTGATTCCGATGAACCTGATGTGAGGAGTTGAGATGGAATTACCTACATTTATATTATGTGCATATGGATTAACACAAATCCTTGTATATGGCAAAGTTTTTGATGGCTTACGCCCAGTAAAAGGCCGCTTAGGTCAATTGTTTAAATGTCCTATGTGCATGGGTTTTCATGTTGGGTGGTTTTTAATGCTGCTTTCACCTTTCACTGAACTATTTAGCTATGATGTCACAGTCGCTAACTTTTTTATTCTTGGATGGTTATCGTCTGGCACATCGTATGTAATGAACATGATATTTGGAGACAACGGAGTAAAACATGAGCACAAACACACAGACAAACACACTTGCCACTTGGACAAACAAGTGGATGCTTCAGCCAGTTAGACACTGCTGTAAAGGTTCTTAGCTATGGGTAAGAAACTACTTAGAGAATTTTATGAACTCTGCGACGGCGGAGTTTGCCAAGACCTTCTAACCGAAGACGAAAAGAGGTTTGTTGCAGAGGGCGGCTGCATGCTGACCGGAAAACTGCAAGAAGCCGACGTCGTAAACGGCAATCGCAGGATGTACCCGTACAATGTTTTGATGCGCGAAGTCAAGAACTATCAAAAACTTGTAGAAGAAAACCGCGCCCTTGGAGAACTCGACCACCCAGACGATTCTGTAATCAATCTAAGAAATGCTTCTCACATGGTTACAAAAATATGGATGCAAGATAAAACTGTTATGGGCAAGGTAAAAGTGCTCGACACCCCTTCTGGCCAGATCCTAAAGTCTTTGGTACATTCTGATGTTAAGCTGGGCATATCCAGCCGCGGCATGGGTTCTGTTTCAGAATCAAACGATACAACCGTTGTCCAAGAAGATTTTCAATTAATATGCTTTGACTTTGTTTCCGAGCCTTCAACCCCGAACGCTTTCATGATGAAGGAAGCTAAAGACTACAACAACCAAGTATTCACCAAAGCCGACCGTATTAACAGATTGTTAAACGAGGTTTTGGATTGTGAGTAGTTACAAGGTTATATATGAAGGCTGGCAACGTCACTTAAGCGAAGCTCCTAGCTATGATTTTAAGCCGGGACAGACCGCAGCAGACACCAAAGCTGACCCTTTAAATAAGATTCCCGCAAACTTGGCTAGAATTGTGAGAGATCATGCCGCGTCCTTTGCGCAACAAATGCTTAATGATGGAGACGCGGGGAAGTTGATATGGTTTGTAAAATCAGTGCGCAACGTCGGTACGTATGGTAAAGGTGACGATCAGATGTACTATGTATTTGAGAAATCAGATGGTACCCCATTTAACCCCATGGACGAAGACGTTGATACCAAAGATGCATTGGGCTGGTATGCCCCCCATCAGTCGGTACCCAACCCAACAGAAATTGATAAAGCTTTAGGAGACGCATTTGGAAAGATAGTGCTAATGAGCGCTGAAAAATTGATAGGGCAAGAGTTAACCTTATCGTGGCTTACCAATAAGTTTCCAAATCTTTTTCACAGTCTTAAGAATGATCTTGACTTCCTTAAACCCTACGACACAGATGGGGATCAAACTCTTAGTGATGATGAGCTAAATCAAATCTCTCTTGATGATATTCCTGGTCTTAAGAACTTGCCAGATTCGTCGGATTTTGATCCTGAACCAAGCCCAGAGCCGGCTAAAGCCGAGCCAGAAGCAGACCCGGACAGAAGAAAACTTTCGCCTGACGAGGTAGCGGCAAGAAAAGCCCAAGCCGATGCTTCAAAGGCTGCGTCCGATGAACCGGATGACCAAGATAAGATTATAGCCGGCATCAACAGCAGGGAATACCCTGATTCATTAATAAATCTTTTAAAACCAGATCCTGAAAAGCCCGGCTTAATACCTGATGAGCAGCTAACACAATTATTACAATTGCTTCTAAAGGCTACAGAAGAAGATGACATAGTACTGGAGGCGCTTGGTGGCCCCGACCGCGATCCAAGAACCTTCTCACCTGAAACTACTGAGAAATTAAATGATTTATTAGATTCATTCGGGTTAGACCCCAAAGTTCAAAAGAACTTAGAAAAAGTCCTTAATAAATGGGCCAAGCTTAACACAGTTAAATTTAGCAAAGGTCCAGATTATGGCCAAGCTCTGCCACCGGAGGAACTCCCCCCAGAGGCTTCAGCGCCTGTAGATGGTGACCCACAGCCGGCCCGTACCGGCGATGACCCGCAACCCGAAGATGAAGAAGGTGCCTCAGAGCCCGGCGAAGATACTGAAGAAAAAGAAGAACTCAGTACTCTTGGCAGAGTTGAATTAGGAATTGAAGCGGCCCTAAACACAGTTTCTGCCGCCGGCGTAATTCCAGCCTTTGAGGCAACTTTGATCCCCAGCGTAGCCACTCTCGGCAGTCTTGTCTTCAATTTGGCCCGTGGCAAAATGTCCGCTGCATTGTTGGATATTGTAGCGCTGGCACCAGTTGTTGGGAAAGCATCAAAACTAGGAAAACTCGGCCCAATCGGCGCTAAAATAGCAGCAAAAGTTGGACCTGCCAGCTTCAAGGGCGGCCGCCTGCTCATTAAGACCTTTGGTTCTGCTAAGAACGCAAGGTCTGCCATTACAACAATGAAATCTGCGAAGGCTGCTAAAGATTTGGCAAAGGCCGGCTCCGCTACAAAAGAATTAATAGAAAATGTACCAGAAGAGTGGATCTCCGCCGCCATTTATAAGAGACAAGATGATGGTGATTTCTGGATTGATACTGTTTTAGGCGGTGTAGCAACGCTTTCGTCGATTCCGGGCATTCCTGATGGCATTGGCACCGCGGCTGATGAATTAAACCAATCAGTTGAAAGTCTAAGAAGAGCGATCCCGCCACCAAAAGGGGCCGCCCTAGACCCAACAGACCTTCCCGAGCCGGGAATGGATCCTTCGGAATTAGCAGAAACGCTTGATCGCTGGCAAACTTTAGCAGGAATTAATAAGAGGATATTATGAAAAAAGCTGACTTAAAAAAATTAATCAAACCTTTGGTGAAAGAATGTATTCACGAAGTCCTAATAGAAGAGGGCGTATTGTCTAACGTTGTTTCAGAAGTCGCCAGAGGTATGCAAACACAAGGTAACGTTGTTATTGAGAGCAAAAAACAAGAAGAGCGCCTATTTAATGAAGACTTACATATGAAGCGAAGTCAAGAAGAAGGTCGTTTGAAGCTCCAAGAGCATAGAAAGAAGTTACTAGAAGCTGTGAGCACTGACGCTTACAACGGAGTTGACTTATTTGAAGGGACAACACCGGCCCCCACTCAACGTGAATCGGCCGCTGGCTCAGTTGACTTAGGTGATCCGAGTAGCTCCGGAGTTGATATCTCTTCCCTCATGGGCGGCGCTTCTCAAGTCTGGAAACAAATTAACAGGAAATGAAATGGGTAGTAATGTAGTAGTTAACTCGAAAGAGTGTCGTGGTAACCACGAAAAAATGATAAGACGTTTTATTAAGAAATGTAAAAAAGAAAGAATTGTTGAACAATACAAAGAGAAACAAAGATACAAAAAACCTTCTGAATTAAAGCGCGAGAAAAGAGCAAGAGCAGACCGAGAGAGAAAACGACAGGAACTTAAACAAAAAAGACTGTTAGAAAAACGTAGTAGAAGAAAGAATTAGATACTATTTACTACGAATGATATAATTTTAGGAGAATTAAGATGTCAAATTGGTCAGACCCATCGTGGAAAATGCGAGTAGGAGTGAACCATGTTCCTGCTTTTCAAACTAGCGGACGTCCCTTTGCATCGGGAGGAATTGACGCCACTTTCGATCAGTGTGTTATCAACTTCCCTTATGTTACAAGATGGGTTCAGGTTATTAATGATGGCTCAGGCTCAGTAAAGGTTGGTTTTGGCCCAAATGCTTTTATTGAAGATAATCAGAACTTTTTTATCGTGCATTCCGGTTCAACTTCGGAGCGTTTGGAAATAAAAGTAAGCAGGCTTTATGTTAAGGGCGGTGATAATATCACACTTACTCCCAGTGCTTCTCCAATTTCTGTTGTTGCTGGTCTTACAAGTATTGACACAAGCCAAGTCAACCCCCCAACAGGCTCTAAAGATCAGTGGCACTTAGAACCCGGTAATAACATTAGCTGGTCAGGTTCATTTAACGGAGTCGGCTAATATATGTCAAGATTTGGATGGGCATATGTAAATTGTGACGAAACGTCAGACGTAAATGTAGCCGGCGTGACCGGCTCAGTTATGTTTTTGACCGGAAATAATTCAATTTCCGGTTCAAACTATTTCATGTACAACTACGACGGGTCAGTTCCCGGCGCAGGTGGCACAACAAGCAGTCTCATCTTAACCGGAACATTTTTTATCTCTGGAGCAATCTCCGCAAGTAGTTACCACTTTGAAGATATAACCAGAATTGAAGCAAGCGGCTCAACAAGGTTCGGTAATACGAATGATGATCAACATGTTAGAACAGGTAGTCTTGCAGTTGGCCGAACAAACATGGTTACATTCCATGTAGATTCAGAAAATAGACAAATCAATATGCCACATGGCGTCAAGTACGGATACGCTACTATATCGGGCGCCGCCGGCGTGATAACTTACTCTTCATCTTCTCACCGTAATCACATTATAGGCGTAAAAGGGCAATGCCCAGTTGAAATCAGGTTACATTCTGCTTCTGGATCTAGCGGAATTGCCATGACCGGTTCGGTATTGGTAATTAAAGATGAATTCACAGGTGAGCGGATGCCAATTGACGGAGTTCCTGCTTCAATTGTTCTGTCTGGATCCGATGGAGAAACAATTGATGGTGAGCAGTATTACGAATTGACAGGGACTATGACTGCAATATCTGTTTATTCTAATGGCTCTAACTGGTTTGTCTTCTAATTATAATTGTATAGTTATATTAGAGGGCTGATATAGATGGGATACAATGTCTTATCGGGAAACGTATTACTTCCCGGACAATTACTAGCGGATGGGCAAGTCTCATCTAGTGCATTTGTAGGCGATGGTAAAGAATTAGAACATGTCTTAAAGATTACATCTAACCCAGATCAATATAATTTAACAACCATAGGTTCTGACGCATATAGACTTACTGGTGAGTCAAATCTTACATTCAATGGCGGCACAAATACATTAACAGTAACTGGTGAGCTATCAGCGAGTGTGGGGATCTCATCTTCGTTTTTTATTGGTGATGGCAGGTTCCTGACAAATGTTCCCGGTACTGGCGGCGGCGGCTCCGGCGGAGGCATATTCACTGAGCTAGCTGCTGATACCGCTTTTACCACAAGTAGTATAGCAATCGGAGGTAATACTGCCCCTGACCATGCTATGGCGTTAAGCGGCGCAATGTCTGCTAGTTTAAACGTTTCTGCTTCAGGTTTTGTTGGTGGACGTTTACATATATCAGGCGCTGTTGTACTTCACCACAAGACCTCAGCCGCCACCATAACCGCATCAGTGGACGATTATTACATTGGAATGGATTCTACAGCCGCCGCAGTTGAGTTAAGATTGCCAGATGCGGCTGTGCTAACAGATGGCCACACCTATATTGTAAAGGACGAGGGAGGCAATGCCGGCACCAATAATATAACAATTTTGGCCTCTGGATCACAAACTATTGACGGCGAAAATTCGTTAGTATTAGAGTCCGCTTACGCTTCTTTCTCGCTTTATTGCAATGGCATCAACAGGTACTATGTTTACTAGCCATTAATGGCCCTATTTATAAGCGATGGGTGACTTGTGTTTATGATCTATGTCATAACTATGGCTGCTTATTATCTTATAAAAACTAAATTATATGGAGGGTTTTATAAATGGCTTATAAATTTCAATTTGGAACTACCAAATTAAGCGGTTCAACAACTTTTGAAGAATCGTTAATTGGTGAATCCACAATTTCAGGTTCAGGAAGACTTTCGGGTAAAGAACTTATTCTTGACGCTGCAGGCGTTATCGGTACCAGCGCTGACGCTGACCTTATGACACTTACGTCTAACAAAGTCTCTGTTGCTGGAGATCTTTCAGCTTCATTGGCTGTATCGGCACTTGACCTTTTACTTGATAGTTCAGGTAAAATTGGTGTCGAAGGCGATGTTGACCTTATTCAACTTGCCGCTAACTCATTTAAAGTTAACGGTGCTGTTTCGGGTTCCGGCGCCGCCTCTTTCGGTGGTGTGCTTAAAGTTGGTGATGACACTACAGGTGTTATTGGTATTGGCGCAGATGCTGATCTTTTAACGTTAACTGATCAAGTACTGACCGTTGCTGGTGGTGTCAAAGGCACTACACTTTCTGGTTCTAGTACTCTTGACGTTGCTGGTGTTTCCCGCTTCGGACCTGAGAACAAAACTACTATTTCTACTGCCGGTGTAATTTCTGGTTCAGGTATCTCTACTCTTTACAGTGTGACATCTGATGCTATCATCGCTCAGACTGCTGATATCAACGGCGGTACTGTTGATGGTACCACAATCGGTGGAAATACTGCAGCTGCTGGTACTTTTACCAACATTTCTGGTTCTGGAACACTTCAAGCCTTGGGTGTTGTAACTCTTGGTAACGGTAAAACTTCTGTTTCCGTTGAAGGTGTCCTTTCATCGTCTGCAATTTCCACTTTTGATGAAATGACTATGGATCGCGCCTCAATCGGTGCTTTTCTTGGTAACCTTACTGGCTCTGGTAACCTTGAATTAGGTGGTACAGTTACTCTCGGTAATAGCCGCTTGGTTGTCTCTGACGCTCAAGTGCTTATGACTGGGCCTGTACACGTCTCAGGTGCTGCTTTCTCTGAAGAAGCTATAACTACTGCTAATGTAGCTGCCAACAAGTCACGTCTTGCTTTCTTCGATATTGATTCGGGTGAAATGAAGACAACAGACTTCAAAGTCTATGCTGATGTATTGGCTGGTACAGGTATTACTGCTACTGCTGGTGTTCTTTCTGTTGATACCACCGGTGGTGATAGTATGTCTGCCACTCACATTCCATTAGCCAACTACGGTAATGCTACGCTTGCTACTGGTATTAACTTCATGGTAAACGATGCAACAGGCTCTTGTAGCTTCTTGCTTCCAACCGGCTCTGCTGGAGATGTTGTTATCATCAAGACTGCTGGCGGTGTTAGTTCAACTAACTTTGTCAAGATTAGTTCATCTGTCAGTAATGGCGATCAGATTGATGGATTCTCTGAAGCGCGCGTCGAATCTGAATTCGGTGCTGTATCATTGATCTATACTAACTCTGATGCTAAGTGGACTATCTACTAGGCCGATATTGTTTTATACAATTTCTTTTCTGGATGTCCCTCCTTGTGGGGGGCATCCTTTTTTTCGTACTATTTAATACGAGGAAGGAAAAAGAATGGCTTATAATATTATTAAAGGAAGAGTAGAATTTTCAAATTCATCAACAGGTTCTGTTGAGAGTTTGGTTGATATCTGGAGAAACCAGACAGTTGGCGGGGTAAAGACATTTAGCAGCACGGTGTCTGCTAGTGCGTTTTGGGATACCACTGCCGAGGGCGAAGTCAGAGCACTAAAATCTTTGATTGCTGGCGACGGCGCCGACCGAGTTATAACTTCCGATGGCGATGGAACGCTCACAGCCGAGGCGGGCGTGACTATTACCAACGCTGCTAGCATAACTAGTTTTATTGTAAGCGGCCCGATAACAGGCTCTACTTTTTCCGGCTCAGCACTTGGCATTACTGGTATTTTACTAAATCCAGATCATCTTGCCGCTACAAATTACGACGGAATGGCCAACAGATTGTCAGCATCAAATATTGTCTTGGGCCTTGGTATATCCAGCAGCATTGATCCAGCTGGCCTTGGTCATGGATCTGAATTGCAAGTCACTGGTGGCCAAGGTATTACTGTTGACACTGAGGGTGTCCGTGTTCTGACAGCTTCAAACGGTGGCTTAGCTTTTACAGGCTTAACCTTACAAGTAGACGCATCTAAAACTTCAAACAAAGGCGGCGGCCCATCAAATAACGATGAGTTCATCATAGCAGATTCCAGTGATAGCGATTCGATTAAGAATTTGACATACAGTCAAATCAAAACAGCGATCACTGACAGTATCTCATCTCCTGCGATTACATCCTACACGAATAACGGTAACAATAGAATTATTACCTCTGTTAACTCGACAACGGTGAATGGCGAAGCTAATCTTACTTTTGATGGTTCGTTACTTTCAGTTTCATCATCTATAAGAGTAAGTGGCTCAGCCCACGTTCCAACACTTTCCGTTTTGCCCGGTGGTGCAAGCTTTGGTAAAGTTGGTATTAACGTCAGTGAACCCGGTGTTCAGCTTCAAGTTGGAAACAATACCGGCGGCGCCATCTTGGGTCTTCACCGGACATCATCAGCATTTTATATTGATGGTGATGATATTGGAGATCTGGTTTTTGTGGGGTCTGCTGCCGAGAGCGTTTTAAATATCTCTTCTCGGATTAGAGTTGAAGCAGATGGTTCAGAGTGGAACAATGAATCGTATCCAACGCGGATGTCATTCTGGACAACTTTGACGGGAACCTCCGCACCCGTACAACACATGGTAATTAATAATTCTGGCAATGTTGGTATAGGTATAACAGGTTCAGCACCAAATAGTAAATTGCATCTTTCTGGTAACTTAACAATTCAAGAAACAACTCCAACTTTACATTTTAGTAGCAGCGCTGGTGAAGATTTAGCAGAATTTGGAGTTAATAGTTCTGATAATATTTTGATACAGAATAATAGTACGAACAAACACATCGTGTTTAAAACAAATGATGCTGGCACGATGAAAGAAGGATTCAGAATTGATGGGGCTGTGCCAGAAGTTGTTGTGAACCAAGGCTCTGATTCTCTCATTGATTTTCGTGTAGAAAGTAACAACAATACTCATATGCTTATGGTTGATGGCTCCGGTGATAAAGTTGGTATTAATATTGACGTACCGACACACACACTGACTGTAGTTGGTGATGCATCTGTATCTGGCGAGATTACGGGTTCAGGTGGAGTACACATCACAGGCTCATCCCCGCGATTAGCGATTGGAGACAAGGGAGGTACCGGCCCACAAGATGGAATGTTATTTATAAGACCTTCAGACACAAGTAACAAAGTGCTAGCCTTTATGCAGGCGGCTGAGTCGGATGGAATGAGGACTTGTTTCGGCGTAACAGGCTCCGGTCAAGTGCTTGTTGGTGGTGCTCATTTGGGCGGTATATTGAACGTCAGTGGTTCTGACGCCGAAACTCTAATAAGTGTCAAAAGCGATAGTACTAACCCTGCACTCTCACTAACTGGTGTCGGAGACCTATTTGTCGCCAGAGGTGCATATCTCAGCGGCGCCATACAGCACAACTACGTTGTAAAAACAACTTCTGCTGATACCTACATCTCCGGAGCGACAGACAGAGTAGCGATCTATAATTTAACGTCGCCTCATAATGCTTACTTACCATTATTATCCGATACGTTAAATGGCGTAACAATAACAGTCAAATGTGTTGGCTCTGCTAACATCACTGTCACTGGCTCCGGTCCTTCAAATCAGCTTATTGATCAAGCCGCAAATAAAGTTTTAGAAACAGGCGATTCTATGACAGTCATGGGCTATAACGGCCCTGCTGGATACCAATGGGCAATACTGGACTACTATAACGCATCCTGATAAAGTTATTAAAAATGGTTTTTGCAAACATAGCACACTATTTACAGTGAAATACTGTTTTATAGGAGTTATTACATGTCATCTTTACTTGAGCAAGCATTCGTCGATGCTAAGGCACTTAAGGAGGCAGCCTTGAAAAATGCCGAGGCTACAATTGTTGATAAATATTCAACCGAGGTCAAAGAAACCTTAAACAAAATTCTTGAGCAAGATGAATTAGGCCTTGGTGCACCCGCTGCTGGCATGGACCCAATGGGCGCTGCTCCTGCGCCTGCCGCTGGTGGCGATGCTGCTGAGGACGTACCACTGGGTGCTGCAGAGGGTGAAGAGCTTTGTGCTTGTGACGACGAAGGCCAAGAGACCAAGATTAAAATTAACTTTGACGAATTGGCCGAGACACTCCAGAGATTAGAAGAAGAGTTAGACGAAGATACCCTTGAAGAGGACGAAGAAATTGAACTCACCGAGGATGATAGTGGTGATGAAGCGGACAAAGGCGCCGAGGTTGATTATTCAGCCGGCGTAACTGATGAGAAAGGAGATCCGGCCGGCGAAGAAGCAGCCACACTCCAAGCCAACACTGAAGCGGAGAAAGAATTAGATGAAGAATTCGACATGGACTCTCTTGTTGATGCTATTATGGAAAAGATTTCACTTGATGAAGCTGACGATGAACCTAAGACACCTGAAGAAAAAGAAACGGCCGCAAAAACTGCTCCACCAGATAAATTAAACAAGGGCGATTTCTTGCCCGACGATGTACAAGACGAATTAGACGAGAGCCATTGTGCTGGTAATAGAAAAGAAGACGACGACGATATGCAAGAAGAATTAGATGCAGACGCTCTCGTTGATGCCGTCATGGAAAGGCTTACTGTAGACATGGGTGCTGACCTTTCAGGTTGGGCCGGCCGGCGCGCCGAAGACAAAAAATACGAGATGGAAAAAGAACTCGCATCGCGTAGATCTACAGGATTAGAACAAAAGACTCACTTGGGTCGTGGAATGGCCGATAGAACGGACACCGATCCCCAGACTGAGTTAGAAGATTTGAAACAAGCTCAAGAAGAATTGGTTTTTGAAAATAACCAACTCAAAGAGAAACTTCAAAACTACGAAAACGTAGTTGAGCAATTAAAAGAAAGCGTCACTGACGTTAATCTTTCTAATGCTCGTTTGTTATACACGAACCGTGTGTTGAGAAATACCTCCCTAAATGAGCGGCAAAAACAAAAAGTTGCCGAAGCGATTTCTAAAGCTGGTTCTGTTCCGGAAGCAAAGACAATATTTGAAACACTTCAAAGCACAGTGGAGTCCACACCTAAACGTGGTCCGCAATCACTGAGCGAAACTATCAACCGTCGTTCTTCCATTCTTCGTGCTAGCAACTATAGTGAGGCTAAAAAAGCCGACCCTATTGCTGATAGAATGAAGAAACTAGCAGGTATTAATTAAAATTATAAGGAGATATTAAAAATGGCTGGTATTATTGAAAGATTAACCGAAGGTATGGTTAATCGTGATATGCGTGCTGAAGGTCACGCCCTACTGTCAAAGTGGGAAAAGACCGGACTCTTAGAAGGACTTGAGGACGACAAAAGCCGTAATGGCATGGCTCGTCTTCTTGAGAACCAAGCTAAGGAGCTTCTTCGTGAAGCAACCGCTATGAACGCAGGTGATGTACAGGGCTTTGCTGCTGTCGCATTCCCCATTGTTCGTCGTGTTTTCGCAGGCTTGATCGCAAACGATCTTGTTTCTGTACAACCTATGAGCCTCCCAAGCGGACTCATTTTCTTCCTGGACTTTACTTTCTCGGGAGATCTTGGTGGAGATTCCACTCAAGCTGGTAAGCTTGGTAACGTTGCTGGACAATCCATCTACGGTACTGATCGAGTTGGTGCTCAAATCACCGGTGGTGTTGACTTGGTTGACGTCCGTGGTGGTGACCTTAGCGGTCCTCGTGCATCAGCACGCGGCTACTCGTATGGTTCTCCAAGTGGCTCGGACGCGTCCGTCGCGGCTGTTTTCGTTACTGGTGCTGCTATCCATGATAGCATGACTAACCTTGACCGTAAGCTCATTGAGTACGATCCAGACCTTCTGGCTCTTACTAAAACAACGAGAGCACTCGCTACCCATGCGTACAGTGTTATTGCTATTTCGGCATCTGCTCTTGATCAGCTTGATCAAGAAAACTTGTCTGCAATTACATCGTCGGCGACGGCTGGTGTTAATGCTGAACTCATGGTTGCAGGTGGCGGCCTTCGTCTTGTTGGTCCCGGTGCTCGTTTGGTGCGTCGTTTGACTCGTCCTGTTCCAGCTGGAATTGCTGATCAGCTTGGACTTGCCTTGGACTCTACAACCGCGGCTGACATGATGCTTCTGACATTCGTTGGTACAACCGCATCGGCACCCGGTGTTATTGCAGCATCGAGACCTGATGAAATTAGAACCACTCTCGGTGTCGGCTCTGGTACTGATGCTGGTGGTGCTCAATTAGCTGGTTTTGCTATGACTGCCTCTTGTACTTGGGAGTTCCCACAAACTGATGACTTTGCCAACGGCGATAACGCAATCGGCTCTATTCAAGGTCAGACTGTTTGGGGACTTGAAGGTCAAGCAGACATTCCTGAGATCGACATTAAGGTCGACAGCATTGCTGTTACCGCTCAAACGAAGAAGCTCAAGGCTAAGTGGACTCCGGAGTTAGGTCAAGACCTTAACGCCTACCACAACCTTGATGCAGAGGTTGAGTTGACCAGCATTCTCTCTGAGCAAATTGCTCTTGAGATTGATCGCGAGATCGTTGCTGACCTTGTGAATGGTGCAACCGCTGCAACCTATTACTGGTCGCGCTCACCCGGTCTTTTCTTAGACAAGACCAACGGTGTTGAAGTCGGCGCTAGCTCTGCTGCTCCTGATTTCACTGGTACTGTATCTGAGTGGTACGAGACCCTTGTTGAAACTATCAACGATGTCTCTGCACAAATCCATCGCAAGACTCTGCGTGGTGGAGCTAACTTCGTAGTCGTAGGACCTGAAGTTGCTAACATCCTTGAGTTCACTGCTGGATTCCGTGCCAATGTTACCGCTGATGCAGAGACTGGTACGATTGGTGCTGTTAATGTTGGTTCGCTGAGCAAGAAGTTCGACGTTATCGTTGATCCTTACTTCCTCCGCAACGTGGTCCTCGTCGGCCGTCGCGGATCTTCTTTCCTTGAAAGCGGATACGTGTACGCACCATACGTGCCACTGCAAACCACACCTACAATCTTCGGACCAGAAGACTTCGTGCCTCGCAAGGGCGTGATGACTCGTTATGCGAAGAAGATGGTTCGTCCAGATATGTACGGACTCGTGATTTGTCGCGGATTGTTGGGTGAGTCTGGAGGCTGATATATAAGCTTTTAGCTTATATCTGGTGTAAAACCAAGAGTAACACAACACAGAATGCCCCCACCTTGAGAAAGGTGGGGGCCTTCTTTTATGTTGAGACTACTTATAGGCGAACCGAAAGGTTTACCATAATGTTTTTGACATGATTATAAATGGAGGGTTTTAAACATGGGAAGTAAAAGAATAGGCTTGGCGAGAATCCAAGCTCTAATAGAAAATTTAAAAAGAGAATTGAAGTTGTCTACAGCTACAACTATTGATGTAGGTGGTATTAACACAACTGCGCAAATGGAAGCAGGAAGTGGTATCACTACAGTGTCCACGGCCGTACGACATTCAGTTGTTAAAGTTGGAAATGTTTTTCACACACAAATTGTGATTGACTTAGCTGGCTTGGAGTCCGCGGGATCCGCTGATAAGCTTATTGGTAACGGAACGGATGCCAATGCACATTTTGGCCAAATCACTGCTGCTGTTAACGGCACTATCATGGCTGGTCGTGTTACTTGTCTTGAGACGCCAACAACTGGCGAGCCAGACATTGATTTTTTCAGTGGTACGGCCGCTACGTCCGCTGCCGGCTCAGCCGCGGCTTCGCTTACAGGCGGCGTTTCGCTCCTGGAAGCAGGTCAGAATTGGATCGGCACACTGAGTGCTAACAACTTCAATGTTGCTGGCATGTCTACGGTTCCTGCTGCAAATGCGTATCTGTATCTTGTTTCGTCCGGCGGTAATGACGCCGGTACTTACGGTACAGGTAAGTACTTGATTGAGTTGTGGGGATACTAATCCACATCAGCTTATATGCTTTCAACCCCCCTATCTTTTGGTAGGGGGGTTTTGTTTTTTAAAAACGCTGATCCGCCAAAAAATTTCGGCGCCTATTTTTCCAGATTTTCTTTTTTGGTAATTCCTGACTATTTATTAGCACAGGTTTTAAAGAAAAGGAAATGTTATGAACCCACGTAAAAGATTGATGTTTAAAAATAGAGCTAAAGCTCGTCGCGAAGCAATTGTCAAAGCAGAAGAGGAAATCACAAAAACTCCAATAGCTGAAACAGTTAAAGCCAAGGTTGAGGATACTCCAACAGTTAACAAGCCAGTTGTAGAAACTGCTAAGGTTTCAGAAGAACCAGCTCCGAAAGTAGCACCAAAAACAGTTGAAAAGCCAAAAGTCGCCGCGGCCCCGACTTTGAAAGCCACACCCGCGAAAAAGGCGCCAGTAAAAAAAGCTGCAGCGCCAAGTAAGACTGCAAAAAAGAAAACAACTAAGAAGACTTCGTAAATATCTTATATAAGTGTTTATCTTTGGTTATGATCAACTATTTACCTAGTAGGAGGGTCTGTGCGTGCCAAGAAACCTAAGCCCAAAATCAGAAACAAGTGCTATAGTACTGACATCAACCGGTTCGGCCGGCTCTGTTTCCAACTCGTTACCATTTGGAATTTACACGGGTTCAGTTGCATTTTTAAGTGGCGCTTCTGACCAAGTTGCCTATGTTTATAAAAAATTAGGCGGCGATGTCGTTGATATTGAGCTTACCCCCGCCAATGTTTATGCGGCGTACGAAGAAGCGGTTTTGGAATATTCGTACATTTTCAATCTGCACCAAGGTAAGAATGTATTATCAGATGCTCTTGGTAATGTTACTGGTACCTTTAACCACAAAGGCAATCTTACGTCGGGGCCGCTTAGCGCTAGCTTAAGATTTCCTAGGTTTGAGGCTAACTATACAAACAAGATAGCGGACGGAATGTCTACGATGGCAGGAGTTGGTGGTACTACAAGTATCTACTCGGCATCCTTCACAACTACAAAAAATCAACAAGACTACGATTTACAAACAATTATTTCTAGTTCTTCAGCTTCTGGTGTCAATGATAATGGTGACGCCATTGATTATGCTGGTAAAGTTACAGATAAACGAATTATTATTGATAAAGTCTTTTATCGTTCGCCAATTGCAATGTGGAGATTCTATGGGTATTATGGCGGTGTTGGCGTGGTGGGTAATTATTCAACTTATGGTCAATATGCCGATGATTCAACTTTTGAAGTTATACCAACGTGGCAGAACAAGTTGCAAGCAATTATGTATGAAGACTCGCTTTACACAAGAACCTCGCACTACTCTTATGAGCTTATCAACAACAAATTGAGATTATATCCGGCCCCTCGCGGAGCTGATAACTTTGCTGGCTACCTTGATCGTATTTGGTTTAGATTTAGGATTAAATCAAATATCTTTGAAGAAGAGGGCGATACTGACACGGGTATTGAAGGTATTAACAACCTAAATACGCTACCCTTTGATAATATACCTTACGAAAACATTAATGCCATTGGCAAGCAATGGATTAGAAAATATGCACTTGCTCTTTCTAAAGAGATGTTAGGGCAGATCCGTGGCAAGTTCCAAACATTGCCAATTCCGGGTGACAGCGTTACATTAAACCACTCTGAATTGCTTAGTCAAGCAAAAGAAGAACAACAGAATCTCCGCGACAAGCTGACAGAACTCCTCAAAGAAGTAGAATACCCAGAATTGGCCAAGAAAGACCAAGAAAAGAGCACCGCTGCAGAGGAAACCTTAAGGCGTTCGCCATTGCCCATTTTTGTAGGATAGGAGAGAGTAGATGTCAGACGATAGCAAATGGTCAAAGCCCGCGGCACCACCTCCGCCTCTCTTTTTAGGTAAGAAAGAGCGAGATCTTGTTAAACAAGTTAATGATGAGCTTGTTGAGAAGGTCATAGGTCAACAGATCTTATATTACTCGATTGATCTTCGAGCTACAAAGTTTAACGAACTCTATGGTGAGGCGATTAAAAAAACCTATCTGCCTCCTATACGCGTTTACGCTTTAATTGAATTCACTGATTATTCCACTGACTACATGGAAAGTGCTGGAATTGACAAATCCTGGGAAATCATGGTACATTTTCATAAAAGACGCCTTGAAGAAGACCAAGACCTCTATGTAAGAGAAGGGGACTTTGTTTTGTACGGCGATTATTACTATGAAATTGTTACTTTAGCAGAGCCAAAGCTCTTATTCGGCCAAGCTGGTAAAGAGTTTGAGATTGCTGCTCGTTGTAGAAGAGCAAGAAAGGGTTTATTTGATGCTTCCTGATAATTTTGACTTTGCACAACTGCCAGTAGACACAAAAAGCCTGTCATTAAAGGAAATCGGCATGTTAGTGTCGGATATTGAGAATATTGACTATTCTTTGGTCTCGTGGCTCAAGGAAGACCTGTCACTCAGTGCCACCACTAACGAGGGTTTCGTAAAAGTGCCAGTTTTGTGGCAAACACCCGAGCGTTCATTCCAGATCAAGAACGAAAAAGAGTTGCGAGACGATGCCGGCGCCTTAAAACTTCCCATAATAAGTATTGAAAGAACAAATATCACGAAAGACCCCGCGCGAAAAGGGTCTTATCAAGCGCATCTATATTCTAAAGATAGAAATGGCCGTGTTGGTAGAATGATATTGGCAAAGAAGATTAAACAAGATAAAACTAGAAATTTTGCTGTCGTACAGGCCTCCAGAAACATCTCGGTAGGAAAAAGACAACAATACTCGCCACGAATTAATAAAAAAGTTGTAATCCAGACGCTTTCCATACCAATCCCTGTATACGTTAATGTAGAATACAAGATTGTTATTAAATGTGAATACCAACAACAGATGAATGAGATGATGGCGCCTTTTATAACTAGAACTGGCCAAATTAACGCTTTTACTATGAAAAGAAATGGCCACTCTTATGAAGCTTTTATAGATCAGAGCTTTGCACATAATAATAATGTGTCTAATCTTGAAGAAGAGATGAGAATGTTCTCATCCGAAATAAATATCAGAGTGCTTGGTTACTTAATGGGAGAAGGCGAAAACGATGATCGCCCAATTGTAGCCGTAGAAGAGAGTATTGTAGAGCTTACATACCCCCGTGAATCCGAGCCTCTGCCGGGCACCGAAGACTTTTTTGGCTCATAAAACACTTCCTGAAGTGTCTTTGGGATTAAAAATACTATTTATCTTTGATTGCGCAAGCATAAAGAACATTAAACCAAAGAGAGGGACACATAATGTCAGTGAAAAGTTTTAAATTTGTATCTCCGGGGGTGTTTATCAACGAGATTGATAACTCCTTTATTCCCAAGAGTGCAGATGCCATTGGACCGGTCGTAATTGGGCGCTCACGCAGAGGCCTTGCGATGACACCGGTAAAAGTTAGTTCGTATTCGGATTTCGTAACAGAGTTCGGCGATACTGTTGCTGGTTCAGGAGGTGGGGACGTTTACCGCGATGGTAACTACCAATCGCCGATGTACGGAACCTATGCAGCTAAAGCTTTCCTTCGTTCGAATGTGGCCCCTCTGACTTTCATTCGTCTTCTGGGTCAGCAAACTACCACGGGTAAATCTGTTGGTGGTGATGCTGCAGCAGGCTGGTCCACATCGGGTAAACCAGTTAGTGGAAGCGGACTGGCCGCGTCAACTACTGCTTTGACAAGCAATGGTGGAGCTTTCGGTCTTTTCTTATTCCGTTCTGGCTCAAGTGCAAACATTGGCGAAGGTACCCACGCTGCTACTTTTTACCTTAATAAAGGTAAGATCTTCTTAAGTGGTAATATTGTTGGCCCCGGTGGTAGCAAAGCGGACGCCGGTGCTAAGGGTGTTGGTAAAGTTATTCAGTCAGACAGTAATGGACTATTCAATATTTTTGTTTCTGGTACTCAGCAGTCTGAAACAATTAAATTTGGTTTCGATGACACACAAGAAACATTCCTTCGCAAGAGATTTAATACTAATCCTCAAGTTGCTAGTAACAATACAACTACTTTCTACCCCGCTAGCGCTAGAAAAGATTACTGGCTTGGTGAGTCCTATGAACAAGCACTGCGTAGAAAAAACATGCAAAATCTGCAAAATATGTTCGGTGTCTTGTTACCGCTTGCTTCAGGTGGTATATTAGACAATGATTACAACCCTGCCAATATGAAAGCACAGGCTTCACGCGAAGCAGTTGCTGGTTGGTTTATTGCTCAAGATCAGGGCACGGCTGCTTCTTATGAACCGCAAAACGCTCAAAAGTTATTCCGTCTTGTTGGTCGCGGCCATGGCGAGTGGTTGCATAAAAATGCAAAAGTTTCAATTGAAAAAATTCGTCAATCTTCCACCACTTCAAATCCTTATGGCACCTTCTCGGTTGTTGTTCGTGATATTAGAGACACTGATAATAAAGTTGTTGTTCTAGAAAGATTTGACAACTGCAGTTTAGATCCAAAATCTCCCAGCTATATCGGCCGCAAGATTGGTACTCAATTTGTGCAGTGGGACGCAACTAATAAGATGCTTAAAACTTATGGCGATTACCCAAACAAGTCTAAGTACTTTTATGTTGAGCTTGACGGAGATGTCGAAGCCGGCGCAACCGACGCAACACTTGTACCGTTTGGTTACTATGGTCCTCCTAGGCCAGCCAGTGTTACAGGAATTACCGGTTCGGAGATCGGAGCTATTAATACCTCTTTCGTCTTAGATGGAAGACAATTCATTGGTGGTGACAGGAACGGTGTATTTGATGGTATCAAAGCATCGAATACTCCTCTATTTTCCGGTTCAGTGTTGGACGTCTCTGGCTTAAGCCTGCCGGATGACCCAACCGTAAATTGTTTGAGTGGTTCGCTATTGTTCCCAAGCTCATCTATCAGAGTTTCGGCTTCCGATGGCGGTTTGAGAGACCCCACTAACGCATACTTTGGATTCAGCACTACTCGCAGTCCGGATTCTACAAGACCCGACGCAAGTGTTGCAGACTTCCACAGATTACCATATGCAAACTTCCCCGACGATCCGACAACCGGTGCGTTCCTTACTAAAGGTATCAACGCATGGTCTTATATCTTCTCATTAGATGATATTGAGACATCTGGTTCTGTATATTACTATAACTCCGGTTCACGTAAAGCAGAGGCTTCGGTCACTAGCGCATCTTACACTGATATTCTTGATGCAGGCTATAACCGATTCACTGTCCCATTCTGGGGTGGTGCTGACGGGTTTGACATTACAAGACCAGATCCGCTTTATAACGCGTTCATGTCTCCTACTTCTACAGAAGATACTAACTATGTGTATCACACATGGCGCCGCGCAGTTGATACTGTGACTGATCCTGAGATGATTGATATGAATTTGCTTACTGCCCCAGGCCTTACACAAGCGTCGTTGACAGAGCATATGATTGACATCTGTGAGGAGCGCGCCGATGCCATGGCACTTATCGACCTTCCCGATGTTTACATCCCACCACACGAGCAATACTACTCTGATAAATCTAGTAGAATTGGCACAAACCCAGATCAAGCAGCTCTGACACTTAAAGATAGAAGAATTGACTCCTCATACGGAACAACCTTCTACCCATGGGTCCAGACCCGCGATGAGAATACTGGTCAACTTGTGTGGATCCCGCCCACAGTCGCCATCCTTGGTGTCCTTGGAAGTTCCGAGGCCAAAACTGATGTATGGTTTGCACCAGCAGGATTCAACCGTGGTGGCCTCACAGACGGAGCGGCTGGAATCCCAGTTGTTAACGTCAGCGAAAGATTAACATCTAAGAGTCGCGACACACTGTACGAGTACAACATTAACCCAATTGCTTCTTTCCCAAGCTCTGGTATCGTGTTGTTCGGCCAGAAAACACTCCAAGAGCGCCAATCGGCACTCGACAGAGTTAATGTCCGTCGCTTGGTAATCTACTTGAAGAAGCAGATCTCTATCTTGTCCACACAAATTCTCTTTGAGCAAAATGTGCAGGCAACTTGGAACCGCTTCAAGGGTCTCGTAGAGCCCTTCCTTGCAAATGTTAAGACTAGATTTGGTATCACAGATTACCGACTTATCCTTGATGAGTCTACTACGACACCTGATCTTATTGATCAAAACATTATGTATGCTAAGATTATGATTAAGCCCGCTAGAGCTATCGAATTCATTGCAATTGACTTCGTAATCCTCAACACTGGCGCATCATTTGATGACTAAACCATAAGGGGAAAAATATTTCCCCCTACTATTTATTGTTATAAACAGGAGAACTTAAACAATGCCATTCTGGTCAACAAACTTCGGCGAGGACGTAACCCTCAAAGATCCAAAGAGAAATTTCAGATTTACAGTAGAATTCCAAGGAATTCAAGCTGAACAAGGTGGTGCCATTGCATGGTACGCCAAGACTGCAGCGAAGCCCAGCTTTACTGTTGAAAACGTAGAACACGCCTACTTGAACCACAAGTTCTATTACCCGGGCGCCGTTACTTGGAATACTATTTCAATTGAGATGGTTGACCCTGTTAGTCCCGATGTCACTGCAACGTTCTCCGACATTGTTAGGCTTTCTGGCTATTCTCCCCCTGCTAACGCAACTTCCCTTGGCTCTATTTCTAAAGCTAAGGCCGCTGGTGCTCTCGGTACCGTCATTATCACACAGATTGATTCTGATGGCAAGCCGCTTGAAACTTGGACACTTTGGAACGCATTTGTTAAAGACGTTCAACTTGGTTCACTTTCATATGGTGACGACGAGCTTACTACCACTACTGTTGAGCTTATGTACGATTGGGCCCGCGTTGAAACCGCCAATCCTTCAGTCGCAGTAGCAGGTGGCGGTACCAGCTTCTTTAACACATGATGACAATTTAATAAAACGAGAGGTGTACATTGTCTAGAAATCAAGATCGCTTAGGAGGCGTTCAACAACAAGATACTTCCCCGCCCGTTCAGGCAATGAACGAAGGCACGGGAGGTTTCTCATTTGTAATTCCAACGGAATTTGTGGAATTACCAACCGAGGGTAGATATTACCCAGAAGGGCACCCGCTTTGTGGTGAATCTTCTATTGAAATTAAACAAATGACTGCGAAAGAGGAAGATATGCTCACATCGCGAACTTTGCTTAAAAAGGGAGTTGCCCTTGATAGGGTTATCGGTAGTTTAATTGTGAATAAGGCGATTGACCCAGATTCACTTTTCATAGGAGATAGAAACGCAATTATTATTGCCACACGAGTTTCCGGCTACGGCAATGACTATACAACAAAAGTTACTTGCCCACAATGTGGCACAAACCAAAGTTATTCGTTTGATTTGAATGAAGCGCATGTTTATTGCGGTGATGATGAAAACAAGATGAATGTAACTGATAATGGCAATGGAACTTTTGATGTCACTCTTCCGAGAACTAACGTGGTTGTTACATTTGGGTTACTCAGAGGTTACGACGAGAAAAAGATTAGTTCTGGAGTAGAAATTGACAAAAAACAACGTCAAGACCGCGGCGTAACACGTCAGTTATCTAGCTTAATATTAGCTGTTAACGGAGACGATAGCATTGATTCAATTAATTATCTTGTGCAAAATATGCCATCTACAGATTCACGCCACTTAAGGCTTGCTTACAAACTTACGGCACCAAACGTTGACCTGTCTCAGCACTTTGAATGCAGCAACTGCGATTATGAGCAGGACATGGAGGTGCCGCTCTCCGCGGACTTTTTTTGGCCTGACCGATGAGTATATGGAAAGCATTTATGAGCAGTTCTTTTTCCTGAAATATTCAGGAGGCTGGTCATTTAGTGAAGCGTATAACCTACCCATTGGTTTGCGTTCGTGGTTCACACAGCGCTTAATCAGACAATTAGAGATGGAAAAAGAAGCTATTGAAAATGCTTCGAAAGGCAGAAGTAGCTCTGGTAACTCCAATACACATACACTAACACCAGACAATGCTCCAAGTTTGCCACCTCAATTTGCGCCCCCCGGCTCGCAGAAATAACCTTAAACAGCTTTTTTAGTATAAAACTATTTAGTTTAGTAAGAGGTAAGATTTATGACCCCAGAACAACTGCAACAACTTATAGATGCATTGGCAGCCCAAGGTGGTGCTGTTGATAGCTTAAATGAAAAGTTGCAAGATCTTACCAATTCGCAGCTTGAATTACTCGCTGCTCAAAATCAAGCATCTGATGTGTCGGAACAGCGCGTCGTCGCTGCAGCACAGAGGGAGATTGACGCCCGCCAAAGAACTATGGTAGCTTTAGACGCTCAAGAAGCGGCAGTGAGGCGGTCATTGGAGACAATGGCTGAAAGTTCTAAAAAAACTGAAGCTAAAAGTGAACTAATTGACATTGAAATAGAAAAGTTAAAGCTTTTAACCCAATCCGAAGACGCGAGTACTGAAGCCGGCAAGCGCGCCATTGAAGAAATGGTAAAAAAGATAAAACAGCTAGAAAAACAGAGAAAAGCACTTGAAAAACATCAAAAAGCAGTTGATGACCTTGCCGGCAGCTTTGGCACATTGTTTTCCGGAACTGCTCCGGAAATTGGTAGTTTACTAAATGCCAAAAACTTAAAAAGCATGGCTGACAAGTTTAAAGATGTTAATGGAGGAGTCGCAGGATTTATAAAAGCCGGCGCGCCACAATTTGCAATGGAATTCGCAACATCTATCGCAAAACTGGCGTTGGAGCTGGGCGATACTGAGAATGCCTTTATGAAGGCTACAGGTGCCTCTAAAGACTTTGCGCGGTCAATCTCCAATACTTATGAGGAAGGCCGTATATTCACGGCCACAGCGGAAGATATGGGCGCTTCTGCTACGTCATTGTTTAACAATTTTACTGATTTTTCATATCAAGACCGGTTGACTAGAGAAAGTTTGATAGAAACCGGCGCAGTACTGGATAAACTTGGTATATCAAATGAAACTTTTGCTCAAGGTGTTCAGCTTTCAACTAAAGCCTTGGGCATGAGTGCCGATGAAGCCGGACAGGCTATGTTGGATTTATCTGGATTTGCCGAGGAACTTGGAGTGTCGCCTGAGAAGTTGTCTGCGCAGTTTCTAGAAGCCGGCGATGCAATGGCCAAATTAGGTGAAGCCGGCGACGAAGCGTTTAGAGATCTAGCCGCGGCCTCCAAGGTTACTGGTCTTGAAGTAAGCAAGTTGTTAAACATCGTCAATCAATTCGACACGTTTGAGGGCGCCGCCCGCCAAGCTGGTAAACTAAACGCAGCACTTGGCGGCAACTTTGTAAATGCTATGGATCTTATGATGGAAACTGATCCAACAGCTAGATTTGAGATGATCCGAGATTCTATTCTGGATACAGGACTATCATTTGATGAAATGTCCTACTATCAGAAAAATTTCTACAAAGATGCAATGGGTCTTGAGAGTGTTGGTGATTTAGCATTAGTATTAAGCGGAAATATGGATTCTGTTTCGGAAGAAACAAAAAAGACGACCGCAGATTTTGAAAAACAAGCAGCCAGAGCTAAAACCCTTGCTTCATTCCAAGAACAGCTAAATTCTTTGTTTGCACAGATGATACCAATTGTTACTCCACTAATAGATATGCTCCGAAGCATGATGGATGTTGTTACTAAAAATGCAACTGCATTCAAAATATTGGGTGGAGTTATGCTGGTGGCATTCGGTGGAATTCCAGGGATGGTTATTGCTTTGATTAGCCTTTTCGATATGATTAAGCTTGGTAAAGACGATACGTCATTGCTTTCAATAGTTTTTGAAGGCCTTAGTTTCGCCATTGAAGGCTTAGCGGATATGTTTGTATACTTGTATGAAGCTTTCAGAATTGACGAATTCGTAAGCATGCTGGGGGAATTAACTGGGTCTATGGAAGCAAGCGAAGACATCATCAATGTTTTAAAAGGCGTTCTTGGCGGCCTCGCTGTAGGGCTTATAGCGGTTACATTGCCTATTTCTGGCACCGCAGCTGCAATCGTGGGTCTTGTCGCCGGTGTCGCCGCTCTCATGAAAGCTTTTAGCAAAAAGAATTCTCCAAGCTTCTTTGATATGTTTACTGGTGGCATGTTGGAGCAGGCCTTTGATGCACTGATGATCCCGTTTAAAAAGTTTGAAGCCGTAATTACATATATAGGCGACATATTTAAGACCATCGTAGAGGCTGCCGTTGCCTTTTTTAACGCTTTAACAGATCCCAGCGCTGCAGCCAATATTGAAAAAATTGCTGAAGCCATTGACGGAGTTTCTAGAACAAAAGCGCTTGCTCTTGGGAGTGCTATGGCTAATACCGGCGAAGCGCTACAAATACAGGCATCAGTCGGCAATAACGACGTGATGAATAAGTCTATGGAAACAGCCGCTGGTTTAAGCGAGGCTACCTTTAATAGAACAGCAGCCCCGACAGCCGCAAACACAAATATTGCTAGCAATTCTTCAAACAACACCTATGTTAGTAGTGGGCCTGAATCCGCTGAAATCAACGTCAGCATCGGAGGCGAGCATCTTGAAAGGTACGTGAAGAAATTTTCAGATAAACGCACCACTAAAGCAATCGCAGGGAGATCATAGATTAAATGGCAGACGAAACTAAAACCGGACCTTCAGCAGCTGATTTTTTCAATCAGATTTTTGATTCTCATAAATATAAAAAGAATAGAGTTGGCAGGAAAGATAATGTATGGTATGCAGACGGCTCTGATGGCCTTGCAAATAATAAAAAACTATATCTCTCCTTTATGCATGAGGCTTCACAAACAAGCGTTTTCTTTAAAGCATTCATAACCGCATATAACGAATCATATACCTCAAATTGGCAGTCTGAAGCTGTTTTTGGTCGCGCTGACAAAATTCACAATTTTGTGCAAACAGAAAGAGTAATAAATTTAAGTTTTGTTGTGCCGGCGGCAAGTGAAAGCGAAGCATTTGAGAATCTTGGTAAAGTTCAAAGTTTAGTTCAATTCTTGTATCCAAATTACGCAAAGGTTCAAGAAGCCCAGACGATATCCCAAAGCCCGCTTGTAAGGCTTAAAGTCATGAACCTTTTACAGAACACCAGAAATATAAAAAGAACTTCTGATCAAGCTAATTTCCGAAATTTGCAAGAAAAGTCTACATATTATCAGTCATATAGCTCCGTAGGCCCTGAACCACAGCACGGCCAATTGGGCTTCATATCAAACCTTACAATTAACCACAATTTGGAAAACCGCGAAGCCGGTGTCTTTGAAAAATTAGATGCGTCCACCAACGAGACTGTGCAGAACACTATTCTTCCAAAAGTTATTGAAGTCGTCGTTGGATTCACGCCCATCCACGAACATCACCTTGGTTGGGATAAAAATCAGAAATTCAGTCCGGGAGAGGGCGAAGCATTTCCATATGGCGTCAGCACGTTTGATGTAAGAAACATGAAATCTGAATTTGATGGCAAAACATGGAACCAAGCAGCCCAAGCTGAAGAAGACAGAGCAAAAGTCGAACAAGCAAGACTTAATGCTGAAGCAAGATACGGTGGCATGTTCGGCACAAAAGGCTTGTTTGGAATTGGCAACGGCCGCTTGGGAAGAGACATGAAGCGTTTAGAGGCGGGTAAGTATAAAGGCGAAAACGCAGACTATGTTGCTTCGGCTATAATGGGGCAGGCAATTAATGATGTAGGATATACTGATCAGGATGGCACCGCCGCCGGCGATTCGGCGCTCGCAGGCCTAGCTGATCAATTATCAGATATTGGAGAGAATGATTAGTAATGTCAAGATACGATAGAGACCAAACTTTCATTAATAGAAAGAAATACTTAACTGGCAAGCACACCCGCGGCGATAAATTTATTGAACATTTCGCCACCGCTGTCTTAAACCATCCGGGTGTGATGGAGCGCTCTTCTTTAGCGATAGACACCCATATATGGAAATATGGCGATAGATTCTATAATCTCGCCAACAAGTACTATGGAAATCCTGAATTATGGTGGATCATCGCATGGTATAATGGATATCCGACAGAAGCCCATATTCGCAAGGGAGATGTGCTTGACATTCCCATTGATTTGGAACAAGTGTCGACAGCGTTGGGGTTATAAGATATGCCAGATGCAGTAAAATGTGCTTCAGGGGGCGCCTTAGCTGAAGGTGCTTCGGGTGGGAACCCTGCCCTAGAAGCTTCTGAAAAAGAGTATACAGCTTTATTAAACAAGAATTGCAATGCAATTTATGAATCAGCGGAGTGTTTTGCTAAAGAAGCTAGAAAGTATAATTCTTTGGTTGCTGAGATACACGCCATTGGAGAACAAGACGTAGGCGGGGGTCTGACGGTCAATGATGCTTTTGAGATATTCGGTAGTGTTAGTATAACCGATAAAGAACAAAAATCTCTTCAAAGTATTCTATCTGGTGAAGCCGACGCCGACTACGAGGCGCGCCGACCTGCTCGTGAGGTCGCCCGTATTGGTACTAAGGCCATCAAGCCCATAACCGGTAACGGCAATGCTCCAATAACAATGGACATAGCAAACAACCCGGGCTACCCGGGAAATCTTCCCACTCTTGCTGACGCGGCTCAGACTTGGAAACGCGGATCACAAAGTGGTAACCGTTCGGGCTATAGAGGCGCCGCAACCGGCGCCGCCGTAGTTGAAACTGGTGGCGGGAAACGCCTAGACAAAGGATCTATTGAAGATGCCGATGCTATGCGCAGGGCCGCAGAAAATGCCGGCAGAAACATCAAGGAAGCCGGCGGTAATGTTGAACCTCTCCGCATTCTGGTTGGTAAACTCACTAAGTTAAAATCCATGGGCGCCCCAGGCAGCCAGCTTGATAAATGCGCAGCAAAGCTTGATGAGAAGTTTAATCAGGATTTAGATACCAAACGTGGGTATCTATCCGGTGCCTCAATGGCCGGCCACAACGGTGGCACTGATGCACAACGTGCCGCGGCCAGCGAAGGAATTATAGCGATGACTGGCGCCGAAGTTATGGCAATACCCGTTATCGAATACAAAGAACAATGTATTTTATTAGGACAGATAGCAACGTTAGCAAATTATAGCAGAACTTTAGATGATACAACTGCAAAAGATACAACCGATGACGGCGAACCTAAAATCAGGCGCCGCTTACCGTATAGGAGCGGCACTGGTGGAGGTCTTGTCGCAAATGCTCCGTTGATTGCAGAAGGTCAATCTTTCGGCTTTATTAATAAATTAACACAATATAGCAACCAAAAAGATTTTTTCAATGCAACTAATGCAGAAATTTCGTCGCTCCAACCTTTAATTCGTCTATATCGAATCCAGAATGCAAACAGCACAAGATCAACTAAAGAGGTTGAGATTCCATTTGACTCAAACGCGAATAGGGGTGACATTACCGATTTGCTGAAGAACAAAGACAAACGCGGCTTTGGAATTGGAATTAGTTCTTTTAATCTCGTTTTTGATGGCCAAGATTTGTTTGCACAGAAACGCTGCATAAAAGCAGTCTTAAAATTGCATGCAGCCGATTTTGACGAATTGCTAAAGCCTAGAATAATCAAAGGCAAGACCCCGAAAGAAGATACAACATTTAGATACATTGACTTGGCATTAAAAACTGGCAAAAGTGTTAAAGCTAAAAATTTTAAAGAAGATGACGATTTAAATTTTAGATTAAAAGCAGTTTTTGGCTGGGCTAGCCACGGTGCCAACAATTCGCCAATCAAGGGCAACATGAAAAAAGCCTTAGATGACAGCTTTGTTAGTGTTAATTTGACTCCTGTTACTCATGAGTTTGGCTTTGACGATCTTGGTCGCGTGACTTTTTCAATTGAGTATTTTGCTTATGTGGAAGAGTATTATTCTAAATCAAAAATGAATATTTTTACTCATGTGCCTACAAATATAAAAATGTTAACAAGAAAGTTGGCATTTGAAACAATAGAAGAAACTGTTAATTGCACAGAGTCAGCCGAAGCAAAAAAAATGCTTAATAATGTTAAAACTGAAGATGCTGCAGAAGTAGACAAAGACAAGCAAGCAATGCATGCCTTTTTGTTTAAACAGATGTTCAAAGCCGGCTATATACACGTTTTAAATTTCACTCGCGAGGATTTGAAAGCAGTCTTGGCCCAAGGACCGTCTTACGCTTTGGCTGGCAAGGTTACAAAGGGCAGTGAAGCGCTTAGTCTCACTTTAGACGCAGATCTCCAAGCCTCTATGGAGTCACAGATGGAAGCAGCAAAAGAAAAAAAAGATGGATTAGCAGCAGCTATGACTTTAGCCAATATGGATAGTATTCAGCTTCCTTTCTTTTTTATTGGCGATATGCTCAATGTTATTCTGGGTAGCCTAGACGATAGCCTAACAAAAACAGCCGAGGGTTTGGCCGGCGCTTCTGGAAACAGCTATAAAAGTCTTGGGATTGATCCAGCTTTAAAGAAAATAGAAATAGATAGTTTAAAAAAAGCTGCACGTGAATATAAAAAGTTTAGAGTAGTTCTTGGTCCTCTTGAAATCGTTGACCATGGAACTAGTAAGCCCTATTACGTGAATTTTGCAGATATTCCAGTATCTGTAAAATATTTCTCCGAGTGGTTAACAAGTAAATTACTTAAAAAGAATCAGGCGATTTACCCATTGACACAATTCTTAAAAGACTTATTTAACGATTTAGTAAAAAATTATCTTAATGAAGATTCATGTTATCCTTTTTCAATTAAACAAAAAGTTAGACTTTATGAATCGGTAATAACTTCATATCCGAAACAGCCTAGACGAGACGAGATTACAAGAAAAATAGAAAACAGCAAGAATAAGTTCAACAGATTAAACCTAAACTCGGTAAAGGGCCTGCCCATTTTGAATATTAAAGGGCAAGCTTATTATGATAAACCAAACCCCGGCGCTAACAAAGAAATGAATTATTTTATTTTCCATGCTGGAAGAACTCAGCCTTTAGAATATATGAGAGGAATCCAGTCACAGGACGAGAGCAGAGGAATATTTCATTATGTGTTGGGTAAAGATAGAGGAATAGTTAAAAACATCTCGTTGCAAAAAACTGATAGTCCGGGCCTAAAAGAGGTGCGCTTTGAGCAAGAAGGTTACGATGGGTTACATCAGTTGAGAGAAATTTATGATGTCAATATCACGTCATATGCAAATATAACAGCGTTTCCAGGCGCCTATATCTTTGTTGATCCTAAAGGTTTTGCTCCGAGCATGGGCGCTTATGACATAGACAGATTTGATTTAACTGATTTGGGTGTGGGTGGTTACTACATGATTACTAAAGCAGAACATGATTTTGCCCCGGGAGTAGGAGAAACGAGACTTACAGCAGTCTGGGTATCGTCTATTGACCAAAAAGGTAAAACTAAAAAGTCGGCTCAAGCCTCCAAAGGGGCGAATCAAAAATCAAATGCAAAATGTAAAGTGTACATTTCAGATCACTTTGATACGCTTACAGGGCAATTAAAAGACGAAGGGGCTTCTTTTGAGGCTACTGGTCCTTCACCTGACGATATACCAACATAGGAAAATAAAATGGCAGATTTATACATAACTGATAACGACGACGGCTCCTTTTTAACTTTCAACAAAAGAGTGGTATATAATTATGATATTTTTGCTTCCACGACAGCTTTTGAGAATGTTGATTTCTCCGATCCTGAATATAAAAACCTAGTTGATTTTAATTTTGGTGAGAAATTTTTATATGGACGCGTAACTAGAAATTTTATTCCAATTTTTCTAGATAACCCATCGTCTGCGGCTCTAGTGCCATTAGATTCTACCAGCATCGATGGTCCTGCCCAAAGTGCTGTAAACTTTGTTGTTGATGCCTTTCAAGATTTAAAACAACAATTTCAAAAAGCAGTTGCTGATGGTAAATTAGACCCTGGCCACCCTTATTTGAGTGTTTTAAATGTATTTAAATCTTTTGTTAACCCCATTGATCTTTTTAATGAACACCAAGACACATATACCTCTGCAATAGAAAATCACTTCTCTAAAAACAAAATACACGTTAGAAACTTTCAAGAATTTATGCACCATTTAAAGCTTTTACTACAGAAAACAGTACCCTCGTATCCTTTTACCTTTTCGGCTTATGTTAAAAGTAAATATTGCCCCATTAATGCTAGCGGCTTGGCTATAGAAATAGCAGACTTAGATTATTTTAACGATCAACAAAAAATTGAAAACTTTGTTGCATCTCCGCATTGGAAGTACTTTTTAAATGCATGCAGAAGCTATGGCTTCATGGTGGATAAGAATATACCATGGCGGATTGTGGCAGATATTGGGTCTCCCGAAATGTTAGAATATGGCGCCGCGTACAAACTATCAACTACTGACCGTATTTTGAATATAGGGTACACGCGCGCCGACTATATTTACTATCAAAAATTTAGAATGTACTTGCATCGGTTGTATAAATTGGTTAAACTTGACAAGATACCGGTCGTTGAGAAATGCAATGGTCGCTTAAAAACAACCTATGTTATCCCAGACAGTTATAGCGAAGAGAAGCTTTCAAACATATTTGACGACAAAAAAGTATTAAAATTTTTATTTGAAATAAGAATGAATGAAGAGCCGAAAAAGTTTAGCGAAAGTGAACAAAAAAGAATAATGAGAGACTGCCTTTCAATCTATGATTCAATTGGACCTTCTCGTGCGTCTATCGTTTTTGAAAGAATTATCAATCATCCATTTGACTATAATGGTTCTTTAAGTTATATTATGAAAAGACGTAAAGAGACTGGAGAACCTGTTGTACTTTCAAAGCCTAGACGATAAATCCGAATGTGTTGGTATCTACGTAAACGGTAAGCTACATTTTGATGCATTACCGACAGATCTGACTAAAACATGGCGTCATTCTGGCGCGATTTCAAACAATGACGTTGAATACGCTTGGTTACGATCCGGCGGCCAAAATCTAGCAGAAGTCTGTCCGGAAGAATTATCAACACAGCTCTCAGCAAACCAATCAAAGTTTAAGGCTTACTTACAATCTTTTAGGATTGCTAGAATCGACTTAAGAGAGCTTTGCTTCTATGATCTGGTACCAGAAGATTTTCTGCTTGAATTTTGCGAAACAAAAAATCAAATAACTAAATTTGTTTTTGAAAATTACGAAAAGCCTAGTAATTACGAACATTTAGCCAAAGTACACAGACTGCTTCACAAAATTAAATATCATAATTTTGAAATTAACAACAAAGATTGCAGGGAATTGATGACGAATACAAGGGATAGAACACAGATTAATCGCCTCATCAACGGCCCACAGCATGTTGATTATAATCTTTTTGGCACTGTCACTGGTCGCCTTACTACTTTTAGTAATTCGCTGCCAATACTGACTATGAAAAAGATTTATCGTAAGACAATTAAGCCAAAGAATGATTGGTTCTTGAGCCTTGACTATAACGGCGCCGAATTGAGAACAGTACTGGCGCTGGGGGATGAGCCGCAGCCTGACTGGGACATCCACCAGTGGAACGCTAAAAATGTATTTGGCGGTGTGGTATCGCGCGAAGAATCAAAAGAAAAGTTTTTTGCTTGGTTGTACAATCCGGAATCCGAAACAATCAAGAGCGATCTCTACAATAGAGATAAGATTTTGTTACAATATTACAACGAGGGTTATGTGTCAACCCCGATGGGTCGAAAAATAAAGGTTGACGAACGCAGAGCTTTCAATTATCTTATCCAGAGTACAACTGCAGATTTGGTCATGGAACGCGCTACTAAAATAGACAATTTTTTAAATGATAAGAAGTCGTTTATTTCACACATTGTCCACGACGAGATAGTTATTGATTTACATGATCAGGAGCGTGATTTGGTGCCATTAATTAAAAATATATTTGAAAATAATGTTCTTGGACACTTCCGCGGCAATATCAACGCCGGCAAGAACTATTTTGAACTTAAGGAGTTACAGTTATGATTTCTTTGGTTGGTATTGGTACAGCCGGCGAAAACGTGGTCAACTGCTTTACAGATAATAAAGAATACGATACGTATATTCTCTCTGATAACGTAACTCGTAATACGAAATACAAGCGTAAAATTAAGTATCAAGAAAAATTGGAAGACTATGAAAGCAGTATTCCTGACCTTACAAAATTCTTTTCTTCAATAAACGATCACGTTCAAGTATTTGTGTGTGGCTCTGGCCGCACGGCGAATGCAACACTCGCGATCCTACAGTATTTGAGAAACAAAAAAATGGATATTTATTACATTGAGCCAGATACTGACTTATTACTCGGAACCACTAAGCTTCAAGAAAGAGCAATTTTTGGCATTTTACAAGAGTACACTCGTTCAGGCCTGTTTAATTCATTTACTGTATTTAGCAATCCAACATTAGAGCAATCTATTGGCTCTGTGCCAATCAAAAAGTATTTTGATACAATTAACAAAACTATCTATTATTGTGTGCATTATAAGAATTTGTTTGATCATACAAATCCGATTATCGGCAATTTAGAATCAACTTCGGATATACAGCGGATCCGTGCGCTTGGTCGTATTGATCCATACAATCTTAAAGAAAATTGGTATTATGAACTTGACAACTCTCGCGATGTATGTTATTATATCTGCATATCAACTGAAAAACTGGAAAAGGACGGAGATTTACATAAAAAGATCATTGGGCATCTTAAAGATAAGCCTAGGAATGCATTTAAAAATGTATCCTATGCAATCTATGAGTCACCCTTTGAAACAGACTTTGGGTTTTGCGTTGCCCATACCAACGTAATACAACAAAAAACTCTTGACAAGCTAGCTCAAGAGTAATACATTAGATGCTGAGGAAAGCTCAGTATACTTTATCAAAACAAAAGGAGAAAAAAGTAATGTCTATTAACATGGAACTAATGAAACAAAAGCTTGCCACATTGCGTGGTGAGGGAACTAGAGATAATGGTACTTCACACTGGTTTAAGCCAGATGAAGGTGACCAAGATATTCGGATCGTACCAACATCAGATGGTGATCCGTTGAAGGAAATGTACTTCCACTATAATGTGGGAGATCATAAGGGCGGTGTGCTTTGTCCGAAGCGCAACTTCGGTGAACGCTGCCCAGTATGCGATTTCGCGTCATCTTTGTGGCGTGAGGGCACCGAGAAGAACGATGAGGAGAGCAAGAAGTTGGCTAAATCACTTTTTGTGCGTCAACGTTATTTCTCACCGGTTGTGGTTCGCGGTCGTGAAGAGGAAGGCGTCAAGGTCTATGGCTATGGCAAGACTGCGTACGAGTTGCTTTTGGGTTATATTCTTGATCCAGAATATGGTGATATCACCGATTCTGTTGAGGGAACCGATATCACTCTTACTTATACGAAGCCAACTCGTCCCGGCGCGTATCCACAAACTAATTTGAAGATGCGTCGTAACACAAGTCCCCTTTTGAGTGACGCTGAAGCAATCCCTGGGCTTCTAGAAAATATGCCCGATTTTGACAGCTTATTTGAGCGTTTAACGCCTGAGCAAGTTGATGCCATTTTAGATGAGCAGTTGTCTAGTGATAAGTCCGCTGAGGGCCGCTCACGTCAAACTGAATCATATGGTAAAAAGAGTGAAGCCAACGATGTTGACAAGGCCTTTGATGAGCTAATGGCCGGTTAACTCAACCGTTAGCGCCCCGGTTATAATAGGGCGCCCCTTTTCAATAACATACAAGGAGATATATTATGTTAGATTGGATGAAGTCCGCATGGGCTAAATGGAAGGTACAAGTTAGTTTTGTTGGAGGCGCCCTTGTGGTAGCCACAGCATACGGAACATGTACTCTTGAGCCAACAACGGTGTCGGACAACACCACCATGGAGGAGACTGTAAATTCTATTGAAGTTTCCTCCACCACCACGACCGAAACAACGAGTGGTGATACTACTGAAGGTGGAACAACCACTGAAACGACAGGTGATACAACAACTACCACCGAAACAACTACAACTGAGTAGTGACAAACAGCCGCTGGCAGACCGGTAAAAAGTCTGCCGCTATTTTAAGGAGAGAAAATGAGACTCGTTCTACCAGTCCTTGCTGCGACCCTATTCATGGGTTGTGGGGATAAGGATGAAGACACAGCGGCTGATACCGCCAGCTCTGCAGATACAGCAGCAGAGTAACAAAAAGCCGCTGGCACCCCGGTTAATGGGTGCCATTTTTAAACTATATAAGAGGAAACTATGGGAAGTGTAAGAACACTATTTGAAACAACTGAAACTCAATTCGGTACCGCACATGTCGGAAAAGACATATTTGAAACAACTTTTGCTGGGATTAACTCAGTAGATCCGTGCTATCGTGAAATCTCCGACTTCGTCGACGAACACAATCTAGAAGCAGAGTTTTACAATCGGTTTAACTATAAGGATGCACCCTTCGCACCTCCTAGTTCAAATCTTCAGAAAAAGGCCCAATCACGCAGAAACGGCCTTAATAAAGAGAAGCGTGAAAATTATACTACAAGATTTGATGACGGTGAGACGCTTGACTACGCTTGCGTAATGGTTGAGATAGGGCAATTCCTCTATATAGGCGTCGGTAATCACCGCGGCTATGGAAAAAGAGAATGTGAAAATAATTATTTTGGCAAGGCTCTAATAATTCGCCAAGGCAACACCTCAGAAGATATACAACAAAACATTCTTTTGAAAATCGCCTCTATGGGCAACACAGAGACAAAACAAGACAAAGATACAGACTCAATGGAAGACCTTGCTAAACAAGTCCACGATGCTTGGGAAGAGATTACCAATGTTGACTTAAAGGGCACCTCATCGGTTACTAAGTATGAGCGCGAGATCCGCTCTGCTTATATTAAGCGCGAAGAAGATGATAAAGAGGGTTTTAGACGTACGTGGTTTGACAAGTGGATGTTGTCCAACAAACCTCTTAGTTTTAGGGATGCATCTAAACAAACACTCATCTATAACAGTGCTTTTTCTCAAGAACATGGCCAACCAATTAAAGAATACAGCGATGCGGATTTGAAAAAATGTTTTAAGAAGCACTTTATTCAATACGATTGGGACCCCGAGGTCTGGTCTATGAGAGATCCAAACAACAAGAAAATCCACCAACTTCAAACACGATGGAAGACTTTTGAAAGAAACATATTCCGTGAGTTGGCTGAGCCATTTCACACCGGCGCTTCTAAGGTTGATAACGTGAAAGTTCACCTCATCGTAGAGGGAAGCTCCAGTCTAAGAAAGATTGAATCGCGTAATGAAGAGATCAAGACTATGCTTCAAAAATTTACAAAGTGGAACCTAAACGAAAAAACTATTGATTGGGACCTTCCGATTATCGACAAAGTTGTGCTACCAATGGCACTTAGAGACTGCGGCGACTCTGATCATGCGTATTCGTGGAATGACCAAAAAAATAAGTTTTTCAAACAGAGCAAACAACTCAAGGAGGAATAATGGCAAAAGCCAAAACTAAAGCAGGTCGTGTATCTATGCATGATCTTATGAAGCTGGTAAATAAAAAAGCCGGCCGTGAGGTGGCACACGATCTTACCACCGACAATCCCACTTCTGTCAAGGAGTGGATTCCAACAGGCTCTAGATGGCTTGACTCTATCATTTGTAAGGGTCAGCTAGCTGGTGTTCCCGTTGGAAAAATTACCGAGATTGCTGGTCTTCAATCAACTGGCAAATCTTATATGGCTGCTCAAATTGCAGCGAATGCCCAGAAACAAGGCAAGCTTGTGGTTTATTTTGACTCGGAGTCAGCAATTGACCCCGACTTTCTAAATCGTGCAGGATGTGACTTGGAAAACTTAATGTACATTCAAGCATCTTCAGTTGAATTTGTTTTGGAAACCATTGAAGAACTCCTTGGTGCAGCAGACGACCAATTGGTGTTTATTTGGGATTCGTTGGCGTTTACGCCTTCGGTCTCTGACGTTGAGGGTGACTTTAATCCACAGTCTACTGTGGCCACTAAAGCGCGAATCTTGGCCAAAGGTATGTCTAAGCTGGTCATTCCTATTGCCGATCAGAGGGCGACTTTCATTGTACTTAATCAATTAAAGACAAATATCCCCCATGGCCCCATGGCCCGGCAGATAGCAATGACAACCCCGTATATCACTCCCGGCGGTAAGGCGATGCACTACTCGTACTCGTTAAGGATTTGGCTAACCGGTCGTAAGTCTAAGGCAGCAGCAGTATTGGACGATAAGGGGTTCAAGATTGGTTCCGAGGTCAAGGTGAAGCTTGAAAAGTCTCGTTTTGGGACTGAAGGCAGGAACTGCACATTCAGGATCTTGTGGGGAACTCAAGACATTGGAATCCAAGATGAAGAATCGTGGTTTGACGCAATTAAAAGCTCAAATTACATGCAATCGGCAGGTTCATGGTACACGTTGACATCTGGAGATTATTCTAAGAAGTTCCAGCCATCAAAGTGGACTGAGCTTGTTAAGACCGATGATGAGTTCAGAGCCAAGGTACTTGAGCTTATGGAGAGCGAAGTGATTCAGAAGTTTGACAAGCGGCAAGGTACCGCTGCTGACTTCTATGATGAAGAAGAAACTACTAAATAATACTTGACACATGGCCCCCGGCGGGATATAATATTAATGTAACTAAGGGGGTTATGTGTCAAACTATCTAGGCTATGCCTGTATCAATCAAGGCTTTTCTTCGCTGCCAAAGTCGCAGCGTATCACAACCAACCGTACTATGATCAAGCGAACATTCCATGATCGTGGTATTGAGTATGCTTCCGAGCTAGCTCTGCAAAATCTACGCGATTTACACACTATTCTTGAGTGGAATCTCGCCAATGATATTTACTTTTATCGGCTTTCTTCCGATATTATTCCATGGGCATCCGAGTATGACCTCGTAGACATGCCTAATTTCGGCGCTATACACGCCGCGGCACTCAAGGCGGGTAACTTTGCCCGTAAGCATGGAATGCGGCTCACATCGCATCCTGGGCCGTTTAACAAGCTAGCCTCACCTAAAGAGCGTGTGTTCGAACTCACCAAGACTGATTTGTCGGTTCACGGTGACTTGTTCGATCTTATCGGGTTGCCTCGCACTCCGTATGCCAAGCTCAATATTCATGTCGGTGCTGCCTACGGTGACAAGCCGTTCGCTCTTGACAACTTCTGTCGCAACTTTGAACGCTTGCCGGACAATGTTCGCTCTCGTTTGACTGTTGAGAATGATGACAAAGAGTCGCTGTATTCTACGCTAGAACTGTATGAAGGTGTGTACAAACGCATTGGCATCCCTATTGTGTTTGATTATCACCACCACATGTTACATCCCGGTGGTCAGACCGAACAAGAGGCACTTGAACTTGCTCTGTCCACATGGGGTGATATCAAGCCGGTTGTGCATTATGCCGAATCTCGTTCGCTTGAGCACAACAATCCGAAGATTAAACCACAAGCACACTCTGATCTTGTATACAACACGCTTGAAGATTACGGCAATACTTTCGACATTATGATCGAAGCCAAGCATAAAGAGCTTGCTTTATTGCAGTATCGTGATATACTAAACAAGAGGAGTGTGGCATGATTAGAGATTTTATCAACAAAATAAAACTTAACAAAATTAGAAAGAAAATCAGTAAACTGCAAAAAGAGGCCATGCTATGTCAACGTAATGGTAACTTGCGGCAATATGCTTCAATTAACAAAGAGATTAGTGAACTAGAAAAGCTCTTGGTTCAACAAGATGACTAGAATTGACCACTTAGCCCTAGTTGTGGATGACCCCACATTGGCAGCCAAATGGTATGAATTTAATTTTGACGCTGAGTTGTTGTATGCAGATGAGACATGGGCTTTTGTAGAATTTGAGAACATTAAAATGGCATTTGTTAAAAAAGGAATGCATCCAGCACATTTTGCTTTTGAGGTTGACAATTTTGAAAATGTCGAAGGCAGCATTAAGCTACATAGAGATGGCTCCCACTCTGTGTATAAAAAAGATCCCTGGGGCAACATTTACGAGTTAATTAATTATGAATATGAAGAATAAAGAAAATAAAAGAGTGTTGATTATTGACGCCTTGAACATGTATATCAGAGCATATATTGTAGACCCAAGTTTGTCACACCACGGCCAACCAATAGGCGGTCTTAAGGGCTCCCTCAAGATCCTGCAGAAATTGGTTAGGACTACAAAGCCTGACAACATTATAATTGCGTGGGACGGCCCGGATGGTTCGCGGAAGCGCAAGACTATGGACAAAAACTATAAGTCGGGCCGCAAGCCGATCCGTCTCAACAGAGCGTTTCACAATCTTACGGCCGATGAAGAGATTCAAAACAAGATTTGGCAGCAAAGCCGCTTGATTGAATATCTAAACCAGATGCCGATTGTCCAAACAATGATAGAACAGGTAGAGGCAGATGATGTGATCTCCCATGTGTGTGGTCTCAAGCATTACGACGGCTGGCAAAAAATTATAGTCTCCAATGATAAAGATTTCATGCAACTTTGTGACGAAGAAACAGTCCTCTGGCGACCTATAAAAGATGAATTTCTAAACACTAATAGGATCATTGAACAAACAGGAGTACACCCTACCAATATGGCTCTAGCGAGGGCTATCATCGGGGACACCTCTGATAACTTGCCCGGTGTTAAGGGTGTTGGCTTTGGTACCGTTGCCAAGCGTTTGAATTTCTTGTCGGATGAAAAGACATTCACAATTGATGATGTGATCGGCCACTGTGAACAGCAACTTGAAGAAAGCAAATTGAAAGTTTATAACAATATTGTAGAAAATAAAGAGCTAATTGAACACAACTACAAAATGATGCAGTTATATTCGCCACAGATGTCAATTCAATCCAAGATCGTTGTCAAAGAATCAGTAGAAAATTTTGATTTTAATTTTAACAAAACTTCAATATTGGGCATGATGATCGATGATGGATTTGGTGAGTTAAATTGGGAAGAACTTAAGACTCACTTAAACAAGATTGCGAACGAAGGTATTGACGTCGCAGTCTAATAAACTAACTTTTAACTTGACTTTACGCTTGTAGATGTTATAGTTATTTCACTGAACGAGAGGCGCATGCAGGCAGAAAAAATAGACTTTAGTAGATATGGTAAATCTTTCCAAGAAGGCCTCGTTCAGTTAATATTAGAAGAACGTGAGTTTGCTGATCAGATTAGTGAAGTACTGGACATTAATTTTCTTGAATTAGAATATCTCAAGATGTTTGTAAGTAAATTACTGAAGTATAGAAACAAGTATTCTAAGCACCCGTCGCGCGAAGCGTTGGTAACCATATTAAGAACAGAATACGTTAATGATGATGAAGTTGCTTATAATCAATTAATGGATTATTGCAAAAAGATTGATATACATGAGGTAACTGATGTAGAATATATCAAAGAAATTTCATTAGAATTTTGCCGTAAGCAAAAGCTGAAAGAGGCTATGATTGAGTCAGTTAACCTGCTGCAGGCCTGCTCTTTTGACGAAATATCCAAGGTAATCAACGATGCCTTAAAGTTGGGTTCTGATAATAATTTTGGTTATGATTACTTAGCAGACTTTGAAGAACGCTTCAGGCCTAAGTTCAGAAATCCGGTAACCACAGGTTGGAAAGAGATCGACAATATTAGTAGTGGTGGTCTTGGTAAAAGTGAACTTGGTGTTGTTATCGCTCCCACGGGCGCCGGCAAATCAATGATTCTTGTTCATCTTGGCGCTCAAGCATTGAAAGAGAAAAAAACGGTGGTACACTACACATTAGAGCTTCAAGACACCGTTGTGGCATCACGATATGATAGCTGTATTACCAGCTATCCCTTATCCGACCTCAAGAATTTTAAAGATGAAATTTATGATGTGGTAAAAGATATTGAAGGCAAGTTAATCGTCAAAGAATACCCAACAAAATCAGCCTCCACGAACACCATTAAAACCCATTTATCAAAATTAATTAAAAGAGGCATTAAGCCCGGGCTAATTGTGGTTGACTACGCCGATCTACTTAAGCCTGTGATTATTCGCAAAGAAAAGCGCAATGAGCTAGAATCTATTTATGAAGAACTCAGAGCGATATCTCAAGAATTTGAATGTCCAGTCTGGACCGCCTCACAAACTAATCGCTCTGGTTTGAATGCGGAAGTGATCACAATGGAACAGATTTCAGAAGCATTTAATAAATGTTTTGTTGCAGATTTTATTTGCACTATATCGCGTACCATTGAGGATAAACAAAAAAATCAAGGAAAAATGTTTATCGCAAAGAATAGAAACGGACCTGACGGTATTATTTATGATATATTCATGGATACTTCAAATGTATGCATTAAGATGCTACCCAAGGTTTCCGTAAATACCGCTAACGCTACACTGCCGATGAACCCAGTGCCAGTTACAGCAAAAGAGCAGAGGGGAATCCTTCAAAATAGATATGAGAAGTTTAAAACAAAAAGGAAATAACTAAAACATGAGAACTATCGACAGCATTAGAAAATTCAAATTATCAGATACATTTATTGACCAATACAAAGAGCAGCAAGTCCCATGGGGCCCTCTTGGGTATATTACTTTTAAGAGAACATATTCCAGAAGACTCAATGAATTCGACCCAGCTGCCACTGGCACAGAAGAGTGGCACCACACTTGCAGGCGTGTTATTGAGGGCATGTTTAATATGCAAAAGCAGCATGTTTTTATGTTAGGCCTTGAATGGAATGACGCCAAGGCCCAGCGAACTGCAAAAGATGCATATGATCGCCTATTCAATTTGAAATGGACTCCACCCGGCCGTGGTTTGTGGATGATGGGTACTAAATTTATTGAAGAGAGAACCGCTGCCGGTTTGTTTAATTGTGCGTTCCGTTCGACTAAAGAGATCTCTACAAAGGGGGGCTATCTTTTCGCATGGATCATGGACGCGCTGATGGTTGGTATCGGCGTTGGTTTTGATACTTTGGGAGCCGGCACTGTAAAGATCGCTGAACCTCAATACAGCGGCGAGACCCACTTTGTTGAAGATTCTCGGGAAGGATGGGTTGAATCGGTAAGAGTATTATTGAATGGTTACTTTTTTGGAAACCAAATACCTAAATTTGATTATTCTCAAGTGCGTCCATTCGGTGCAGCAATCAAGGGTTTTGGTGGCACCTCATCTGGCCCGCAACCTTTGATTGAGTTGCATGAAAATTTAAAAGAGCTGTATGATTCCAGAATTGGACAATTGATTACCTCTGTAGACATTGTTGATACGGAAAACTTGATTGGTCGCTGCGTGGTATCGGGCAATGTTCGTCGATCCGCTGCACTAGCCATGGGCGCCCACGATGATAAGCATTACCTTGAAATGAAAAATGATCAAGAAAAGCTTTATCACCACCGTTGGGGTTCTAATAACTCATTTCATGCACTTGTAGGCATGGATTACACATGGCATGCCAAGCAGAGTCAAATTAACGGCGAACCGGGCTACATTTGGTTAGATAACGCTCGCACCCGCGGCCGTATGGCTGATTTGCCCAGAGACGATGATAAGAATGTTATGGGGTTTAATCCTTGTGTCGAACAGCAGCTTGAAGATGCTGAACTGTGTTGCCTAGTGGAGACTTTTCCAGCCAAGCACGACACTTATGAAGACTATTTAAAAACTCTTAAAATAGCTTATCTTTATGGTAAGACTGTAACACTGTCAAATACTCACTGGCCCGAAACCAATGCAAAAATGTTGAAAAACCGCCGCATTGGGTTATCACAGTCTGGGGTCGTACAGGCATTCAATAAACACGGCCGTCGCGAAATGTTGAATTGGTGTGACAATGCATATGAGCATGTGAAACAGTTAGACGAAGAGTACTCAAATTGGCTCTGCATCCCCAAGTCTGTGCGAATGACGAGCATCAAACCATCTGGAACAGTGTCTCTACTAAACGGTAGTACCCCCGGCGTTCATTTTCCTGAAGATGAGTATTACATCCGGCGTATTAGATTTTCAAAAGACAGCTCTATGGTTGACGCCTTGCGTAAAGCAGGTTATAAGACTGAAGAAGACAAGTATACGCCTAATACAATATGTGTTGAGTTCCCAGTCAAGGAACCGTATTTTGTTAAAGGAAAGAAGGACGTTAGTATGTGGGAACAATTGGAAATCGCAGCACAGTATCAGCATTACTGGGCAGACAACTCAGTTTCAATCACGGTAACGTTCAAGCCCGATGAGGCCGCACAAATTAAGAGTGCACTAGAGATGTACGAGACAAGATTAAAAGCGGTATCGTTTTTGAAATACGAAGAAACCGGCTATGAGCAAGCCCCATACGAACCAATCAGTAAAGAAACGTATGAGCAGCTTTCCGCAAATATAACCCCGATTATAAAGCTAGATACAGAAAGTGGTAGCGGTACCAAGTTTTGTGACGGCGAATCGTGTGTGGTTTAGGGGGAAAATTGAAGAATTTTAATCACTTACTGGAAAAGCGCGAACTACTTATTAATTGTAAACTAAGAGATACTAGCAAATGCCTGTGGAAGCCGACTGGAAATATCAAAGCCACCGCCGGTAGCAACGTCTGCGTATCAATGGTTTGTGAGAATTGTTCGGCAAGAACGAACCTTTTTCTTGAGCAGGCCCAATATCAAATTCATGAAAAGTTATTACTAAAGGAGATTAGTCATGTTTAAACCCGTCAACAGATATGTTCTTGTAGAGAACAGAGCACAAAAATCAGATACCGAGACGCCCATGGGCATCCTATTGCCCGATGACTATAAAGCTATTGAAGAAAGATATGTAGAAACTGCTGTGATCTCATGGGCCGAAGATGTAAGGTTTGATTTAAAACAAACAGATTCTATTATTGTTGATAATTCTATGATTGAAGAAATAACTGTGAATAACTTGACTTATTCTGTTGTACAAGATAATTATATTGTCGGTATTGTACGAAAATAGGAAATTATATACATGGATAAGAATTTTTACAATGAGGCCTCGGCGGCCAAGTTGGGTTGGGAGCCGTCGTGGTTCGGGGAAAAGTTTTTTGATGACAAGTTAACTCGCGCAATAAAGCTATTTCAGCGTAAACTTGGATTATCGCCCGATGGGCTATGCGGCCCGGCCACCTTCAGGCGCCTATGGACAAATAGGCAAGAAAATATCGATGATCATATTCCGGATAAATGCCAGTATTCAAATTACATTGTTTTTAATGGCAACTTTACACACATTGATTGGGAAAAAGTTGTGCTGTGGTCAGAGCCTAATGGTTTAAAATCAAAACGCGGGACTTACTACGATTATACCGGCCGCCCAAAGCGCAAAATTAGATATTTTGTTAACCACTGGGATGTATGCCTCAGCTCTAAATCTTGTCAGAGGATTTTAGACAAAAGAGGAATTTCTGTGCATTTCCTTATTGATAATGACGGGACCATATATCAAACTATGGACATGCAACATGCTGGCTGGCATGCCGGCTCTGAAAGAACCAACAGACCCTCCATCGGTGTTGAGATCTCAAACGCTTATTATCCAAAATACCAAGACTGGTATATTAAGAATGGCTTTGGAGAACGGCCAATAATTGAAAAGGCATATATCAATGGTAACGAGCTAGGCCCATTTATGGGGTTTTATCCCAAACAGTTAGAAGCACTCAAGGCTCTTTGGAAAGCGGTCCACGAGTCTACAGGTATACCCTACGAGACTCCCCTTAATCAGTTCGGTAAGACATCAAATTACTATGAGCAACGGGTGGCATACGGCAAGTTTAAAGGTTTTGTTAGTCATTATCATGTTAGCAAGAGGAAGATCGACTGCGCCGGGTTAGATCTTAAAACACTGCTTGATGAAATAAAGGAAGAACAAGGTAGTTGACAACTTGTGCTATCTAAGTTATAATACTTTAAACATAATCTAGGAGAAACATGTTTACAAACTTATTGCTATCGCTGTGCCTCATGGGCCCAGCAAATGCTAGTGACTTGAGCGCTAGCGAGACGTCTTATTCAGGCGCATCTATTTTAGAAGGAGACTGGGACGTATCGTTTGAAACCGCTACTGACATCGCTGGCAGTGAGGGCCGATTTCCGTACGCCTTTTTTGAAGGGAATACGCTTTACGTTGGGAACTCGGATGTTTATGATAACACCATTGATGCCATTGTGGAATTTTTCTGGTTCCAATCGTCGATTGATAGGGGTACAGATTTTTATGTTGCCGTCATCAAAACACGGGTTACACCGGGACATGACTGCTACTACGCACCCTGGGATTGGGCAAGAGGAGCGCAGTGTAAGCTATGGGCAGACGAGTGGAGTGATTGGGGTGAACATCCCGTTCTAAGTGTGGAGGCTATGACCGATGTGGAGCGCGAACAAGGTGCTTTCCGCTGGGATTGGTCTGTTCCGTTTGAATCATATGGCATTGATGCTTATGGACAAGTAACATTTCAGAACGCATATGGCATTGGCTCTGATTCTGAGGGCGCTGTGATGGCTCACGGAGAATATAAGATCGAGGAAGAAGGCACTGAGATGCAAGCTGCCGGTAACCTCCAAGTAAAGGGTTACCATTCGTCAGAATATTCTGTACAGACGCAATATGAAGTCACACTTTACGAGTGGGATGTGTTTGTTGACGGCCGCGCTGATCTAATGGCGTGGGATATGTACTTAAACCTTGGCGCCAGAGAAACACAATCAGCCTATCACGAATACTTTTTGAGTGTTCAAGTTGAGGAAGGAATGCCCTTCAGGATCGATGAGTTAAACTTTGTGGGCAACTTTGATACCGGGTGGTATGACCCCTTCCACCATGAGCTAGGCGTGACTTTGAGCGATTTGGTGATCTCGCAGCCATTCTTCATCCCTGCTGATGAGCCTGATGACGAAGAAGAGCAAGTTATCACAGACTCCGGAGAACCTCCAGAAGTGGAAGACACGGGCTTGGAACACGAAGAAAATACAGATACCGGAGACTCATTTGAGTTTGCTGAAAACACAGGAAGTCCGAGTCCGAAGGAACCCGCGGGGTGCAACAGCGTGCTAAGGAGCCGCGGCAGCTTGTATGTTGTCTTTATGGCTGCACTAATGACACTTGGACTTAGAAGGGAAGATTGATAACAAGTTATCGCGATGTTGTCTTGGGTAGCAGTTTTGACGCAGTTCTATTTGCTTTTATCAACCATTACCCTATTTTTTTTGACCAGCCTCAACGGCCGTTTAGATTTGATTACATGGCACCAGAAGCGGAGTTGGATAGTCTAAAACTACCCAGACAAAAAAATGTCTTAAGTACTTTTGAAGGGGATCAAATTACTGGCATGCCAAAAGATTTAGTCTGGGAGAGAATGCTTTTTCTGCTTTCATTAGATGGTTTGGCTCCGCTAGCGGGTCTTTGCACCAGCATACGACATTATGTTAACTCTTTTCACTGTTTTAACGAATATTCTAAAATTTGTGATGTTTATTTTGATAAATTGTATGACTTCACACAAAAGCCAAAGAACAAAAAATACGTTTGTTATGATTGGATAGCTTTTAATAGTGGCGGCAAGCATGAAATTGATTTTATTGAAACAGAAGATAAGTTTGTTAAAGAAATATGGTTTTATTCTTCCGATAGGATATGTGGCAACACCAAAGTAAAGGATGCATGCGCAGTCTCCTTCATCGATGGCGACAAGCTTGAAGAGTTTGACCTTTCTGAAACAATGGCGCGCTTTAAAGTTATTAAAGAAATGGAAGGCAGGGGAATGCGAGGCCTGCTTAATGGTTACGATCACAAAGGTCGTCCAAAGCATTACAAGTTTAAAACTTCAACAATCAACCGAACTAAAGAACTCTTTGCACTGACCTTTTGTGTGGACCAACACAATATAGAACTTGAGATTCCGAGTCAAAAAGAGATGATTTCTCAAATTTCTGAAAAATCAAGATTATATAAGAAATATTTAAAACACCTATGAGCAAACACATACACATGGCAGGGATTATTCCTCTCGCGAATTTTGAGGACACGTTTGATGTCAAGTATCCGTGGTGCCTATTACCGTTAGATCAAGGGTTCTCTATGATACAAAAGTCGGTATTTGAGTGCGCCATCGCTGGCTGCCAGACTATATGGATTGTGGCTAACGATGACATGGCACCAATCATCAGGAAGACGATTGGAGAATGGACTTATGATCCGGTGTATTATTATCGCAAAGAAAAATTCTATAAAGATAAAAGAAAAGAGATTCCAATTTACTATGTCCCTGTCCACCCGAAAGATAGAGATCGCCGCGATTCATATGGCTGGTCAGCCCTCTATGGTATGCACTCTGCATGGTATGTCGCATCAAGATTGTCAAAGTGGATAGTGCCAGAAAAATACTATGTCTCCTTCCCCCATTCTGCTTTTAATATATACTCATTGCGTTCAATGAGGTCCGATATAATGCATCATGAGAACAACTTCTTTTTGTCCCATGAGGGGCAGACAGTGAAGGATAACAAATACTTACCATTCACCATGTTTGGTGAGGACTTTAAACAATGCAGAAGGCATGTGAATTCTGAGACAACAAAAACTTATTATAATACCAAAGATCACGAAAAATATCCATCCAAAAAATTGCCAATTAATGAAAGGTGGTCAGCAAGAAGTTTTGATATAAAGACTGTCTTTTCACAAGTTGAGGAAGCCAACTCAAAAGTTCATGAATTAGACTGGTTTTGGGATGCTGGTGATTGGGACGGATACAGGCAATTTATGGCGAGTGACAATTTTATACAAAGACCTTCAGATAACTTGACAGCACCACACAAACACACTATACTATGTAATACTCAGGAGGTATTAAAATGAATCGAAAAGATTCCAACATTAAATTCGTAGGGCTCCATGCCCACTCAGTAGCCGGCTCAATTTTTGATGCTATCGGCTTTCCACAAGATCATATGGATTTTGCTTATCAAAACGGTTCAGATGCTTTAGCTCTCACCGACCATGGTAATATGAATGGCCTAGCGTATCAGGTTTTGCATGCCAAGAAGATGCAAGCAGAAGGCAAAGAGTTCAAGCCTATCTTTGGGTGCGAGGCTTACTTCACACCGTCTATTGCTGAGTGGCGAGAAGCCTATGACCAAGGCATGGCCGATAAGAAACGCGCCAAGAGTATTAAGAAAGATGCCCAATCGGGTGCGACAGTTGAGGACGAAGGCAATAGCAAGAAGACTCAAGATATTCTACGCCGGCGCCGTCATCTGGTTCTGTTGGTACAAAACCAGACGGGACTCAACAACCTCTTCAAGCTCATCTCAGAGTCTTATCAGCCTGAAAACTTTTACCGATACCCGCGCATTGACTATGCTCTCTTAAAGAAGTATAATGAGGGTATTATCGCCGCGTCAGCATGCTTAGGCGGCGTTTATGCTGGTAACTACTGGGAGAACCGGGACGAGGGTGAAGAAGCCGTCCTAGAGGCGATGAGAGAGACTACTGAAAACATGTTAGATATTTTTGGTGACCGCTGGTACGCTGAGATTCAATGGAACAATATTAAAGAGCAACATGAATTGAATCAGTACGTTATTCAGACGGCACAAGAGAATGGCGTTGGGTTGATCACCACCGCAGACAGCCACTACCCCGGCCCTGATGCTTGGAAAGATAGGGAACTCTACAAGCGTTTGGGTTGGCTTGGCAAAGGGAAGCCGAAGTGGGCTGAAGATTCAGATTCGTTTCTTCCCGATGACGTCACGGAAATAGGTTATGAGCTGTATCCCAAGAACGGTGATCAAATCTGGGAAAGCTACAAAGAGTATTCAGAATCCACGGGGTTTGAATATGATGATGATGTAGTCTTGAAAAGTATTGAAGAAACACACAGAATTGCCCATGAAAGAATTGAGTCGTTTCTTCCTGACAATACAGTGCGCCTTCCCGAATTCGTTGTGCCGGCCGGCTTTACTGCCACGCAAGCCTTGGTTAACTACGCATTAGAAGGTCTTAAGACTTACGGCTTGCACACCAACAAGGAATATACTGATCGACTACGCGCAGAGTTGAACGTTATCGATGACCGTGGTTTTTCCAAGTACTTTCTCACGATGAAAGCTATTGTGGATGTCACGAATGACATGATGTTGGCCGGCCCGGGCCGCGGCTCTGCTGCAGGCTCCTTGGTGGCCTATGCGCTTGGCATCACACAGATTGATCCAATTAAGCACGGTCTTCTGTTCTCTCGCTTCTTGCGTTCTGACGCCACCGATTATCCTGATATTGACTATGATGTATCAGACCCGATGATTCTGAAGGAGCGTTTGGTAGAGATGTGGGGAGAGAATGTGGTCGCGCCTATCTCCAATTGGAATACTTTGCAACTTCGTTCTCTCGTTAAGGATATTTCAAAATTGTATGACATCCCTTTTACAGAGGTAAACAACGTTACGAATATCATGATTAAAGAGGCCACACCTCTTGCAAAGCAAAAGCATGGTATTAAAGCTGGTATCTACGCCCCAACTTGGCAGGAAGTGATGGAGTTTTCTCCTTCACTGCAAAACTTTTTAAATACATATCCGGCGGTAAGATCCCACGTTCAGGGTCTTGTCGGACAAGTTCGGTCGTGCTCGCGCCACGCCGGCGGTGTTGTGATTGCAGAAGACTTAGACAAGAGCATGCCCCTTATTAATTCAGGTGGAGTGAGGCAAACACCATGGTCAGAAGGTCAAAACGTGCGACACTTGGAGCCGATGGGGTTCATTAAGTTTGATTTATTAGGCTTGGCGACTCTTAAGATGATGGAGGTTTGTATTCAACATATTCTTCGTCGTCATTATGGAGTAGAAGAACCTACCTTCACGCAGGTACGAGATTACTATAATAAATATTTGCATCCTGACATCATCGATCTTGAAGACCAGAATGTGTACGAGAATATTTTTCATGCCGGCAAGTGGGCTGGAGTCTTCCAGTTCACTGAAAGCGGTGCTCAAGGATTCTGTACGAGGGTTAAGCCTCGCAATATTATTGATGTGTCAGCGGTTACTTCTATCTTCCGTCCTGGCCCATTGTCCGCTGGCGTTGACGCTGACTATGTGGAGGCCAAGAGTCACCCGCACTATATCAAGTACCTTTCTGACGAAGCTCGCGAGATCACTGAAGAGACCTTTGGGTTCCTGATCTTTCAAGAGCAAATCGCCCTGCTTGCCCACAAGCTTGGTGGCTTGACGCTCGATGAGGGCAACATGCTTCGCAAGGTGCTAACAAAGAAGGGAACAGGAAAAGGTTCTGTTAAAGGTAAGTTGCATGATAAGTTTATTAAGGGATGTGTAGCTAAAGATATTGATCGAGACGAGGCCCAAGCGCTTTGGGACAAGTTTGAGTACTTCTCCGGATACGGCTTCAACAAGTCCCATGCTGTGTCTTACAGTGTAATCTCTTATCAGTGTGCATGGCTTTTGAACTACTACGAAGCCGAGTGGACAGCCGCCTTCTTGGACAAGGAACCAGAAACACGAAAAGAAAAAGCAATTAACATTGCCAAGTCACTTGGCTATAATATCGCACCGGTTGACCTTAACAAATCGGGCCGTGTTTGGGAGATAGCAGAGGACAACAAGACCCTCATCCAGCCGCTCACCTCTATTAAAGGCTTCGGTGATTCTGCTCTTGAACAGATATTGGACCATCGACCTTTCTATGATATTGAAGATCTATTATTCCGCGAAGAAATAACATATTCCAAACTTAACAAGAAAGCATTAGATGCTTTGTGCCGCGCCGGCGCTATGGACGGGTTGGTTGATGACCGCTTTACAGGTCGTAAACACTTTTGGTCTGCAGCGGTCGTTGACCGGCCGAAGAACAAGAAGAAGTTTAATGAAAACATTGACGCTTACCGCAAGGAAGGCGACTTTACAGAGGAGGAGATTATTCATTTTAAAACAGAGTTGACTGGCGTGTTTCCAATGAACCTAGTCATTAGTACCGATACTATCAACAGACTCCGTGAGAAGTACATTCCGCCAATATCAGAATTTGATCCCGACTTGTGTGTTTGCTGGTTTATTCCTCGTAAGATCGTCGCCAAGAAAACCAAGAATGGCAAGAACTATTGGATTGTTGAAGTTATTGATTCTAACAACGAAACTGAAAAAATTAGATGCTGGGGAGTGCGTCCGGAGAAAGACAAGATATTTATCAATAGGCCGTACATGGCCAAGCTTAAATACGATGAGCAATGGGGGTTCTCCACCTACGCTCTTTGGAAGACATTTAAACTATTAGGATAATTATGTTATGAACCTTATAAAAACATTCAGCCCAATGCTAAAGGAACCCAAACTAATTGATGATCTGCCGATCATTATAAGGGTTAGCAAATTTGATGAGTCATCCGCGAAGAGTTTTTCTGCACTGATAAGAAAAGCACAGAATACTGGGCAACCCATCGTGCCAGTTATCATTGACAGTTATGGGGGTCAGGTTTACAGCCTAATGTCCATGATTTCCGATATCAAGCATTCAAAAATCCCTGTAGCTACGATAGTACAAGGCAAGGCTATGTCTTGCGGTGCGATACTCTTCAGTTTCGGCGCCGAGGGACATAGATATATGGATCCTGATGCTACTGTGATGATTCATGATGTAAGTTCAATGGGCTGGGGCAAGGTTGAAGAGATCAAAGCATCTGCCGAAGAAACTGATCGCTTAAATCAAAAAATATACACCATGATGGCAGAAAATTGTGGCCACCACAAAGACTATTTTCTTGATATCGTTCACGATAAGGGTCATGCCGATTGGTTTTTAGAAGCAGACGAGTGCAAGAAGCACAAACTAGCCAATAAATTGCACGTACCAGAAATGAGAATAACCACAGAAATAAAATTTAATTTCAAATAGGTCGTCGCCCCTGACTAATTAAGTTATCGGGGGATATAGCGTGCGCGCATCGAATCTATTAAGATGGAAAAGAACTTTAAATGAGTTAAAGTTTAAACATAGCGAACTTGAGTTTATTGAAGATATAAATTCTTCACATGCTCAAGAATTTCAAATGTACCTTGAAGATTTTTGTGAACAAAAGCAGGTTGATCTTGCTGATTTAAATAGAAACTTATTGGCAGCGCAAACAATCAAGATAGAAGAGCACGAAAACGCTGAGGTTCTGCAACTACCTGAAAGCGAGATTGACGACGACGGCGCCTTGGTTTTATATCACAATACACCAGAGCCTGCATACGCAGACGAAGTGATAGAGAAAGACGGCCGTGAATTATATGAGTCTTTTGCAAAATTGTTTAAAAAGATTGCCCTGTATTTACACCCTGACCGGTCACAAGGATTGACTGACGACGAAAAAGCCGATCGGCTTGAGTTGTTTAAAGAAGCCCAAGCGGCATTAAAAGAAGAACGTTACTATTTTCTTCTTGAACTTTCTGACAGGTTTGGTGTGAGAACACCGAAGAATTACAAACAACAAAACAGATGGATGAAGATTAAAATTCAAGAATTGGATTCTAGCATACAACAGGAAAAGATGACCTACAATTACAAATACGCGGAATGTGAAACTGAAGATGAAAAGCAAAAACTGATGAAAAATTTTATATACCAAGTTTTTAAAGTTCACGTCGAATAAGTACTTGACAGTCAAGCCCTTCCTTGCTATATTAATAGAGAAACAAGGAGGCTATAATGGCTACAACACAAGACCAAAAGAAACAATACGTCAAGGAGTACATTCGCTCACTGGCGGCTATTGAAGAATGCATCGAACCCTATCAGGAACAAAAGCGCGAACTGCGCACTGAGTTCCGAGAAAACAACTGGCTCAATACGGATGAGATTCGTGCAGCAGTAAAGGCATATCGCCTTTTCAAGCAAAAGTACAACATTGAAGAAGTAGTTGAAAACTTTGAAATGATTAGTGGCGGTGAGGAAAATGAATAAGAATACGCAGCTAACAATGTTCTCGTCTAAGACGGGAAACTGGGCAACCCCAGTAGAATTTTTTAAAAAGCTAGATTGGCGTTTCGGCCCATTTGATTTAGATCCCTGCGCAGATCCTAGTAACACTAAATGCGCAAACTTTTTTACAGAGGCCGAGGATGGTCTTTCAAAAAGCTGGGAAGGGTTTACTTGCTTTATTAACCCGCCCTATGGCCGTGGGATTGAGAACTGGATCAAGAAGGCTTATGACGAGGCTCGCAGTGAGGGCACCCGCGTGGTTATGTTAATTCCAGCCCGCACCGATACAAAGTATTGGCACCAATACGTCATGAAAGCCGACGAAGTATACTTTGTCAAAGGCCGACTTAAGTTTGGAGATTCCGAAAACTCAGCACCATTCCCGTCAGCAGTAGTTGTATTTGACGGCGCTTACAGGCAACAGATATTTGGAGCTATGAACCGATGAATCGCAAACAGCGGCGCGCCATGAACAAACATATGGGACAAGAGGCCACCGAAAACCTCGCGCAAAAAATTTCCCAGTTTGGAAAGCTACCGCGACAGTGTGGCGCTTGTCAAAAACAATTTGACAAGAAAGATAAAGATATGGTACAATCATGGTCTGTCGTTGTTAAGCAAGAAGTCGTAAGACTATTTTGCCCTGACTGCATTAAGAAGACAAAGGAGGCTTTGAGCAATGTCAAACATAAAGAGGATTGATAGAAAAAGTTTAGAAATGATAATGGATGGTGAAATCTTAAAGGAACATTCGGTAGTCATTAAGTTTTATGGTACCCACTGCCATTTGTGCCACTCGTTAGCACCAGTCTACCGGGATATATCTGAAGAACATGAAAATGTCCTGTTCTATGCATATAACATGGAGCATGGCGGCGATGAACTTGAGGCAAAATATGGATTCGATGGTGTGCCAACTATCTGCCATGTTAGAACTGGTGGCGTGAATACACGTATAAAGTTTGTTCCCGATCCAAAACCACCAAATGAGGACATGTGGTATCACGAACCACAATTAAGAAAATTTATCGAGCAATACAAATAGGAGAAAATATGTCGCTAAAGAATTTAGAAGCCGCCTTGCTTCAGTTAAAAGGTAAAGCTACCGAGCATTTCGGAGCAATTGAAATTTTGATAAACAACCCCACAGCAATTTCAGATCATACTGAATATGTGGCAGAGATTATTAGGCATGCCAAAGGCCTTTCAGAATGCGAAGAGGCATATGGCTCGCTACAGACGCACTTTGTTCCGCGGCCAGCGCCTGCACCGACACACGAACCGGCACCAAGCGAGAGCCGCCCAGACAGTGAAGCTGAGTTCACCACTGTCACAGCTGACAGCTCGCCTACTATGAAGCGCGCGCTTAAGCGTACAACATCGCGTAAAAAGAGAGAGGCGAAGAAAGATGAGAAATAGTGAACAGAGCAGGGCAGCATTGACTTACGACGATGTGTTATTGCAGCCACAATATTCAGAAATTCGTTCGCGAAAGGATATTGACATAGGTAGCAATTTAGGAAACGGCGTTTCGCTGACCTTGCCAATCTTTTCCTCGCCGATGGACACAATTACCGGCGGCCGCATGGCAGCTGCAATTAGTATACACGGTGGCGCCGGCATCGTCCACCGTTATAATACCATTGAAGAACAAGTTTTGGAAGTTATAAATGCGTATGAATTCGCCGGCGACAAGGTGCCTTGTATCGGTGCAGCGATAGGTATTTCAGGCGACTTTCTTGAGCGAGCGACCGCTTTGATTAGTGCCGGCGTTGACTTTCTATGTATTGATGTGGCCCACGGCCATCATATTTTGATGAAAGAGGCCCTTGAGAGCGTCCGCAACTTAACTAGTGATTTTCATATTATGGCTGGAAATGTTGCAACCTTGGATGGGGTCAATGACCTGTCTGACTGGGGCGCCAATTCTGTTCGATGCAATATTGGCGGTGGCTCTATCTGCTCAACAAGAGTCCAAACAGGCCATGGCCTCCCAGGTTTGCAGACTATTTTTGAGTGTTCTAAGACTGATCGCGATGTTGCAATCATTGCTGACGGTGGCATCCGCAACTCTGGAGACATTGTAAAGGCGCTTGCTGCCGGCGCAGACGCTGTTATGTGTGGGAGCCTGCTAGCAGGAACCACTGAGACACCAGGAAGTGTGTTTGAGGGCGAGAACGGAATTAAGTTTAAGTCTTATCGCGGCATGGCTTCTAAAGAAGCTCAAATGAGTTGGAGAGGGAAGTACTCGTCGTTTGAAGGAGTGTCGAGCCAAGTGCCTTATCGTGGTAAAGTCGCCAGTATTCTGCAAGATGTTGAACGCGGTCTGCGAAGCGGTTTTTCATACTCGGGTGCTTATAGCCTAAAAGAGTTGCAGTCTAAGGCAGTTTTTGTTAGACAGACTGCTGCCGGTCTAGGAGAAAGCAGAACGCATATCAATACTAGGAAGTGGTGATGAGCAAAAATTTTACTGACTATGGCAATGACGTAAAGAGAATAGTCTTCAAGGTCACTGATCATGAACACGCAAAGTTAATTGTAAGATTGAGGCACAATGCTCTCACGCAGTCAGAATTTTTTAAAGCTGTCATTGATGCTGTAAACCATGACGACGAATTAATCCTCTCATTTATACAGCAACACATATCAGAGAAGAAAAAAATGAATAAAGAAAGAATTGCCAAAACAACCAAAATGATAGACAAAGGCAAGCAAACCATTAAAGACTTTTCTCTTTCAGATGATGAAGTGGAAGATGTATTTGATTTAATCGCCGAGGAGTTCCCTGAACTATGAGAACCGATGGTTTAAAATTGTGCTCCAGAGTGTGCATGAAGAAAAAGTCGATGTGCAAGAAACAAGATTGCCGTCATTTTATTGACTACCCCGAAGAATTTAATTGTGTTCTGATAACCGTGTTTAAAAACGGCAACTTAACCCTTCGGGAGACTGCTGCACGTTTGGGCATTTCTTTTGCTCGCGTTAAGCAAATAGAAAAGAAAGCACTTTACAAGTTAAAGAAAAGTGATCTTGCTGATTGACGAACATTTTGTGTCTTTTATCAATGATGACTACTATTTAACAATGAGTTTAATTTAAGGAGAATTTACAATGGCTCGCAAGACACTTTTAACCGAGGCTGAAATTCGCAGCTTCATGAAGCTCGCTGATTTAGGCCCAATCGGGTCCGCGAGATTAAACGAATGGGCTCCCACCATCGAGGAGGAAGAAGAACTTCCACCTGAAGAAGAGGAAGACGCCGCCGGCCCCGACGACCTTGAGGTCGGAGGTGCTGATATGGACGACATGGCCGCCGATATGGGTGACATGGGCGCCGATATGGGCGATATGGACGCTGACATGGGTGACATGGACGCTGACATGGGCGACATGGGTGCTGAGATGGGTGGAGATAAAGAAGATCAATTCATGGATCTTGTACAAAAGCTTGCTGACCTAGTAGGCATTGATGTTGAGATGGACGATGGCCCCGCGGAGCCTGAAGCCGGCATGGATGATATGGAGATGGATGACGATGTGGATTCCCCGGCAGGAGGTGATGACTTGGGAGATGAAGCCGCACCAGATGCTGCTGATGATATGACCATGGATGACGAAGGCGAGGATGAGCCTGGAATGAGATACATGGAAAACAACACAGACGATATTGTTAATGAAGTATCTCGTCGTGTAGCAGCACGCTTGCAAGGTGAAAACAAGAAGCAAGAAATGGTTGACCAACTTGCTGAACGTATTTTTACTCGCCTTACTAACAAGTAAAGCTTGACAAACAATTGTTTGTTTGCTATAATAACCATCGTAACCCGGTGGTTATTTTTTTGGGATTTTTATGAGCTTTGAGCAGTATGCGCTTTATTTTTTAACATTTATCTTTGGATATGTTACCTGCCAAACTTTTTATTTTGTTAAATCTACTAGAATTTCTGTAAGATTATTAAAAGTTTTACACATTGTAGGTCTATCAATACTCATAAAATGCGTTGAAGAGCATAGCTATGCCGGCACCCAGAAACTTGGCGCGTTGCTCAAATGTGGCGTTACCCCTGAAGATGATGTTTATAAAAAGATCGAGAAGCTTCATGAAGAAGAGATGCAACTATTTAAGAATAGGAGCATTGCAGTAATAATTGCAATGCATCCTGATTACTTCAAACCAGTGCTTGAGTTTGAAGATTGGGAAACAGCAATGGCTTTTTTAAATTCAAATAAAAAAATTGCCCAAACATTTTTATCATAGGGGGTACTTAAATGTTAAACAAGATAATAAAGAAAATTCAAGAAAAAATAAGTGAAGGCGCCGAGTCAGAAAATATGGGAGATAGAATAATTTTACTAGATCCTGATGCTTTAGCTGGCGCCTCGACATCGCCAATGGAATTAGATTTAAGGGTTATTGGCCTCTTTTCCGATGTTGAGCAAGAAAAGATTGCAGAAATATGCCAGTCACTAATTTACATGAATGAGTCTAACAAAATTCAAAAGGAAGAAGAAGATAAAAAATCTATTGAGTTTTATATATCTACGTATGGCGGTTCCGCAGACGATATGTTCGCCCTCTATGACTTGATGAATGTGGTCAAAGAAGACACAGAAATACATACAATAGGTTTAGGCAAAGTTATGTCGGCCGGAGTATTACTTTTAGCTGCTGGCTCCAAGGGCAAACGCAGGATTGGCAAGAACTGCAGAGTTATGATTCACAATGTGATGGGCGGTACTGCTGGCTCTTTGCCAAATTTAACAAATGAATTAGAGGCAATCCAGCAACTGCAAGATGACTACGTGTCAGCTCTTGTTGAAAACACCAAGCTGTCTAGAAAAAGATTAACTAAGATGTTAAATGAAAAAGTTAACATCTATCTTTCGGCTGAAGAGGCAGTTGAACACGGAATTGCAGATATTATTATATAAAATACTTGACAAATTTTAAGTATTGAGATATAATTATGGTATAACTTGAGGTATTAATGAGTAGAGCATATGACAACAAAACTTCTTTGCAACAAAAGATTCTTAATGGAGTTAACACGCTGGCTGATAATGTAGCGTCGACTCTCGGCCCGCGCGGCCGCAATGTAATCTTGCAAGAACAGGGCAAAGCGCCCTTTATCACTAAAGATGGAGTAACAGTTGCACACTTTGTGACGTTTGAGGACCCCTTTGAAAATGCGGGCTGTCAGATTATCAAACAAGCTGCCATTGAGACGAACAACACAGCAGGCGATGGCACCACCACAGCTACCGTATTAGCGCGCGCGATCCTTAATGAGTCGCAGAAGTATATTGCTTCAGGTGTATCCCCAATTGAATTAAAGAGAGGTATTGATGCTACAGTTCAAGAGATTAGCCAAAATTTGGAGTCTATGGCCGCTCCGGTTACGAGTGCAGAGGACATCGCTCACATTGCTACGATTTCTGCCAATAACGACCCCAGTATTGGAAGTATTGTTACTATTGCTATTGATAGGGTGGGCGAAGATGGCTCTATAACTATTGAAGAGTCCCGTTCGATGCAGACATCAATCGACGTTACGGAAGGGTTTAAGTTTCAATCTGGATATTGTGCTTCTGCCTTTATCACTGATGATCGACGAAGCACAATGGGATATGAAGAACCTTTGATTTTGGTTACTGATTATAAGGTTTCACAAGTTGAACCAATCCTGCCACTACTGGAAATGATTGCTCGCGAGGGTCGCCCTCTCATCATCGTAGCCGAAGACATCGAGGGTCAAGCTCTGGCTGCTATGATCATGAATGCGATGCGCGGCACCTTAAAGATTGCTGCTATTAAAGCTCCATTCTACGGAGAAGAGCGCCGGCACTTACTGGATGATCTGGCTTTATCTGTGGGTGCTACATTTATTACAAGAGAGAGTGGCACAAAATTATCCGACGTAAAACTTTCAGATCTGGGTTCTGCCCGAGCCATAGAAAGTAACAAATATTCCACAACGATTGTGGGAGGAAAATGTGATTTTAATGAGATTGATAAGCGCATTGAGTCTATCAAGCAACAGATAAAAGATACCAGTTCGCTGGGAGACGCAGAAGTTTTACAAGGCCGCGTAGTTAGACTATCATCGGGAGTCGCTATCATTTCTGTAGGTGGCTCTACTGAAGTTGAGATGATTGAGCGGAAACACAGAATTGAAGATGCCCTAGAGGCAGTCAGATCTGCACAGGAGAGCGGAATTGTTGGCGGTGGTGGTACAGCTTTACTTCTGGCTTGCAAAAATGTTGAGATTGTAACAAACCACGATGATCAAAATTTGGGTATGCTTATAATTACAGAAGCATGCAAGGCTCCCTTTAGGCAAATGGCCGTGAATGCAGGAGAATCGCCTGATGTTTTAATCAACACAGTGACTAATGCTGAAGATGGTATGGGTTGGGATTTTAGAAATAACAAATTAACAAATATGTTTGAAAATGGTATCATTGACCCTGTTAAAGTTACAACCACGGCGCTTCAAAACGCTGCTAGTTGTGCCGGCACACTGATTACAACTGGTTATGCGATCATACAGACGGAGGACAAGCAATGAATCAAGGGGATCTAGTACACATCCCACAGGACGTTGAACTGTGGATTGAGACAGAGAGAGGAATGAGATTACGAATGACGGAGAGGCCAATTACTGGCGTTTATTTAAGCACGTTGAGTCAATATATTTATCGTGTTTATGCTAATAATGCCAAATGGAACGTAAAGAGAAGAGATGTATACCCAATGGTGACAGATGCTAGTTAGATTAACAGAAGTTTGCGGCACTGGCGCTGTTACGAACAACGCGAAATATTCATTACGCGAAGTCTTTATTAACCCCGAACATGTGGTCATGGTCAGGGAGGAACATCGCTTTCGGACAATAAATGAACAAGGATTAATCAGTGAGGAATTAGACATTAATCACAGATTCTCCAAACTGATTATTGATAAAGGAAACACAGGCACCGAGATTGTAGTTATTGGTTCGCCTGAACTTATTGAAAAAACACTACACACTAAAAAACAAATTTTAAGAGGATAAAATGAAAAAGATAAAACTTCAATATACAATTGATGAAAATGAGCTTGCACCGGAAACCGCGCGAATTCTTGGTAAGTCTATATCTAGACTCACTTCCATTGTCGCTAGCGTGCCAGACATGGCCTCGTTGATGACAGTTAACACAATCAATGAGATTAGTGGCTTAAGGCAAGAACTAGCGAGTATTGATGTGATGTTAGATGATGTTCATGCAATAATTGATGGATACGTTCAGTATCAACAAGAGGAGCATCAACTGAGGCAATCTGCTACACCAGAAGAACTAGCTGCGCAGCTCGTGCCAGATATTTCTAGCTTTGATCCTTCCACATTGACGCCCGAGCAGGCACAAGATTTACTTGCACGCTTCGCAAATCTTGAAGGAGACGTTGCGAACGAACCAGAAATGCAAAGTATCATGCCGCCTTTAAAAACACAGAAACAGCTACTAGCAGAAAAATTGCAACAGGATCGAGACACCGAAGGTACAGAAATTGATGTTGACAGGATTAAGGCTGTAAGTCAACAGATCCAGGAGCTGACTTCACAGCAAGATCCAGCTAAAATGACCCCGGAGTACGCGCACCGGATGCTTTCCGAAATTAATGATATTGATCTTACAGATGTCCATAATCTTGGCACAAAGCTTGAAAACTTAAAGAACAAACTTCAAGAAAATGAATTCGCCGATTAAAGATTTAAGATTTTCTCCTAAATCTCTGTCTTTGCTAAAAGAGATAATTCCTATTGATTCAAAAGTCGATACTTATCTTTTATATGGCGGAAATACCGAGATAAATCTAGGTGTATCTGGACGGCATGTCCTCAGTCATACTACTAGCTATGTTATTTACGATTTTTGGAGAAGTATGTTTGATTCGCCTGAAACTATTGTTAACGCTGTTAACCATTTTTGGCCTATTGAGGATGAAAAACTTTTTGATGTGTATCAAACTAGGTTTCGTTCGTTTTCTGATCACTTAGTTAGAGCCGCGATGTTTTTTATTTTAAACAGATGCTCTTCGGAGGGCATGATTCAATCTGGAATACTTGACAGTAAAAACTTTAACCCATTAGCTATAAACTACATCAAGAGATTTAAAAAAACTAATTTTGACGTTGCTTGGAACGGTGATATTGATTTTGTTGATACGGTGACTCAAGATACTGATGCTGATTACATTTACATCCCAGCAGGTCGTTTTAGCTATAACTTTTTAGATGATGGCATCAATAAAGGCTTTGAAGAAACACGTGTTCACCACGCTAATTTATGCGAGAAGTTAAAAACATTTGACAAAAAAGTAATTTTAGATTATGTTTACCACCCACGAATCATTAAAATGTATCAACACTTTCCAACAACAATTTTATTAGACCAATACGGCAGAATCACAAGTCGTGAAGATTCAGCGAAGGAGGTTATACTTGCCAACTATTGAATTAGCTAAAACTTTTGCACTTTTTGCGACAGCACAGGCCTGCGTTTGGTTCCAGTGTTACTCGCATTACATCTGGACTTGGTGGGAAGGTAAGCCATTCCATGCTGCTATAATCTTTGGAATCCCCGCCAGTGTTATGTTCTGGTATGGAACGAAGATTGCGGTTGATGCAACGAACGCAGCTTGGACAGCCAGAATGCTTGGCTTTGGCGCCTCTTACTTTACTTTCCCTGTGCTGACATGGTGGCTGTTGAACGAAACTATGTTTACAACAAAAACAATGTTATGCATTTTATTGTCGTTTTTGATCGTAGGGATACAATTATTTTGGAGATAATATGAAAAAAAGAGTTGTAGAAAAGCCTTGGGGTTTTGAACACATATGGGCCGAAACGGAAGACTATGTTGCTAAAATGCTGCATATTAATCCAAAACAGCGATTATCGCTTCAGTACCATGTAACAAAAGAAGAAACAGTATATGTGCTTGAGGGGACTCTGCTGAATTGGACCGATGAAGATGGCCCCCCTGAAAAGTACCCCACTGGCGCAACATACCACGTTAAGCCCAACCAAGTACACCGTTTTGGTGCTGGCAAAGAATACGTTAGGTTAATGGAGGTATCGACACCACACCTCAGTGATGTTGTTAGGCTCGCGGATGACTACGAGCGATGAGTGATATTTACCTCTTTGACGTTGACGGTACTTTGACCGTAGCCAAACAAAAAATTGATCCTGTGTTCCAGGGGCAATTCCTCAAATGGATGATAGGTAAAGAGGTTTATATTGTTTCGGGTGGCACTTTTGAGAGAATACTAGGCCAAGTTGGCATGGATGTTATTGATGGAACGTCTGGTGTTTTTGCATGCATGGGAAATGCATTTTTACAAAAACCTGAACCCGTTAACAGTACTGGTTTTAACGAGTGGGAATTAATTTATGAGAATAAATTTGTTTCCCCAAAAAACCTCACAAGAAGACTGGACTCAATCGTGACTAAATCAGATTTTCCCACCAAAACTGGCCGCCATCACGAAGAGCGCGTCGGCATGATTAACTTTTCTATTGTTGGTCGCAACGCCAACCAGGACCAGCGCAAAGAATATGAATTGTGGGATGCTGAGAAGGAAGAACGGAAAGAAATTGTAAGCAAACTAAAAGAAAAATACAAAACTTTAGACTTTGTTATTGGCGGCGCAGTGAGTATTGATATTTTTAACAAAGGCAATGATAAATCTCAAATAATTAATAGGTACTTCAAAGAATCCCTTGAACACAATCAGATTCACTTTGTGGGTGACAGGATCCCTTTCCCCGGTAATGATTACCCTTTAGCGGAAAAGCTCAAGGAACACCCAAATGGAGCAGCTTACGAGGTTGAAAGCTGGAAAGATACAGCAGAATTATTAAAGACCTCACCATTTGTGTAGATACCCACAAAAACAACTATTTATAGTGACGGAGTTTAAGCATGGACATTTCTACAGGCAATTGGTTTAAGTATTTACAGGAAGAAGTTTTAACGGAGGGGCTACGAGACATCGGCTTGCCCGAGGTCATCATTGACTTTATTGAGGAAGGCATGCCGAATGCTCCCGAGAAGTCAAAGATGTACGCAGGCAATAACTGGAAAGAACACAAGCTGGGCAACCCCGGCTACATTGACAGCACTCAACAGAACTGGCTGAGCTTCATGGAGCGTAACTTTGAAGACCAGATACAGCTTCCACGCGCCACACATAGCCCAGTCCAAGCACGCACCATCACTCCCTATACTGTTGATGGAATGGTACGCGAACCATCAACTCGCGTGCAATACGACGACGAAACCATCGAGCAAAACAAGAAGATCGCATTTGTTGCAGATAATATAAAGCAAGCGTGGGCAAAGCCCGCCGGCACTTGGCGCAAGACATTTATGAAAGCAGTCAAGGCACTAAGTAAAGCAGGCTTGCCTTCCGAGAAGGTTGAGGTTGTAAAAGATGAGTTACAGCGTAACATGTTGGCTCAGTGGAGAGTATACTGGGGCAGGTATAACGAGTTGTTCTCTTGGCTCAACGACGAGCCAGCGAACTATGAGTTGATCAAGGGCGATGATATTGACAACGCCTACAATACCGCCATGCAAGACTTGGAAAACCAAGAAGATCCAGACAACATCCTCCACACTTTTGATGACGGCTCGTACTGGTACAACTTACAGGTGTCTAACTGCTCCGTAGAGGGCGAGCGAATGGGACACTGCGGCTCTGACTCTCGCGGCGTATTAGTGTCCCTCCGCAAGCGCCAAGGCAAGCGCAAGGCATCCTCGTCCTATGTCACGATGACTTGGGATAGCGATACGCTTTACCAGATCAAAGGACGCTCTAATGACGCACCTCCTTACGAAATGTGGGATCACATTGAATGGTTCATCAGAAATTTCGACATCAGCAGCGTTCAAGAAACAGGCGAACACTCTAACGATGAAGAAGGCTTCCGAGAGATGATAGAGTATCTGCAAACACGCAACCGCGATGTGAACTTCACAGGCGCAGTTGACGAAGACGCAATCCAAGAGGCGATAGACGAGGTTGTCAACGACTACGACGGCGAGAACTCAAGCATCTACGGAGAACTGTCGGGACCAGAAGACCACGGTGGCGATTACTATTCCGTACAAATGAACGGCGATGGTAGCTTGGAGATTAACTTGGGTTGGCCAGGATTTGAGCTTAGAAACAATGAGTACACGCCCACGATAGCAGCTGATGACACCACGCAGGACGACAGATACGAAACGATACCCGAGAACACTTGGGGAGGCGAAGCAAGAGACTTTACGAGCGAACTAGATCTAGATGAGATTGGTTACCATCTCCCCGGAGAAACCGAGGTTGAGTGGGAAGTTAAAATGCTCACAGGCGCCCAGCCAGACGATGAAGACATAGACCCAGACTATCCAGCAACCGCACACCTTATAGTTAGCTTCCGCTGTTACGAATACGATGCCGTGGAAGACGAAGATGATGCTCGACGCATAGCAGAGAACTTTGCCTCAGAAGTACAAACGGGATTTGAAGAGAAGTACAGCGAGATCAAAGAAGAGATAAGAACCAAACTTGCACAAGAAGGCTACTCAGTTAAGACAGCTTATGATCGTGATCGCGGTGAGATGAGTGAGTATGAATTAGATCACTGGAACATCTACACTGACAAGTCAGGGCTAGAGTTTTGGTTCCGTCCTGAAAGCAGCGCCGACACGCTTGTCGAATACGGCGATATGCCGATGATATTGAAGATGTGGGGGCAAAACCCGGACTCTGGCCACATAGATCACTTGTATTCCCGCGCCTTCGGAGCCGCGGCCCCCGGATTCGCGCGCTCTGTGGCCCGCTACGGAAGCCCCGACCTAGACCGCAATATGGCGAGATCACTGGAGAGGATGTATAAGAAAACCAAGCAAGCTAATGCCGCAGGACAAAAGCAATTGCCCTTCGGTGACAAGTATGCAGCCAAACATGTACCGATTGTCTTAGCAAAAGACTCGCGCTTTGTTGTCGTAGGCGCCGCAAGCTACAATAACAGAGGTCAAGGTTCTGGTGCATATCCCGTGATGCCTATTGGCTGGCGCTATACCATCGGTGTAGACAGCAGCGCATCACCAGAAGAGGTCCAGACAGTCAAAGACATCGTAAGATACTTTAACGCGAACCCTCAGTTGGTTATGGATGCCGCCAAAGAGACTATTAACACAGCACTTGAAGGCTCTGTCTCTCTGGCAGAAGCAACCAAGGCCGATGTGATGTCAGGAAAGGCGGTGCTTGCAGCCATCAGAAACATTGATAGTATGTACACCGGCCGTGCGGAGGGCAATGACTTGGCTCGGCGCGCCATAATGATCGCTACATGGATCAATCAAAACTTTGAGCAGATGAGCGAAGCAGAGAAGCATGTAGCTTGGTATCAATATATCTCGCCGATAAGAAACCAGCGATTTAATATGGCTCGCAATGGAGACATTGAACCCGAGGGAGATGATGCCGGCAAGCCATATAGTTGGGACGCATATGTTCAGGAGCAGTTGAGACGAATGAGGGCGCCGGCCTCTGTTGTACAGAGCTATGGTGGCGTTCAGAACGAAAGTGTAGAGCAGCAGATTGACAGGATTGATAATTTATTAAATGAATTAATTGAGGTTAGACGTTATAAGATGCATATTGAACTATCGTTAGAGACAACTCAAAAATCATCAATTGAGGATTACAAAGATGTAATTCGTGGGTGCAAGGGCGTGACAACTGTTCAAACAATTAGCACCCGCAAGGTGGCTGGTAAAACCATGGCCCTTCTTAGTCTTAAGTTTGTTCTCAAGGCACAAGAAGCTCGTAAGATTTACATAGAACAGTTATTTTTGCCATATATAAGGGGAATCGCTGGTTTAAATATAGGCCCTGCTGGTTACAGCTTCCCAGAAGAAGTGAAAAAAATCAGGGAAGCTAATGCTGGCTTGAACAACGCTCTCAATGCTAGAAACGGAAGACCCCAACCTACCCCTCGCATGTCGGTACAGAAAGTAGCACAAGATTGGATGGACGGAGGAGTAATGGCATATGATATGCCCATGAATACACAAAATATGGGTTACCATGTTATGGTGCCAGTAAGTGAGCTAAAACCGTATTGCTCAAGAGTATTCCGGGCGCCCGGTGATGCTTTCGATGGTGGATACAAGAATTTTATTAAAAATGGCCCCCAAACCCCTGTATACGTTGCTGTAGGACAGAACGGAAGAATTAAGATTACTGGCAACGAGGATGATGTTTGGTATGCTATGAAATCCGGATTAGAGGAACTACCGGTATTCTTTAGTTACCAAAAACAAGTTTAGCAAATATATACTATAGGGGCAGTTCATGCTAAAACCAAGAATAATAAGAGTTATGATCGCGTCATTAGCATTATTTGCTCTTGGTTTCATCGCGTCATTCTCTGCGAATATGCAGAAAATAAATATTAATAATCGTCAGATTAAAAAAAGTTTATCAGAATCAAATAATATATCAAAACTGTATTCAATTAGTGAGAAAAAGTCATTAAAAAGCTCAGTTGATTCGGCTGTTCGGGTCATGTCTGTTGATGAGACAGGGGAAGGAATCTCCCTTGCTACGGGTACATATTTTGTTTATCTTGGGCGCTATTACGTTTTAACAGTTTCGCACGCCATTGTTGGCTCATGCGAAGATTTAATCGTAACTTACTTTAATAATACATCTAATTGTTTAGAATATATCTTAATTGATCGGCAAATTGATTATGCTATTATTGAAGTTGAGCGCTTAGAAGACAGAAAGCCATTATCGGTATTAAATTCAGTTGAGTTCCGGCGTAATAAATTTCCAAAATTACTTGACAAAATGTTTTATACCGGTTATCCTAATAACATTGGCCCTCTTTCATTTGCGGGTACGATCTCTGGCTTTACCGATAACGGTTATATATTTTTAAATTCTTATGCATGGACTGGATCATCTGGCTCTGGTGTCTTTAATAGCAAGGGTAAACTCATTGGTATTATTATGGCTTTAGACGTGGGTACAACACAATATGGCGTTGACGTTCTAGAAAACCTACTTATTGTAATACCAGTTTACAATGTTGACTGGTCTACCGCGTTACATAAATAAGATTTTTAATATAACTTTTATATGATAAAATCAATGATGTTAATACTTTAGGAGAAATAAAGAGTGACGAAGAAAGAAAAAACAGAAAGCCTTGATGAAGAATCATCACCGCCACCAGATTTAAAGCCGAAACCACCACCAAGATTGGCGCCCCGCGGCATTAGAACATTTACTGTATGCCGCCAAAAAGATGAAACCGGTGTTTCTGGCGAGGGTGTTGTCATTGAAGGTGTCTTGCTGGCGTCAGGCCATTGTATCATTCACTGGCTTTATCCTCCCCCGCGCGGCGGGCTAGCAATCTTCGATTCCCTTCAGGATTTTGAGAAAGTACATATAAAACCTCACCCTTCTAATAAAACAATTCTTACGTTTGAAGATGGCGAGCAGACTATTTATGATGGAGGATAGACATGTCTTATAAGTATTCATCAGGTAGCATTCGCAAGGGCGATATTTATTATGAAGATGATCGTGAGGGTGAACCCACATATATTGACTTTGGGCAAGACACCATAACCCTGCGTCCCAGCGGCTCACAGATATTACACGCTACGGCGACCGCCATTGGTGTTGGTACAATATCTCCCGCTGAAATCTTAACATTAAATGCTACTGAGGCCACTATTCTTTTTGAAGAGAATGGTACTGACATGGCTACAATCGGGATCAACAATTCTGACAATATCGTGATTGAAAACAAGACAATAAACAAGCACATTGTTTTCAAAGTTAACGATCAGGGGACTGTAAAAGAAGGATTCCGTTTAGACGGGGCTGTTCCCGAGGTTGTCGTGAATCAAACTTCTGACTCGCTTGTGGACTTCCGAGTGGAATCTGACAACAAGACTCATATGTTATTTGTCGATGGAAGTGCTGACAAGATCGGGGTTAATAACTCCACTCCCGGCAGCGGCCTTCATGTAAACTCATCATTCGCCACAGCAATCGTATTCAAACAGCAGGATTATACACTGACAGATAGTGATCACACTGTTTTAGTGAATTGTTCTGGTGGTAATGTGACGATTACGCTCCCGACAGCAGTTGGTTGTGCTGGTCGCCTCTATGTAGTCAAGCGAGTTGATTCGTCCGTCAACTCAGTCAATATTGATGCTCACGGATCAGAGCAAATTGAAGGCTCAACAAGTTTAGTGGGTGTTGCCGCCGGCGGCTCCCTTACACTACAATCAGATAACTCTGGTTGGTGGAAAATAGCAGAGTATATTAACCCTCCGTGATGCATATGGGTGATTAAGAACTATTTATAGTATGATGAAAGAATGGAATGATTACTTGGCCTCTATTGATGAAGCCAACAGCTTTAAAAATCGGATTAGAACCTATCTGGCTGACAGAAACAAGATGCTTGGTAAGGGCGGCAACAAAAATTCACCGCCGTACACCAAAAAGATGGGTACTCATGTAACTTTTGACAAACAACTTGAGGAAGAGCTTGAAGTTGATGTTGATGCGTTCAAGATTCACGAAGAACTGGATCCACAAATCTGGAATGGTGAAAAGATGGAACCAGAGATAAAAAAGAAACTTTTGAAAATAGCCAATGACTTCATAGAAGGTCTTCCTATCAAAGTTAAAGTAGACGATATTACCCTTACCGGCTCTTTGGCAAATTATAACTGGTCAAAGTTTTCTGATGTGGACCTTCACGTAATTGTTAATTTTGAAATGATTGATGAGAACGAAGAATTAGTTAAAGGTTTTTTTGACGCCCAAAGAATGAGGTGGAATGATGTGCATGATATAACCATCAAGGACTACGACGTTGAAATTTATGTTGAAAATAGCGGCGAAGACCATCGCTCTACCGGCGTTTACTCGTTAATGAGAGATGAGTGGATTAGACACCCCGAGTATGTTGAACAAAACATTGATGTTGAGACAGCGCGCAAAAAAGCAAATGATGTTAATGATCAGGCGACAGCCATTGAGAAACTATATGATGAGTCAGAGTATGAGAAAGTCATGCGAAACGTGGAGCGACTTAAAACAAAAATACGCAACATGAGATCGGCCGGCCTTGAAAGTGAGCTGATGGAGTTCTCACCAGAAAACATTGCTTTTAAGATGCTTCGGCGCGCCAAGGTGCTTAACAAACTGACTAAATTGAAGTATAATTCATATGACCAAATGAATACGTTGGATGACTGATGGAATTTGAAGAAATATCAGAAAAAAGCAACATAAGACCGGGCGAGATGCTTTTATATTCTCCGCGCAATTCAATAGTTGTGTGTGCTGCTGTAGTAGATGATAACGTCCGCGCCTTTGAAAATGGTAGGTTCCTTGAAGACATACTCTCCAATTTCAAAAAAATTATTATTACTAAAAAAGAATTTAAGAAACAAGTTAAGTCAAAGTGCAAAGGTTGTGGCGGCGGTAAAAAGTGAATCAAAAAATTGAGAAAGTAAAACAGTTCTGCTTCATACAGTTGGAAATACTCAAAGACAGAGAAGCAAAAATTAGAAAAGAACTTTTAGACTGCAAGATACAAGAAGAGTTCCTAACCTCTGTACTGAAAGATTTAAGCACAGAAAAAAATGACTAATATCTACACATATTGCTTATTTGACAACAATGATAATTTTGAGGGAGTATATTCATCCTTAAAGGCGGTTTATCGCGATGCCCTTAAACTATCCAACAATGGCCACAGGGATGTTTATATGCTAACAGCGGACGGTTGGCGCGCCCCGTCATTAAAAGACCTACGAAACACTCTCAAGGGGTCTGTTGATGTCATTGTTAAATTCCGCAGTGGTACGTCGGGATCAAAAATCTTAAAAACTAAACTTAGAGAATAAACTTGACAGTCGTTCCAAATTCAGTTATGATACAACCATGGATAAGGATAAAATCTGGCATGCACAGTTAGCGGCACTGAAGGAGATTGAAGTTAATCTTGTTTCTCTAGCAAAGGTAACTAAAGAAACCCAGAACCGCATTAGGGATCGCGGATTGGAACATAATCATAGTCAAAACCATGACTGCTATCAATACGCAATGCTGGTTTGGAAGAATAGCTTACGTCTAGCAGAACTAAAAAAGCTTGAGATGGAACTCAAGGGTTACGATACATATGGTAGGAAAATAAAGCAAGAGGGTGATTAGCTCAGTTGGTTAGAGCATCGGACTTTTAATCCGCAGGCCCTGGGTTCGAGTCCCAGATCACCCACCATTTCACATAGGCTCTTAGCTCAGTTGGTCAGAGCGTCCCGCTCATAACGGGGTGGTCCTCGGTTCAAGCCCGAGAGAGCCTACCATTCACAGGAGAAAACAATGGTTTACACCATCATCTATAAAATAAACGAACGACTTTCAACCTTCACCTTCGCCTCTAAGCATGACAAAAACCATGCTTGGGCTGACTTCGTGGAGAACTACGCAAAGCCGGGAGCCGAGCCACTGGCAATGTATCCGGGTAGCAACATCATCTACTTCAAGAGCGACATTGATGAAACAAGAAAAAGTTAAAAGACACACTGTCGGTTTCTTTCGCAACGATGCGGAAGTTCCGTTTATCAACCTTGAAATGTTTGAGACTATCACAGCCGCAACCAGCATTCCCCACTATTGGCGTGATGGGGATGGTAATGTGTCACAGTTTTGGCATGCTGGTGTGATTCCCAAAGGGACTGGGGTTTCTTGCACTCACCGTGAGCGAGGTATGAAACATACTTTTTGGACTGTGACCGATCCCGAGAGTGATCTGGTTGGCAAAGTGTTTGTTATTGGTCACACCTTCAAGGATCGTAAAGAATATGATTTCGACAAGTTTGAGTACTCCAATGTTTCACCTACGTTAAAGTATTCTATTTTAGCAGAAAAGCCATTGACAAAGTAATCGAAAGAGATTATAATAGTAGTATGCATCCTTAGCTCAGTTGGATAGAGCATCGGCCTTCTAAGCCGAGGGCCGTTGGTTCAAGTCCAACAGGGTGTACCATACGGGTGTAGCTCAGTGGTAAGAGCAGTCGTCTTATATGCGATTTGTCGCAGGTTCAAGTCCTGCCTCCCGTACCATCATTGCCCCTTAGCTCAGTTGGCAGAGCAAGCGACTGTTAATCGCTGGGTCCACGGTTCAAGTCCGTGAGGGGCAGCCATTCAAAGAAAAGAAAAGAAAAAATTAAAATGTTCAAACAAATATGGTACTATATTTTTAATAAAAAGGAATCAAATGTCTTATCATGATTACCCGCGGGATAATAGCCGCGGCATTGTTGTCGTTAGTCCGTTGCTCAAAGTGGAAAGGAAGCTCAAAAAAGTTCAAGATGTCTTGGATAATATCAGCGATGCGTCCATTTTAACAGCGAACGATCTAAAAATAAAGATTGAAAAAGCGTTGTTAGAGGATTGAAATGAACGAATACTATCTAAATAAAGCAGCGTTGCCGCGTTCTGTACGCAACAGCGCAGAGTTGAGAGAATGTTTAGGGCTTTGGGGTACCGAACGTCTGCTAAATATCGTAGATTCTTGTCGTGATAGTCAAGACAACTTTAGAAAAGAGTTTGGCAGGATCCACAATCGTTATGCTAACATGACATTCTTGATTACCCAGACGGTTCCTGATGAAAAGTTGGCATATGCCGCTGAAACGTTGATGGTGTGGTTACAAGAAGATTTTGATGTTTCAGAAAGTGGACCGCGGTACGAAGCTGCCGGCATATGTTCTGCCGAGTTGTTTTTGATTCTAAAAATGTTTAGTGATTTACCCGGAGAATCAAAATGAATATGCTAACTACATTTATTTTAGTTGGAATGATTGATTCATACGACACGCATTTTGCTACGGTGGAACTAAATACTACACCTGCATCTAACGGCGGTCCCGCGACTGCTGTGATGCCCATTGCTGCTTTCCCATGTGACATTTACGAAGGTAAAGTTTTCTACGTGGTCAAGTTGCACGAGGATATGGAAGCCACGATTGTATGTCAGAGGGATGTAAAAGATGAAGGAATACGAGAAACAACTGATTGACAGGTGCATCGAATCGCATTATAATATGATTAAGCATCACAGGCGCGCAATCATTGAGCTGTGTCGCCGTAAGTCAATAGACGAAAGATGCATAGAATGTTTTGATTTTGAGATTATAAATGAAAGTGGGCGATCTGGTAAGAGTGAAGAATGATCCTGACTCATGGCTAGGACACGGTGTTGTCTTGGCCATGGCTGAAGATAAAAAGACTGTACAAGTACGCTGGTTTGATGAGTGGGAAGAAGAACCGATTGATTGGAATACGGTATGGACTCTGGAGGTACTAAGTGAAAGTGTGTAGTTTTTTGATTAGAACTTTCTTTGATGCATTGTTTATCTATTGTAGTTACTACATTTTTTCGTCTATTTTCTGGATGATACTGCAATGAAAGTCGGCGATTTAGTAAAGTTTGAAAGTGCGCTGGAGAGAGATGTGTTTGAGGCTGATCCACGTAGAGAGCATGGCTTGGTGGTTCAAATCTCTAAGACAGGGCATGACACAACATCAGCGCAAGTTATATTTAATGACGGAGAACTTTGGTGGGTTGACTCTGGAAAGCTGGAGGTTATTAGTGAGAGTCGGTGACTTGGTTACATTGAAAGATGGCGTCCACGAAGAGGGCATGCCTAAAAATCGCAATGCTGTCGTAGTTGGAGAGATTAACGAGAACGGCGAGTATACTATTATGTTTTTCGGCTCTGACAAAACATATAGATTTAACAAGTATTTTATTGTACCCATACAAAAAGTAGATTGATTTATATGGTACATTTGTTTGAAAAAGTTAAATCGTTTTTTGATGCTTATTTACTAATAGGGGGATTAGACATGGCTAACATTTTTTTCAACGGGGAAAAGGCAGAAAAGCAGGCAGCTATTAACGAAATGTTAGTACATATTTCAAACTATTTTGATGGACGTTTTGAAGTAATCGCAAACTCGGATGATGGTGGCAATCATTTAGAGGTACAGATAGAAATGGATGAGGTTGCTTCTACTATTGAATCGCAACATCCATCCTTCCCTTTCAATGAGATATGGCCCAAGTGGATGGGGTGGCGCACACTTGTTGTAAAAGTACCCGCCGGATATATTGACGCCATTACCAATGGCGTTGAGTTAGATGATTATTGATTATAAGATTGGCGACATTGTTGAGATACCGAACGGAAAGAACCGGCTTGGTTACATCGTCGATATTAGAAAAACAGGTACACAAATAGGTGTCAGATACTTTAGATCCAGAAGAGTGAACGGTATGCCTACTGATTATATTTGGTGGATTCACCGTTCAAATGTTAAAATCATCAGTGCGTCTTGACATCTTTTTGACTTGACGTTTAGCGACAGCGGCGTTATCTTATAAGGGTAAGGAGAGAAGAGATGGATTGGCCACAATGTTTTGACTGCGGCGAAGAGTTCAACCCCAAGCGTAGAGCTTTGGGGTATGAGCATTGTTTGGAGTGTGGTGAGCAGTACGCACAAGAAACCTCCGAGCATAGAAAGAAGTGTACAGCCCCATTGTATAACAAGGGTGCATATCAGTACGTGGGCAGCATGCAAGACGCACGAAATGCGGGCAGGTAGATAATGAAAGTAGGTGATTTGGTACAATGCACCGCGCGGCCCGGACAATCAATGGGGATTATTATCGCATACGAAGCCCATCCCGGGATGACCGGCCTATTGCCCCCGGAAGACTCCGAAGACGCGGGCTGGAGGATTATCTTTTGGTTTGGAAATGGTAAACGCCGAAACCCTGAGACTGTAAGAAAAGAACACATCCAACTCGTTTGCTGACATTCTCTTAACTTGACGGTTGAGGGTATTGGTGTTATCTTATATGTATAAGGAGAAAAAATGAAACTTTGGGTTTTACACGGAACATACGAGAGCGAAATGTTTACCTCGATCCACTTGACGGAGAAGGGTTGTGCGTTGGCGGCTATAGCTGATATACTGGACTTCTTGAGCGTCAGTGATGAAGAGTCTGCCCTGCAAGTGATGAATGAGTGCTATGCCTATCGCGACACCGATGGCGAGCAAACGGAAGCGTTTGAGTGGGACCACGATAAGATGAAGGAAATGAAGAGTAAGGATCTTTGGAAGATTTTTGGTGACTGGACTGAGACATGCTGGGAACGCATGTCAGATCGATCATACTACATTGATGCAACCCCACAGATGGTGCAAGCATGAGAGTCGGAAGTTTGGTACATAGCCGGCACGACCACGATCATCGAGGTATCGTAATCATGATTGGGCCTAAAGAGACTTCCATTGATCACGGCAAATCTGTTGCCAAGATTCAATGGTTTGACGGGGAGATTACTTTTGAATTTATTAAAATGTTGGAGGTTATAAGTGAAGCTAGGCGATCTTGTTAAGCAAAATGGTAACCTTGTTGTATTCAAGGGCAAAAAGACGCCAGATACAGGCAAGCGCACCGGCATTATAGTGGCATTGCATGATGGCTGGATGCCAGAAGAAGTCAGAGTGAAAAACCAAGGCTGGGCTACAAGAGTCGGCAGGAGTGTTGACGTTTTGTGGGATAATGGTCACTTATCTACAGGCTTCGCAGAAAATGCCCTTGAGGTGATTAGTGAAAGTTGGTGATCTAATATCTTTCAAGCCGATAGGGTTTGGTTTAGAAGATTGGTCCAACCCTAGCATTGTACTAGAAGAGTATGAGGCTCCCAATGATGGATTGTGGGTTGTATGGGTTGATGATATGAGATGTGTGATAGACGAAACAAACTATGAAGTTGTGTATTTAGATAAGGAGGTGTTGAATGAAAGTAGGTGATTTAGTGACGTTATCGTCTTATGCTTTACAAACAAATGACTTGCGTAGGTGGTCAAAACGGATCTGGATTGAGAAGCGCCCGCTCGTTGGTTTGGTTGTGCAGATAGAAACAATACCAAAGGTGTATTCTTGGACATCCCAGAATGAAAAGAAGAGATACTATGTAAAATGGATGCAGAACGACGGCCCACACGGCCGCTGGGGTAGAAGTTTTAACAAGGCCAAAGAAGATGCATATTTTCTTAGGAACGATTTGAAATATGTCAAAATAGGAGAGTTTGAATAATGAGCAGTGCGAATGAGTTTTTTAATACAGCAGGGTCCAACCGGAATCGGATGGTTGTATGCGCCGATGGGTTCAAGATGAGTGTCCAAGCTCATGTTGGCGCATATTGTTCGCCGAGGATCAATGGTGCCGACAGATACGAAGAAGTTGAGGTAGGCTTTCCAAGTCACGTAGAGGATTTGATTATGGACTATGCCGAAGAACCCGACTCTCCCACACAAACGGTGTACGCATACGTGCCTGTTCAAGTGGTAACTACGGTATTAGCAAAGCACGGCGGCATTGTTGACGGGGAGGTTCCGAGAGGTGTAGCACCCATCGGTGTACATTTTGTTGTTGACGATTAGTTGACAACTTAGACATTGACAACAGCCCGTGTGGGTGCTATATTATAAGTATAGAAAGGAGAAAAACATGAAGGTGGGAGACATGGTGAAAATCTGGGTTAATGCTGAGTGGTCCGAGATTGGTATGATCATGGAAATGGATAAGCGGACTTATCCCGAAAAGGTTTTTGTTAGAACAAATGATGGCCGTATTGTTGAGGGATACGATGACGAATGTGAGGTGATCAGTGCAGTTGGATAAAAGGGTCTTGTCTGAGATTAACGTGAGTGGATACGGCTCTGGTGAAAAAGCCTTCGGACCCGCTTTGATTGGATTCCGACGAGTGGATGAGACACTTTACGATTTTGTTAATGATCAGACACAAGAGAAAGTAGAGTTAAAAAAACAACAAGGAACCCAATGGTTTGATGGCTGGAAATATCACAATCTTACACAAGACGACCGTAATATCGTGATGATGTTTCTGGTTTACAAGAAAAAAACCGGTGTTGAATATGTTTGGTCTATTTCTCTTGGCGACTTTATTGATATTTTGTTGGAAGATGATGAGTATTCCCCCGATGGCTGGGAGGCTGACAATCTTGCCATCAAACATATGACCAAGCAGCGTTATAAAACCGAGCAGTCCAAACTGAAACTAAGCGTTAAAAAGTTTGTCAATAAGCATAGCGATCGTGGAACCTTTCACTATCAAAAAGCTCTTGACATTTAGTTGACAAGATGTGGGTTGCATTTGTACAGCCGGGTGTTATATTATAAGTGTAAGGAGAAAATACACATGGGTTATCGTTCAGAAGTTATCTTGGCAGTCGGACCAGAGGTTATGCCTCAGTTTATGATCACAATGGCAAAGTCACCACAAGCACGCGAGTTGTGTTGGGCGGATCATGATGAAATGATCAAAGACTACAACGACGAGAAGGGTGCATTCCTGTTCCGTTGGGGCGGCATCAAGTGGTACGATAACTATGAGTGTGTACAGGCCCTTGTAGACTTTATGGATTGGTGTGAGGGCGAGCGCATTGAAGTTGAGGGCAAGGAAGTCGATGCGAATGAGTATTACCGCTTCGTCCGTATCGGTGAGGAAATGGATGACAATGAGGTTCAAGGGTGGGGGTTTGACATCCACATCGAGCGTAGTGCAACGTATTAGTACCAGCCCGATCCGCGATTTTTTCTTCGCCAAAATTTTCCCTTTTCAGTATATTTAAGTACAGGACACAATGACAGAACGCGCAATCAAAGCAAGAATCAGCGAAATACAAGACTATCCGACCCTAACGCAATGGTCGCGTGGATTCTGTGAATCAATCGTTGACCAGATTGATCGCGGCCGCCGTCTTTCTGAAAAGCAAATGGAGGTTCTTACTCGCATTTTTAATGAGAACACACCGGAACAAGTTGCTAAGCTCAATGCATGGCCAGAGGAATATAATAAAAACTGGTCACAATGGGCTGATGTGTTGGCTTACTACTACCAACACAATCCCCCATATTTTCGCGATTTGGTTTCGGACATTCAGAATGATGTAGTTCCCCCGCGGCATGCATTCATGAAGATGGTTAGCAATAAGTTTGCCCAAAAGGTTATTGCAGAAGCAAAAAAGCAACCAAAGTACAAGATTGGCGATTATATGCTGGCAAATGCAGCATGCTCGTCTCGCGATTTGATTGCGGTTGATTCTGGCCGGCTTGGTCCACGCACACTCAAAGACTTCCGACTGCGTGGGGGCTTTGTTATGGCCATCACGAACTATGTTATTTCTGCCGCCAAGGGTTCAAAGCGTTATAAGATTCTGCCTGTTGGTTCAACGGTGGCCTTTTGGGTTGAGGAACGCCGGCTGAAGAAAGCCCCTAAACCAAAAAAGTCATGACATCTTCTTGACACGAAAAAACTGGCGCTAACCGCTTCGCGGTGTTATATTATATGTATGAAAGGGAGAGTTATGCAAGTCGGCAGTTTGGTTCGTGAGACTATGGATGGTAACATCGGTGTCATCTTGGCGTGGGAAAATGACGGCTGGCTCGTCAACTTCCCTAAGCATGGTATGGTGTTCCACATGTTGCCGAGACTCTTGGAGGTGGTTGATGCAAGTCGGTGATCTGGTTAGATGCACAACGGTAGACGGCAAGCCTGTGGGCTTGGTGGTGGAACGGTTCTTCTTTGTCAGCGAGCCAAGGACTCACACAGATATATTCTATGTCCTGATACCCGGCTATGAAGATCCCTTTCCGATTAGAACGAGACAAATGGAGTTAGTCAATGCAAATCGGTGATCTGATTAGCGTGAAGCTGCCAAGTATAGAGGCATACATCGGTATCGCTATCAAAGCCAATGACAGGGGCGACGTATTAGTGCGCTCGATGGATGGAAGGCTTGAGTATTGGGTCAACAGTTGGGGCGGGAAGGCGATCAATGCAAGTCGGTGATCTGGTGAGAGTTAAGCGAAGGGCTCCGGCACTCCAGCCTGATATAATCGGATTGGTCACAGAGCTAAAGTCTATTGGCGGCAATCGTGGAGCTATTGTTAAGCCATCTACAGCTTACCATCTTAGGTTTATGTTTGCGATGCTTCAAGATGTGGAGGTTATCAGTGCAAGTAGGTGATTTGGTACACATGCCCGGTGCTATTGAAAAAGCAACAGGTATCATTTTGCGAACAAAGCCTGATGGCATCAATCGCGGTACTCCAAGATTAGAGCGAGTTAAAGTTTATTGGATTGAAGATGCAGAAGCCTCATGGGAGCCTAAGAAATGGTTGGCGGTTATTAACCCAAGTCGGTGATCTCTTGACATTTGCTTGACACAATATCGCTTGCTAAACGCTGTCATCACGTTATATTATAAGTATAGAAAGGAGACAATATATGTCATACAATGGTACCGTAACCTGCTCCCACTGCTATCGTCAGGGACACAACAAACGTAAGTGTCCCGTACTCACAGAAGAAGTTAAAGATCGGTATATCGGCGCTACGTTGATGGCTGTGAAAGAACGCGAAGCCGGCAACGAAAACGATGCCCAGTGGTATGACGACCGCGCCGAGCATCAGCGTCAACTATATTTGAAGCGCACCAAGATTGATCTTGCTACCGGCGAGAAGGTTACCAACAAGGCATCCAAGGCAGCGCGCATGAAGAATGTGACTTGTGGATACTGTCACAAGACAGGACATACACGGCGCACGTGCAAGGCTGTTAAGGTGGATAAGCAGGTTTTTATTGAACAGACTCGCCGTGAGCGCATTGCCGCGCTTGAACATGCCGTCAACATGGGCATTGGCGTTGGCTCCATGGTGCCTATCCGTGCAAGTGGCTATGACTCTGGCGGTGAGTGGCGCATGCACAATCAACTCCGGTACATCAAGTCTGTGGACTGGGATGCATCTGTCGCACGTCAGTCAGCACTTGTCGTCTATCACGTTGATGCTCGTAAAATCGCGGACTCAAACCAACACCGGTGGACATCGCGTGACTCCCTTGGTAACCTTATAAAGGCTCTTGGTGAAGCTCGCGAGTATGCGCTCACCGTAGATGAGAGGCCGCCAATGGCATCACTTCTCCCCACTCTTGATCCTCCGGCCGGCTGGCTTGAGCCATCTGAGAAAAGCATGAAAGAGGCCATTCGCCGCGAGTTTCCGACGACCGGAAACAAGTTTAACAAGTCTCGCAACTGGCAATATAAGTATCCCGAAGGCGATACCCTTGAAGCTATCAAGGCTCTCAGCCTGCAAGAACACTATGATTTTTCTTGACATTCGCTTGACAACTCTCACCTTGACGGGTGAGGGTAAAGCGGCTATATTATAAACATGGCTGATTGGTGGAACGGTATACACAGGAGACTTAAAATCTCCCGCCCGTTTGGGCTTGCGGGTTCGAATCCCGCATCAGCTACCATCTTTTGGATAGGAACAAAAATGAACAATATATTTAGATATGCTATTTTTGCTGGGGTTTTTTACTTCGGTATCAACTGGCTTGCCGACAACCCCAAGAGGGTCAACAACATTCGCAATCAAGTCAACAGTTTAGTGCAAACTTTTTTGTAGTCTCTTGACATTTCCCTGACACGAAAATACTTGACGAAAAGCCTTACCGTGTTATATTTATAGAGTAAGGCAAAGAAACAACATTCATCTCTCTCGGAGAAAAACACCATGGCAGTAGACTTCACAACATTCCTCGGCACCGTTACTCATATTCTTGATGCGCGCCTTCCCGTACTTGTCCGCGGCCCACACGGCATCGGTAAATCCCAAGTGGTATACCAGATTGCAGAGCAGCGCAACCTGCCTGTGGTGGAGCGCCGTGCTTCACAGATGACTGAGGGCGATCTTCTAGGTCTGCCTGACACGGCTGACCTATCTGATGGCCGCAAGGCTACCACTTGGAACGCTCCTGACTGGCTTGTCACTGCTTGTACACAGCCTGTCATGCTCTTTCTTGATGAGGTTGACCGCGCAACTATGGAGGTTCGCCAAGGACTCTTTGAGTTGACTGATAGCCGCAAGATCAATGGGTGGAATCTTCACCCTGAGACTCTGATCGTCGCTGCCGTCAATGGTGGTGAGCATGGCGCTCAATACCAAGTTGGCGAGATGGACCCGGCAGAGCTTGACCGCTGGACTGTTTTCGATGTGGAGCCAACCACTGAGGACTGGCTTGCATGGGCGCAGGACAATGTTCACTCTGTTCTGTGGGACTTCATTAACCAGAACCGCAGCCACCTTGAGCATGGTGATGACTTTGAGCCTAACAAGGTTTACCCGTCACGTCGTAGCTGGAAGCGATTCAACGATACCGCTGCACCCACGGGTGCAATGGGTGAAGGTGGCGACCGCGATCTTCTGTTCAATCTGGCCACTGCTTTTGTAGGGTTTGAGGCTGCCGTGTCTTTGCGTGACTTCACAGAGAACTACGCTTGGCAAGTAACTATTGAAGACCTGCTTGACAATGGTGAGATCAGCAAGACTTCTGAATGGGGTATCAATGATCACTCTGCGATGATTGAGAAGATTTCTGCGGCCGATGTGCTGGTAGAAGACTTGCAAGAAGCGCAGATCCAGAACCTTGCTGATTACTTTGTGTCACTTCCTTCAGAAGTAGCTATGAAGTTGTGGACTGTACTCGGCGAAGCTGACAACACTACGAATGTTATTGCACTGCACAAGGCAGAGACATCAGAAGGCAAGCGCGTTAGCGACCACTTGGTGGAGATTCTTGGTGGCTCACAGTAGCGCCTTCAGGCCGCTCTTAAGGCCGCCTAGGCTTGGCGACTTGGTTAAGCTAACCGGTCTGGGCAGCCTAGGCCGGCCCTTCAAGGGCCATCACGGCATCGGTGTTGTCAACGACATTGTTCAGGCTCCTCATCGTATACAATACGAAGTTAAGTGGTTAAAGAGCGATGAACTTATGATTTTTCATGAAGAGGACTTATTGATTATTTCTGATGTGGACTGATAAACTTAAAATAGGTGATCTTGTATGTTCGCGCAGCGACAATAAGCCTGCTATCATCCTTGACACCGCAGAAACTGCGCGCGCCAAGTATGGCGATCTGGCCAACAAGCGCATGGAGTTCAAGTTACACATTGACGGCCAACAGGGATGGCTGGATGAGGTTAAACTTAGAGCCTTGTATAAACTTCCTTGACATTTGCTTGACACAATATCGCTTGCAAAGCACTGCCAACACGTTATATTATAAGAGTAAGGAAAAGAACAATGACTGACGATACCAAAAAGCCCTTCAATCTCAACATGCACACCGCTCGCCTGCTTATGCGCGAACCGTTCTTTGCCGCGCTCTCGCGTCGGATTGATAAGGTGGCCACCACTTCTATTCCAACTGCTGGCGTGCGTGTCAACAAGGAGCGCGCCCAGTTTGAGCTTTTCTATAACCCGGTATTCTTTGCTGCTCTGTCTGATGACCACAAGCTCGGTATCCTCATGCATGAGTTTTACCATATTATCTTTGAGCATGTGACCAAGCGCCTGCCGGCTGATGGTATCAGGCGTATTGATAATATCGCCATGGACTTGTCTATCAATGGCCTGCCAGAGATGAAGGGCAAACTTCCCTGTGAAGCTGATCCCGGCCCCATCCTTGAGGGTGCTACCGAGCCGATGAAGGGCGTTATGCCGGGTGAAGGCCCATTTAAGGATCTGCCAGCATGTCAGACCTACGAGTGGTATCTGGTTCAGCTTGAAAAGATGCAGAAGGAAAACGAGGAGAAGCAAGGTGAAGGCGAGGGTGAGCCTGGAGATGCGTTTGGTGATGCTGACTCACTTGACGACCACGATGCTTTTGGCGATTCTGGTGATGCAACTGTCAATGAGATTGCCAAGGAGCGTCTTAAAGAAGCAGTCAAGAAGGCAGCCGAAGAGGCTGAAAAGTCCCGCAACTGGGGTTCAGTCTCGTCTGGTGTGCGGCGCGATATTATGGATCGGATCTCATCAAAGGTTGACTGGCGCAAAGTTCTTCGTTACTTCGTCAAAACAAGCCAGCGCGCTGACAAGCGTAGCACGCCGCGCCGACTTAACAAGCGATTCCCAAAGGTTCACCCCGGCAAACGTGTCCGTCGTCACGCTAAGATTGCGATCAGTATCGATCAGTCCGGCTCTGTTGACGATGGCATGCTTGCCGCATTCTTCTCCGAGCTTAACAAGCTGGCAGAGGTCGCGGAGTTCACTGTGATCCCCTTCGATACCCGCGTTGCCGAGGATAAGGTTTACACTTGGAAGAAGGGGCAGAGTAAGAAGACCGAGCGCGTTCTAACTGGTGGCACATGTTTCAACGCTCCAACAAAGTATGTCAATGAGCGCGGCTTTGACGGCCACATCGTTCTGACTGATCTGATGGCACCGAAGCCTGTTGCCTCCAAGTGTCAGCGTATGTGGATGACCACGAAGCAATATGCAGCGCGCCCTTACTTCTCGACTAATGAACGCATCATCGCCATTGATGAATAGAAGGCTAAACAATGAAAATGACAATCGTAATAGACTCCGACGACCGAGAAGGCATCAACGACGCACTAAAGATGGTGCGTATCATGCATGAAAAGTATGTGAGTACCGGCTCATATCACAAAGAATCGTTCGGGAAGATTGAGTTTATCAAGATGCTCCGCAAGTTTATGAAGGAATCTGTTAATCATCTGAATGATGAGGAATCTAATCAAGTCAAAGATATTGGCGACATGTATAACCTTCGCAACGCAAAGCGTTTCGCTGACCGTATCTTTAGAGGTGAGCGATGAAGCGCATTAAAAAAGGCGATCTGGTGAAGATGCACACGCATGACACGGGGCTTGTCGGCATTGTAGTGGACAGGCACCCTAAAGCCATTTCTACCACACGGCCACAAATAGGTATAATGTGGATAGGTGGTTCAGGTAAAGTAGACTGGGAGCCTGAACCATGGCTAGAAGTTGTCAGCGAGTCTTGACAACTTAATGCTTGACGATTAAACTATTTAATGCTATATTTATAGTATAGAAAGGAGATAAAATGTTTGAAAGTAATGTTCCCAACGTCACAGGGTCACTAACACCAATGGATGAGAGTCGCGAAACATGTGAGAATGTCATCACTTGCCTGATGGTAGCCTCGCAACTGGCTGAAGAGGAAAACGAAGTTATGCGGGATATTTTCCTGACAACGCTCTCAGCACTACCGCGTATAGCAGGTGAAGCATGAACGCGCTGGGGATCTATGGTAAGTCTCGCACAAATGACGGCGTGCTTGATGCTTGGAGGAACGGCGTAAGTGCGCGTAATCACAGGTGTTCTTTAACAAGCATATCATATCCAAATGGAAGCGCGGAGCTATTCAGCTATGACTTAAAGATCGGCGAACGTACTCCGGCTGGTGTCTGCATCATCGCCGACTTCACTGCACCAGCCAACGGCTTTCATTCTATGACAACTTCCTGTCACGTGAATCTCGCCAAGTACACAACTGGTGGCCCGGTGATCATGCACCCGAAGGTTTGGGAGTGTTCACCAATGAGCGATAGCAGGCCGTTTTGATGGGAGAGATAGTAAACCTTGACGAATACCGCGAGAAGAAGAAGGCCATGGCTGAAGCCAAAGCCGACGAAAACAAGTCTGCTCGTGAACTTCGTATGGAAGAAATCGTTTCAATGCTGGAGGACTTTTTTGAGCGCAATCCAGTTGAGATCAGCCCTTATTATGTATCAGGGTACGACGACTTCTGGTCAAAAGACATGACCGATATTTACCTCAACCATAGACCTTCCACGGAGAATGAAGATGACAACGAAGAATAAAACGCTGCCTATTGTGGTCAGTATGAACCCAATGCTTTACACCGATAGGGCCGGCCAGAAGTGGGCTGTGTCTGGTCAACATTGGGTTGAAGTGCCAGAAACCCTAACACTTGACCGGGTTGGTGAGTATATGATCGTTGAGGAACGAGAAGCACCGGCACAACCGGCTGACGTTACCTCATACGAGGTCCAAGGCAGCACTGGCAACACTTATACCGTGACCGACAACGGCGGCACGTGGACGTGTACGTGTCCCGGTTTTGGCTGGCGGCGTAAGTGTAAGCATGTCGATGCTCAAAGGGCCAAGGTTGCATAAATGAGATTTATAGTTCCACTGCTTTTAGTTGGCTGCGCAACACGCGCCAAGATGAACGGCACCGTGCTGGATGATCAAATGTACTTTGATCGGATGGTTCCTGTTGAGATTGTAAATGCACCAGACTCCGCAATGTGGGTAAAGCTCAATAAAAGACAGCTTAAGCACGTTAAACCGGGCGATAAGGTTATTTTCTATGTGAAGACAACCAAGGTTGAATATGAAAGTCGGTGATCTGGTGACGTATTGGTATCAGCGCCCACGCTGGCGTAAAGGTCAATCTGTCCATGTTGGCTTGATTATCGAGACAGGAAAGTTTAGTGGCAACCGTGACGTTAAAGTTTTGTGGACCAACGAACCAGAGCCACTAACCGAATGTAGTCAACATCTTTCACTTGTTGACAAGCCCCTGACAACTTAAACCTTGACGATCGCCCCTTCCGGTGTTATATTATATGTATAGAAAGGAGAAAGCAAATGCTTCAAAACCGCAACGGCATGATGGCCGCTCTTATTATCGCTGATCTGACCTGTTGGTCTGGTCTTATCTTCCTCGCCTTTCAATGGGCTAACTGCACGTGTGGAGCGTAAATGTCTGACGAGATTTTGAATATCCGAGTGACCGAGCGAGAGCTTGAACTGATTATGGATTTGCTTCATGAAGCCGGCAGCCGCGTTGATAGCAACGGCCAACCTGCTTTTGAACTCTGTCACGATCTGATGGAGCAATCTGGTCGCGTAGCTGACGATAGCTTGGAAGGCCGCACATTTACACTCGCAGAGGATGATATGATCCAGCGCGGTATGGATGCACGTGAAGAAGCGAAAATGCATAGCCGAGCAGCAAGCCGGCGAAACTTTAACCTGAAGGTCAAGGATAAACGACTTTCAAAAGCACAAACACATGATGTGTGGGATGCTAACGATCCAAGGAACTGGTAAGATTATGAAAGTAGGCGATTTGGTAAGAGTAAGAACAAAACACTATGGATCAAAGTTGGGTGTAGTTATTGAGATTGATGAGGATGGTGTTCACATCAAACCTCAAAAGCACCCGCGCAACATTATTGCCGGCGCTGCTGACGTAACCGTATTGGTAAGTGCGTGAAAGTCGGCAACTTGGTGCGAAGAAATCACTATGGTGCATCAAGCAAAGGTTGGGGTCCGGTTGGGATCATTGTCGGGCCTGCGCTGTCGCTGCCGAGCGACTGGTGGATCGTCGAGTGGGCTGCTGACGGAAAGCGCGAGACGGTGAGAAAAGAACACATCCAACTCGTTTACTGACATTTCCTTGACACAAATAGCCTTGCGTTTCACTCTCAGTGGGTTATATTATATGTATAGAAAGGAGAGAAATCTATGATCAAAGTCGGAAGCATGGTTCAAAGCAAATACAGGCTGAGTAGCGGTAAAGAGGGAAATCTTGGTGTGGTGCTACGGTTCCATGATGCGGTTCCCACGTTGATGCAGGTATTCTATCCGAAGACGCGCACAAGCGGCTGGGTTAAAGATGAAGACATGAAGGTGGTAGCATGAAAGTAAAAGCAGTAATCAAGAAAATCAAAACTCACTTCAAGAAGCAAGGTATTGATATTGATGTAGAGTATAACGGAACGCGCTGGAGTTTCCAGCATAACGGCTATGTTGGTTCATTCCTGGCTAACGGAGCGATGGCAAGCGATACGGCTGCTCAACTTGAGGCCGACGCCTGCAACTTCCACGTTCGCCGCTGTGATGACTACTCAGATATGCAGTCTGACTATTTTGCCGGCTCATTCCGTGACAACGCGACTCAGATGATCGAGTCCCTACTTCCGAAGCCACCAAAGTTTAAGGTTGGCCAACTGGTGAGAGGTAAAACCAACAAGCGCGCAACCCGTCAAGGCTACGCCGGCAAGGTTGGGCTTGTGATGGCAGAAGGCGGCTGTGGCTTCGCTCGCATCGCTTGGATTGGTGACATGTCAGATAGTAAAAGATTCGGATGGCCGACATTCCCAGAACGCGATCTTGAGGTGGCAGGATGAGAGTAGGTGATCTTGTTAAGTGGCGGCGCGATCAGTTCCGCAAATCAGCGCCTGTGGGCGTCGTTGTCAAAAATGCCGAGAGCCACCAATGGTCAACCGTATGGTGGATGATCCTGTGGTCGAATAGTAAAACTGAAGTTATTAGTGAGCGAAACTTGATGGTAATCTCTTGACATTTCCCTGACACGATCTTGCTTGCTTTTACCTCTCAACGGGTTATATTATATGTATAGAAAGAAAGGAGATTATTCTATGGCTTCACAACTCGACACCGTTACTCTTTGGGAGACTGCCCGCGAGCAGTTTATTGATCTTATCCTTCCGATGATTCAAGAGGATGAGCAGAACCTTGGACACGTTGATATTCCAGCGCGCTCCGAGGCTTGGAGCAACTTCGTTGATGCGCTCCATTACTCCGGTAGTATTAGCGACTGGCAAGTGAGCAACTGGGAACACCCCGATTGCTGCAACGACTGACATTCTCTTGACAACTTAGTTGTTGACTTACCCCCACATTTCTGGTATAATGGTTATACCAAACAAGGAAAAAAGACTATGACATACCGACTGACATTTGACATTACCGCCCGCAACGCCGATGCTTCGGAACTGCTCGATCGCCTGATTGAGTTCCAGCAAGAGCTTGTAGACGAGATCGAAGAAGATGAGGATTGGAACGGCAATATCATTGAGAATGTGGGTGATGAAGATACTTGTAGTGTTGAGTCTATTGACTAGTCCCTGACATTCTCTTGACAACTTAGTTGTTGACAATCACCTGCTTTTAATGGTATAATGGTTATACCAAACAAGGAAAGAACATTATGAAACTTCGCGGACAATCCAACCTTCACCCTATCGCCCTTCACTTGGTATCGCGCGAGTTTTGCCAGACAATGATCAGGGTCAATGCTCTGATGCTTTTCTCTCTTATCCTCTTGTCACAAACTACCTGACATTCTCTTGACAACTTAGTTGTTGACTTTCCCCCATTTTTAGTGTATAATATAGTATATCAAGTAAGGAGATATATCAATGCCAACATCATTCAGCCTCGACCAACTCACTGACTCTAACGACAACTTTCGGTATCGCCCTGACCCGATGATTAACAACATCGAAGTCACGTCAAGCCGTAAGAAAGCATACAAGCCACTGCCCGCACCGCCAACTCGTCGCCAACTCACCGGCTGGACTGTTGAGCAAGTTGGTCCTCAGATGTGGCGCGTATTCCGCAACTCCACAACGCAGGGCAAGCAAGCCGTCATTGACTACAACACACCAGAAGGCGCGCAGTCTTTTGCTGATGGCTGCAACGGTGAGCATAAGAACCCCACCAAGATGAGCGCAGCCAGCCTCCGCAACAAAGCCAAGGAACACCTTAGCGATGAAGAGAAGGCCGATCTTGCTGCGCTAGCTGCTGGTGAGGGCATCTAAATGAACGACTTTCTTGGAATCCTCTTTTTTAGTCCGCTCTTGCTCCTTGCCTTTGGGCTTGGTATCGCAATCGGCGAAGCTATCCTATAATCACACCTAACCCGTAAAGCGCAAAGCGCGAGAGGTAAAGTAAAGAAAATGAAAACCCCCAACTCCATAGTGCCGAGTGCTGCGACGGGCCTGTATGTGTCGCAGAGTAAGATGTCCAACCCTAACCCTTGAGGTTAAAGATAATGAAGATCCTACAGTAACGGCTATAAGAGGATTAGCCACCCTCATGATAACGCGCTGGAATAATAGGAGAGCCGCCAGCCTTATAAACATAGAAGCCAGAGCAAACTAGTCGAGTAGAGCGCGACCATAAACAAAGACTCTACTTCTCCTTTATTGCTGAACAGTGATAAACGGAACTGGGCCGCCGCAAAGATCCCTCTTTTATTATGAAATACTATATCTCTCAAACAATACTTAAAATGGTTGAAGGCCGTTTGAACTTTCGCGAAGTCGTCATAACTCGCGCGGATTCAAGAGTAGGCAAAGACTCAGCGAGACTACAAGATGTTAAACTATTCAAGTCAAAGCTGGAAGCGTTGGGTATTGAGAACCTACATGTAAATGCATACGAGAAGAAGCGTTACAATAAACTCGTGAGAGAACAGAATAAACATAGAAAAGAAGTTAAACTAACAGTTGCTGATATTGCTGAGATGACGAAACAGGCGGTTGAAGCTGACGTATTAGCCAAGGACTGTGAAGATGTTTAAGGCCGGAGAACTCATAAGTAAATATAATATAACTAACAGCGCAAAGGGCTATTGTGTTGTAGTAGACAAGGATGAGAATAACTATACATTATATAATAACTCTCTTAAATGCATACAGACGATTGCTATACCTGTAGTAGATGGCCTGTATAATCCTATAGTGGCTGTTGGTGGTTAGTGTTATGTGCGTAGTTATGTGTCAGACAATGCGGTGTGTATTATATTGTTCTGTTTTAATGTGACTGTTTGTGTGTTTAGATTTAATATATAGACCCTTACACACTGTTTGTCAATGTGTGAGTTCATGTGACAGGAAAGATGCAGTATATCAATGACTTACAATGCCGTGTATCACCAACGATTCCAACTACTTATGCGCTTGACATTCTTTTGACATGTGACAGCTTGACTTAACGCGCGAGAACTGGTATAATATAATCATAGTAAGGAGAGAACTATATGACCATCGACGACATTGCCGGCAGCCTGATTATCACCATCCTTTTTATCGCAGTGATGGCGCTGTGACCGCATCACACTATATACGACACACTACATATAGTGTCTGCTTGTGCGAGTGATAGGCAAATCCCCCTGTCTCAATACATATGCGACACTACATGTAGGGATTGGCCGAGAGTAAAACAAATAAAACACTATGATTGTATGCCGAGAATAAAGAACATAATAAATAAGGTAGGTTCAAAGTCCATTATCATTGCAGCCTATACACCAGTCGTGTTGTTTATATACGTGTATGTATTATATGACGGATGCAAACACTATGTTAAACATACCCGACGATAATTGACAGCATGCTGACATATCTTTTGACAGGAGCTTGACAGGAGGCGGGGGTACCCCCCTACCCCCCCACCACCGGAATGTATGTCTCTATGTATCCGGCGTGCGTCTGGAGGCCGACTAAGTACGTTCACGATACGGCTGCAGATTTCTGAGTTTAAAAAATACGCCAGTAAAAATTTCCCAGATAATTACTTATGTGGGCATCGATGATTACAATATACATCTAGAAGAACTAGACGTGGGGGACTTGGTTACGTTTTGTGGGTATAGCTATACACCAGACTTCATGATTTATGATGAGGCCAGGGATGGGTCACTGGGTGTTGTAATAGAAAAGAGCAGTTCCACGGCAGGGTATACGGGCGGCTCAATATATCGTACGTATACAATATTTTGGTTTAAAGCGGCTAAAAAAACGACTGAGATACGTGATCACTTAAGGCTAACTTGCCAATGAGCACGCTTAACAATAAAATCAAGAAGGCGAAAGAAACGAGAGTAAAGTTGGGGGATGTTGTGACTTTCACTGTCATGGAACCGTTCGTTAAAAGCACGTCATCATGGGGCACCATCGTAGAAATCGTGGAAAGGGGGATTACAGGTCGCTACGTGCTGTGTGGAATAAAGTGGTTCAACAAGACGCCCGATATAAAGGGCAATTTATCGTACCATTATGAAAGCGAGCTTGTGCGATTAGACGAAAAGCTCGCCTATGACGCCCTTGGAGCTGCGATGGTGAAGAGTCCATAAGCTGTGGCTTACTAATTGCACGTTAAAGGTGGTTTAAATCGCTTATACTGCCTTTTCTGTGTTGGTTGTGTTAGATTATGCTGGTTCACTGCGTTCTGCGATTGTGAGTGAATTGTAAGTATTGTAAGCGCAAAGGAAAATTTTACGGAAGAAACTGCGTTTGGCGAACTATTTAAAAGTGGAAAAATTTTTGGTTTAAATAAACATGAAACTTACAACAACAAAATTAAAACAACTCATTATCGAAGAGCTTGATAATGCTGATAAAGCGCAAATCAAAAAAATTGCTGCTAAAGAGGCCGAGGCCGCCATTAAAAATGCTGATCTCAAGGCGATGATTGAAAAAGAGGTTAGAAAAGAGCTTGATTCTTCCGCTACAAAAGAACAAATTGGGGATGTATCAAAGAAAGTTCTCAAAAGGCTGTATAAAGACTTGTCCTTACAACATCCTTACATCATTGATCGCATAAAAGTCTGATTATCTCACTAAACAAGGATGAAAAATTTTTTTAGAGAAATGAATTCGTTATCACAAATAATTCTTGTTGTGGTGTCTTTGGCCGGCACTATCTTTAGCGCCAACCATTTCCCGGTTTACGTGGCGCCGGTGCCGCATGCTATGCCTTTAAACAAAAGTCCGGTTGTTGACACTCCACCGCCGGATTTGTATCCTAAAAACGAGTGCAATTTTGGTACTTCTTCTAATATTGCTAGCAAAAAAATCAAATATTTTACTTATGACTGTGTGCAACCAACTAATAATTGGCTCCTGATAAGCATATCCGAAGCTAATTATTATGATGTATTACGCAAATAGATATTATCCAGATGATCTACACGCAGGAATGGTTTTCAAGGACGTCATGAGTAAAGATATAGGTGTTTTGGTCACACGGCACAACGTTATGTCCGATTGGGAAGATTCCGAACCGGTTTGGGCTTGGGACATTTTATGGACTGGACCCTGTACCGATAACACCAATAGAAATCAAGTGTATACTGAAATTGGTTTACTTGGTATGATTAATGCTGGAAGAATGGAGCCATGTAATGTTGAAAAACCAGAATGACTTGGAATTGTTGCGTGCTGAGGCAGAAAAGGTTACATTGAATGTCGGCGATATTATTTTTGATCATATGGCAAATATAAAAGGCACTTTGGTGAATCGTATACATCATATTGATATGATCAAGGATGATGTATATCTTTGGGAAGTAAAGCTTTTTAAGAACAATAAGCCTGATTCGGAAAAAGTTAACACAATCATGGAAGAAGAGGGACTGAAATTCTCTATCGCCATAGGAACAGTGGAGTGGCACTCAGTTGAGCAGAATGAAAGAATACCATAGCGAAGATGGTTTCCATATTACAGAAAATGGGTGGATGAGTTCCTATAGTGTAGGCGATCTTGTTAAAGTTAACAAAAACAAATTAGGCATTGTCTTACATAAGGCGATAACGCAACAAGAAACAATGTTTCCGTATGTTCGTGTTTTAATCTTAAATGAAAATCTTATTTTTGATTATGGCTTTACTTCGTTAGAAATAGTTTCTAAAGCATAAGGTAATCTAGTTAATGGAGTAAGCAATTAAATTATAAGGGGCAAAAAATGAAAAATTTATTATTGTTTGTAGCTATGTTAATGGGGGCTACACCGGTAGAGATACCTCAAACAAACAACACCAATGAGTCTTCTGCTGTTATTGTTGAATCTGTCAACACTTCTTTTTCAAAAGTGGAATTAAAAGTTAGGGCCGCGGCCGTAAAAGTCTTAGCTAATGGCGGGCACGGATCCGGTTCTTATTTAGTACACAAAGGATTTTATTTTGTCCTCACAGCGCAACATGTAGCTGACGGACCTTTGGGCACCAATTATACTGTTGCGAAAGGCGAAGAATACAAACAGACAACTTTAGTTTATTCAAGTGCAAAGGATGATATAGCAGTATTATATGTTGCAGACAAATTTAGATTTTTTGAGCCAATGAAATATAAGCCAATGAAAAATATAGCTGACATATCTGATCGTATAACATATTCTGGCTTTCCGTCCTCTCATAAACTTATGACAATTCGTGGTCGTGTCGCTGGTTATGAGGATAAACCAGATTCTGGCAAGCAAATAATTTTGCACACCTATGGTTGGTTTGGGTGTTCAGGTTCAGTAATTTATAACAAATCTGGAGAAGTAGTAGGCGTCCTATGGGGCGTTGATGTTGAATATTATCCCAACATTGCAATTGTAGAAGATATGATTTGGGTGGTGCCAGTACAAAAACTAGATATTGAAAAGCCAATTAAATTAATTTGTAAATACAACAAGATGAAATTCTGTTAAAATAAAACTACTTATACACACATAATAGGATTATATAATGTCAGACTTAAAATCAATTCTCAACGAAGAATACAGCAAAAAGCAAACAACTATAAATATGGAAAGTTTGTTAGAAATGGTAGCAGAGGTCATGGAGCTTCCCATATCACAATATCTGGTGCCAGATGTTATACAAGAAAAACAAAAAGGTAGAAAGTCTCAAAAACTTACCATTGACCTTATTCCTACTCTTCCAATCACTGAGATTGGGTGGGGTTCTTTAGCTACTCCTGACGGTGAAGGGAAGGAAGTCAGAACTGCGGCTGGCCAGGACTTAGCACAATTCCTTAACAACATTGCGCCCGGCGGAGAATTAAGTTCTAAAATTGAAGCGTTGAACGCTTATTACGAAAATCCGGTGCCCGAGGCGCAAGGAGATACTCCGGGACAGCAGATTAAGAATGTTATTTCTAACCTTGTATTTTATAAAACTTTGACTAATATTATCACCAACTTTAATGCTTCATCTGCAGGCTTCGCTTTTGAATCCTTTTTGGCTGTACTTCTCGATGCTGAAACTGGAAAACAAATTCCGGCTGGCGGTGCCGGCACTATTGCCGATATCGTGATCAGCCAAGGAGGTCGACCGATTTCTCTTAAACTCTATAAAGAAGGTTCATTGAAAGTCGGCGGTTCTTATAAACAGTTGGTTGATGATTTAACAGGCAAAGGTGAGATTGATGCAGGCTTTATGGAATATGTTGTTGTAACAAAAGATTTGAATGGTAGTGGCCTTGAACAAACAGGTAAACTAAATTTCTATGCCTTCAATTTTACTAGAGACAACTTTATACAAATTCTCGGCCTGAAGCCAAAAGAATTAGACCTTATTAAAATACCGACAAAGTTTTCGGAATCAATTGAGGACCTGCGCGCTGGTCTCCAAAATACTGGGCCAGGCGGCTTGGAAGATTTTCTTACACTACCGGCCGCTACTTTTGTAGATTTAAAACCAGTTGTTGACGCATTTATAAATATAGCAAACGAACTAGCTGCAGCGAAAGGAATTGAACCAGCCAAGATGAATCTTGCAGCTGAATTAGCTAACATTGTAGATATGAAAGACTATACTTTTGTAAGCAATAATAAACGATTTGGTTATGTAAACTTTCCTGTAAAATTGAAAAACCAAATGCTGGGTCAAATGGGACTAGAAGATGCAGAGATTGCTGTAATCAATCAGATAATTGATGTGGCTTATCAAAAAGCAACAACTGCTCGTAAAAAAGCTGGTGCAAGAGGGTCCGCGAGAGCAGAAAAGTTTAAAGAACTTAAATTTATGCCCGTCAAAAAATCATTGAAAGTACTTGAAAATCTGAAACAAGATCCTCAGCTCTACAATATAGCACTGCAGACTTCACAGGGTTATCTGAATAATAAACAGTTTGAGTTGTCGAAAGGTCAGTTAACTAAATTACCCAGTATAGCAGACCAAAATAATCTTTTTCCCTATGGAGATCAATTTGAAGTTGGTGTTATTAATATTGGTGCACAAGGGTTACAAGACATGTTAGATGCGTCTGTTGGGGCTGTTAATGACCAGATTTTTAGTATTTTTAGAGATCTTAAAGACTTATCCTCAAACTTAAATGCTTATGTGGCCGGTGGCCTTGAAGACGACTCCCTGGCTGGTGAAGCTAAGGCAGATGCAGAAGATATAGCTACTGGAACAGAAAAAGTAAGAGATAGTGATTAAATCTTAAGCTTAAACATACTATTTAAGTCAGTACCTTGAGGATTAAAACTACTATGGACGATCTATACGGCCCGTTAGACGAGAAAAAGAAAAAACGCAAAAAGGCCGGATCTGAATCTAGCAAGGAATCGTCTTTAAGAGATTGGTTTGGTAGAAAAGGCGCCAAAGGCAAGAAAAAAGGGTGGGTTGATTGCAATTCACCTGATGGAAAGGGTGGTTATAAATCTTGTGGACGTGGTTCAGGAGAGAAACGTAAGAAATACCCTGCTTGTAGACCAACCCCGGGCGCTTGCAAAGAGCGTGGTAAGGGCAAATCATGGGGTAAAAAAGCTAAAAAGAAATCTAAGAAAAATGAGGAATTATACATGGATTTAGAGCAAATTATCAAAGAAGAACTTGAAGCAGTGCTTGACGAAAAGCGCAAGAAGAAAAAGAAGAAGAAGAAAAAGTCATCTGGTAAAAAAGATGCTTGCTATCGCAAGGTAAAATCACGCTATAAAGTGTGGCCATCTGCTTATGCTTCTGGTGCTCTTGTTAAATGTCGTAAGGTTGGCGCTAAAAACTGGGGTAATTCTAAGAAAGAATCTCTTGAAATTATGATTGAGGATGAATTGACTCAAGTTTTGCATGAAGGCTTTTTAGATAAAATTAAATCTACTTTGAGTGGTGACTCAAAGAGTAATCAAAGTAGCGGACCACAGGCCGGCCGGGATATTGCAAACTATTGGATTGAACCAGCAGACGGTATGCCACACGGATATTTAAACTACGTAGATGTCCTAGGCCAAAGTGAATCTGGCGTTCAGGGTTCATTTCAGAACGTTCCTGGTTGGTTAACACCTGATATTGCAAAAAAACACGCAGCAGAAATTGCACGCCAATTAAATAAACCTGTGACTGATATAACCAAAATAAAATCAAATGAGGTTGAAGAACTTGGTAAGGCATTGGTTGGAAGTTTAAATGAGGGAAAAAAATCTAATTTAAAAGCAAAAGTTATAAAAGCTTTACGCGATGAAGGTGGTGCTGCTGGTATGGACGCACTGAAGACACATACAAAGGCGTCAAAAGAAGAAATAAACAAGATTATAGACTCTTCGAACAATATAAAAGTCCACGAAGATGGTGATATTATCTTAATGGACAGCTTAGAAGAGAAAAAAAAGAAGAAAGCTTGTAAGCCCTCCAAAGGAAAACGCTTTGCTAAGCGTGTAAATGGTAAATGTCGCTCATTTGGCCAAAAAGGACAAGCAAAAGGTGGTGGTGATCGTATCAGGCCCGGCACAAAGAAAGGTGATGCATACTGTGCTCGGTCAGCAAAAATTAAAAAGTGTAAGAATCCGCCATGTGCGAATGCATTATCACGTAAAAAGTGGAAATGCCGTGGTTCTAAATCAATGAAGGAACAAGATGAAACTATTAATTGAAAATTGGCGCCGATACTTATCGGAAGAAGTAAAACTTACTATATCAAAAATTACGGATTTGGTTTGTCCGGAGGCTACTCAAGACTTGGAGCTAAATACAAAAAACCGAGATTCTGCTATCAAAGCTGAACACATACAATATGGCCCTTTAAATGTTGATGAACCCGCTGATTACTGGGTAAAAATAGCAGAATATTGGAATACGACCCCCGAAGCTGCAACAAAGTCAGTTTGTGGGAATTGTGTTGCTTTCGATGTATCTCCTAGAATGAAAGAATGTATGCCTGGTGAGACTTCTGATGAAGATGGAGTGTTGGGGTACTGTTGGATGCACCATTTTAAATGCCACAGCGCAAGATCTTGCAGAACATGGGCTAAAGGTGGCCCAATTGAAACTGATTCAGTCTCGGCAGATTGGCAAGAGCGCTCAAACACTGAAAAAGAAGAATAAAAAATGACCAATGATGAACTAATCCTGTTAAAAACAGCAAATTTGCTGGACACTTTACAAGAAAAGTGCTGGAAAGGTTATAGGAAAGCCGGCCTAAAGAAAAAAGGTAACCGCATGGTGCCTAATTGTGTCAAAAAAACCAAAAGGAAGAGACGTAGAAACGAAGATCTGTATTCTTCAGGCGAAAAAGTGCTTCGGGAAGTCACCGAAGACGAGATGCGAGTACTTGAGGACGTATTAGACGACCTAGATCCAGCTAATTTGCCCCTAAACGACCTTTTTAGTGGCAAAATGCGTGTTGTTATACCATTTCCGACCACTGACCCGTCTACAGAGCTTGGAAAGTTCGCAGAATTCTTCAGATCTCAAGAATATGATGTAGATTGGGAGAAAGGTATGGTGTTTGCCGAGCGAGATTTACGTACAGCCAGCGATATCTTCAATACTTTGGGTGATCAGCCCGTCAAGAAGAAAACCAAGAAGATTCAGATGAAAATTGGCAAGCTTTTCTCTAAATTGGCTGATTTAAGCCGAAGAAAAGACGCATTATACCAAAAAGTCTATGATCACTTGGATGGTATTGATTATAAAGGCCCAAATGGTAAACCAGTTACTAGTTCACACTATGTTACAAAGCAAATGCGTAAAGCTGCACTTGATGAGAAAGAATTAGAAAATTTTGAAAGAATTAGTGACCAAATTTACTTATATATCGTAAATCCGGGCGTTGCAGGCCCCGCGGGCTATAATTTAACTGATCTAGCCACTGAATACGGCGAATATTGGAAAAAGAACGCCGGATACATCAAAAAAGAGATAAATAACATCGATAATGACAAATTTTCCATTATTATCACTCGACACCCGATAGATGTGCTCAGAATGAGTGATTTTGACGAGATTACCTCTTGCCACTCTCCAGCTAGTCGCTCAAATGCCTATCAATCCTACTATAAATGCGCTGTAGCCGAGGCTCAAGGCCACGGAGCCGTAGCATACGTGGTTGAGACAGAAGACCTTCTGAGCGCCACTAACACGGGTAATATTGATAGTGCAGAGCAAGAAATCCAAGAAGGTGAGATATTTGCTGACGATAAACGTCCATTTACCGGCGATATTGAGCCAATTTCTCGCACACGCATCCGTCATGTTAGATATTATGAAGGAGATGAGCCTCCAAAGCGTTATGATGATGGCCAAGACGTTGGAATGCCTGAAAAACGAGTGTATGGTGCGGATATCCCCGGTTTAGCCAATCAAGTTACTGACTGGGCAAGATCAAACCAAGAAGAAGTCATACAAAACATGCCCAAAGAGGGTGATAAGATTGATTTAAGCAAATTTATGATTTTTGGTGGTTCTTACGAAGATACTGCGAAGGCATCAGGTCGTGCTGTATTAATGAAGCAATTGTTGGGTGACAAAAATATTGAATTTGCTGGTGCGATGCGCCAGAACACAGACACCGAGGAAACTTTGGACGCTGATTTAATTGGTGACGTGATTGCACAATACAATGGGCAATGCGAACAAATAATGAATGATTACAACGACAGAATGGCTCAAACATATACCGACTACGAAGTTGGTGATGACGGCGGCGATGGGGCGTTTATTAAACCTTTTGCAGCTTTTGTTGCCAAATGGGATGTAAGTGATTGGAAAAGACTCCCAAGCAATGCGGAAGAAGTTGTATGGAACTCAGTTGACGAGTTAAATAATATATTTGGTGATATATTTTTTCCGTCTGATGTTGATACTCCCACAATCCGTCGTGTCAGAGATGAAATAACGTTATCCATACAAGTTAATTTTGAGCATCCCGACATTTATGGTGGTTCATATATGGCCCTCCCCGAAGAATATCAAGAAGCGCTTCAAAAAGTTGATGCTATAATTGATGATAGAAGAGATGCTTTAGAAGAAATCCTCACTGGTTACTTCAAGCGCGAAGGACAAATGGAAGGTGGCGATTACATCAATTTAGCCATGGCGATTGACGACGGCAATCTCACTTCATATGAATGGGATCTAGAAACTGACGGAGATTACTCCGATTCGTATGAGTCTACCGCAAGATACTCTCACTATTACGATCCAGAAGATTTAGGATTAGGCATGGAAGTGCTTATGCAAATTCTTGATTCTCGCGACTTTAAAATTGAGTTGAGAAAGCAACTTTTAGATGCGCCAAGAAAAGAACAGAACACTCAGTATTACTTACAAATGAACGCCACAACAGTGGAACACGCTGGAGAGGCTAGATATACCGCTATATTCTCGATTAATGCCGATGAGCCCGATATTATGACTGGATTGTTCCAAGAGCTTGTAGAGGGTGAGATGGACGACGAAGACAACCTTAACGTGGTATTTAACAGAGTGTTGGCTCAGTTTATCAATGCTCGCCAACCATCGTTTATGCAGACAAATGAAAGTATAGTTAAAACATGGAAAGGATTCTTAAATTCATGAGCAAATATATGCAAGACCCAGATTTTCTTTTTAGCGTTTTAACTATGATGGTAAAAAAGAATGGTGGACAAATAATAATCACTGAAGAAGAGATGAAAAATGTTTCCAAAGGTGATCTAATTGGCATGTATTTTGAACCAAAAACAGGAAATTTAATACTTAAAGAAGTTGATCCAGAAGATATGTTAAAAGCAACAACTATCGCAAGTGATAAAGCAGATAAGGTGTATGATAATTAAAATGATTGATAATTTTAGAAAATTAAATATCCATTTTGATGCCGCGGCCTTAAGAGGGGCTTATGAATATGCTGTCACCAATATTGGATTTAGTGGAGATCTAGTAAATTGTATTAGTATTATAAGCACTGAAGCTGGTTCTGCTGAACAGAGGGGGGTTTTTTGGTCAAAAAATGATGACTATGAGGAAATTCAAATTGAAAAACAAGTCAATGAAGAGGCCTATAAAATTTTCGTACCTATTCTGATGAATACTTATTTTAAAAACGTATATGATACACTTTCTAAACATTATAGATTAGGCCGGGTCAGAGTTTTAAAACTAGACAGCAGAGCTTGTTTGAGTTATCATAGGGATCCGGAGAATCGTCTTCATATACCAATAATTACAAATCCTGGGTCTTTGATGATTGTTAATAATGAAGTACAGCATATGTTAGCAGATGGTTCAGTATACTACATGAAAACTACTGATTATCATACAGCTTTAAATGGGGGCGACAAACCAAGAGTGCATTTAGTAGCTACTATTTTAGATGAAAATAAAGAAGAAGAATTATACGAAATTTACGGAGGAGAATAAAAATGAATATGTTGTTTCAAAAATTAAGTTTATACTTAAAAAAATTAGCAGACCTTACAATTGGCAGATGTTGCTGTTGTTGTGGATGCTGGAATTCTGCAGAATGTGGAGATAATTGTGCATGAAACTCCTACTTGAAAATTGGCGACAGTATTTAAACGAAAGCAAGAACTCATCTCACTACGGTGATTTGTATTTGTTTGAAAATGATACAGTTACTAAAACATCTTTTTATGATGCTCTCAGTCTTTTGAACGAGAGTGAGTCCGCCATAGAAACATTCCTTGAGAACTGGGAACGCTCTGTTGACTATCATATCGAACAAATAGATGAGGGCGCACTGGCTGATATGGCCAGCAATCCTGTTTTGTATCTCTCGACTCAAGCATTCATGTTAATAGACAGAATGAAAGAAAAGGCGGCCAAGTATGCCGGCAAGATTCTTGGAGTTGTCGACAAGATACGAAGCTTTATGCAACGCTTTGAAGAAAAAAATCCAACACTTTACAAGATAGGCTCATTTGCTATTAAAATCATTATAGCAATGTTGGTTCTTTATGTTATAAACCACATTTTCGGCGGTGGTGACGCCATGGCGGGAGATGTTATGTCTAGACCAACAATGGATTTGGGTACGGGAGAGATCAGCCAAGAAATAATAGCTAACAAGCAACAGTTGTTAAAAATTGGAGAGGCCGCATCACAAGTTGAGGGTTTACAGGATATTGGTGGGGGAATACTTCAGATCGCAAATGCGCCAGAGGATGTCACCGCAGGAATTGGCCAAGACATTGGAGGTAAATTACTAAAAGTAATTGAAAGCGGTGTTGCGGCCTTAGAAAAAACGGAAGCTAAGGCGCTAGCAGATGCCGCGGCTAAAGCAGCTAAAAATTCAATCGAAGCAACGTCTACTACGTTTAGCAATCCAGAAATGATAGCACAACAAAAAAAGATGGCTGATGCCTTAAAAGTTAGTGGACTGTAATGAAACTCCTACTTGAAAATTGGCGCCAGTATATAAATGAAGCCCACGGTTTAGAGACAACTTGGGATAGTGTCTCTATTAATGATGTTTTTAAAATCATAGGAAAAAGCTGTGAGGAAGGAAGGAAATGCAAGCATATGAAGGCATCTACTTTAAGGAATAACTTAAAAAACAAGCCAAGTGTCAAATTAGATCCAGACAGAGTTAAGAATGCCAATTATAAATTTCCGCTAATTGTTGTAGTTAAAAATGGCGAATATCAGTATATTATGGATGGAAACCATCGTGCTGCAGCAGCATTCTTTGCACTGGCACTAGAAGACGATGCAATCGTATCGGTTAAAGAGTTATATAATGAAGAATATAATAAATTGTTTGGAGTTCAAGATGAAACTCCTACTTGAAAATTGGCGGAAGTATTTGAATGAAGACTATGAACCCATCACAACTCTTCGTATATTTGACTTCGATGAGACAATAGCCCATACGAGGTCAGAAACACGTGTTAAGGCCCCCGATGGCTCAGAAGCGACCCTACGTGACCAGCAGGAGTTTGAAGAGTATATGAACGCAGCTGCCGCGAAAGAAGGGGTAGAAGCTTTTGATGCTGTGGATGCTTTGATGGACTTAGGTTATCAAATTGATTTAAGTGATTTTTCAATTGTAAAAGATCCCGATGAAATAAAAATTGTAACTGACATTATGAGAAAAACACCAACGGAATCTAAAACATATATCATGACGGCGAGACGAGGCAATTCTCTTGGGCCTATTATGGATTATTTAGATGAAATTGGGATAGACTCTTCTGAAGTGCGGCCTATAGCAACACAAGGTGAGTCCAAGGGAGATGTCATGGTCGCAATGATGAAAAATAAAATAATGCCCAACGGTAAATCTAATATAAATCGAATTGAATATTACGAAGATTCTCAAAAGAATATTGATGATGTGTTGGCTAAAGTATGCGATAACCCTGAAATAAATGATGTGAAACCCGAAGATTTTAAACTTGTTATCTATAAAGTAGTTGAAATTAGGAATGGCTATAAATTAGAAACGCGGACTTGCTAATTCACAACTACTTAAAGACGTGGAGGGTACACAATGTCTGATAATGGAAATGGGTGGGAAACCTACTCAAAACTAGTTTTACAACAACTAGAAACTATGGCTAACGGAATCGAAGGACTACGTTCAGAACTACAAGTTGTTAAAGAACAATTAAGTGAATTAAAAGCAAAAGAAGACCGAGTTCAAGATTTGAAAACTTGGAAAGAAAAGATGGATGATGTTGCTTCCCCTAGTCAGCTACAAATGAAGTTTGACGAAGTTGAAGAATTAAAAGAATTTAAAACTAAAGCAGTCACAATTTTTATGATTGTGCAAGCAATAACTGGTTTTCTTTTAGCATACAATCATATAATTTAGTTGCTAAATTTAATTGTTAGTGTTATGTTAAATTATAATGTTACGCAATAAGATTAAGCTAGGCGATATTGTTAGCTTATATTTTTCTGAAAATTATCAAAACATCAAATTAGGTATCATAACCGATTTAAAAAAAGACAATTTTATTGTAAAATGGATATGGTATGATAAATTATTTTTCATGGACGATGAACATGAAGTGTTTAATGATCTAAACAAACAATACTTACTAGCAGAGACACAGTATGATAGGAATGATTTGAATACTTGTCTAAAACTAGTGAGTTGTGGTTATTGATATGGCATGGAAAAATTTAGATGAGGAAAGATTGAGACAAATTATAAGACAGATATCTGGTAAAACACCCAATCCAGACGATAAATTGATAAATCCTTGTTACATTAATTGTAAAGGTAAAAATAAAGAAGAAAAATGGTTCTGGGTGCCGGCCCAAAGAGCCCATAAAAGATTATTTTGTGGAGCTAAGGTTTATGTTGTTGATTATGAATTTGATGAATTTGAAAGAGTTTTAATCTATGACGGAAATTTTTTGTTTGCGGTACCTTTTGAAGAATTAGAAGAAGTAGGATTTAATTAATGTTATTTACGTTTAATTATTTTTGGAAATTTTTAATTTGCCTTGTAGGAACTTGGATTTTCTATGGCTTCTTAGGATATGAGATAACAATGGTGACGTTGTTATCTATGTTGGTAGCTTTTAAATTAAAATCTACTAATCATGTTATATAAAATATTTTTTGTAGTAGCAATATATTTATAAACTGTTAAAATGCAACAAGAAAAAGAATTTGGATACTCTAGCGCCGAGAAATTACAGGTAGGCGATATCGTTGCTTGGTCTAAGTTTTCAGAAGAAACGAATGACTGGGTTGAATACCTAGGTATTCTAGTTGATATACAAAATGAAGTACGCTCAAATCGTCTTGTGTCAATTTCTAGAGTAGTCCCACTGGATGATAACAGTATAGAACTTTCATTTTTTACCTTTACACTAAGATTGGTATCACAAACTTATAAAGAAAATAATATATGATTGATAAGCTAACTATTTATTTTAAGCTAGGTAATTTATAATGGATGATGTCCTAAAAGATTTAATTAAAAAATTCATGCCATTTGCGCAGAAACACATAGGTTTTACAAGTCCTCCAAGATTATTTTTGAAAAGAGATAAATCAAACGCAAAAAACCCTTTGGGTAAAACAGCATATTATGACCCTGAAGACAAATCAGTGTTTTTATATATTTCAGGACGACACCCAAAAGATATCTTACGCTCACTTGGACATGAATTAGTGCATCACAAACAACATTGTGATGGTATGTTTGACGGTTCTGAGTACCTTGGGCCTGGATATGCACAAAAAGATCCGTTGATGAGAAAGGCTGAAGAATTGGCTAATAAAGACGGCAGCATGTGTTTGAGAGACTTTGAAGACATGCTTAAAGAGAAAAACGAGACTATTTATTACGAACATCTACAAGAAGGAGACTATAAGATGTCATTCAATGATTGGAAAGAAAAAGAAATTGGTACGCTTTTATCTGAAGCGTGGGGATTTAAATTTAACACCCTTGAGGAGTTTAATGAGTTTAATGGAAAAGGTGAGTTACAAGCAGAGAGCGAAGAAGAAGTTACTGAAGAAGCGGTTACCGAAGAAGCGGCTGAAGAAACCGTTGAGGAATCCGTTGAGGAGGATGTAACTGAAGCTGCTGATGCCGATGAAACGCTCGATGAGGGCGAAGACGCTGAAGAGCTTGAAGAAACAGGTCTTGCTGATCGTCCGGAGAATGCTCCACAGGCCAAGGCTGGTCGTGGTGGGAAAGCACGTTATAAACGAGCAATCCCCGAGGCAAAAGTTCGCGAGGTTCTAAAGAAAGCAATTCAGATTGTAAATGAGAATAAAGCCAAAAAGGATTAATTTCGTGAACGGTAAATACAAAAGTTAAACGTAAGCTTGAACTTAAAAAAATAAAAAATAAGTTTATTTACAAACTTTTGTTATTACAAACAAACCAGGAGCAAGACATGTCGCTAGATTCAGAATGGAGAAATTTTTTAAACGAAGATATTAGTGAAAAAAACATCTTTACTTATATCCAAGGTCTCCAAGAAATAATATCAAAGTTTAAACCGCGCACCATGACGGAGCAGCGGCGTTTTGCGCTTGCCTCACAACATCTTCGCGAAGTCAAGCGATACGCTCGTAGAATGCAAAATGAAATGCAAGTACTTCAAGAAAAAGTGGGTATCTTAGAAGAATCGCTGGGTGACGAATAATGGGTGGTGCAGCGGGCCACATGAGCCACCCATTTGATTTGAATTCGGTTGATACCGGTAATGATTTATTAGACTTTTTCGAAAAAGCTAAAAAGTTTGTTGAGAAAGAAGCTGCCGGCGCAGTAAAAATAGACGGTGTAAACGTATCGTTTAAGGTTGTTGAACATAATGGTGTTCATCAATTTGCTGTTGACCGTGGCTCAATGAAAGAAATAGATATCAGCGGAATCACAATGGACAGAGTTGACCAGAGATTTCCTGAAGGTCACGGTATGAGGCCGGCCATAAAAACTCTCTTAATGATTTTAAACAAATCTTTAAGAAATATCAAAGATGAGTTAGAAACATTAGGAATGTGGGACGATGCGACGTTGTTTCTTAACACAGAATATGTTGCCGGAACTACAAACGTCACAAAATACGATGAAAACTTCTTAGCCATACATGGTATGAATCAGTTTTATCAAAGAACAGCTAAATCAGGGGCGAGCAAGGGTAATGTAAGACCCGGTGCAGAACGCCCTGATGGATTAAAGGCACCGAGTAGTGAAGTTCTTTATGATCCAAAAGTAATGGCTAAATTAATTAAAAAATTAAATGTTGTTGCTAACGAATATGGATTTCAAGTCTATGGTTCGGTACCAACACAGAGATTAGAAGGTACAGATATTGATTTTTCTTCTACTTTGTCTCAACCTTTTACTATTCAGGTATCAGATGACAGGGAGATAACCAAATCTCTTAAGGATTGGCTTTCTGAGGCTTCTAACCCACGTTATAAGACTGTTAAGCTTAAGAATGGTAAGAAGACCCATCCTTTGCATAAAGAGCTTTACAAAGCTATTCTAGGCGGTTCTCCGGCTATTGTTGATCTTATTGAAGATGCTGATGCTGAAGCTGCTATATATGGTGCTATTTTTATGCATGCAACTCGTATGCTTGGTAATGATGTGTTACGAGGTCTAACAAGCCCCATGGGTAACGTTATGGACCACGAGGGTGTTGTTTTACGTGACGACAAATTATTTGGTATGAACCCAGTGAAAATTACTGGAGAATTTATTCTTGGTGGAATGGGTTCCGCATTTCAAGATGATACCTCTTTGAATGAAGACGAAGAAGATTTTGTAGGGTACGAACACAAACCAGTAAAGGAAGACGAGGATGAGGATCCTGTAGTTGATGCTGATTACACCGGAGAAACAATCGCCTTTGTGCCCGGTGCATTCAAACCCCCGCATATGGGTCACCTAAAAATGGTTGAACAGTATGCTAGAAGAAGTGATATCGACCGCGTAATTATTTTAATTTCAAGCCCCAAGAAGAAAAACCGTATGTTAGATGACGGTACTGTTATCAAAGCTACGCATGCTGAAGATGTCTGGAAGTTATTGTTAGCATCTGCTGGCTTGGCTGACAATCCAAAAGTAGACTTAAGAATATCTAAAGAGCCGTCTCCGATTGGGGCTACACTTCAATATATTGGTAAAGAGGGTGAAATTAGACCGGGAGACAAAGTTGTCTTGGGCGCTAGTGATAAGCCTGATGATAATGATGTGCCCGATTGGCATCGATGGCTTTTTGTAAATGATAAAGATGTAAAAGAAGGTGTCGAAGTTATGGATCTAGAATCCAACGCTGTAAAGGCAATTAATCGTCAAGGAGGCAGCGCTTTCCGTGCGACTGATATGAGATCTTTAATATCCAAAGCAAGGACCGACGTTGATGCTATAGAAGAATTAGAAGAGTTTGTCGGAGAGGATAACGTTTTTGAGTTGTTAGCAATATTTGGAATAGGGCCGCGGCAGAGCGAAGTTAACGAAGCAACTGTGAGTGCAGCAGTACAGGGCGCGGCAGCAGTTAAACCAAACTTTCCGGGCCTTGACGTCCCAGACGAAAACGCTGAACAAGAAAGACAAAGCAGACTTAAAACAAATAAAACAGAAAATGTTGATTTAAGTATGTTAGATGAAGTTATGAAACTAATTATAGGAAAAGGCATATCACAATGAATGAAGAAACTATCAGAAGTAGTATAAGACAAGCTATACGCATTGTCAAGAAGAAAAGACTCTTGGCAGAGCAGAAAATGAAATCTGAAGAGGCTTTATTGCGTGAGTACGTACGCAAATTAATCAACGTTGAAACACAGATTTTGTCAGAAGCTGCAACTCCTGACAACGATCCTGCACCACACGGGAATACTGGAATCAATGTTCTTGAAGATCTTCTTAAAAAGATTATTCCAATTTTAGAAACAGATTATAAATTACTTACGACAAGTGGTGAACAAAGAGAATCTTTTAGATCTCATGTCATTAACGCAGTTGTAGGCGCACTAACACCGGTGGAAGCTAATAATGATGCAGAATCAAATGAGCCATCGCCTGAAGTACAAGAGGAAATTGATATCGACGTCGTGGATGACAATGACCCGGCCGATAAATTTATTGATATTAACCCGGATGCGGCAGAGCCTGAAGAAGAAAAAGACCCAATAGATGATTTTGGTATTGAAGGTGCTGATGTAACCGGTAGAAACATGGCATATGCTAGCTTTAAGAAGATTGAAAGCTCTATTGTTGATGCTTATGACTTACTTTCTAACTCTGAAGATCAAGATTTGTTTTATGATTACTTGATTGCTAATCTAAAATTATACTTTGATAAATTTGAAAAAGAACTTGATGTTAATGTGTCAGAGCCAACAAATCAAGCATATGATACCGCTAAACAAACACAACCTGATAATGCTAGCACAGATAATGAATTAGATTTTAACTTATAATGATTTCTAAAACTAAACATAAAAGCATTATTAATAAATTAAGAGATAATAATCTTGTTAGTGATGATTTATTAGTATTAGTTAATATTATGTCATTAGAAGATATTATAGCATTAAAATTTGAGCTGTCAAGTAAGTTTTTTAAAAATCGTATGTATGGATTTGACATATGGAGAAATTCAAAGTATATTGTTCAGGAAGCTATGCTCAAATTTGCAATATCAGCCACAGAATCAAAAAAAGATGCCGCTCGGTTTCTTGGTTTAGATTATCTTTCTTTTGGAAAGTTAGTTAAGAAATATGATGTACAGCATTTTTTTGATAAGAAAGGCTTCTAACATAATCTTTGAACAAATTAATAATGAAATGCACGTGAGTCCGGCACTTTATACACAACGAACGTTCCATATCTATCATGAACGTTCTGCCCTCGGGGGTTTAAATAAATAAACTGTAGGTTAGCTGTGGTGAGCAAGAGATCCACAACCGGACATTTCTTATAAACATTCTATTTATTTTAGGAGCTTTATATGAAAAAACTATATTTTATTGCTGCGCTTTTAATTGGATGTGCTGCAGAATTACAAACTGAATCAATATCAGATATTGAAGAAGAAATATTAGAACCGGTAGGAATAATTCCAGATTCAGATTGCCGGCACATTGATGTTGGTGATAAACCTTGCAACTTCAGATTATTAAATCACGATGGTGAGGTCTGGGATCTTTACAGTCACAAGGGGGATATTATTGTGATAGATTTTTCTACCATGTGGTGCGGGCCTTGTCAGAATGCAGGCCACTTTGCACAACCTCTACAAGATGAATATGACGAAGAAGGATTCCAATTTGTTACTATCCTTATTGATGGTTATATGAGTGGTATTGAACCAACTGAAGAAGAAATAGATGAGTGGGTTGTTTCACATGAGATCACCTCCTCACCGGTCTTGATGGGTTCTCGCGAAAAAATGTTTGACCCGGCGTCAATAGAAGGTTATGCTATATCGGGGTTCCCAACATATATTTATATTGATAGAGATATGAAGTTCTATAATGGGCACACAGGGTTCTCTGAAGAATACACAAAACAACTAATAGAACAAGGTTTATAATGTGGAAAGTATATAAATATGATGGCTCATATATCATGGGTACATTGATAAGCAAACATTCAACAGAATCCGCAGCGATGCGCGCTGCTACAAAAAACATTCATTTTTCTTCAACAGAGAAAAAGAAAAACAATGGTGTAATCACAATATGGTTAGATGATGAAAATTATTCACCAGTTGGCTGCATTATTAAAAAATGTAAAAAATAAGGGGATGCCATGGTTTCGACAGGGTAAGAAAGAGGAAAAGTGCAAGCAGTCAAACGTATTAGCAGACTTTAAACGCAGATACAAAAAATAATTGCTAATAACAATAACCACTTCGAATCTGTCCGCTTAGCGGCTTAATCGGGAGGTTGATTAGAACCTTCTTTCCAATCTAATCAAAACAACAGATAAGTTGCAAAAATCAAACCATCTAAGGCAACAGGACGGTAAGCTTTAGAATATAACCGTCTACCCGTTCAGCTAGGGGATATAAAAACTGATAAGCTTGTGAATGACTACAATTAGACTTATTCTGGACGCGGGTTCGACTCCCGCCGTCTCCACCATATCACAGGGGGTATATAAAATGTTTAATTGGATTTTCAAAAAAGATAAAAAGCAAAAAGTTGATAGTGTTATAAAAGAACGATTAGAAGACACAATTGAAGAAGCGCTTTGGGAAATTAAAGAACAATTTGATTTAGAGACCGAAGAAGTTGAAAGAACAGTATTAGATAAAAGAGAAAATGTTGAGTATATGAGAAAAAGTTTAAAACGCGAACTCTAATTAAAATGTGTGGAATGAAGATAAAAATTATTTCCAATTTGAAATTGGAGATATAGTCCAAGAGGATATATCAATTATTTATTGGGAAGAGGAGCCTATGACTGGTATTGTCATTGATGTACAAAACCATGTATATTTTTTAGGTGACCCAGATTATGAAATTTATCAGGATCAATTAACCATATACTGGTTTAAAACTGGCCGAATTGAGTATATTCCTTCAGATTTTATTAATTTAGTTTCAAGATGAATAAAAAAGTTGTATAATTAAAAATAGGAGAATATTTTACTAATATGATTATAAAAATTGCTTTTTATAAAGGCGGTGGCAATTGGATTAATAAAATTGTGCGCTGGTGGACAAAAAGCAAGTATAGTCATGCTGAATTAATATTGCCTAATAAAATAACTTGGATTAGTATTTCACCTGTACTAACAGGTAAAGTTTCAGCGCGCTCCGTTTATGATGTAAAAAATTTACAAGATTGGGATTTTTTAAGTTTTGAATTAAGTTGGAGAAAACCGGTACGAGATTATCAGCTTAAGCAACTAAATAGCTTTATAAGTGAGACTAACGGAGCTAAATACGACTGGGTCGGCATGATTTGTTCACAAATATTTCCATATTTAATTAAACATAGAGATAAATGGTATTGTTCTGAATGGATAGGCCATGCTCTTGTTAAAGCTAGAATAGTAATGTGGGATGATTTGTATATTTATAGAACACCAAATCTTTCACCCGGCAAACTGTATGATGTTTTGAAAAATTACAAGCCAAATTACAAATGAAGTACAAAGTAGACCAATGGGTAATTTATATACCCTTTCCCAACGACGAAATAGAATCATTGGCAAAAATAAAAAAAATGGCTGTGATTTTAAACATATTGCCGAGAGACGACTTTTATGATTATGAAATCTTCATTGATGGCGAAGGTAAAATAAAAAAAGTTAGTGAACATAAACTTTTTCCGATACCTGAACCTACGTATTAGTAGGGATGGCACTCAAAACTATCAAAAGACTGCTTTTGTTGGCGTCTAGTCTTATGGCTGGATGTACGCAAGACTATGCAGTAGTGACTGGCGGTAAAACTGAAACGGTTGTAGTCACAGAAACAGTTACAGAGACAGTCACTGTTGCTGAAGAAATAGAAGTTGAAGTACCAGTCTATATTGAAGTGGAAGTGCCAGTAAACGAAGGAGAGATATGGATTGATTCGTTTACTCAGCATATGTCAATTGATGGAATTGATATTTTGTGGGTCGTTGACCGCTCTGGCTCTATGAATCGTTTTAATGCTGAACTTCTAGCCGGCGTTGAGGCTATGTTGCTAGCACTTCCTACCGCTGACTGGCGCTTAGTAATGATTAGCGCCGACGCGCGTAAATCTGTCCTTAGCACAGAATTTCCTTTAGTGCCGGGTGATGACATTGATGATGCTGCAGCTATGCTAGCAACTCTTGTTTCGGCTCCGTATGAAGAGGGTTTTAATTCAGTATACGATTATATCAATCATAATCCGTATTCTTCAACGTGGATGCGACCGGATGCTGGATTACTGGTAGTATTTGTTTCAGATGAAGAAGAACAAAGTCATGTAGAATACCCAGCCGTGTCGGACTTTTTAAGTTGGTATGGTTCTTTAAGAATGGGCTCTGTATTCATGGCCAGCATAATAAACGTAGAAGCCGAATATACTCTTTGTGACTTTCCACCAAATCCAATAGATGTGGGTGATCGTTATATGGAAGCCACAAGCTTAATTGGTGGTGTGATAGTTGATATATGTGATGAGGATTGGTCGCCTGGTGTCACTGATGCCACCCATTCAATTGAACCGATTGAAAAAGTAAAGCTTACTCATAAAGCTGAAGTGGACTCTATAAGAGTATTTATTAACGGTGCTTTAAACTATGATTGGTATTATGTGGAATCCGAAAACACTGTGTATTTTAGCACACTTCCAAGTGCTGGTGAATTAGTTGAAATAGGATACCGTTATATTGAACCTGACACCGGAACATAAAATTTAACTTTTCTTATGTTTGTGTTATAATTAATATCAAATAGGAGTTGTAATGACAATACACAATAATATGTTTGATAATGGCGAAAAGCCAACAATTATGGTTTCTGGGGGCTTTGACCCTGTTCACGCCGGCCACATAAGAATGATCCGCGCAGCTGCAAAACACGGAGATGTGATAGTAATTGCAAACTCTGACGCGTGGCTACATGATAAAAAAGGATTTGTATTTATGGATTTTGTACAACGAGCAGAGATCTTAAATTCTATTAAAGGAGTAGTGCTTGTCGATTCGGTTGATGATTCAGATGGTACAGTTTGTGAGGCCATAAGGCGCCTCAAGCCTACATACTTTGCAAACGGTGGTGATCGTGGAAAACACAATACACCAGAACAAAATGTATGTGATGAGATGGGTATTAAAATGCTCTGGAGTATTGGCGGTGATGAAAAAGTAGCAGCTTCATCAGAATTAGTAAAAAATGTTGTTAATGTTTTAGGTCCGAACAGGAGGTTGTCCGGCAAATCAAAAAAATAGGGTTGACAGTAAACAAAAAAAGAATTATGTTATGAGTACAAATATAGAAAATAATAATATGTCTAACCCATTTGAATATAAAACACTTAAATTAGATGCAGCCTATCGGCCAATTGAGATTATCAGTGGAACCGAGGCTCTGGTTATGTGTTTGATAGGAAAAGCTAGAACAATTGAGACATATGACAAATTTATACATTCACCAAGTAAAATATTTAAAATTCCTTCTGTCATTGTTTTATGTCGTGTGATAAAATTTAGGTTTAATTCTTTACACTGTAATAGAAAAAGTATTTTTGTTAGGGACAATCATATATGTCAGTATTGTGAGAAATCATTTGGCGATAAAGAATTAACACTTGACCATATATTACCGAAGTCAAGAGGCGGGGATAAAATATGGACAAACATAGTTGCTGCATGTAAGAAGTGCAATCAAAAAAAAGGTAATAAAACACCCGACGAGGCTGGCATGACTTTAATGAAAACGCCTAGAAAGCCTAAAAATAGTTTTTTTGACTCAAAGTCAAATATACAACAAATCTGGAAAGATTATTTATGGTACTAAGGAGGTATAATGTCCATTTATAAAAAATTACAGGGTCTTGATTTAAACAGTGATGCTACGATTAGCTTACGTTACAGTGAAGGAACTGATGTGTTTGTACACAACGAAACAGAAGTTGAGACAGCAATGTCAGAGACTGATGTTATTAATAGGTTTAGTGAGTTAATCGCGACCCCTGGCCTTCGTGCTCAAACAAGATGGGGCGAAGATATTCTAAATGAATTGAGAGATTCAGGTTTTCTAGAAGAATATGAGAGAGATTATACATTCAGTGATTTTCTTTCAGAAACTATCCAAGAAAACTTTTATGATTTTAGTTTCATTGAAGCTTCAACTGAAAAATATGATCACAAAAGAGGATTCTGTACGTTATCAACAGAAGTAGAGATCCCATATTCAAATTTAATCAGCGCTCAGCCTTGTTTAATTGGTTGGGATGTAGTAGTTGAGACACCACTTGGAACACTCAATATAGAATAGATACTATTTATTAGTGTGGAAACGGTGGCCGAGTTAACAATACTTTTTTTAGTAATGTTCTTGGCTGCTTTTTTCTGTTTTAGGATTATGTTATTTCCAAAAACAATCAACTCCGCAGATAGAATTCATGAATTTCAAAAAAACATATCACCAAAATGATAGAGTCTCGGTTAAATCTTTTGCCGGCCCATACGTTAGTGTTCTATTGAAAAAAAGGTATATAGCACACGATTCTGAACTTAAATTAGGTGTAAATGGTTGGGAAGCACAAATTTATAAACAAAAAGATGTTGAAAAATTACGTAAATGTGGTGTACCATATAAAAAAGATGAAAAACCAATAGTTTTTATAGCTGATTGGCAAATAGTAAACGGACAATAAATGTTTTCTAAACACTATATAAAGAAAGGTTATTAATCAGACTCTATGGCTAAAAAGAATTATGTACTTGATACTAGCGTGTATCTTACAGACGCCGGCTCAATATACAAATTTGAAAATCATGATATTTTTATCCCACTAAAAGTTTTAGAAGAAGTAGATGGGCATAAAAAGAGACAAGATTCGGTTGGCTCCAATGCTAGGCAATTTATACGTACATTAGATGAATTGCGCTCCCGCGGCAATCTCGAAAAAGGTATTAGGATTGATAAAGGTCTGGGAATATTAAAAGTTATTTCTTATTCATCTTTAAATAATGTTATATTCCCGCCCGATTTAGACATCCGCCACCCAGATCATACAATAATAGCAACTGCCATGGCTGTGCAGCAAAATAGTAATAACAGAAAAACCATTATGGTCTCTCGTGACATCAACATGAGAGTAATATGTGATTCTATTGGTATACCAGCAGAAGATTACGTATCAGAAAAAGCCGTAAGAAACACAGATGAGCTATATAATGGGTTTGTAGTACAACCTGTTGATGAACAAATCATTGACCGTTATTATTCCGGTGAAGACATAACTATTCTTGAAGATGAGGTCGACCATAAATGGTGTCCTAATCAATATGTCATGATGGTTTCTAATGCTAATGAAAAGAAATCAGCGTTAGCGCGCTTTAAAGACCACTTCACGCCATTACAGAAGGTAGTGCATAAGAGTATCCCCGATTGGAACATAGACGCAAGGAACAAGGAACAGGCCTTCGCAATTGATATGCTGTTGGATCCTAACATTAAGATTGTTTCTTTGATTGGGCGCGCCGGCTCGGGAAAAACACTTATGGCTATCGCAGCCGGTCTACAGCAGACTATTGGTTTGCGAACCGAAAATAACCATTACTCACGTCTTATTGTATCCAGGCCAGTTCAACCTCTCGGCAAAGACATTGGATTTCTGCCGGGTACCATGGAAGAAAAAATGCTCCCATGGCTGATGCCTATTCAAGACAATCTTAAGTTTTTAATGGGCGACAGAACTTCACTTGAGATGTATATGGAAAAAGGTAAGATTGAGTTAGAAGCTTTAACTTACATCCGCGGCCGCTCTATCGCAAATGCCTTCATTGTTATCGATGAAGCTCAAAACTTGACAAAGCATGAAATAAAAACGATTATTACACGCATTGGAGAAGGAACAAAAATTGTATTGACTGGCGATATTGAGCAAATTGATAATGTATATGTGAATGAGACATCAAATGGACTCGCTCACGCCGTAGAAAGTTTTAAGGACTATCATATCTCTGGCCATGTAACTTTCCGAAAAGGCGAGCGTTCCGAACTTGCTACTTTGGCGTCTAAAGTTTTATAGTTAACAAAAGCTTATTTTTAAGTTATATTAGTTAAAGGAGAAAAACTATGTCTGAAAAAGATACCAATACAATAACTGAAAAAGATGTTCACACTAATCCTCTTCTATCAATGAGGGTGAGTGGGGACACACATTTAAAAGAATACCTTGTTGAATATGTGGGAACCAAACTAGACAAGGAAGATGTAACTGTCCACATGATAGCAGAAGTTATAGCTGCAGACTTTCCAGAATTTGCCTATGCATTTGCAGAAGAAAACTTTTTAAGAGGCTATCAACAAGGATTAGACGATGCTCAAGGAATATATCCAGCAAAATCAAAAGAAAATTGAAGAACAAGTAAGTAATTTTTATACTTCAACTGGGATCCATGTTTATTTTAAAGATCGTTTAGTAAGCGATACTGTAGATGTTGAGATGGCTGTTTCAAAACTTGAGTCATTAATACCCACACAGCTATTGAGCGAAATTGAAATGATTATTATTGGTCATTTTGACGAATTTGAAGAGCGTAACATAAATGCTTTTTACAAAGACGGTGCTTTACATATTACTAATTTACATATGAACGAGTCAGATCTACTTGATGATATGATTCACGAGACAGCGCACGCTGTTGAAGTCGCGTATGGGCAGGAAATATATGCAGATGCAAAAATTAAGAATGAATTTTTAGCTAAAAGAGAACATCTTTATAATTTATTATGGTCAGCTGGTTTCAAGGCACCAAAAAAACTGTTTATGAATCCTGAGTATGATTTTGATTTTGATCAATTTTTGTTAAAAGACGTAGGATACGAAAAATTGTCCAAGATAGTATCAGGAATCTTTATCAGCCCATACGCTCCCACATCCTTAAGAGAATATTTTGCGACTGCTTTTACTGAATTTTATTTAAATCCCAATGAGCATGGATTTTTAAAAAAAATAGCGCCGGCCCTGTATAATAAACTTGAAAAAATTAATAACGTTGAAGCGCTTGACAACTAATAAAATACATGTTATTTTATAGAAAACGGGTTCATTATGTCACATATATCTTATTCTGAATTAAAAGATTGGAATTTTTGTTCTTTTTATCACAAGTTAACGCGCGTTGATAAAATTGATGGTTTCAAAGGCAACGAATACACTGCATTTGGCTCTGCTATGCACTCTGTATGTGAAAAGAAGCTTCTGAAAGAAGAAGTAGATAATGACTTCTTTGTAAAAGAATTAAAAAACAATATTGCGGAGTTACCAGAAGACATAGATATTAATAAAAAATTAGTTCTCGATATGGTTGGCCAAGGAAAGCATATAATCCCAGAGATTCAGACCGGTCTCACTGAATATTTTGAAGAGTACGAAGTATTGGCAGTTGAAATGCCTTTGATGGAAGACATTGAAAACGAAGAAGACTATAAATTTAAAGGTTATATCGATGCTGTTGTTTCTACTCCTGATGGGAAAATTCATATCTTTGATTGGAAGACATGCTCTTGGGGATGGGATTCTAAAAAACGCTCTGATAAAATGGTAACTTACCAACTTACATTATATAAACATTACTTTTGTCAAAAAATGAATATTGACCCAAAAAACGTAGAAACTCACTTCGCATTGCTTAAGCGTACAGCGAAAAATAACAATGTAGAGTTCTTTAGAGTAACCAGTGGAAACATAAAAACTAAAAATGCGCTTAAACTTTTAAACACGGCGTTATATAATATCAAAAATAAACGGTACATTAAAAACCGTTTGTCTTGCACCGGTGGCTACGGATGCAAGTTTTATAAAACTGAACATTGTCCATGAGGTATAAATGACAAAAAAGAAAATCTTGGTCTTATCAGACCACCCGCTCTCGCCTTCCGGCGTTGGCACTCAAACAAAATATATGATTGAGGCCCTACTCAAAAGTGGACGTTATAAGTTCATTTGTTTGGGTGGGGCTATTAAGCATAATGACTATCGCCCTGTAAAAGTTGAGGGCCATGGTGATGATTGGGTTATTCACCCAGTTGATGGTTATGGCAATCAAGAAATGATTCGTGGTATTTTACAAAAAGAAAAGCCGGATGTAATCTGGTTTATGACTGACCCTAGGTTCTATGAGTGGCTATGGGAAATTGAAAACGAAGTGCGCGCAAATGTACCAATGATATACTATCATGTTTGGGATAATTTCCCACCTCCATATTTTAATGGAAAATACTACAGATCAAATGATAAAGTTGTCTGTATTTCAAAAGTGACTTACAAAATTTTGCAGACTGTGGCACCAGATGTTGACTCTTGTTATTTACCACATGCGGTGCACTCAAATATTTTTAAACCAGCAACAACACCTGAAGAAATAAAACAAGTTAAAGAAGTTAGAAAAGCAATTGACGATATGTCCAGTATGGACAACCCAAAGAAAAAGGTGTTCTTTTGGAATAATCGCAATGCCCGACGAAAGCAATCAGGTACAATTATTTGGTGGTTTAAAGAATGGTTAGACCAAGTGGGCCACGATAAGGCTTCTTTGCTCATGCATACAGACGCCCAAGACCCACATGGCCAAGATTTACCCCATATAATTGAACATTTGGGACTTACCGATGGTCAAGTTATGCTATCGACCAATAAAGTCTCCCCAGAACAATTGGCTGATTACTATCGTGCTTGTGATTATACCATTAATATCTCAGATGCTGAGGGCTTTGGCCTTGCAACTTTAGAATCTTTAGCTTGTGGAAGCCCCATCATTGTTAATATGACAGGTGGTTTACAAGAACAAGTCACCAATGGTGAAGAGTGGTTCGGATGGGGTATACAACCTTCAAGTAAATCGGTTATTGGTTCTTTACAAGTACCTTACATTTATGAAGACAGAATTAGCCAGCAAGATTTTGAAAAAATGTTAAGTAAAGCTATAAAACTACCCAAAAAACGTTATGATGTCATGGCTGTTGCTGGAAGACAACATATTTTAGATAACTACAACTTTGAAACTTATGAAAAAAGTTGGGTTAATATAATGGATGATTTTATTGAGAAAAACGGTTCTTGGGAAACAAGAAAGAATTACGATTCGTGGCACTTTATGGAGGTAGCATGAAACAGAAAATATTAATTAAGGGCCCCGTCCTTACAAGAAGTGGTTATGGCGAACAATCACGATTTGCTTTAGAAGCCTTACGCTCGCGAGAAGATTTGTTTGACATCTATATTCAACCATTACAATGGGGAAAAACATCATGGATCTCAGAGCAAAGCGAACAAAGACAATGGATTGATAATACTATTGAAAAGACTATTGGTTTTATACAGCAAGGTGGCAAATTTGACATGTCACTACAAGTAACCATTCCTAATGAATTTGAAGATATGGCTACAATCAATATTGGTTATACTGCTGGTATTGAAAGCACATTAGTAGCTGCAGAATGGTTACAAGCTATCAACCAAGTTGTTAATTCGCTTATTGTTGTATCAAGTTTTTCAACTACAGCTTTCAAAGAAACAACATATTCAGGTGAGATCAATGGACAACCTGCTCATCTTAAACTTGAAAAGCCAATTGATTTTGTAAATTATGCTGTAAAGGAATACGATGATGTTGAGCCTTTAAATCTTAATCTTGAGTATGATACAAACTTTTTGGTTGTGGCTCAGTGGGGCCCGAGAAAAAATATGGCCAATACAGTTAAATGGTTCATTGAAGAATTTCACAATGATGAGGTTGGCTTAGTGGTAAAGACTAATATAGCTAAAAATTCAGTTATTGATCGTGAACATATGTACCGTCGTTTGAAGGACCAAATTAACGCCACATACCCGGAAAAGAAATGCAAAATTTATTTAATTCATGGAGATATGACTGAAACAGAAATGCATGGCCTTTATAAAAATCCAAATATTAAAGCTATGATAGCGTTTCCACATGGAGAGGGTTTTGGATTGCCACTTTTTGAAGCTGCTTACTCAGGTTTGCCAGTTGTTTGCACAGGGTGGTCCGGACAATTAGATTTCTTATGTGATGAGTCTGGTAACGACCAGTTCTATAATGTATCCTTTGATATTAATAAAATTCCTGACGAAGTTGTGTGGGAAAAAGTATTGATTAAAGAATCTTCATGGGCATACCCTAGGGAAACTTCTGCAAAAGAACAAATGAGAAATTGTTACAATGATATTCTTTCCGGAGAAGGTTATGACACGCAAAAATATGCTGCAGAACTCAAAGAAAGGTTTAGTAAAGAAAAAATGTACAGTAAATTTGTGGACCTCGTACATTCTCAAGCGCCATCACAAACTATTGTTAATGATATGGATGAAATTGAGAAGTTGTTTGCTGAGGCTCTGTAATGATTGTATTCGTCTCTGACTTATTTGTCAAAGATTATGTAGGTGGCGGAGAACTATCAACTCAGGCCTTGATTGAAACTAGCTTAATGCCAGTAGCTCAAATAAATTCAAGATTTTTGACAGTTGAAATAATGTCACAGTATCCAAATGCATTCTGGATTTTTGGCAACTTCACAGAAGTGTCGCTGGATTGTTTGGTATATGCAATCAAAAACTTGTCGTATTCAGTCATTGAATACGATTATAAATTTTGTAAATATCGTTCTCCTGAAAAACACATAGCAGAAGAAGGAGTATGTGATTGCAAAGAAAAACAACTTGCAAAAGCAGTGGCGATGTTTATGATGCATGCAAAATCTGTAATGTGGATGAGTGCTAATCAAAAACAAAGATATCTTGACAATTTTCCGTTTCTTGAGAAAGCAAATAATAACGTTTTAAGTTCTTTGTTTACACACGAGACTTTGAATTATATTAACAGTCTTAGAAATATGGAAAAGAATAATAAATATCTTATTATCAATTCTCAATCCTGGATTAAGGGTACTCAAGACTGTGTTTTCTATGCACAACGTAATAACTTAGAGTATGAGTTAGTTGGTGGTCTTGAATATAAAGAGGTACTCAAAAAATTAGCAGTTTCTAAAGGAATCATCTTTTTGCCAAAAGGCGGTGATACATGTCCACGGTTTACGATAGAAGCAAAAATATTAGGTTGTGATTTAATCCTTAATGACAATGTACAACACAAAGATGAGCCATGGTTTGAGACCGAAGAGAGCACAATCGAATATATGTATGAAAGGCCAGACATATTTTGGGAAATGACCGAAGAAATATGGAATTGTGAAACTCCTAAAACTGATGTACAGGCACCCACACAAACATTTAGAATTATTACCCCTTTCTTTAATACTGAGGGGTTTATTGGTCGTACAATCTATAGCCTAAAAAGGCAAAACAATAAAAATTTTAATTGTTATATGATTGACGATTGTTCTGATGATCGCAGTGCGAATATAGCTGCATTATCAACTGTTAGTGACGACCGCTTTAAACTAATTCAAAATATTGATAAGAAATATGCTTTGGGCAATATCGCTGAAACAATACAAAATATTGAAGATATTGATGATGAAGACATTATTATATTATTAGATGGAGATGACTGGTTGCCGTCTAACAAAACTTTAAGTCATTTAGAAAAAGTATATAATTCGCAAGATTGCTTAATGACATATGGTAGTTATGTATACGCCCCTCATGGCAATAAAGGTGTTGAACCTTCTCAATATCCCGAAGACGTAATTAAAAACAATTCATTTAGAAGCGATCAATGGCGCGCTTCACATCTTAGAACATTTAAACATAAATTGTGGAAAGAGATAGACCACGATGATTTAAAAAATGAAGAAGGATACTACAAAGTTGCTTATGATCAAGCTATAATGTTACCACTATTGGAGATGGCGGCAGAAAGAGCAATCTATATTCCAGAGGTTATGCATGTCTATAACAGAGTCAATCCTTTGAATGTTGATAAAATTAAACAAGAAGAACAGTTTAATACTGCTCAAGAAGTTAGAAATAAAACTCCATATAAGAGAATAGAATTATGAAACCTTACCTATTTCTTCACATTCCGCGAACTGGTGGCACGTCAATCACCGATGTTTTACCAGCAGGAAGAACTACCGATGCTCAATTAAAAAAATCAATTTCTAGTGGCCAAAGAATACCTCACTTTTCTGACTCAAAATTTGCTACAAATAAAGGCATTAGTTTACAACATGCCACTTTAGATGAATATCAACTGTCCAAAGATGATCTGTTGACTTTTACGTTTGTTAGAAATCCGTGGGATAGAATCGTGTCAATTTTTGAACATCAGATTAATAATTGTGGTCACATGTTACAAGGTGACGATAAAATAACTAAATTTAGATTTTTTATAAGCTTAATCAAGTGGCTGTGGGAAGAAGATTTGCTCAATTACGAACTTGATGGACATTTAAGACCACAAGCTTATTACACACATAAAAATGGTGAGCAAATAATAGATTTTTGTGGTCGCTATGAAAATATGACAGAAGATTTAAAAACTTTAAGTAAAATGTGCGAGTTTGACTTAAAAAATATAGATGTACCGTCAATCAATAAGAGCAATGATCGTTTTCCGGAATATAATAATTATTATAATATTGGCAATGGTGTTATGAAGTCTATTGTTCATGAAATATATCGCGATGAAATTGAATTATACGGATATGAATTTTGAATTTAGTTTTAGAAAATGTTAATTTAAATTCGAACTCTGGCCCAAATTCGTTTGGTCAGAAGCTGTTTAAGTATATGCCGTCTTGTGGGGTCACGATCAATAACACCCCCGAGCCGGATGCCTACCTATGTTTTATTGAGTCTGGTAGGACCACACACAATGCCCCCCTATTCCAAAGGCTCGACGGCATATACTTTAACAGCGCCTTTGACTACGCTGCCCAAAATTCAAATATTAAAAGAACTTATGAATCAGCAGCCGGTGTAATATTTCAATCTAATTTCAATAAAGAATTGACTTTTAAATATTTTGGGCCACATAATAATTATGCGATTATCCATAATGGTGCCGATTTAGAATTAATTAATTCTGTTGAAAAAATTAAAATTGACAAATATGAAAATATCTGGTCTTGTGCCTCATCATGGCGCCCACACAAAAGACTAAATGAAAATATTAGGTATTTTATAGAACATTCTGGGCCAAACGATGGACTCATAGTAGCCGGCACGGTAGAAGACAAGCAAGCTCATAATAGAGTTCATTATGTCGGTGAGTTATCAACAGAGAAATTGTTCTCACTGTATAAAGCGTCTAAATATTTTATTCATTTAGCGTGGTTGGATCATTGTCCGAATGTAGTAGTAGATGCCATGGCCAGTGGTTGTCAAATTATATGCTCTAGTGCCGGCGGTACTAAAGAAATTGCTGGTAAAAATGCTATAATTGTTGAAGAGAAAACTTGGGATTATAGCCCCGTTGAGCTATATAATCCACCGCCGATGGACTTCTCACTCAAGACCCAAAATACATGGCACAAAAATGAACAGTTTGACATGAATTCAGTATGTCAAAAATATTATAACTTTATAGATGGTAAAATTAATGGATGAAATTAAATTATTAGATCTCACACGTCAACATGAGATTATTAAACACGAAATAAAACCGGTAGTTGAATCAATTATTGATTCACAGCGTTTTGTGAATGGCCCTGTTGTACAGCAATTTGAAGAAAATTTTGCTAATTTTTGCGGTACTAAATTTGCAGTTGGTTGTAGTTCAGGCACTGATGCACTTATAATGTCCTTAATCGCTCTGCAGATCGGCTGCGGCGACGAAGTAATCACAACCCCATTTACTTTTTTTGCAACTGCAGAGGCGATCATACGGATGGGTGGTACACCGGTGTTTGTTGATATTGACGAAAAAACCTTCAATATTGACACATCTAAAATTGAAGAAGCAATAACAGAAAAAACAAAAGCTATTATTCCTGTCCATCTTTTTGGTCAGTGTTCAAATATGGATGAAATTAATCGTATTGCAAAAAAATATAATCTTAAAGTTATTGAAGATGCTGCTCAAGCAGTGGCGGCCGAGTGGAAGGGCAAACGTGCAGGTTCGATGGGTGATACAGGCTGCTTTAGTTTTTTCCCTGCTAAAAATCTAGGCGCGTATGGGGATGGAGGTATGGTAACCACTAATAGTGAAGAACTATATCAAAAGATGCTCAGAACCCGTCAGCACGGTATTGACATGAAGAATCCTTATCATTATGAACATATCGGTGGTAATTTTAGGCTTGATGCTTTACAGGCCGGCGTATTAAATGTTAAGTTAAGATATATTGAGTGGTGGTCACGACAAAGAAACGAAAATGCTCAAGAATATAATTCGCGTTTAAATAAAAATCTTGAACCGCTGGCTGAAGGCCCTTTGCCCCCATTTGTTTTATCAGAAGGTTACCACGTTTTCAATCAGTATGTTATTAGAAGTTCTAAAAGAGACAATATTAGAAAAAGATTAAATAACTCTAAAATTGGTTGTAATGTTTATTACCCGTATCCAATACACACTCAAGGATGTATATCACACTTCGGTTATAGTGAGGGAGATTTTCCCGTTACTGAGAAAGCATGCAAAGAAGTCTTGGCTTTGCCAATATATCCTGAATTAACAAACGAAGAGATACATCGTGTCGTAGACGTTATGGAAATAAAATGAATAAACTTAAAATTGCATTAATAGGTTTAGGTTCTATGGGCCGCAACCACCTTAAAACAATAAGAAATACACCTGAAGTTGAATTAGTGGCAATTGTAGACCCAGTAAATAATAATTTAGATGAATTGTCTAGTATTCAGCAATATGATAATATTGAAGACTTAATAAAAAACCACACCCTTGATGCTGCCATAATAGCAACCCCAACTTCAACTCATTTTGAAGTTGCAGAGAGATTGTTAAATGAAAAAATTAATCTATTGGTTGAGAAACCCATAGCTAAAAACAGTCAAGAAGCAAGAAGTTTGTATTTGTTAGCTCATAAGAATAACTGCAAATTAGTTGTAGGCCATATTGAAAGATTTAACCCTGCAATCCAAGCGTTATTACCCTTCTTGAAGAATGAGAAAATCATTCATATTGAAGCATCCAGATTTAGTGGGTACCCCTCAAGAATAACAGACGTCGGTGTTAAATTAGATTTGAGTATACATGATATTGATTTAATGAATTTGATTAGCAAATCAAAAATAAAAGAATGCTATAGTCTTGATTCTAATAATATTAATGACAACGATGACGATGCAGTATTCATAATTAAATTTTTTGATGGGGCCCTTGCGACTGTAAGAACTTCATGGTTGTTCCCTTTCAGAGAAAGAAAAATAAAAATATTAACAAATGAAAGATATTTTGCTATCGACCTTCTTAAGAAGAAAGTTGATATGTTTACCAATAATGAAAATTTTGAGGGGTACAGCATTCAGTCACTTGATATTGATAGAACTGATGCCCTTGAACTTCAATTAAAATCATTTGTAAAATATATAAAAACCGGCGACATTGGTACACTTTGTAGTGCTAACGATGGCGCCATTGCTTTAAGTTATGTAGAAGGAGTAGAATAATGAAAGCTTGTATTAACGTAATCTCGTCAAGGGCTGTATGCCTGAAACCTTGTTTACAATCTGTGTGGGAGAGATATAATCATAAATACGATTACCCTGTGTATGTATATTATTTTGACGATATTTATGACTCGGAAGAATTACAAAAAGAAGTTGTAGGTACAACGGGCCAAAATGTTATTTTTAGATCAATTCCATATGAAACTCCAAGTTTTATTAAAGAAGATGAAATGTTCTATAACAGGAGCGATGTATGGTACGCGCGCACACAATTCCCAATTAGTCGCAAAGGCTACTTGCATATGTGTCATTTTATGTGTAATTTTCATGGGTACCCAAACACTGATTACCATCTTTACGATTATTCATTACATATTGATGACGAATCACAATTTACAGATGATATGCCCTACGACTTTTTTGAAAGAATGGAAGATATGAAAGATGTTGATATGGCGGCTATGAAAGTCTACGATCAAACTGTTAAAAAGCCGCATCAAGGAAACTTTGATACACGTATTAACCTTTGGAATTTTATTAAAGTTTATCTTAAGCATTATAATGTGACACCAAAGTCTAAATTTATGCAAGACTTGATGACCGATCCTGATGCCGACACGAATTTTCATTTTTACCCATGTGCGGATTCATATATTATAAGACTCAGTATGTTTGAGACTCCGGAGTGGAAACAATGGATTAATGCAGTCAATAAATATGGAGGAATCTACAAGTACCGTTGGGGAGATAATGACGTTAACAGTTTGTTCTATTTAATCCACTATGCTGACGATATCTACGACTTTAAGACCGTTGATGAGGGCTACCATGCTCAAGGTGCTCTACGGCACCTACAAGACTACGCACCGGGTGTTAAGGATAACTCTAGATGAAGATCCTCTATATAGATTATGGCAACGTTGTATCTGATGACCACACGTACCAATATTATGGAGATTTATTTAGAGAGCTAAAATTATTAGCACAGGTTTATTTATTGCAGGGTGTACCGACAAATATTAATGATATATTATCTCAAATTGATGGAGGTGTTGACTGTATAATATTTGGACTTGGATATTTTGCACAAAGTCATCCTGATTTTTTCAATGTAATTGAAGGATTGAATACAGTTGACATTCCTGTTGTATGTATGATTCACAAACCTCAAACTATGCTGAATAAAAAACTAGATTTTTGTGAGGATAATGAAGTTGATTTAATTGTCGATTCTCAATGTACATACAAAGAGTTTCAAGCTAAAACAGGAATTAAATCAATCAGACTCCCCTTTACCGCAGCTCCAAAATTATTTTACCCACGTGAAGTGGAAAAGAAATATGATATAGGTTTTAGCGGTGCATTACATGGTAAAGAGAATGACGGCCGCCAGAAGATTCAAGGACCCACTGCTAACTTACGTGAAAGAGTCTACAATAAATTAATTCAACGAGAACGGAATATCTTCTGGAACTCAAGCAACACAATGGAATATAGGATTAATTCTACAGAAGAATATGCTACGAAAATTAATGAGTGTAAAATGTGGCTCGGTACAACTGGCCCGGTTTTAGATGTTAGTCCTCGATACTTTGAGGTTATGCTCTCAAAGACTCTACTGCTTTGCAACAATATGCCCGAGCAGTACGAAGATTACTTTACAGATGGTGTGAATTGTGTTATATTTAATAATGATTTAAGTGATTTTGATGAAAAGCTTGATTATTATTTGAATAATGAAAGCGAAATGAACCGGGTCATTGAAACAGCCTATGATACAGCCATCAACAACTATACATGGCACCATATGGCTAAGAAACTTATAGAATATATTAAGGAGCTATAATGTCATTTGAAGTAATCGCCGATTTTGAGAAAGAGATAGCAAAGTTCTTCGGGGCCCCATACGCGGTCGCAGTAGATTGTTGTACACATGGTTTGGAACTTTGTTTACGAATGAAAGGTGCACAAAAGATTACTGTGCCAAAGCACACTTATCTTTCTGTTCCCATGTTAGCAGAGAAATTAGATTTAGAGATTGAATGGACTGATGACGAGTGGCAGGATTACTATTATATGACTGATGACATTGTTGATGCTGCTGTATATTGGCAGGCAGGTAGTTATATTCCCGGCACGTATATGTGTGTTAGTTTTCAATTTAGGAAGCACCTAAGTCTTGGCCGCGGCGGGATTATTTTATTTGATAATAAAGAAGATTACGACATTCTAAAGAAAATGTCGTATGATGGTAGAAGCCCTGATGAATCATGGTCTGTGCAAAATATACAAACGATTGGTTATCATTATTATATGACCCCGGAGACTGCTGAATTGGGTTTACAAAAACTTCCTGCTGCTATTGAAACTCCTCCCAAGAAATGGGTTTATACTGATTGGGTCGATTTGACCACTTTGGATGTTTTTAAGCAAGGAAGATTTAAGAGAGAATGAAACAACAAGTTTTGTTTATTGGTTTTGAGGATTGTGAATACTGTCAAAAGGCCAATGAGTTTTTAAATGTGTGTGGCTTTGACGTTAGTTGGCTCAAGTCTTCTAAAAATAGGCGCGATAAATTACCGCTTGAGTATCTCAATTGGAAAGGCGATTATATCATTCACATGAAATCTTATTATATTCTTCCAAAAAGTTTATTAGACAATGCCTCTATCGCTGCCATTAACCTGCATCCCGGCTCACCTAGCTACCCGGGGTCCGGATGTGTCAATTGGGCACTCTACAATAATGAGAAAACAACTGGTATTACCATACACTTCTTAAATGAATTTATTGATAATGGTGAAATAATTAAAGTTTATGAAATACCAATAATGCCCGGTGATTCAATTGAAACTCTATTACCTAGAGTACATATGAAACAACTGGTAGCTTTTTATGATTTGGTCACCACTATTACAAGATATGACCCAATTATCTTAAAGCAATATGTTGAGTTAAATAAAAATATAAAGTGGTCAAAAAAAGTCGGAAGAATTAAACACATTGACAACTTACAAGTGATTAATAATCAAATATCACGACAACAATTAGAAAGAGTTATAAGAGCAACAGCTATAGGTAAATTTGGCCCAAGGCTTAAGTTGCACGGACATGAATTTAGATATTACAAGGAGAAAAAATGAATGTATTAGTATTGGGATCTACCGGATTTATTGGTAAGAATCTCGTTAACAAATTAAAAACTGTAGAAACGATTGGTGATGGTGCTATGGACGATAAACCAAAAGTAACGGGTGTTTCTTTGACCACTGGATTAGATATCCTAGATTATAAGGCTATTTCTGATTGTATTCTTGAATCACAACCTGATTATATTTATAATGTTGCCTCTCATGGGGGTAGCTTACATTATGTAAAAGAATATGCAGCCTCAGTATATTCGGATAATGTTCAAATGGGACTGAATCTTTACCGAGCTATTGTAGAAAATAAGTCCAAAGCCACGGTTATTCAACCATTTTCTAACTGTTCGTACCCAGGTCACAGCGCAGTTCAAAATGAAAATGAGTGGCTTGCTGGTGCTGTTCATCCCTCTATTTTCTCATTTGGGAATTCAAAAAGATCATTATATTATTTAGCAGAATGTTACAAAGAACAACACGGTGTTAACACTATTAATCTTCTTTTACCAAATACTTATGGCCCGGGCGACTCTATAGACCCAAATCATACACATGCGCTCAACGGAATGGTAATCAGGATGCTTAAGGCTAAAAAAGCAGGAGATTCGGAATTTGTTGTTTGGGGGACAGGCTCTCCAATAAGAGAATGGTGTTATGTCGACGATTTTATTGAGGCGCTTATCCAGGCAGCAAAACTTGAGAGTATGGAATATCCTATCAATATTGGTCAGGAAAAAGGTTACTCTATTGCTGAATCTGCACAATTAATTAAAAAAGCATGTGGGTTTGAAGGCGAAATTGTCTTTGATACTAAATACACAGACGGTGACCCTACTAAAATTCTAGGCAATAGCAAATTAAATGATATAATGCCTCATTTTAAGTTTTTTGATCACGAAGAAGGGATTCGTAATACTGTAAAATATTATGAAGACAAAGTTTAACTTGACAAAACAATCATTTGAGATTATAATACGTAATAGGAGTATGTAAAAATTATGAAAAAAGTGTTTATTACCGGCGGAGCTGGCTACATTGGCTGTACATTAGTACCAATGTTATTAGAAAACGATTATGAAGTGACTGTGTATGATAGTCTTATGTATGGAGGCCATGGTTTGATCCACAACTTCTCACACCCCAACTTCACATTTATTAAAGGTGACGTTTTGAATAAAGAGTTCTTACACCAGTCAATGAAGGGTCACGATGTTATTGTACACCTTGCAGCTATTGTAGGGTATACCGCTTGTAGAATTGATGAACAAAACTCATATAGAGTCAACCACCAAGGAACAATCAATGTTGTTACCGGAGTGGATGGAAAACAAATGCTGCTTTATGGTTCCACAGGTTCTAACTACGGAACTGTAGATGGTGTCTGTACCGAAGAAACGCCGTTGAATCCTTTGAGTATTTATGGAAGAAGTAAAACACTTGGTGAAGAGGAAGTGATGAAGTACCCGAAAGGTATCGCATTTAGATTTGCGACTGCATTTGGTGTAAGCCCTCGTTTACGGTTAGATTTACTTGTAAATGATTTGTCATATTCAGCTTACAATCAAAAGTATATTGCTGTTTATGAATCTCACTTTATGAGAACTTTTATTCATGTTAAAGACATCGCCAAAGTGTTTATGTTTGCTATTGAACATCCAGAAGAGATGTCCGGAGAAGTATACAACGTTGGCTCTAATTCAATGAACCACTCAAAGGGTGATGTTTGCAAACTAATCCAAGAAAAGACTGATTGCTACGTACATTATGCTGACTTTGATGGTGACGCTGATAAACGCGACTACGTTGTCTCCTATGACAAGATTAACGGTTTAGGCTATGATACCACAATTAGTGTTGACGAAGGCATTGACGAGCTTCTGAGGGTGTTTCCTATCGTACAAATGGATAATAAGAAGTATAAGAATGGATAAGTATTTATCATATTGGGAAAGTAGCGTTAACGTTGAAGAATTTACTAACTGGCACTCTACCCCAGAGCATACCTACAAATTAAGATTGCTAGCGAGATATATGTATGATAAAAAATCCAGCAGTGTCCTTGATTGCGGTGCCGGCAATGGGGCTTTATACAAAGTGTTGAAGGCGTTTAACCTTGATATCAAATATAAAGGCATTGATTTAACTCAAAAGCTTGTTGCCGATGCCCAAAAAAATATGATCGACATAGAATATGGTGATATTGAACAACTTCAGTTTAAAGACGAAAGTTATGATATGGTTGTGGCCACAGATGTTATAACCCACCTTTACGATTATCGACCAGCTTTGAGGGAAATGCTTAGGGTAGCTAAGAAAAGTGTTGTGTTCACTACATTTAAAAGTTCTGTTCAAGAACTAAAATATATTTCTCCGGAGCAGAAACCAATAGTTATTGGTTGGTACCCTGGCAAATGGGATCGTGGTAATATGCCGATCACTTGTCCCAAGCTCGGGTTTTACCCGGGCCGCACGCTACACTCTAATTATATACAAACAGTGGTAAAAGAAAAAACTTATGCTTCTCCATTTGGTTTCTATAAACATGCAAGAAAAGATGAACAAGGTAACCCAATTCTTATACACCATTATTATGATATTCATAAATTATACGCGAATATTAAATCTATAGAGAAAGAAAATAACACGGAGTATAAGATTAATTATTCGTTTTCCAATAATAAAATTCCCGAGCAATACTCAGACCAGCTGTTAAAAATGAACGATGAAGAAAGGAACGATGTTCCACTTCCTTCGGCTTTTGCAGATATATTTTATATTGATAAGGTGAAAACTATAGATGGCTAACATATTATTAATTGGAGGCTGCGGCTACATCGGCAGCCGGCTGTTTCAAGTATTAAATGAAGAACATGCAGTTGATTCTGTAGATATTGAATGGTATGGTAATTTTACTAGCAGATTTAATATTGTAAAAGACTTTGGACAATTAACAAAGGAAGAAGTTGAATTTTATGATGTTGTAATTTTGTTAGCCGGCCACTCAAGCGTTAAAATGTGTGTGGACAACATGGTTCCTACATTGAAAAATAATGTATTGAATTTCGCTCACCTATTAGAACTTTTAAACCCCGAGCAAACGTTTATTTATGCTAGTTCATCGTCAGTCTATGGCGATACTAAGAGCTATGTGGTCAACGAAGAATACAATCGTTTTGAACCAAATAATTATTATGATTTATCAAAGCATGAAATTGATTCATATGCTGTGCTATCAGACAAAAAATACTTTGGCTTAAGGTTCGGAACAGTTAACGGAGCTTCCCCAAACTTAAGAAATGACATCATGATTAATGCTATGACATATAATGCTTTACAAAATGGTAAAGTATTCTGCTTTAATCCAGAGGTACACCGTCCAATATTAGGCATTGAAGACCTCTGTCGTGCTATGAAAGTTGTCATTGAGAAAGGTACCCATGAGAATAGTGGCCTTTACAATGTGGCTTCATTTAATTCAACAGCGAGACAGATATCAGAAGCAGTCGCTAAAACAACCGGTGCCGAACTTGAAATAGTCGACACACTGCCAGAAACAATAACAAACGTAAAGTTACAAACTAAAGCATACAATTTTTTAATTGATTCAACAAAATTTGAAGAAGTCTTTGATTTTGAATTTAAAGAAACACCAACAACAATTGTTCAATCAATCGTTGAACAATTTGATAAAATTAACAAAGGAAACAGATCAGATGCCAAATTATACTGAAATCACTCAATGTCGCGCTTGCGGTTGTGAAGAATTAGTAGAAGTACTTGATTTAAATAATCAACCTCTAGCGAACAATTATCATGAAGGGGAAGAACAAGAGGAATATCCACTAAAGATAAATGTTTGTTCATCCTGTTATCATGTGCAACTCAGTGTTGTAGTCGACCCTGATTTAATGTTTAAAGATTATCTATATGTCAGTGGTACTAGTAAAACATTGCACGAGTATTTCACAGAATTTGCTAAGATTTGTGAGCACTACAGCCGCGGCAGACGTCGTGTTCTTGACATTGCTTGCAACGATGGTACACAGTTAGATAAATTCAAAGAATTAGGATGGAAGACAACCGGTGTTGATCCAGCAGTCAATCTTTATCATTTAAGTAGCAAAAATCACAATATTGCTTGTGATTATTGGAGTGAAGATGTTGCTGGACAATTACATGACACTTACGACGCCATTATTGCACAAAATGTTTTTGCTCACACTCACGATATACATTCATTCTTGAAAGCATGTAAGATTGTTTCCGATGAAAAAACAAATATCTTTATCCAAACCTCACAAGCAGACATGATAGTGAATAATGAATTTGACACAATTTACCATGAACACTTATCCTTCTTTAATACAAAATCTATGAAGACATGCGCTAATCTGAATGGTTTTTCGCTTGTAAATGTCTTAAAGGCGGATATTCATGGGGGAAGCTATGTGTTTATTCTCAGGATGGGTCAGCATGATGAAACAAAAGCAGAAAATAAAATCAAAGAAGAAACTGACGCCGGCCTTTACAATCTTGAAACATATGTTGAATATGCTAAAAAGTGTAAAAAAGTTGCGATAGACTTTAAAAATGAATTACAAAAGTTTAAAGATAAAGATTATAAAATTGTAGGCTATGGTGCTGCTGCGAAAGGCAACACATTTTTAAATTTTGCAGAAGCTGATTTGGATTATATTGTTGATGACAACGAACTTAAATGGGAACTGATGACCCCGGGCCGAGATATAATGATTAAAAATCCACAATGTCTTTCGGAAGAGGATCCTGAAAAATTAGTTGTGGTGCCCCTTGCTTGGAACTTTTTCAAAGAAATTAGTGAAAAAGCCAACGATATCACCGATTCTGAATTATCGTTTATTAGATATTTCCCAGAGGTACGAGTCGTATGAAAATCGCGGTCTTAATAACTGGACAATTACGAGATTATAAAATTAATTGTATTAATCATTTAAAACATATAATTGAGCCTAATAATGCAGATGTATTTGTTTATGCATGTAGCAAAAATACTCTGCATACGACTGGCAATAATATTACTCAAAATTACAAAGTAACTACAACAAGTACAAAAGAAGAAATCGAATCTCAAGTAAAAGAAATATATGGAGATTTTTTAAAAGGTGTTATTGTAGACGAGGGCGAAGAATTAAATGATAATAATTTTGGCACTTTGGGTTACTTCAAGAAAAGAATGAATAATCAAATGCAGAATATTCGTAATGGCTACCTTATGGCTAAAGATTATGCGACAGCTAACGAATTTAACTATGATGTCATAGTAAGATGCCGCCCTGATAACTCTATGTTTTTAAAATTAGTGAATTTGTCTGCGTTTGATGTTCAACCTAACGAAATATATACGACTATCTATCCTAGCGGTCACAAAGACCCATGGTTCTTTTCCTTCTCTGAACCAGAAACATTTGATAAATATTGTTCCTTTGTCTATCAAGAACATGCCGATGAATCACGAACAGATAACAACTTTGAGTGTCCCGAAATCGCATTAGAAAAATATTTGTATCAAAGTAACATGAAGGTTTACTTTGCGCAGAGTATATGCCTGCCGTTTTATCAATACGACAAAACACAGCCTGTGACTGAATTTCCGTTTAGGCAAGCAGATGCAAAACTAATAGATGCCGATGGTAATCTAGTGGAGCAAAAAACATGATTTTTGTTCAGTTAACTAACGGCTTTGGTAATAATTTATTTCAATATAATGCTGCCCGTCTTCTTGCAACTTTTCATGAACAAGAACTTGTGGCTTTACCACCGACCCCTACCTATTACGGAATTGAAGAATTTAAAAAAATAGGTATTGAACTAAAAACGGTTGAGTTGCCCGAGTGTGAAAATGTTAACGAGACAAATTTTACGCATTATTTTAACACACAATACAAAAATAGCGACCTTTTGATAACGGGCTACTTTGAAAATTATAAATTCTTCAAAAACAACATAGATTTAATAAAATCATGGTACCCAGAGGTACAGAAACATAATACAGATGATCTCATTCTGCACCTTCGCGCCGGCGACAGGCTATTCTATGCTAATGAATATGATAGCAAACCCCGAGCGCAAAATTATATTGATGCTATCAGCAGATTTGATTTTGACAAGTTGTATATTGTGACAGACATGCCTGAGTGGGATAATATTACAGTTGAGCAGTTACAAGATATGAAGTTCCATGTCAGTGTTCCAGAAGATCAGAGAGTATCTCCTCAGCAATCAGTAGATTATTTTAATTCCCTTGTTGAAGGCTTATCACAATTTTCACCTATTCACAGTAAAAACTCAGTTGCGGAAGATTTTAGCTTTATTAGGGGTTTTAATAATGTTCTCTTTCAACATGGCACATTAGCTTGGTGGGCAGCCGTCCTTGGTAACGCTGATAAAGTAGGTGTTTATGGGCCATGGCGCCCATGGAAAGGACCCTCCAATAAAAATTTAAGTGATATTAATCTAGAGGGATGGTTTAAATGGATTTAAAAGAATATTATGAATATTATCTGACACTGCATCAAAATAAAAGATGCAGAGCACTACACTTTTTAGGGCAATGTGTTACAATAACATATATAGCAATCGTTGTTTACAATCAAGCTTGGCTGTTCTTGTTAGCAGCTCCATTTGTAGTTTACCCTTTTGCATGGTCTGGGCATTATTTTTTCGAAAAGAATGAGCCAGCAGCATTCTCGGCCCCAATCAAAGCAAAAATCTCTGATTGGTTGATGTTCCGCGATGTTCTGATGGGAAGAGTTAAAATATGGTAATGAACAAAATTTTAGTTACTGGAGGCACAGGCATGGTCGGAAAATCATTTCAAAATGTAAATGACGATTACGATTTTACCTTTGTTGGTTCCAATGATTATGATTTATGTAATGCTGCTGAGACAGATTTTATGATTAGGGACCATGACCCTGACGCTATTATACACCTAGCGGCTAGAGTCGGCGGTGTACATAGCAATTCTGAATATATTGCTGATTTTTTTAAAGACAATATATTGATTAATACGAATGTTCTAGACGCCTCAAGAAAGCATGGAATCAAAAAAGTAGTATCGCTTTTGTCAACATGTGTATACCCAGATTCTGCAAAATACCCTCTAACCCCCGACCAGTTTCATGATGGCCGCCCACATAGCAGCAATTTTGGCTATGCCTATGCTAAAAGAATGGTCGATGTTTATTCTAGAGCTTTAAGGCAACAATATGGTTGTAATTTTATATGTGCTGTACCAAATAATTTATATGGTCTTCATGATAATTTCCACCTAGAAGATGGTCATGTTATACCAGCAATCATTAGGAAAGTTCATAATGCCAAATTGACCAATAAAGCTCCAATATTTTGGGGCGATGGGCAGAATTTAAGAGAATTCACATTTGCTTCTGATATTTCTAGAATATTACTTTTTTTGTTAGAAAATTATAATGAAGAACATCCGGTAAACATTGGTACTACTGAAGAGAGAAGTATCACATCTGTTGTTGATTTAGTCTGTCAAAATTTAAAGTATACCGGCCCTGTTAAATGGGATGAGACAAGACCAAGTGGTCAATTTAGGAAGCCAAGTTCAAATAGTAAACTTTTGAATCTTGGTTGGAAAAAAGACGAGTACACAACTTTTGAAGAAGGATTAAAAATGACTTGTGAATGGTATGAACAAAACTACCCAAATATTAGAGGTATCAAATGAAGAAAGCTTTGATTACAGGAATTACTGGCCAAGACGGCTCTTATTTGGCAGATTTATTATTTAGTAAAGGTTACCATGTTATAGGTGTTAAGAGAAGAACCTCAATTTTGGCCACTGACCGTATTGACCATATCTTCAGTGATGTTGACAAGATTGTAGATTTTTCCTTGGTTTACGGAAACATGAACGATTCCGGCCAGCTACACCGAATATTATCAGATTACCAACCAGATGAAATTTATAATCTTGCGGCTCAATCGCATGTACGTGTATCTTTTGACACACCTCAAGAGACAGCTGAGGCAGTAGGAATGGGCACGCTAAAATTATTAGAAGCGATTAGAAATATTTGCCCAGAAACAAAATTGTATCAGGCATCTTCCTCCGAAATGTATGGGGACAACCCAAACGTTCCATTTAACGAAGAATCAGTACTAATGCCAGCCTCACCATATGCTTGCTCTAAGGTGTTTGCACACAACTTAGTTAGAAATTACAGACAAAGTTATGGGCTGCATGCATCTTGCGGAATTTTGTTTAATCATGAGTCTCCAAGAAGAGGCGAAACATTTGTAACAAGAAAGATTACAATGGCCGCGGCCAAAATTAAAATGGGTCTTCAAGATAAGATTCAGTTAGGTAATCTTCACGCTAAAAGGGATTGGGGATTCGCAGGTGATTATGTCGAAGCCATGTGGATGATGTTACAGCAGGACAACCCAGATGATTATGTCATAGCTACGGGTGAAACTCATACAGTAGAAGAATTTCTCCATGAAGTATTTGAATATGCAGGTTTGAGTGTTAAGAAATATCTTGAGACAGATAAGAGGCTTTTTAGACCACACGAAGTACCACTACTTTTGGGTGATGCTGCCAAAGCAAAGAAAAAGCTCAAGTGGGAACCTAAAGTTAAATTTAAAGAATTGGCTCAAATGATGTATGATGAAGACTTGAGGAGACTCTTTAATGTCGGCAAAGGTGGGTGACTTGGTGAAGTGGTACGAATTATACGCTGATGCTATTGTAAAAGATGCCGGAAGCGGCGTTATTATGAACAAGAGAGAAATAAATTATCATGATGGTTCATATGAAAACACGATATATGATGTATACCGTTTTAAATCTTCAGATGTGAAATCATTTATGGATCACAATATTGAGCCTTTGGAGGCCCGAAATGGCTAGATGTTTAGTAACAGGGCACAAAGGTTATATCGGTTCAAGACTTTGTAAGGCTTTGCAGGATGCTGGCCACACTGTTCTGGGTATTGATTTGGAAGAAGACCCTCGCAAAGATATTATTTCAATGTTAGCTGAAGGTACTGACGGCAAATTTCATCCGCATTATTATAGTTTCAAACCTGAATACGTTTTTCACATGGCGTGCTGGCCTCGTGTTGGATATAGTGTTGAAAATCCAGTAGAGACTAGCCGTAATAATATACTTGCCGGTACAGTATTACTTAATTTCGCCCGTAAAGTGGGTTCTGTTAAGCGCGTTATCTACTCCAGCTCTTCATCCGTTATGGGTAATGGAGCCGGCCCTGAGAGCCCTTACGCGCTGCAAAAGTACACAACTGAGATAGAAACCTCATTGTACTCTAAGCTATACGGCTTAGACACGGTTAGTTTGCGGTATTTTAATGTTTATTCGCACGACCAGACAATTAACGGCCCATATGCTACAGCAATATCTAATTGGATGCATGCTATACGAAATAACATTGTACCTCATATAAGTGGCGATGGTGAGCAGCGTAGAGATATGGTTAATGTCGAAGATGTAGTTAGAGCAAATATGTTTTGCATGGAGCGTGAATCTGACTTTCATGGCGATGTGCTTGAGGTCGGTACCGGAACAAACATTTCGTTAAATCAGATTAAAGAATTGGTTAATAAACACTTTCCCGAGGTAAACTTTGAATATAGAAAGCCACGACCCGGAGATGTTAGAGAAACAAAGGCCAAGATCGCCGCTCTTAAGGGTATGGGCTGGACTGCCAGTGTTGATATCTTTGAAGGAATTGAGGATTGTTTCAAAAGGATAAAAGATGAACAATAATATAGGAATCATTGGACAAGGCTTTGTAGGAACTGCTACATCTGAAGGTTTAAAAGAACACTTTCAGGTGTATACTTATGATAAATTTTTAGATAAAAAATCTAATTGTGTTAACATGCTACAAGTTTGCGAATATGCTAAAATTGTTTTTGTTTGCCTCCCCACGCCTATGAAAAAAGACGGATCCTGCGACTTAACAATTTTAGAATCTGTAGTCAATGAAATAAATTCTTACAAACTTGAAAACATAGTTGTTATTAAATCTACTGTACCCCCCGGCACCACTAGGGCGTTTAATAAAACATGTAATAATATCCAAGTTGTGTTCAACCCTGAGTTCCTAACAGAAGCTAATTATATCGAAGATTTTAAAAATCAAAATAGAATAATTATTGGTGGGCCGCGGCCAGCTTCAACTATCGTTAAAAACATGTTTATTAAAGTTTTTCAAGATGTACCAATTATTAAAACCGGTTCTAACACCGCGGAATCAGTTAAGTATTTTACTAATTGCTTCCTGGCCACTAAGGTAAGTTTCGCAAACGAGTTTAAACAAATTTGTGACCAAGCTGACGTTGATTATGACAAAGTGGTTGAATACGCATTGTATGATGAACGACTTGGTAAATCCCACTTTACAACCCCAGGCCCGGACGGACGTTCAGGCTTTGGCGGCTCCTGTTTCCCTAAAGACATAAATGCATTAATATTTTTTGCATCACAACTTGGGGTGTCAGCCGATGTCTTGTCGGCTGCATGGAAAAAGAATTTAGAAGTACGCCCAGAGAGAGACTGGGAACAACTAAAAGGTAGAGCAATTTCGGAGGAAAATTAAAATGAACACACCTACACACAAACTATCAAATCAGGCCCTCGGAGCCGTGATGATGGCTCTTCAAGAGTCATTACTAAATGAATTGGACATTGTACCAATTCTTAAAGGCTTTGAGTTGATTGACGGAGAAGACGGGCTTATCGTATCAAACCCGCCTACAGTTAGAATGTCTAACGATTCCGCAATCACTGAAGATGACCTATTAAAAATGGTTAAGTAATGCCCAGATATCGCTATATGTGCCACACTTGTATGCATGAATTTATGGTTATTCACCCTTTTAGTGAAAAACAAGAAACTTGCACTTCTTGTGAATCATATGAAATATCAAAGCTTTTGACTAAACCTTTTAAAATTAGTAGCAAAAAGAAACAAAAAGAATCTGTTGGCAATATTACAAAAGAATATATTGAAGCTAACAAAGAAATATTAGAAGATTTAAAAGAATCTTCAAAGAGTGAAAATTATGACCCGTCTTGAAATTATATTAACATTGATATTAACTTTATCAATAATAGGAAACATTGGCCTATTCACATATGTACGCAACGTTTTATCACGATTGTTGTTTGTATCTGATGAGCTGGGAGATTTACAAGATATGGTAAATAATTTTTCCAAACATATTAGTGAAGTTTATAATTTAGAAATGTTTTATGGAGATCAGACTTTACAAAGTCTGATGGACCATGCTGTCTCTTTTAACGAGCAGCTTGAGACGTTTGAAGTGATTTATTCGCTAACCAGTGAAGAAAAAGAAACAGAGGAACCAGATTTTGAAAACACAGACGACGAACAAGCAGACGAATAAGAAAACAAAGAAGAAGGCCGCAAAGCCAAAAAAATATTACTTTACCAAAGAGCACGAAGATGCGGTTGTGAAATACTGCAAAACAAATTGTGTTCGCATAAGGACTGAATTATACATTCAGTATTTAGAGCCAGCATTTGATGAAATGGTTGATAAAATTGTTTTCACATATAAATTTACAACATTACCAAACATTGATTACTTAAGAGATGAGTGTAAAGTGTGGCTCATGACCATTCTAGATAAGTACGATCCTGATAAAGGCTATAAAGCTTTCTCATACTTTAGTGTTATTACCAAGAATTGGTTTATTCATAAAGTTAAGAAACAACAAAAGCGACAAAAAAGAGAGGTTGATTATGACGCAGTACCAAAGAACTACGAAGAAGAATATCTCTCAACACAGCAATCATGGCTAACTGATAAATTAGAAAAAGAATTTTGGGACTCTTTCTACAATCAATTAAAAACTTGGGATGTCTCAAAGATGAGAGCTAACGACCAAAAAGTTCATCAAGCAATAATAATTCTTTTTGAATCAAAAGATGAAATTGAAATTTTTAATAAAAAAGCTATTTATTTATATCTGCGAGAAATCACCGGTCTTAATACCAAACAGGTTGTTAGTTCACTTAACAAATTTCGTGTTTTGTATAGAGGCTTTAAAAAAGATTGGGAGAGTGGCGCGCTGTGAGCGAAAGAGATTTAAATAATTTAGTTGATGAGGCTCTGGATAATATCCGTAATGATCGGAAACTTGCCAGAGAATTTTTAAATGAACTTGCAAACGAAATTGCCCGGGATTCCGATAACAATCGTTCTCTTTCCCCAGTCGCAGCAAAGCATGTAGAGACTATGCAGCGCTCAAATGAGCAATTAGTAAAAATAATCTCAATTAAACAAAAGCAAACTTCGCAAGATATAGGCCTAAGCGAAGAAGACAAGGCAAGCTTATTTGATATGATTCAAGAGGATACAGCGTGAGTTTACGAGACCTTTTTGACTTTGATGATTTATTAACGTCAGCAGATGAGATATGGTCTCAAGCGATGCGTAGCATTTTTCAATACGATGCATATGCTGGTAAGAATCAATTCCCGGCAATTGTATTAAGTGCCCCTGTCCCTTACAATACCGCGCAAGCAGGTTTATTTACCGGTGTCCCAAAGCCTGACACACCCAGTTCGAAGTCGGAAGATGAACAAAGTGGCAAAGATGGAGCACTAAATAAAATTGGGATTATTGCTTTCAGAGCTAGAATTATTGGAGCAAATTCGCCCCATTCATTTTTGCCAGATCCTTGTACAGATGAGATTTCTGCTGATTTGCCGGCAGACTCTGTTTTTAAATTAATTTCTATGCACACACTTTTCATGTCGACAGATGATTTCGGCTCAACAAAAAAAGATTTGCCAACAAAAGGCAGTGTAGTTTTAGTAGAACTTGAGCAGAATCAATTTGGTTATAATCTTGAGGTTGGAAAATTTATTTCTGTTATCACTAAGCCAGATCAATATTTTAATGAAAAGACTTTGTTAAACAACAAATGTCTGGCCGACGCCGGCTTAGATTTCGGTGCTACTTTAGGCGAGTTAACTGCTGTAGAGATTACTCAAGCTTTAGACAAAGTTGGATATGCAACCCGCTCCAATAATATTACTAGTAATTTTGGTTATAGAACTGATCCGCATGGTAAGAAAAAAGGTGATCAATTTCACGGTGGCACTGACTATAGTGGCCCCCGCGGCGCCCCGATATACGCTATTGCCGCAGGCACAATCACTCGTACAAAGACCGGCTGTGTTGCTGGTGACATGAAGTGTGGTGCCGGCTATGGTAATTTTGTTGAAATAAAACATGCGAATGGCGACAAATCAATTTATGCTCACCTTGTTAAACCTGAAGTTCAACCCGGCAATCAGGTAACTGCAGGTCAATTAATTGGCCGTATGGGTACTACAGGCTCTAGCACCGGCGTTCATCTTCACTTAACAGTTACGCAAAATGGCAAGAAAGTAGATCCAGTGCAGTATATTGAAAAAAACATTGCTGCAGGCGCCAGCCCAGCAGGTCAACAGCAAACCACATAAAAAGGAAATTTAATGAAAAAAGCAAATCCGAAAGGTAGCAGTTCTTACACAAAAAGAAATGGTAAGCCCCGCAAAGAATTAGAAAAATTAATTAATGAAGGCCTCGCAGAAGCAGGAATTTTGAATTCTGATCCAAAAGGATCTCCAAAAGTCATTTATAAATATGCCTCAAACGAAACAATTTTTGCCAATCCCGGTGGCGCCTCCATTACGCTGGGTCTTGACCGTCCGGATTCTAGAGGGTCTGGATATGGTGCTAGAGGCTTGGTTGGGCTTCAGGACAAGAGTATTGGCTCAAGCCGTATTGATTTAGTAGTGGGCCGTCTAGCGTCCGCAAATGATGGTGATGGTGTACGTCCTGGCACTTATGTCGACAATAACTTTCAAGGTGACGCTGCAAGAATTTATATATGTGAGACAACCGATGTTGACCTAAACTTTGGCTTATCAGAAGGCATTGTAGGCAATCCAAAGGGTGTTTCTACAGTTGCTATTAAATCAGATCAAACAAGAATCATCGGCCGTTCAGGTATAAAAATATGTACTGGCCCGGGCCAAAACTGGAAACCAGTAGAAAAAACCTCTAAAGGTGGCAAACTCCCGGTGGCCGGCGGAGTTGACATTATATGTGGTAATGTTAACGGAGATCGTGTAACTTGGAACCCTTGGGATATGCCGGAGACTATTTTAGATCTACAACCTATCGTAAAAGCGTACAACATTCGCGACTATCTCAAAGAATCAAGCGCACTCCTAGATGACGTTTATTCTGCTGTTTTAAATTTAAGTATGTTGGTCAAGGGTTTGGCCGGTGTAATCGTAACGTTACCTAGCACATACACAATTTTATTGGGTAACCCAGCAGCTACTGGGCAGGCTTCTTTAGGCGCAATGATGGCGTCTTTGGTACTTAGCTTTATTGGCTTTTTAGTTGATAACCCAATTTATCAATCTCGTGCTCAAAAAATGCCAGTCGAATTTGATTACTTAGATCACGCAGGTTACAAATTTATTGGAAGCCGCAGCGTGAGAAGCACTTAAAGGTATTATAATGTCTGAATGGGAAGTATCAAAATATTTAAAATTTCAAGATAAAAACAATGACGGGTTGTCAGATGTTTGTGAGCCTGAAAAGCCGATAGAAGAGGCTAAATGTCCTTCGTGTTTACCAAAGCCAACTGCCTTGGTACCACGATGGCGTTCAAGAGGCAAGAATGACCCTTTTTTAAATGAAAGAAGATGCTTATATCAAATTTCATATGCTACTCCGTTCACTGATACTGGCGCTTTTGAAAAATATGGCCCAAACGCCACGGATGAGCAAGCCGAAATAGCCCTAAAAGAACGCTCTGACGCGTTTAAAGATAACGCCGCGGAAGCTCTTGCTCGTTACTATAACAAGGATATAACGAAAGCTACGATTGAAAAAATAGTAGATTCTATGGAATGGACTGACTGGGATTTAGATGTCCGCCCAATGTCCCACCTTAAGTTTTTATATTCTGTGCCTTTTGATGTAATTGATAAACTAGCAGATGCTCCCCCTCAAGAAGATGAGGCTATGGACGAATCTGATGTTGAAGTGACCGTAATAGGTCCAAAGATTATGTCTAATATGAAAAGAATCCGAAGAACATTAGATTTTTATTCTAGTAATTTAAAAGTCTACCGCGCTCTTGAAGGCAAGAATGTGTTGTTTGTGAAAGGTGGGGTATTCAACCTGGACCTATATGGTGATTCAGCCCCATTCGGTAATTCTATAACTGAACGACTTATACCTGAACTTACTGATTTCCTAGACAGATATAACATTACTCTTTTTCCAATAGTAACCTTTTTTAATTCAAATTGGGATGTGGCTTCTAAAATAGATTTTGTTTTCTCGCATGATTATAAATTAAAAATTATGAGAGTGCATGCTGAAAGCGGCTGCCCACCGGTTATTTTTAAACAAGATAGGTTATCATCATTAACCAACAGGCAAGCGTGGAGTGATCCAACAGCAGTTGCATATTTTGCTAAACAAAATGATATGATTAGAGATATTCTGGCACGTCAACCAAGACCTTGGCTTGACTTCATAATTGATCATACATACCCAACAGTTAAAAGTTCTAAAACACATGATCCAATTAAAATCTCTAACTCTGATGATACAGAAAGCGAAAGAACAATCGTGGGCTGTATCGGAGATGCCCTAGAAGGAGAATTTAAACAGCTTGGAGAAGATATTAAAGATGATATTTTTGGGATGGCTGATGCATTGGCTTCCCAATTTCACAAGTCTTTGTGCTTGGGAGATTACAAAGACTTTTTAGATGAAGAATTCAATATTGGGAAAATAGATGATCCTGGGGCTAACCCTAATTTATCGCGCGAAAAAAGAGAAAAGAATATTTTTCAATATGCTCAAGAGCAAGCCTTTTTAGAAATTAAAGAAAAGGACGTCTTGTTTGCGGGCCTCTGCGCCAGAATGAGTAGTATTTTTGGCGGTAGCCAACAGAATATGTTAGATAAGATCCACCGCGATGGCCTTGACCCCACAATGCTTTGTGGTCTTTATAACATGATGCTTGACGTCATTGAATGTTTATTTAAAGGTCTGTCTTTTGAAGAAATCTTAGCGGCCGCTGTCAGATCAGCGCTGAGGGCAATGTCTATTGAAGATTTCGGTTTTTTGTTTATAGGTCTTCCACCTGATAAACAAGCAAAGATGGATGCTATGGTTAAGCAGAAACTAGCCTCCGGTGATATTTTTAGTGAAGGTTCATCGGGTCAAAGACTTTCTGATTCTATTGAAACAAGGAACAGGGATGGCAGCTCCTCCGTTCCACAAAATGCACCATTTTTTGCAAAAAGTATAAAAATTGAAAAGCCTTGGGAAAACAAGGGACTGGTTGAAGAACAAAAAAGAAATTATATGAGAGAAGGACCCCTTTCAGGTATGTCGCCTACTGGCGTACCTCCTAAAGGCGGCGCTGAGTCACAACTCTCTAGAGCCACAGCGGTCAGCCAAATTAAAAATGTTGGTGCTGATTTAGACCCAAACATCATTTTACAGGCTTATGTTGCCGCTTTAATAGAAGAATACTCTGATAACCTTACTGATTTAGTAAAAATGCTTGATAAGCTTCCGGGCGCCCCAATCATCGGTTATATTATTGCTACGCTTGACTGCCCTCGTCCTCCTTTATTCAACCCAACATTAGCTGAATTCTTGGGCGATCTAGCATTACCTTTCTGTAAAAATACATATCCCATCGCGTGGCCAAGAATAGACAACTTGTTTGCATGGATACCGAAAATAAGTGACATCTTAGCGTTTTTATTTTGGTTGGCAATGTATATTTTACAACAAATTATTATTATAATTATTATGCGCTTAATGGTTTGGCTGTGTGAATTATTAGCAGATGCAATTTGTAAAGCTTTGGAAACTGTCGGTGACATAGCCATGGCGCTTCCTGCTATGATCCGCGGAGATAAAACGTTTGGAGATGTAATAAAAGAGTCTATCTGTGGCCCTGAAGCCGATGAAGAACAAGTTAATGAGACTATTCAAGGAATCTTCCAAAGTTTTGGTCAAGATGCAGAAGCTTTTGCGGACAAAGAAAAGGTGCTTAGCTTTGCAGAAGATCTTTCGTCGGCTGTTTCTCGAAAAGAACTTGTTGACGCAATTGCCGGCGAACCTTCTGGTACGTTCTTAGGTGTTATTGAAAGTCTGATTGAGTTTGAATATCCTGAATATGCAGGTACTTTTGGAAATCGTGCAAAAGCTAGTGCATTCTTTGGTAACATCGGTAAATTAATGCCCCTTGAAGCAAGGGACCTGCTTAATGATTTTAGAAATCGTTTAGACCCCAATGATATGATGCCAGCTAATCCATCAATTTGTGCAACTCCTGAAGAAGTTGAAGAGTTTTGTAATCAGCGCGCTGCACTACTTGAAGGTAGAGCAACACCTGCACAAATTCAAGGCTTGTGTGACACCGGCCGTGACACTTTAAAGGCTGAATTGCAAGACATTGGAGATATCTTCCAAAAAGGATTAGCAGCTCACATTGAAGAGCAGATGCCACCCATCATGTCACCCGATCCTACATGTGACGATGGCATTTTACCTTACGAGCCTCCTCAAATCAGAGATTCTATAACGGCTGCTGCAAAGACCACATTTATGGGACTAGAAGGTTCTTTCAAAAACGATATGCTTGGTGATGGTACCAAGCGTGCTAGCGACTGGGGTTGGTTAAATATGGTGTTGTCTGACACTATGGGGCGCCCTTATACAAGTCATAGGACAAACACTATAGTAAGTGGAATCTTTACTGCAGCCCGCTACGTTGATTTTTATGTACCCTATAGCCCAACCAATCCTGATGAAAATAGTATTTATGCACCGCACCTCGTACAGTATGGCGCCTATCCAAAAACCATTGCAATGCAATTGAAAAATGAAATTGAGAATGTGCCGGCAAACCATACCTTTAAGTCTACGAACGATATCCAAGACACAGAAACTTTCTATCGCTCTTATGAGGAACTTGGCTTTATTGGGAATTCCGGAGGTTTTTTCGGGCTTGGTAGTGCCACTGAAGTTGATGTTGAATTGACCATCTTGCCTGATTATGGTTACAATGTTAAGCCAGTGGTAGAATGGGCATCATCAAGAGTCAAGTTTATTAAATACGCTCGTAAAAAATCTCCAGATTTGTTTTTATCATATAGAGATGGTGGCCCCTTTGGTACCCCAGAGACAGCCAATAACCACACCATGTATTCTTATGGATTTGACTTGCAATTATTTACCAGTGATATTAAAAAACAAGATGGTAGCTTTTTCCAACGTTCTGGTGACACAACTAGAATGATCGTAGATAAGACTGTTAATTTAGCTTTTTCAAGTATGGGAGATTCAGCCTTTGCCGCCGGCGAAACAGATGACGAAGGCGGCGCTGGTTCTGATACTAAATCAATGCAGTGGCAAGAATACGAATTTATAGCAAAAGACCGGACACTGGAAAACCCACTTGTGAATAGTGGAGTATACCCTAATTTTGATCGCTCTTTGGTTGACCCTGTTGGAGTTGTTACACCTCAAGTTACTCTCCTTAATGATATGATTTATAAAGAAAGTGGAGATTTGATTGCTACAGGCCAACTTGAATCAGTTTATAACGAAGTTATGAATAAGATTTTTACTGTCGTAGCAGCAGATATAGCTGCAAACAAACCAGCCTTTACATATGGTGCTCCTTTAGACACTATAACAAAGAAACAATTAGAATACGGCTTTAAAGAAGGAGCAGAATTTATTCCATTGTTTGATTACATTGCACGCGAAAGATCCCGGGACGGTAATTGGAAAATGAGTTCACTGCCTTTTGGAATTAGCCGAATGCAATATGATGAAGAAGAATTAGACGGCCCTACAAATCGTGTTGTATACTTAAATCCTGCTGAATATGGTGGGAAAAATTGGAATCCTCCTTTTTACGTTAAGCCACCACCAGCGTCTGGATGGGTAGGCGTTGCTCAAGCCTTGTTCCCTGAATCATCTCCTTGTGAGCCGCGCGGCAAATCATTTATAGATTTTGAAGATGTCAAAGACAGCGTAGAAGCCTCATATTCTAAAATTGCAGAAGATAAAAGGTTGCAAAAAGATCCAAATTGCACATCTGAAAAGCCATATAATAGAATCTTACACCGCGGCCCGAAATCTAATATTGAAGGCGTCGTAAAAGCAGCGTGTAAGGTATTTGCTGGGATGGAAATGTTAAAGGGATTCCCAGTATTTAGCAAATTTTACCCAGACTTTAAAAACAACTATAGCAACCTGTATGCAGCTTATATTGTTGAAGTGATGGAAGAAGAACTAAAAGACGCGCAAAATGATGTTTTAGAATTATTTACTCCGTTTAAAGATGACGAATTTTGGTATGCATTCTTAGAGCAAGCGGTCCAAACTTATGCAAGATTGTTGGAAACTGGAGATATAAGAGAACCTTCGGATTCTATAATAGCTGCTTTGCAAAGGCTTGAGAATTTTGAGCAAGCTTATAGTGTACCAAGTAGACTAGACTTTATTAACGGAAAAGCTATTGGTGACACTTCACCAAAAGAGACATTTAAAAATTATAGGTATGAAAAAGTATTAGAAGCTGTACTAGCTACAGAAGACGACGCAAAAATAATTTTAGCTGAGTTCGTATCAATTGAACTTGAATCTTTGGGTAATAATTTGATTACTTGTCTTGAGAAAGCACAAATGGAAGATATTAATTCTATACATCGTAATTTAGGTTACTATGTTTTGCAAAATTTATCTTTGAATACAAATCTACAACTTAACAAAGAAATTAAAGAAGAATTAATTGACTTTCCAACTGAAGAGGGAAGCAGCTTTTATACCAACGGTGGAGAATTAATCTATGAAGATGGGGTGCCGTACATTGGTTACTATCACTCACACCGTAATGAAGAAGGAAAAATTGTCTTTATGGAAGGGGAAGAACACTCTGACTTACGAGAGCACGAAGTTTTACATCCGCTAGCTAACCGCATAAAATTGCCAATTGGGACAATAAACAGCCTTGTTCCGCGCGGCCTCGATACTACTCTGCCATTTTTAGCTGAAACTTATTTAAACATCAATGGTCAAGAATACTCTGTGGAAGCGGGCATGGCAAAACTGCGAGCTAACCCATATCAAGATAAAAATATATCAGATGTTTATCCCGGGACTATGGAATTGATTATTGCTGAAGATGGCCCGAACAAAGGTCAGGCAATTGGCACCAAAGGTCACATGGGGGTCAGATATGGCCTTAAATTAAGTATAATTCGTGGCCGATCTCGCAGTGTTGTGGTCAGAACAGAAGTTGATACTCTTGACATTCCTCTCGGCCGTATTCAGCCGCTAGAACCTGATAGTAAATTAATGTTTTGTCTTATTAATAACCTAATAGATGAGCCGTCTTTTAAACTTTTAACCGAATATGCTTTATCTTTACCAAAAATATTATCAACAATGGCAATTTATTCTTCATTAGGATTTGTTTCTTCAATTGGAGAAATCCAAAACAGTATCAATCAAGAAGATATAAGTCAAAAACCTGGACGGTATGTCACAACATACCGCGATGAAGAAAACAGAGTAAATTACACAGCTTTTGATGGAGCAGATGGCTGGGCGACCAAGAAACAAAGATATCCCGGCTACGCCCGAGGCTATGGTTATGGTTATCTACACTTTGATAGATGGAATCGCTCCGAGTTAAGTAAAACCAAAGCAAAATTAAAAGGTCTGTTTAAAGGAAATTACTTTGTCAGAAGATTTGATCCTAGCAAAGATGTTAAAAATGGTGGCTTCGGACTCCAGGAGTTCAGCAAAGTTTCCAGCCGCGGCCCAGGCAAGTCTATATTTGCTTCTTCTTCGTTCCTTCGCCATCTTCCATGGTGGAAACAAAAGATGTTGCGGTCAAACCCTTATGACGCAAATGGCAATATTTGTAAAAAATCATGAACGGTAAATAATTTTAGTGAATATTTAAGTAAGAGGTAACAAAATGGCTTCAATCGGTGTAGCACTACCATTAACACGAAGTGATATTGATGGTTTCACAATGCTAAAGAAAATCACACGTGCAGCAAAACAAAATTTTAAAATGCTGTTATTAACAAATCCTGGCGAAAGGGTGATGGACCCTGACTATGGGGTCGGACTTAAAAGATACTTATTTAATAATTTTTCACAAAATACATATAGTGAAATAGACAGCAAGATTAGAGAGCAGATAGCTATCTATATGCCAGCTATACAGATAAATGAAATAGCTTTTGCTGAGTCAAACCAAGATAGAAATAGTTTAGCAGTAAGCATTTCTTATTATTTACCCGGTATTGCGGTATCAGATTTACTACAATTTACTATTTAGTGTAACTAAGGAACCTATTTTTAATGGCGGACGAACAAAAGAAAATATTACCAATAAATTATACTAACAGAGAATTTTCTAGTATAAGAGAAGATCTGTTAGATATGGCAGAAAGGTTTTATCCCGATACCTTTCAAGATTTTAGCGAAGCCTCATTCGGTGCAATTGTATTAGATGCAGCCGCATACGTGGGTGACCAATTAAACTTTTATCTAGATTACAATGTAAATGAGACATTTTTAGACACTGCTTTTCAATATAATAATATCTTAAGGCACGGAAGAATCTTAGGTTATAAATCTCAAGGTAGACCATCTACATTTGGCGAAGTCGCCATGTATCTTATCGTACCGGCATCGACTGTGGCTCTTGGTCCTGACGAGAATTATCTACCAATTTTACGAAGAGGTGCGCGCTTTACCTCAACTTCAGGCCTTACCTTTATGCTGACAGAAAACGTGGACTTTGCTGATCCAAAAAACGAGGTAGCCATTGCTCGCAACGATACTACTACAGGCGCCCCTACACACTTTGCTGTCAGGGCCCACGGTAATGTAGTCTCCGGCCAATTACAACAAATTGAAATTGAGACGGGTGCTTTTGAAAGGTTCAAAACGCTTGAAATCGCATCGCCTAACATATCCGAGATTATATCAGTTTTTGATTCACAAGGTAACGAATATTTTGAAGTTGATTATCTTGCACAAGACATCGTGTTTAAAGAACTTTCAAATCAAAATTATAAAAATGACAACGTTCCCTCTATTATAAAGCCCTATCTTGTATCAAGAAAATTTTTAGTTGATCATTTACAAGATAGGACAGTGCTACAATTTGGTAGTGGCAATCCTGGCGAATCGAATGTGATTGCAAATCCCCAATCTGTGGCAATGGATGTATATGGCAAAACATATACAACTGATAGAACATTTGATCCAACTAAATTAACCAATAATCAAAACTTTGGTATTGTACCGACAAATACTACACTAACAATCATATACCGAGTTACTAATCCTACAAACTCTAATGTTGCCGTTCATGCTTTGACAAATGTTTCTAGCCGCACATTTGATTATAAAAATCGCTCTGCATTATCTAATATTACTGTACAAGAAGTCAACGAATCTTTAGAAGTTAGCAATGAAAAACCAATTCTGGGTGACACTTCGTACTTATCTGCTGCAGAACTTAAAAGAAGGGTATTTGACACATTCCCAACACAGAACAGGGCAGTAACTCAAGCTGATTACGAAAACATGGCATATAGAATGCCCGCTAAATTTGGTTCTGTAAAAAGAGTTTCAGTACAACGAGATGCTGATTCACAAAAACGAAATTTAAATATGTATGTTGTGTCCGAAGACAGATTTGGCAAATTAACGGCTACCAACGATACTATAAAGAATAATCTAAAAACTTGGTTAAACAATTATAGAATGCTTAGCGATACAATTGATATCTTAGAACCGTTTATTCTTAATATTGGTATTGAGTTTATTATTAAGCCCATGCCTTCAGCAAATAAGTTTGTTGTTTTAGATAGAGCAATTACAGCCTTACGCTCAAAATACACAGATACAAATTATATTGGTGAACAATTTTCAATTAGTGATGTATACTCATACTTGAAAGAGCTTCCCGGTGTTTTGGATGTGCTAAAAGTTAAGTTAGTACCAAAAACAAGCTCGGAATATAATCAAGCTAGTATTAATATGAATGATAATTTATCACCAGATGGGAATTATTTGATTGTACCTAAAAATGCAATTGTTGAAATAAAATTTCCGGAGATTGACATTAAAGGAAAGGTTAGATAATGGCCATAAAGCGTTACACTGCAACTGCCGATAATACAATCTCTAATGCTTGGCAATCAAATCTGACCAAGCGCGCCACCGGATCTAATATGGGCGCAGCAGATGTACTGGAAGTCTATTCAATTTTTGGACGTGCCTACACTTCTTCTGCAGAAAATAAACAAGTAGAGCTGTCTAGAGTTTTGGTTCAATTCCCGGTGACCAGTATTTCTTCTGATCGTACTGCTGGCAACATACCAGCCAGTGGCAGTGTAAACTTTTATTTAAAACTCTATAATGCAGAGACGTCTAAGACAGTACCAAAAAACTATACGTTAACGGTAAGACCTGTTTCACAATCTTGGCAAGAAGGTTCTGGATTAGATTTAGAAAATTATCTAGACTATACAGTGGGCAATACTGGTTCAAATTGGATCCAAAGACAAAAAAACGATAACGGCTCAATTTCTAATTGGGTTGAAGAAGGTGGCGATTATTTAACTGCTTCTAACTTTGAACAAGTTTTTGAAAGTGGACTGGAAGACCTTGAAGTTGACGTTACTATTCTTATGGAAGAATGGATGGCAAGCACATATTCAAATTATGGATTTGGCATTAGTTTATCAGCGTCACAAGAAATTACAGCATCGTATAACTTAACTGGAGCAGCCGATTCATTCTATACAAAACGATTTTTTGCAAGAGGTACTCAATATTTCTTTAAAAAACCAGTCATTGAGGCACGCTGGAACTCTAGTATTAAAGATGATAGGGCTAATTTTTATTACAGTAGTTCCTTAGCTACAGCCGGCCAAAATATGAATACTTTGTATTTCTATAACTATGTGCGCGGTAATTTGCAAAATATCCCAGGTGTGGGCACTGGATTGTTAAGAGTACGCCTTCATTCCGGTTCTGTTGACAATACAGAGCCCTCTGGCAGCGCTTTAACACTTGTCCAAGACGATACCTATGTTACTGCTGATTCGGCCTTGTACGCCACTGCAGGACATGTTTCAACCGGGATATACAGTTGTAGTGTAGCATTGACTGGCACTGCCCGTAACCGACTTACAGATATATTTGATGTTTGGTATAGCGGTAGTACAAGATACTTCACCGGCTCAATTGAACCAGAATCGTTTGAAGGTAATCAAATATCTATTAGGCCTAGTTATTACTTGAATATAACTAATTTAAAACAAAAATATCGTTCTAAAGAAAACGCAAGATTTAATCTTTATGTTAGAGAAAAGTACTGGTCACCAACAATTTATACAAAAGCAAATGATGATATTGAGACAACCACCATCGAGAGTGCGTCCTATAGAGTCTTTAGAATAATTGATAGCTATGATGCTATCGCACATGGCACAGGCAGTGATATGCATACGGTATTGTCACATGATATATCAGGTAATTATTTTGATTTTGATATGTCACTTTTAGATCCCGGATATGAATATGCATTTAAATTTGCTTTTTATGATTCAAGTTTGAATGACTGGGTTGAGCAAGATGAGGCATTCAGATTTAGAGTAGAGAGTTATGAGTATTAAAAAACTTTTTGGTTCAGCAGATGGTTCACGAAATTATTTAGCGGAAACAAATCAAAAAAATCTTTTTAAAGATGTTGAATCTTCCAAGAACATTGAGCAGCTTGCTACAAAGCAAGAAACCTTTGTACCCCAGATAGATTATTCCCAACCGGACAACTTTGCTAAATTTGGTTCTGCTTATTATTATTATAGTGGTGCCTTCGGCCGTATTATTGATTATTATCCATATGATGGTTCATATTACGAACAAAACGAATTTTACAACAAGTCGTTAGATGTAGAGAAGTATATTTTCAATAATTTATTTCCTAGGACCAACGGTTATGCTAACTTTAACTCTAGTTCTTACATAGACCTGAAGGGTGGCCCCCACGGAGTAACCTACGATAAAGCCTCAGAGCTTTTTGACAACCCCTTAGATAGTAAAAGAATGCATGCAAATGTTTACGATAAGAACATTTATGAAAGTGCTGGCCTTCCTGACTCATATGGTACAGGATCCCGAGAATCAAATTTAAGAGCAAACTTTAATAGCGGTGTTTCAATTGAGTTTTGGTTAAAAAGTGTAAACTTGGCCACAAACGCAAACTCAATTATTTTTGACATGTGGAACAATAACGCATCCGGCTCACACGACATGGGCCGTATGACAATTGAAATACAAAGCGGCTCATCTACGAGTCCGTTCTTGTTTACAGTTTCATCAGGTTCGACCAACACACTCTTTAGACAAACAATTGGGCAGAATATAATATCCACGGCGCTAGACGATTGGAATCATTATTCTTTTGTTTTTGAAAATTCTGGCTCTGATTTTAGAACCAACTTCTATCTTAATGGTTACTTAAACCACACCGTAATCAATTCTGGCATAACATTCGGCGAATTACCGTCAATTGACATGGCTGGTAAAATTGGAGCGCTTATTACGGCTCCATTCCGCGCGGACGGCGTAGCCTCCACACGTGCAGCTAATACTCACACCTTTACTGGCTCTATCGATGAATTTAGATATTGGAAAGCAGCAAGAACCGCGGACGATATTGGAAAAAATTGGTTCAGTCAAGTCCGCGGCGGAACCAACACAGATATTAATAATACCACACTTGGTGTATATTACAAATTCAATGAAGGAAATTCTGGATATGGGTATCTTGATAGCAACGTCCTTGATTATTCAGGGCGCTTAACTAACGGAACATGGACCGGCACACCTTCAAGGACTATTAGCTCCGCTATCGTTGAAGCCTCCGCGGCCGCATCCGAATACAAAGACCCAATTATATATTCTTTACACCCAGATGTAGTCAATGTGCGCCAAGGGCTTTTTAACTCTGGTTCTTTTCACGATAGAAACAATACCTCTAATTTAAAAACTTTAATCCCTAGCTGGGTTTTAGAAGAACACGAAGCTCTTGGGAATACTAATGTTGAACTTCTGACACACATTATGGGTTCTTATTTTGATAAGATCTACAATCAGATTGAAGCAATACCGACATTTAAGCAAATGCAGTATACAAGTGCCTCCAACACTCCACTGCCATTTGCTGAACACTTACCGCAGTCCTTGGGGCTTTACACTCCACAGCTTTTTGTAGATGCTGATGTCATAAGCAGATTCATGAATAAAACAGAAGATTTTGCTTTTCAAAATGATTTGAGTGAGACAAAAAATCTTATTTATCAAAACTTATATAACAATTTAACCAGTATTTACAAAACCAAAGGTACGGAAAAGACCATTCGGAATGTCTTTAGGTGTTTCAATCTAGATGACACAATAATAAAATTAAGAACTTATGCCGACAATACTGTTTATGATTTAGACAGTCGTACTCCAAGGCTTGAACAAACTCTGGCAAATAAGAAAGCTCTGTACTTTAATACGTCTAGTCATATTAATGGAACTTGTTTCCAGTATCAAGACCCGGACGATACAACGAATAGTAGAGGCTATATCTCGGGATCTGGCCATGGCGGATTCCAGAATGTCTATGGATTTACAGCCGAAACAGATTTTACTCTGCCTTCTTTTCAAACTGATTACGATAGTGTTGATCGCAACTTTAATCAGTCCTCAATTTTCGGTATGTACAGCGCCTCAGCGCACACACCTGATACAAATACTAGCTGGCAAGGCTACGATAGTGCCAACTTCCAAGTCTACGTTATCAGAGAAGAAAAGTTTTCTAAAAATGCTTTCTTCATGCTTTCGTCGTCGTATTACCCAAATGACACGTCCGGTGATACTCCATGGCTAAACCCTAATGCCGGCCCCTTTCCAATTTTAACAAGTAGTGTATATTTTGGTGCGTACGATAATAATGATTGGAACATTTCTGTTAGGCTTAAACCAAGCAATTATCCTATGGCAAAAACTGTGTCTGGTTCTGACATAGGTTTAACTTACGATTTAGTATTTCAAGGTATTAATACCAAGCTTGGATCTATTGAAAATGAGTTTTACTTAACAGCTTCAATCAGTAAGACGGCCGGCGAACACTTCTTATCCGGCTCAAAAAGATTGTATGTGGGTGCAAACAGATTAAACTTCTCTGGTACAGTTCAATACCCGACTGATGTACGGATGTTTAACACACGATTCTGGGGTAAATATCTTGATGATGATTCTATCAAACAACATATTTATGATTTAGATAACTCTGGTATCTCCGGCTCGTTCCAACATTTGTCACCTTTGGACCCAAATTCAAAGAACTTAGACCTTTTAAATCGCGACACATTAGCCCTTGATTGGAACTTCAGTGATGTTACTGGCTCTGATGCATCCGGACAATTTCTTACCAAAGACATGTCGTCAGGTTCAGCACAAATTCGTAGTGCGATAGGGTGGCTGGGTGGCCTTTCGGGCTACTTACATACCGGTCGCGGCCATGGATTTAAGGCAAACTCTTCTGATGCTTCAAAAGAATTTGTTTTAAACACTTTCAAATTCATTGATCCCGAGCAACCGATCTCTTCAGATATGATTAACATATTAACATCTGATGACCGCGCTTTTGGATTCACCGAAACAGTTCCTAATTTTCATCATACACTTGAAAAAAGTATGTATGCGTCAATATCTGATGAGATGCTTAACTTCTTTGCCGGCGCCATTGATTTCAATAATATCATTGGTGAACCAGTTAATAGGTATCGCTCAAGATACAAGAAAATTGAAAAATTAAGAGAAGCGTTCTTCCGCCGAGTCAGCACCACATCTGATGTAGAAAAATTTATTGAGTACTATCAGTGGCTTGATGATACCTTAGCACGAATTATTGAACAGCTTATGCCAGCATCCGGTAAGTTTACCGATGATGTAATGAATGTTGTTGAAAGTCACGTTCTTGAGAGAAACAAGTATAAGTCTCAATTTCCAACTATCGAGTTTAGATTAGATGACCCAATTACACCAATAATGGGAATCAACGAGAGGCTTTATAATTGGAAATACAATCATGCCCCAATAAGTCAAAGTGTGTTTGTGGAGGGCGTTGGCGGCCCACTTAGTGGCTCAGCAAAACAATCAATGAATAGTGATTGGTGGCGCGACCGTGCCGAGAGACGAAACTCTGATATATCTACGGGTGATGAAGTTATTGATACTCAGAGAGATATCATCAGAACCAATGCAGAAAATGATAATAATCAAAAACTTAATACACTATCAACCATTTCTGATGGTGTTCACAGTGGTTCTATCTTCGTTATTAGAAAATTAGCAAAGCCTTATAAATTCACAGCATATCGTACAGCATCACCAGTAATGCCAATCAAAGGTGGTGTAAACTTTGAAAGAAACAAGAAAATTGATTTAACTTATAACGCATTACGTCCTGATGGACCTGTCAACCAAGATGGGTCTGCTTACGTTCCGGAAAACGTGTTATATTCATCAGTATACGGCACTAGCGGGGAAGAAGACGAAACTGTAAGACTTAAAAATACACAAGACCCGCTTTCTAAACCTAGTGATAAGGTCAGAAGACATGTAAAAGTACAATTTGGTAGAGATTGGGAAGAAGGTATAGGTTACCAAAATATAAAATCTGATATCTCGTTCCCGTTTAATATTATTAGTGGCGCCATTCCAGCCGGCTATAACAAAAAAGTTGTTGATCGTGTTATGTCCGGTGTTATTCTCACCAACTTACACAATGATGTATATGGACCAGATATGGAAAGCCCCATACAAGGTCCATTCACCAATTATGCTGTAGGTGGCCACCAATCAAGACACGTAGGTGTCAATAAAGTTGCCGTTGGTTCAAATTTCCCAACTGGGGAAATATCAATGAACACTATTACCTCAATTACTAATAGAACTGTAACCATAAGTGACGGCGGTACGTCTGTAGAGTTCCTGTTTACTTCTTCCCCCAGCAACCCGGAAGATGTTGATATTGATGGCGATACAGAGACAACAATGGAAAATCTTGTGGCCGCTATCAATTCGTATCCGGGCTTTACAATTAAAGCAGCAATAAAATCATCGGCTACTGCTAGCTTAATAAATTATGTTAATTCACCTGATTACTCAGTCGGTAATATTGCAATTACCTCTACGGGTACATGGATGTATGCTATAAGTGGGATGGCTGGCGGAGTAGGCGGCCTTGATCGATGGGACACCAGGCCGGAAGCATGGAAGATACTTCTTGGTAAGGCCGATGATCCGCCCATATCTGGCGCTATTGGTATGGTGGGTCCTGATTATCCTTTGGCCAACGCACCGGAAGAACTGGGTCAATACCCACACACGGCATCTCAAAAAGCGGTATACTACAGAGGGTTTACGGCTAAACGTCCTGTCAACATTAGGAATATCCGACACACCACTGGCTCCACTATACTTGGTAATTATGAACACAATTATCAAGTTGTACAAGCACCCGGAGGTAATTCAAATCCAAGGCAGTTCATCGAGAAACAGCCGAATCTTCCGCGAAAAATTTATAATAACTATGTTGGGAACACCGGCTCAAACCCCACCTCCGTAAGAACGTTGCTTGATATTCATCGTGGCTCAAGGGACGGGTTGTACACGCGTGGCACCCCCGGCCCGCTCCTACTGACCGGCGCCGCAGCAGCGGCTGAAGGTTTGCACACAGATTTTAGTGGAGATTATTCTACTGATTACCTGCAAGGCGGCCTTGGTTACGCTACTACACCATTGGGTGGTCAAGCAACTACTAACAATTCGGTAATAATTTCTAAGTTCAGCCACCGCGGTGGAATTGAAGTCATGACGAGAGGTTATCAAGACTTCCGTGCTGGAGAATTCTCTGTTTATAATACTTTGAATAACAGAAACCTTACAGTTAGACGTCCATTCCAGAGTCCACCAATTGTCTCGGGCGCCGCTGAGTCTAATGGTATCAGAGTATATGATATCCATGGAAACGATTACGGTCTCTATGTCCATGCCGCCCGCCATGCAGCAAGGTTCTTCCGAGATTCTATTCTGGTACCAAACAACCAAGGTGCTACATATGATGAGAAACCATCATTCCATAGAGTCCACAGAAACAATCTTCCTAGACCAAAAGAGGCAACCGAAAGATTTGTGCCAACGTTAACAGATTCTGAACTGATTAATGATAAATCATTATATTTCACTGATTCAGAAAATTATGGGCACTCTCTTATCAATGCTGAATCAGCATCTGCAAGAAACTTCCTTACTGGTGCACGAAGTAGGGGTATGACATATTCTGGTTGGCTTAGGTGTGCTCGCGGCAATACTGTTGGTTATACAAACTTCTTCTGTGTTGGCAAAGGCGCCTCCGGCGCCAGCCCAATGATTGAAATTTCAAAAGTTTCAGCAAGTTTAAATTTTTACGTAGAAAGTCGCACTTCTCCGAATTCGGATTATACCGCAGGCTCAGGCCGACGCGGCAAATACACCGTCAATACAACGCACGCCAACGCCTCCGCCCAAGCTGCCACGATAAATAGCGGTTCATGGTTTCACCTCGCAGTTGTACTTCCTGTGTCGGGTGGTAGCACTCAAGCACCATCCTTCCCCGCAATATATATTAATGGTGTAACACAATCAGTAACAGAATCCACAAGCCCATACACTTATTTTTCTAATAAAAACACGACTAGCGAGTATTCTTATTTAGGCTCTGTTCCACGTACTGGCGATTCAATTATGACGTTTGGGGGAGATTCCACAGTAACAGCCATTCAATCAGATGCTTTTTCTGGCGCTATGGATCAATTAACATTGTGGGATGTCGCGTTAAGTTCTTCTGAGGTACAAGCGCTGTACAATGGAGGTATACCTTGTAATATTACAGCGTCTTCAGTATACAGTAATAGTGGTTCATATTTATTTGGTTGGTACAAGCTTGGTGAAGGTAATCAAACTGACGTTATTAAAGCAACCAACCCGAAGGTCTTTGTATCCGGCGCAAACGCAATCTGGAATTCACATACAGCAGAAAATCATTTCTTCCCAGTAGCCTTCCACACCGTCACAACAAACAATGCGTTCATACTTGGTGCCGGCCCAGCCTCCGGCCTTTTTCCTGCGCCATTGGCTGGCTGCACACCAGTAGTGATAGGATATTCCTCATCGATAGTGTACTCATGCAGTAACTTCTATGACAACCTCAATCATTACCACCAAATTCCAAGAGGAGACCGCCAGTATGCTTGGATGACAGGTGCTATGTCCGACACAGATCCTTGCAATTACCGTTATGCTGGCTTTATGCCGATGCACGGCGAGCAAGCGGGATATTATTCAGGCTCCACAGGATATGTTCCTTGGATGACGATGATAAGCTCCAGTGATTTTGGTGCGTTCAATAACGGTACGGCTTGGATGCCGAAGTCGGCCTTGGGCGCTGTAGCTAGCTGGGCATCGGAAAACAAACAAGGTTCAGATTTTGTTCCTCAAGATTTTGTTGGGCTTAATACATTAATTTATGAGCCGATATCAGCTTCTTCAAATACACTTGGTTGGCCTCAAACGGTACCATTATTTAATATAGGCAACGACGCAAATGTATACCAATACAGAAATCAACGTTTCGTTGGGTATGTAGATTGGTTCCGCGGCACTCCTAGTGCCTCTGTGCCTGGCTTTAAACACTTTGCAGAGGCACAGGCGCCTGGCTATCTCTTTAACGCTCTGATGCTTAAGAGAAACGGCCCTTATGGGTATAGCACATATGCCTCTTCTAGGGCGCGATACCATCCCGTTCTTCGCAACGAGCGTTCATCAAGTGAACTTTCAATTATAACAACGGCTGAAAGAGACGTTTATCAAGGTGTTTTCGTACTTTCTCCACCACATTGGGATCCTGAACATACACTTATCGGTCAAGCAACAACGACTGCTCTTACAAACTTCACGTTACCGCCTGTTTCAATGAGGGGTCGCCCAGCAATTATTAACTTTAGCCCACTCGTAGCAACAGATGATTGTGGTACCGGCGCAGATCCAGATGGTGGTTCAATAACCCTCAAGGCTACTGACAACAATAATAAGATTTTCTTTAACTCTAACGGTCTGAACACCTATTCTGGCATTGATCCATACAACGTTCTTACACCATTCGATTACATTTTGGCAGCAGTCGACCGAACAACAGCGCGCTGGGTAGACCAGAACTACATGATTTACACTGAAAATATTTTTCCATCGCAACGTATGGAATTTGTGTCATCTTCTAGAAGAAGAACAGGCTTTGATAACTTGTTCTGGAGAGATCTTATAACCGAACGCGTAACACTTGGTAATACAATGTTAAACTCGTGTCTGGCAATTGTTAGCCAAAGCGCATGGCCATTGGATGCTCAAGAAGACTTTTTGACTAGAACGGCATCAGTTGCCAATCAGATCAACGAGTACACCGCGTCTCAATATCAGCCCAACCACGGCCCAACCACAGTGATTGGAACTTTCTACGGCGGTTTGCGCTCATTAGGAAAAGCCGGCGAACTTCAAAATAATTATACTCAATTTTACTACGATGCAATCCGCAGAACAGTGCCAAACGGTTTTTTGACATGGCTCTCCGCGCCGAATACAAATGCTCCCGGCGCGCTATACGCAAGAAAACACATGCTAGCGCACGTAAAGTCTGTTGTAGGCCCATCGGGAATGTTGATCCCTGAAACTGGTTCCATCTCACCTTATGCGGCATCAACGGGCCCTGCAGCCCCGGGCCCCTGGAACGATGGTGTGGTTGACGTTGGTTGCGGTGAGGCATTTTGGGAAGCTGATGAGCAAGCTGGTATAATTGAAATTTCAAGTTCGCTTGACGGCAGGAAACATCCTCAGTTTAAGTCTTACAAATCTAAACCTTGGTATGATAATTACGAAGATTTCAGAGAAGATATCCGTCTTATGGCAAAAGATTATGCAATTGTCCCAGAATTCAGAATGAGTGAACATGTTGGGGAATTATTAACACAGCCCCTTAGTAAATTCAAAGATTATCTTGAATTTCCTGGAACAGCAGTGACAGCGCAGACTTCTTCATTCTACAGAGATTATACGAACTCTGAAAAATTAAAATATTTTAGAACAACATTTGCTAAATCAACTATGCAGCCAAAAGAAATACGTATTACTGTTAGTGCTGTGAAGAAATTTAATCCATATAAGGGTTTCTATCCTGCCCAGCGTACGGTTGATCTTACTGCTCAATTTGCAGAAACTTATTTCCCTAGTATTACTACAACTTATGAATATGTTGCTGGCGGACAAATTGTCGCAATTGATTTAAGTAATTTGGACCGCACTGCTGTAGGTGGTTTGACGCGCCCAATTATGCAAGCAATGTTCAGCCCTGGAATAGTTCACAACGCAATCAAGTCTGGCATGGCCGTTGACTATCCTATTTTGCATGGTGGAATCAGAAAACCGAATATGCGCAAGTCGTTTTCGCTTTTAGCGGCTGGTGAAAACCATTCTACATATGGTGAAGCCTGCCATGTTTATGCTGGCTTTCAAGATTCTGAAATGTTTGATGAGGATCAATTAGATAGTTCATCGTGGGCACCTGGGACAACTTTTTGGGATGAGCGCTTACCTTTTGAAACAGTTCTTTCCCCGGAAAAATATTTATTAGGCAAAACAATTGCAGACAATAACCCTCACCCGTCTGGTACCTTACCCTACACAGCATCGCTGGCTACGGTTAATGGAAACCCGCAGTATGAATTAATGGCTAGAAACTTCTTTGGAGAGACTGCTAACTTTTATCTTCAAGGCGGCGACTACACATCACTAAAATCGCGAGAAATCCCCCAAGACGGAATTAGTATACAAAGTGGCTCGATGTATAGCGCGCGCGTCAGAATGCGTCGTTCTATGTCTGGAAGTAGGGATTACAGTTTTAACTTTACCTCATTCGGTTATCGCTGGGGAGTCGCCGGCCAAGGCGGCGCCGCAGCAGGTTATTCAAATGACCGTCTTATTTCCTGTTCTTTGGGAACAAATGGTGGCCGTCGCTTGATATGGAATTCCGGAAACTTGGATGTAAGATTCGGTGCACCGACCTATCCTCTCCCCCAAGATCCCTACAACACTAGTGGTTCACAACAACGCGAAAGCTTTACTATGTATAGCCGCACAACAGCATTTGGACCCCCTATCGCCACCGACCGTGATGGTTCCAGTGGAGTTCCTTCTACGCTCGACGCAATGAGTGGTACTATGTCAGGTAATTTAGATTGCTGGACCGGCCACAACTGGTCATTTACTCCACCTTATTACCACGGAGAAGCTTGGGCCGATATATTGTTCTATCCAGATGAAACAAAAAAATATACAGCAGATGAGATTTTAAGAAAATCAGAAGTTGTTTATTGGCGTGTTGACCCGGGCCCAAATGTTTATACTTCATTGTCGACCTCGCGCGTCGTCCCGGCTATTATTGATGATTATAAAGGCGGTGGTACTGATCGTAGTTATATTTTTGGCGGCCGTGTTATTAACGATCACGCAATGCAGATCACAGCTAGTCTGAACCTGTTTGGTATTGAAAGAATACCTTTCCAAGCTAGTGACGCTCTTGGGATGCTTGGTGAAACGAGAAATGAAACCAAAGGTCAGCGTTGGGTCATTAAGCCTAAATATGAAACCCCAATGCTAAACTTTAATTCCCCAGTTAGAAATGTTTCGGCTGCTTCCGGAAGCCTCACATTGCCCACATTTGGCTCAGGCTCTGTACCGCGCGGAATGTGGCATCAGTTTGGGATTATTGAGCCGGATAAACGTAAAGGAATATTTATTGAAATTGATGATATTCCAAAGCAATGGCTAGCAAATCACTATAAAGTTGTTAATGAACCGTCTGTATATAATAAAATGCGCGCTTCCAGCTCTGCGAACACGCCCGCCGACACCGGCGGCTGCCCCGATGATCCAAACTCTTTTGGTAACCAAGTCAAAAATAGAATGAAATCACTCACAGATCTTTTTGGCTTCAACACAACAAAGAAACGTGCGCGCCTTGGTGAACTTGCCGCAAAACGTACTATTAAAGAAGCAGTAGTTCTTGTTCCTTACATAACAACCTCAGAGTACGACGCTAAACTTTCGTCACATCCAGAATTGGCAGATGACAATGCGCTAGAGGCAGCTAAACAATTTATTCGTATTCCTCCTGAACGTGTGCAGGCTGCTATTATGCAAAATGCCTTTTCACCAGAAGGCCAATCGCTTGATGCAGCCGGCGAATCAATTAGAAAATTAATTACTAAAATGGACAAGTACATTTTACCTCCCGAATTTGATTTTGTAAGAAACCCCGAAACTACACCAATTGTAATGTACATATTTGAGTTTTCTCACACTTTTGATAAAGATGATATGTCTTACATGTGGCAAAATCTTGCACCAAGAGATTTCAAAACAATTAATTTTGAAGAGCAATCAATCGCACATGAGCTAAATAATAGTGAATTATTGACTGGCACTCACTTTGTAGGTATTAAAGAAGACATAAGGTTTATGGCTTTCAAGGTTAAACAAAAAGCTGTTGGTGATTATTATAATCACGTTCTTGAGCAAGCCGGCGAATCACTTGGCAAAATAACAGGCTTACAATTTGTCGGCTCTGTTGGCGCCAGAACAAATTATCCGGGCAACGGTGTTGTCGTCGGCGATGACGGCCCGCCGGCCTCGCTTTACGGCGGAGGCGGTGGTAGTGGTACCCCTGACGGCGGTGGAAACACGGCAGACGATACACAAGCGCCCGGGGAACTAGCACCACCACAACCTCCAGTGCAGGCATACGAAGTTCAATATAACTGGCCTTATGACTTTGTTTCCATCGTTGAAGGAATCAAAATTGATATTGAAGTATTGTATGACGATGAATCAAACAGAAATCGCTCTTTAGTTAGAGAAAATGCATCCAAACTAGTTAACACAACTGTACGCCGAGTAGACGCTGATATAGCAGCCGACATCCAGCGCGGCGGTGGAGGTCCATTCGCACCTAGTGGAAATGCCCAAAGAGTTCTAGATATGCTTGGTGATGGCTCTTCTTCTGATTCGTCAGAAGGAATGAGTGTACTGGATTTGCTTGAATAAAACTTATATATGCTAATTACTAGAGAAAAAATATGTCACGTTTTTTAAATAAAAAAGAAGAAGTTATTGATTTGAAGTTAACCTCATATGGTAAACATATGTTAGGCCGCGGCAATTTTAAGCCAACCTATTATGCATTCTTTGATGATAATGTTGTTTATGATTCTCAATACTTTGGCAGAGTAGAAGTCCAGAATGAGGCGCGTAAGAGAATTAAAGATGAAACTCAATATTTGGAAGGTTTAATTTTATTTGAAGATTTAGAAAAAAATATTAATAGAGAAGGCGTTGGAGAAATAAATTTCTTTGCTGTGGATATTGAGCCTACTCAAGAAAGCCCAAGAAAAGATATGTTTCGCTTTGATCAGGTGCTCGGAGATGCTTTTCTTCAAGGAGGCACTCAGGTCGCTCCAGCTTGGAAAGCAGTCTCACTAGAAAACAGGATTCTTTCTAGTAGTTTTATGGACGCACAAAATAATTCACGTGTGCCACAGATTCATTTAACAGCAAGTTATTCTTTACAAACGGTCAAAGCTGATATTTATTACGAAGAGTCTTTTAATAGCCTTGAGCCAAGAAAATATGAATTGGCGACCAATCAATTTGTCGATGACGAAATAATATTTCTTCAAAGACAAGACCCATTATTTTATTTTGAAGAAATGAACACTGAATTATTAGTAAAAAACTTTGATATTGAAGTATTTGAATTTATCGACACTACCAGCGGTGAAGAATTTGAGCATCTTAAAAGAAAATATTTTGAAAGAACAAAGCCCCAAATTGTAAATGGTTTTATGCAAGAACAAAATAACCCTGCCGAAGACACTGAGTTTTTATATGCGGAGGCCTCTGAAAAATTAAGCCCACAAACTGTTAAATATTATTTTGATTTAGTGATAGATGAAGACATACCTAAAAAACAAGCATGCAGGGCGGCTGAAGAATTTAATAAAGATTCTTATTATATTGATTTGGACTTTGACTGCTCTACAATGGAAGACGAGGATGATTTAATGTTTGATATTTATGGAAGTGCTACGGAGGCTGAAATATGTCTAGATTAATATATCAAGGTAACTTAAATAAAAACTTTGGTGAGTTTTTTCCTACACCATATATTGATAAAGTGATATTAACTGATAAATTGGTTGATGGCTATGAGGAAGGATTGGAAATGGAGATCCAGTATTCTCTGCTTTTTACCGTTCCAGAACATGATCCAGCGCTGCCTAATAATGATAAAGATTTTGTAAAAGAAATTGTAGATAGACTGCAGTTTTATTTTATTGTTACAAAATCTACGAAAGATGCCGCGTTATTATATGATAAACTGGCTACTACTGATACTAGTTTGCCCACTGCCATGGCAGCACCAAGAGAACAACACTTACAAAAAATGCAAGAGTACAAAGATTCCACCGGTGTGGATTTTAGCGCTGCCGAAAACCCAGTTGACGAATTATCTTTATTAATGTATGATAGTTCTATATTAATAGAATTTTTAAAAAACCCTTCTGGTACATTAGAAAATACAACTGACAACGCCTATAATGTATTAGATGCCAATAGAGGGATCTCTTATGACTTACTGCACATTGATAGACAATCAATTATTGAATCATTGAACGCCAATAACTTTGTGACATTTTATTCAAAAAGCGGTCAAAAAATCTTGAAAGTTCAAAATGTAATGTCTCACAACACAGTTGTTAGGACTCCGGCCCTTGTTCCTTTAACATCTGGTGAAAAGCTGATGTATGAAAGGTACCCAGAAGAATATGCACACCTTATACAATATGAGTTAAAAAAGGTGACAAATCCGGACATTAACTTATTAGCGTTTTCTAGTCTTTTGACTCCCGAACAATTAGCCGAATCAAGTTTAAAAACCAATAGTGCACTTTCTCTGATGTTTGGTGATGTAGCTTATGAAAAAGTGTTAAGTGAAGGCGACGTAAGTTCACAATTAGAATATAGTTATTTTGATAATAACAGTGAGATATATTCAGAAACTCCCCTGCAAGCTTTAGATGGCTCTTATCATAAAGCAGATGCTACGACACATTCTGATATTGTTAGTAAGTTTACCCAGCTAATTGATAAATATGCGGCTTTGCGGCCGCCCGGTCGTGAAGATGATGACGGAATGAATCCGGAACTGTCTGCTTCAATAGACACTTTTTCATACGCATTGCAAGAGTATAAAGAAAAAATTGATATTTTACCTCAATTAAAATCTGCAAGAAATACAATAATGAACCGCTCAAGTGGCACAATTACTGGTGCTTTTTACAACGATGTTGGCCAACTTTTAAAAAGGGCAGACGAAGTTGTTAATAGTGGAACTGCTTTAACAAGAAAACTTACAATTAATGCAAAAATAATTGATATGAGAGAATTTGCAATTGGTTCTTATACCTTGCCAACGTATACTCCACTCAGTGGAGATCTTTTATTAAAGAATTTCAATCTTGGGAGAACAATACAGTGGACCAACGAACCCTCATACAGACAATCTTTAGAAGATGTCTTGGGAGTTGATGGTTTTGCTGGCTTTAGCACCATTGGTTTGGGGGAAATGGATGATCTAAGGGCGATTGAAGGAAGAAATACAGCTGCTGGTAATTTAGAATATAATTTTGAAGTGAATGAGGATGGTCAGTTTATTATCTACGTTGATTCTATTTTAGGTCGACAAACTGTTGTCCTTGAGAATGAAGAGTGGAATGGCTTATTATCAACAAACTATTTCGCGAAAGAAGAATATAGTATTTCATTTGGATACTTCTTATATGATTGGGAATCACATGTCATTAATAATTCTTTCTTAGCTCAATTTGTTGATGTTAAAAGATTTTTAAAACACTTTGGGTATGATTTGGTGCAAAGATATTTTATTCCCAAAAAAGCAATTTTACAAAAATATATGCCAGTAACAGTGGGCGACGATGACCCTATTGATAAAGTTGCTGCCACCCATGCTGATGATTCGTCGCCTATACTGATATACACAAAAAATATGGCGACTAGTGATAGTCCGGCCGGCACAAATCTTACGTACAACCCAGACTACAGGCTTGGTACAGTTGAACGCCGATCTGGCCCGGAAGGTCAAGAAATAACATTAGCGTCGTACCCTGAAAAAATTACAGACAAAGTTGGCCATCTTTTTCAACACTACCTAACTGAAAGAAATATGGATTATCTTGGCCCTCAAGCTGTTTCTGACACCAATAACAGGATGATGGCCTTTGAGTTTCAAAATATTGATCAACAAGCAACTTTGACTGATCACGATAAGGGTGTTATTGATACGTACGAGTATGAAGTCACTGTTGTAGACAATACCAAAATGTCTTTAGTCAACCTTATCGGTCATTATTATTATCTAGCTATAGCCTTACGTGATTATATTGTTGATGCAGAACTTGAGTGTAGCTATAACAATATTGATGGAGTTTTCAATGATTTTTTTGCCGAATCTATGGAAGCAAGATACTCTGCAAATCCGGCCGGCGCTCCATATGTCTTCTGCCCGACAGTGTATATTAAACACATTGACTTTCTGACTAATAAATATAATGGAGATCAAACTCAAATGTTGTTGGCAGCTAGAGATCTAGTACAAAAAATCTCTCCACGCACCGGCACCCTTGAACAATTAAAAGCTTTTTACAACAATTTTGTAGATTTGTACTCTAACTATTATTCACAATCATCAGTTATTGGTAATAGATTAGCCACCTATGGCTTTAGTGTCGATGGTGATTATCGCTTTGCCACGCCTATGCCGATAACGCAAAAAATAAGTCACAAGGTAACAGAGATGACCTTTGCTAATCAAAGTGAATCATCTCGCGATGCGTTTATAAGTACAATAAATTCGGAAAGGAGCAGATACCAATCTGCGTCAGATGCATATGCTGAAGCTGTAGCCGCGGCCAAGGCTCAGACTGAAGAAGACATTAAAAAATTGTTTGCTGAACGTTCAGCGCTTTACGAAGAAAAAATTCAATACGAATATGATAGAGTAAAATATAGTTCGGGCTGCCAATATGTATGGTGGTGGGATGCTTGGGCGGGTAAGGTAGATTTTTCCGCACACGGTCAGGAATCGTTACAAGAACAGGATTATGACGTTGTAGATGAAGAATTTAGTGATATTGATCCCATGGGGATAGCAAATTTCAAATACGGATATGTTTGGGTCGACCCTTACAAAGAAGACGATGTTGTTGGCTGGTATGACGTTGAAAAATACGGCGAACCAACATATTTTTCCAATTATAGACGCGATAAAGAAAAAAGCAAAGGTTATTGTAGATATATTAAAAGAGCATACAGGTTCAGAGAAAGTGATTTCAGATGGGATCCGGACGAGGAATTGCAGGCCGCGGACACCGAGGTTCATACAGGATACGGCCAAGCGCACATGGAGTACGTTGAACTGGATACAGGACGACGCGAATACGGTGGTTATGCCGGCTCGCCCAGCGGCGCCGGCAAACTATATAGGGAACGCCAGACTGAGCTAAAAGATAGATTAAGATACGAGCATGCACCAGATGAGGGTTATGAACAACGTCTCCCCGGTTTTGATACTATTAGAGGATATAAAACTTATAACGATTGGTTATCAGACGCTCGATCAGGTGGTGGTGGTGGGCCCAGAGACAGCGCTTACCAAGGTGGCGACCAAGCTGAAGTTTCAGCTTATGAACAATTTAAGAGAGGCTATAACACTAGTGACACCGCAGCACAAGAAACTGAGAGTGAAATGGACGCATTTACGGAAGGTTCAACCACTAGAGAATCGGATATCGGGTCATAAGACACAGAAACCTTACAGACTACTAATTAAATAAGGATTATTATGCCAAGACAAGTAACAGCGAAACAACTCTCAAGCGCCCAAAAAAACGTGGGCAGTACCACCGGTGCAACTTATAATAAAACGTATGTTCCGGGTTGCAAAAGAACTGGCGGCGCAAATCAAAATGTTCAAAATTTGAAAGATTCACGCAATTTATTCGCCGATAAAGGCATTTTAGGTGTTGCCTCCTTGGACAACTCGCCCAAAGATGATGCTATGGATATACTTTCATCATTAGGAGTTGGGGTTATTCAGGATGTCATGGTTCAGCCAAATCCTCGCTCGCCTGATATGAACAGATCAAAAATACAAGCTGACTTTTCTTTATTAAAAGTAGAAACAGACATGACAAGGATACCTAATGCTAAAATATTTGATAAAAAAAGTCAAGATATAAAACTCACTAGTACAAAATTTGTAAGAATAGATGAGATGTATTTATCTCCATCTAAAATATCAGGAGGAGTTTCAAATATTTTTAAACCTGATGATAGAATGACGGATTTTGAAAGAGGTCATAAGATAAGAAATGAAAAAGTCTCCAAGAAAAATGTTGTAAAACTTACAAATGAAATAATCAAACAACAAAAAATGATTTCCACAAGGATCATGGATCCGCAGTTTAAAATTATTATGAACAAGCAGGGTATTTAATATGGGTGATGAAGCAACAGACACCGGCTTAGCATTTGCAACATTAACCTTACAAACAGGTGATATTGATAGCAGTCCTGAAATGACTGTCGCCGAAGCTCAATACGGTGCCGCGGCCGGTGTTATGACGACTGATCCGTCTTCAACAAATATAATGGGCCAAGGTTCATATGCAATTACTGGATACAATACTGAAACATTTACGCCACTTGTAGCAATGTCAACAGATGACTTGTTAGGAGTTTTTGACGTCCGGACAAATAGCTCGGTTGCCATTGGCTCAACTAAAAATACAGTCTATAATAGTCTGGCCAATAACGATGTTAAAATGGCTATAACCTATTACCCCATCGGAAACCCACCTATTATGGTTTCAGTATCAACAAACGATGCCGATCCATACGGAGAATATTGGAAATGTGAACACAAAAACTATTCAGGCTATGACACAGCCGATGGTGGCACTCCCACAACACAAAAAAGTGTTGTAGTCGTCTCAAGAGATGGTGTGAGATATTGTATGCCATTTTCTAAAGCTGCAGCCCAAGACGGTAACCGCGGCCTATCCTTACGCCGCGATTTTATAGAAAAATACGGCGAAGATTATAGGCACTACTATGTGGAATCGGCCACCAACTTTGGGTGGTCTTATTATGATCCACTTTACGGAGAAATTAGAGAGACGAACCTTACTCCGGTAATTGCTGTATTAAACACAGAAGAGATGATCCAACGAGTCAGTCAGGCTAGCGAAGTACTTTCTCTTGAGGTTGTCTGGGATTCATATATGATTGATAAATTAAAAATTGATTTAGAAGAATATACACTTTTTGAGGATGATTCCTTAACCGAGAGTCAAGGCCTTTTCAGCAAATATCATGAGTCAAGATTAGTTTCCGTATACAAAGCAAGACAGGTTGCTAGAGAAAACGAGTTTGAAATTAGCTACAATATTCTAGAACGAGAAGGCCTTTTGAGACGATTTGGAAAATCTCCTTCTTCACCTCTTTTGGGAACTGTTTTAAATAATATTTATATGGGAATGGCACAATTTCTAACGTCAACTTATATTGAGAGCGCGTATACATTCAAAACTGTTAAAATGAATCAATTATCGAATGAACAAATAACTCCTACTAACCTTGCTGTACAACAAAGCACTGTTGTAACCAAAAGATTGCTTGACACAACTACTGAAGAACGCGCTACTTCTGGTTATTATCCATCGGGCCATGTTGACCCATTTTCAGGAGAGTCGTACACCGACCCCTCGCTTCCATCGGGTGGTTTTGTTGATGATCGTTACACTGGTTACGGCGGTGACACCTCGGTAACATCAGTGCCCTTTTCAGGCGACACCGGCGGCGCCACGGGTGGTGGCATGGGCGGTAGCACCACAGGCGGCGGTGGCGGCGGCGGTGGCGGAGGTAGTTACTGATGAGTTATTATTCTAGAAAACTTAAGATCTTAGATCCAAATCTTATTTCGGGTTCATCCGATACATTAAAATCTGCCCTGGGGGGTGCTTGGCACAACGTTAGCTCTTCTCAAAGAGGTCAGCAATATGAGATTCAAGAATCAGATTCATTAAATCCAAGTGATTTAAACCCATACATTGATTTTGTTCATAAAGATCAGTTTGACGAAAATGTAATTAGAGATGTAGTTTATTCTTCTAAAGTTGTACAGCCGATAATAAAATATCCAATAAGATTATATGGGAACAATGCATTAATTAAAAATGACGAACATTGGAAAAAGTATCTTTCCGGTGGTGAATTTAACAATCAAACGTATGGTGGCATTTACACTGGCGAAGAATTTGCTGATCATTGGTTTAACTATGAAATCCCGTTTGATATTTTAAGATTGAGACAAGCAAATCTTGAAAATTATGATTCGTTTTCAAAATTTGATATTAGTTATGACTACAACCACTATTATAAAGATTATGAAGATTGGACTGCTAATGTAGATGATGTCTTATTGCTTCCTAACGGTTATATATTACAAACAGTAAGTTCAATCGACGATTTATACAATTCTTCTGAAGAACAACCAGCTGTTGATTTAAACGAGTATGCATATTCACAGTGCAACCCTGACATGGTTAATTTTGTAAGTCGTGAAAGTTATTGGGGTGCAAATGTATATACAAATCTGTTCAATACCAATCAAGATTATCTTGAAATGATGTCTTCTACTCCTGCAACTTTTTCGTTTATGACAGAAACATTTGGCATAAAAAAATATCACAATTGGATAGGTAGAACCAACTTGTCTTCTTCAACAATCTCGTCTGTTAAAAATAAACTTAAGAACATCTTGTTTGATAAAGAATCAATGTCAGAACAGTTTACTGAGTTGCAAAAAAACAAAGCTGCTTTACCTATGTACGCAAAAATCAAACTTCCGCCATTAGGCGGCGGCCATATTACTGACAATGTTGCCGAGAATGATGCTTCTGGCAAGCTTTTATTAACGTTAAAAGAAGTTTTTGTTGATAATTTATCTGATATAACACCGACTATGGCTACATTTAATGTTCAAGAGACTGAACATATAAACCCACAACAAGAAACAAATAAATTTTATAATTTAGATTTAAATTTAGTTGATATGGGAGACATTCTGAACGATATGCGAACAAATTATATTAGTAAAACTGATGATTTTTATTGTGTTGGTAACATGAACACTTTATCCCGCCGAGCGCTGTACGACAAGGTGGGTGATTATCGCCACTTAAACACTATTGCCAGCACAAATGCTTTAGCTAGTTACATCGACTACGTTGATGATGATACTTACTTAGAGCAAATTAAAAGCCCATATTACGAATCCGCCAGAATACCCAAAAATACCGAAACAATTGCGTTTCGTATTGAAAAAATTGGTGGGCCGACCCTTGGGGATTCCAATACCCAGAACGTGCTGCAAAATTTCTATATATTTAATTCAACTAATTTTAATATGAGTGAATTCCTAGACACCCAAGTTAAATATGGAGAAGAATACACGTATAACATCTATGCATATACTATTGTTAATGGATTCAGATACCAAGCTAGTGATTTAAGAATTACGAAAGTAATATCAGATCTCACCGTTGAAGGTCAAAACGCTTTATATTGCCTTGAATTTTATGATCCTGAGACAAATGAACGCAAAAATAAATTAGTAAAGGACAGTCGCGCTGCTCGCGCCCTTGAAAATGATTTTGCAACTGATGCTCAAGTCGCAAGCGAAAACTATAAGTACCTTGCGGATATGAATCTGTCTATACAACCATCAGTAAAACTTATTGAAATACCAATTGGTAGTAAAACTATCAGAATCATGGATCATCCAGCCAATGCTGCTGCAGCGCAGCCGTTTGGTGTTAAAGATAATTCACAACGCATCGGTTTTGATATAGAATATCGAACTTTTGAAAACTTGCCCTACCCGAACACAATGACTATTGTAGAAACGCAAGGCAAGAATGAATACCTAGTCTCCAACAGCCTTTTAGAGAATTCAGAAGTTGAATCTGAATCTGTGGCGAGCGCCAGATATGTTGAAATTTATCGAACTGATATTAGACCAACAAGTTATTCTGACTTTGAAAACAAAAATATTTTTATGCAAGATTTAGCCAATAACTTAGGAAAAGCCGATATAGCTGTACATAGAGAAGGCCTCAGTGAGCAAAGCGCAATATTAAAAGACATGCCGGTCTTCACAGACTTTATTTATTATGATACAATTAAAACTAATAAAAAATACTATTACGCTATGAGATTTTTAAGTGAACGTTACGAGCCGGGCCACTTCAGCCCTATATATGTTGCTGAATTAATTAATGATGGCGGATATTTGTATCCAATTTTTGATATTATATATCCATATAATTTAGTTGAAGATAAATTTATTAACACAACTAAATCGTTTAAAAAACTAATTAATATTGTTCCTAATTTACAACACTTGTTATTTGATGATGGCGAGGTTGATTATTCTTTACCGGCTTATAGTCAAAAAGAAAAGATTAAAGTTGGCTTGGCCGACGAGAATTTATGGGACAAAAGGTTTAAAATTAGATTGACTTCCAAAAAGACTGGCAAAAAATTTGATTTAAACATTACTTACAAATTGACAAGGTGATAAACAATTTTCACTACTATTTATCAGGAGAGAGGAAAATAGATGGCTTTTTTAGACAATAGCGGCGACATAGTACTTGACGCTGTTTTAACAGATTTGGGTCGTAAGAGAATGGCAGAGGGTAATTTTAGAATTACTCAATTTGCATTGGGCGACGACGAGATTGATTATAGAATTTATAATAAAAACCACCCTTCGGGGTCGGCATATTATGATTTAGAGATTTTACAAACACCGGTATTGGAGGCATTTGCTTCGTCAAACGCCAATATCAATTATGGCTTGGTTAGTTTTAACGGTAATATGAATTTACTTTATATGCCATCGTTAAAAGTGTGGAACAAGACAATTGATGTAGAAGGTCCTTCCATTCAAAGAACCAGCGGCAGTGTTTATTATATTGGTTCTAGCGACACTACGGGCGCTGCGCTATTGAGTGCACTCAACACAGATTTTGGCAGTGATGCCGGCTCTACTTATTATCAAACTCCCGGTAGTGCGACCACCGCGATTTATATTGAAACTGGTATCGATTCTATTAATGCTGATCCACCTCGTACAGTCGGCCGTACAAACAAGCAAACGTTCCTAACCGATCAGGGCCTCCTAGACTCAAACTTTGACATATCAATGGACACAAGATTTTTAATAGGAGTCGGCGGTATTAACCCGGGTACCTCCATGTGGAGTGTTACAGAAACTGGTGAAGCCACCCTGCAGGTCGCCCGAGGTGAGGTCGCACGACCCGGTGTTAACAGGATTGGAGTTGCAAATTATGGCACAGCCATCGTACCCTCTATTGTTACACAAGTTTCGGCGCTGAAAGACGGTGCTAGCAGCAACGACGTTTATTCTATGATCAATGGACCTAGCGGCGTCATTGCACTTTTGCACTTTCATGTACACACAGATTTAATTTCAAGTTCGGCCAAATACGCCCTTCATGGAAAGACCGGCCAAGATTTATTTGGTGATGGTAACACCTACGATTATATAGACACGACAGTGTACGCTGTTGGAAAAACATCGGGCGTCACCGTTCACATCCCAATTAGAATAACAAGGAAAGTATAATGGAGTTCCCTAATGCCTAATCAATTTCAACCGTTTAATTTAAGTACGGACGTCATCACGACTAAAACTTTACTTCACGAAGCACTTCCTATAACTGGAACAATTTACAAGTTCCAGACAGGCTCGTACATTGAAGAGAATATTAAAAACTTTAGCCACGGCCAGTTTCAGTCTGTTTATGACTATCCATATTTAAGTTCTTCTGCAAACCACATTTTTGATTTAACAGTGGGATACGACGAAGCTTCGCCTTTATCATCTTCCAATTCAATCCAAAATTCAAAGAAAATCAACATGTACAATTCTATGACGCAAGTTTTACTTGGCTATAGTAAAGGTACCGGCGAGTTCGTCGAAAGATTTGAAGCTGACTTAAATATCTCAGATAACAGTAATCAAATGCTTGAAGTGTTTTTCGTAAACTTTTCTAGATTGTTGACGAAAGATCAAATCAAGAAAGGCTCTTTTAGCATGACTTTGGCTACTGGCTCTATTGAAGATGCAGTAACCGCCGGCGCCGTTAAGACACTGGCTGATTCCAACGCTACTTCTACCGGTGGAGTCGCATCTGCTTTGGGCGGAGACTATGGTATTCTTTATACAAGTTCTGTTGGGATGGAAGATCCTGCTGGTAACGGTGTGGGCAATATTTTCTATCAAGCTGGAATTGCTGTTATAACTGCTTCTATATTCAAGAATAGCCTTGAGACATCAACGTCAGGTGTTGATCTTACAGAAGAAGGTATCTTTTCTCAACAAATTGGCGATTTGGTACAGAACCTTAAGGGGGTCAGCCAGACTCTTACAGGCTCTTCTATCTCAGGCGCATGTAACGCATTACGTCATAGAATCACGAACATTGCTTTCAATAACACAACAGAGATTAACTCAAACATATTCTTCTGCCGTGTTCCTTGGAACAAATTTAACTATAGTACAAACCCCACCTATGTATCTGGTGGAGCAGTTGTGGTTAAAAATATTGGAAGCGATATTCCAATTTCCTATGTTACAACAGTTGGCATGTATAGCGCCGCCGGCGAGTTGCTTGCAACTGCCAAGGTGTCTGAACCCCTTCGTAAAGACCCAACAAATGAATTAACCCTCCGCGTTAGGTTGGACTACTAAGGAGGGGCGGTTATGTCCCTCAAGAAGTTCACGGACAAAGACATTATAATCAATACTATGAGGGCTCACCCTAGGGTAGAGTTCTTAGTTTTTGATAGCCGCGTGTTTTACAATAACATCCCTGAACAGTCAGGCGTTATTTCTCATGATGTATATAATGTCCCAGAAGGCCACATAAGTTTATATGAGTACAATATTGATCGTGTCATAGATCGAGGAACACCTGGCAAACCCTCTACCGCAAAATCAATATATCCATTCATAACAAAAGATTCAGCGAAAGCTAGTTTCCGAACAGCTAGCCCCGCTAGTTATAGCAATGAATTCGTGTATGGGGATATTATAACGAGCAGTTATCCTATGTCTGCCTCCATTCATCGTTATTATATGGCTAACCCAAGCCAAAGAGATACTGTTGTTGACGACAACACCGGCACTAGAACTGCAACCGGTTCACCACTGCACCCTTTTTACTTTGCGCTCAAAAATAGATTAAACTTTTACGGTTCTACTCTTAGTAAACACTATCTTGTTCGCGCTAGTGGTTCGCACCCTGACCCAACATTAGCGTGGAATTGGGACAAAGACAATCAAATTATAAATCTTGTTTCAATCCCATCCATATTTTACGGCACAAAAATTCAACCCGGCACAGTTTCGCTAAAGTGGTATTTCACAGGCTCACTGGTAGGAGAGCTTAGAGATATTAAACAAAATGGCGAGCTTATTCAGGTTGCCCCGGCCGGCTCTACTGGTTCTGGTTCTGTTGGCGGCGTTATAATGTACGATGAGGGCTTTGTAATGCTTACTGGTTCTTGGCAACTTGAAGGGGACAGCATACCAATCAAAGATGACTCAACAAGCGATTACCCTAGATGGGTATATTTTGGTGCTGGTGCACTAGACGGTGTTAATCAAACTACTGCTGGCGGAAACTTTGTGTCAGCTTCGTTTAATTTATCGTTTAGAGGGCAAACAGACACACAAGTTGTAACCATGTTTGCTCACGCAAAAAAAGGTGAGGTCAATTATTCCAACAACCCAACGTATATTAAGTATGGTCAAGATAAAATGGCAATCTCTTCATCCACTATTTACCAAGAAAATAATAACAAATTAATTGCTAATGTGGTATCATCGAGTTATATGGGATATAATTCTGATTTTAAAAGACAAGTATATATTTCTAGAGTCGCCATTTACGATGAGCATCAAAATTTGATGGGCGTGGCAACACTCTCTAACCCTATTCTTAAAGAAGAGGGAGAGGATATTTCTTTTAAATTAAAGCTGGATATATGAAAGTACCTATATTATTAATCGCACCGAAGTTTCTCAAAACCATCTCATGGGTCGTGGACATTGTTGCCATAACCTTATACCCCTTCATCATTAGTAGGGAGGAGATGTCAGAGGATGTCTTAAATCACGAAAGTATACATATTGCTCAACAAAAAGAACTTTTTGTGGTATTCTTTTATATGTTATATGGTTGGGATTACTTGAAAGGGTATATAAAATTCCGAAATAAAGAATTAGCATATCGTAGGATTCGCTTTGAACAAGAGGCTTACTCGCATATGTTTAACACGAATTATTTAGATAATAGAAAATCATATAGCTGGCGAAAATACAAGGTTTAGAAAATGGTTTTGGGCGTAGATATTAGTACCAGTATTACTGGGTTTGCAATTGTGGCAGATGGCCAAATAGTCAATTATGATTCAATTGATTTGCGCAAATATAAAGATGTTTTTGATAAAACTATAGCCATAAAAGAGAAGCTATTAGATTTATTTGAGATGTATCAATGCAATAACGAAGATAAATTGGCTTTCGGCAATTCAGAGTACCCAATAGAACATATCTATATTGAACAGTCACTTCATATGTTTATGGGCGGCAAATCGTCTGCAAAAACTCTTTCAACCCTGACACGTTTTAACGGAATAGTTTCGTGGCTTTTATACGAAATATTTGAAATCAAACCAAAATTCATTGGTGCATCTTCGGCTAGAAAGCAAGCCGGTATTAAAGTCCCAAGAGGACAAAAAGCAAAAGTAGTAGTGCTTGAACATTTACTTGAAAACGAACCTGCCTTTAAAATTGAGTATACAAAGCACGGAAATCCCAAACCAGAATCTTATGACAGAGCTGACGCAATCATAATTGCTAAAGCCGGTTTTAGCATAGAATCTGCTTGACAATATTAACATTATGTGTTATCTTACACAAGATGAACTTTCATCAACCTAGGAGATAAAAATGAAAGCAACAAACGGACACACTGTAAGTGTTCATTACAGAGGTACCTTAATAGATGGTACCGAATTTGACAATTCCCGCACCCGCGGACAAACTTTGGATTTTGAACTTGGTACCGGAGCCATGATCGAAGGATTCAACAACGCGGTAGTCGGCATGACTATTGGTGAGACTAAGAGTATTACTCTTGAGCCTGATGAGGCATACGGGCCTATCAACCCTGAAGCTTTTAAGCCTGCCCCGAAGGAAGCATTCGGACCAGACTTTGAGTTTGTGATTGGAGAGTTGGTGCAAGGCAACAGTCCAGAGGGGCAATTTCTTGCAAAAATTCATGAGGTAAGCGAAGATACAGTCACATTGAATTTAAATCACCCACTAGCTGGTGAGCAATTGACTTTTGAAATCAGCCTTATGGAGATTCACGGAACTGACGAGCAAAGTGACGTAACTATGGCTGACTGGAGTGCAAGCATGAAGAAGGCTGAACTTCTCAATGTTGCTAAAGCACAAGGCTTGCCGGTCAATACAAAGTCGACCAAGGCACAAATTATAGAAGCTTTGCAAACTCTATAATATCATAACTAACCCCGCCCCGGCGGGGTTTTTTATTGACATTGTTGGTGAATCGTGATAGATTATAGTTTGAGGGCGCATGAACAAGAAAGAAGCAAAGAAGATTTTATATGAAACGCTTGGAAACTACGCAGACAAAGGAAACGAACTTCTTTTTACGTGCCCTTCATGCGGCCACCACAAACGTAAGTTCTCTGTTAACCTGGATAAAAACGCTTTTAAGTGTTGGGTTTGTGATTATCGGGGTCGTAATATTAGGCGCATTGTTCGCCGTTTTGGTTCCTTTGTACAACTACAGAAATGGGACGAAATTACAAACCGCACAGATTTGGAAAGATTCGCTGAACTCTTTATGGACACAGAGTTTAAAGCAGGCAAGGAAAAAGTACAACTACCAGAGGAATTCACAACATTATGCTCAAAAAAAGTCCCAGCCACTGGCGCCTATGCACTCAAGTACTTACAGAAAAGAGGATTAACTAAACAAGACATCATTAAGTGGAAGATTGGATATTGTTTTAGCGGGGAATACCGCAATCGTATTATTATCCCTTCCTTTGACGAGGATGGCGATTGTAGCTACTTTATCGCTAGATCCTATACTGGTGACTCATATAAGTATAAAAATCCAAGAGCGTCCAAGGATGTAGTGTTTAATGAGTTGTTTATTGATTGGAACAAAGACTTAACCATAGTCGAAGGAGTATTTGATGCATTGGTTGCCGGGAATGCCGTACCGATACTTGGCTCAACTTTACGTAAAGGATCAGATCTCTTACGCAAAATCGTCAGAAATGACACCCCTATCTACGTCGCACTTGATCCAGACGCAGCCGCCAAAGAAAGGCGGATTATTAAGATGTTACTGGAATACGATATTGAACTTTATAAGATTGATGTCTCGGGATACGAAGACGTAGGCTCCATGCCTAAAAAAGTGTTTGTTGAAAGAAAAAATAAAGCCTCCTTTATCGATAGAGATAACTATTTACTGCTAGATTTACTATCGGCGGTATAGCGTGAACATCACTGAGTCAAAACTTAAACAAATTATTTTAGAAGAAATAGTTGATAATTTTTTAGAACAAGTAATTGAAGAAGAATTAGACAAATTTCTTATTGAAAACGATGAAGATCTACAAGCATACAAAAAAGACCGCCGGCGCGACTTGGTTTCTAGAATCAAAAAAGGGTTACTCCCTTTAGCGGTTGTTGGTGGCTTATTGGGTGTTCTGGGATCCGAAAGTTCCGATTTATCTGATATTAAAGCCGCAGAACGCGCGGCCGCTGAAGCTAGCGTAGAAGCTGAAAAGCAATTGTCCGGCCATGCATTAGAATCAGTTAATGATCTGTTAGGCTCATCGGCCAACTTTATGTGGAATATCAATCCGGATGCTGATAAGGGCTCTGTAGGCGGTGAAGCAGGTCAAGATTTTAGTGATAGAGTTTCCCAGATGCAAAACTTTCCTATTTTTCAAGACTACGATGGCGGCCGTACACAAATGTTTTCACAAGAGTACGGCGTTTTACTAAAACTACAGCAAGACATTAAAAACCAAATTGCCAAGGGCGTAACCAGCAAGGCAGATTTAAAACCAGGCATTGACCCTAACACTGTTAGAGGAGCTGACATGTCCAAAGAAAAATATGCGCAGCAGTATAAACAACTGTATAACTTACCAGACTTTAATCCAGCAAAAGTAAGTAAAAGCGATATTGGTGGGAACCAAGCACAGATGCAAAAAGCATCTCAAGGTGGTATAAAGTTCCTTAAAGGCAAGGGTGAATCTTTCGGATATGAATCTTATCCTCTATTAGATATGGTCAATCCTGAACTTCCAAATGCAGGCATGTCTGCTTCTCAATATTACATGCAAATGTTTAACAAAATTACTGGTCAAGACATCGGCAAGTAAATTATTAACAGAAAAAGCTTGCATTTATCCACAGACATGATATAATAATAGTAGCTTGGGAGGGCTGTACTATGAACAAAGTTGTTTTCTTTATTTTCAAAACACTTCTGGACGCCACTGTTTTGGCCACTGCATACTACAGTACCCTGTTTTTACTCAAAGCTATTAATTAATAGGAGAATGTGTGATCAAAATAGCACACGTATCGGATATCCATGTCCGAAAATTAAAGTACCACAAGGAATACCGTGCAGTATTTGAGCAGCTTTATGAAAAGCTGAAGGAAGAAAAACCAGATATCATAGTCAATACTGGGGACACCTTCCACACCAAACTTGATTTGAGTCCCGAGGCGATTCGTATGATGAGTGATTTGTTTGTTAATCTAGCAGACATCGCACCTTATTATATGATTCTCGGCAACCATGACATGAATTTAAAGAATAGCGGCCGACTAGATGCGATTAGTCCGATTGTTGACAATTTGAAACACCCTAACTTGCACTTCCATAAGTATTCAGAAGTTATTGAAGTAGCTGATGGGATTGATTTGCATGTATTGTCTATTGTGGATCCGGAAAACTGGCAAGAGAACTTACCGGAAGATCGCACAAACATTGCTCTCTATCATGGTTCAGTCGTCGGTTCAGTCACTGACAGCGGCTGGATGATGACTCACGGTGATATTGATATGGAGACCCTTGAGAAGTACGACTACGCACTCTTGGGTGACATCCACAAGACTAATCAAAAGATCGACAACGATGGTAAGGCAAGGTATCCTGGCTCATTAGTGCAGCAAAATCACGGTGAAAGTAATGACAAAGGATATTTGATTTGGGATATTAAAGATAAAAACAATTTTGATACTCGTCATGTATCTCTTGTAAATCCCAAAGCGTTTATCACAATAGAGCTTACGCGCAAGGGTCGTATGCCGAAGAATACTCAAATACCTACTGGCGCCCGTCTAAGATTGGTTAGTAACAACAACTTGCCGTTAGATGTGATGAAGCGAGCAGTAGACATTGCGAAGCACAGGTTTAAACCTGAGAGTATTTCATTTCTTAACAGGGCATCTGGTGAACGTGGCAATGTAGAAGAATTAACAGATGGCCTTAAAACTGAAAATTTACGAGATATCAAGGTACAAGAAGAGCTTATCAGCGAATACTTAAAAGATTACCACATCTCAGATGATATCTTAGAGAGCGTGTACGAATTAAATAGAAAATACAATGTAATTATTGAGAAGGAAGAAGATGTATCACGTAATATAAATTGGAAACTAATAAACTTTGAGTTCGATAATTTATTTAATTATGGTGAAGACAACAATGTCTGCTTTGATACGCTTGACGGGATTGTCGGAATATTTGGCAAAAACTTTTCAGGTAAAAGCTCTGTTGTTGATGCAGCTTTGTGGACGATGTTTAACACAACTTCAAAGAATGAACGCAAAAATCTTAATGTAATTAATCAGAACAAAGAAGTCGGCCGCGGCAAGTTAGAAATTCAAATTAACGACAACTTATATACAATTGAAAGGAAAGCTACAAAATATATTAAAAAGTTAAAGGGTGAGAAGACACAAGAAGCTAAAACTGAATTAAATTTTGAAGTTCTTAATTATGCTACTGGTGAGACAACATCTTTAAATGGCCTTACGCGGAATAATACTGATGCTAACATTCGGAAACACTTCGGGACTATAGAGGATTTTAATGTATCATCACTAGCATCGCAACATGGCTCGCTAGCATTTATTGATGAAGGCTCAACTCGTCGTAAAGAAATTATTGCTAAATTCTTGGACTTAGAAATATTTGATCAGAAGTTTAAATTAGCGAAAGAAGAGTCAATTGAAGCAAAAGTTTACCTAAAAAAGTTAGGAGACAGGGATTATAAACAAGAGCTTGAACAGTCTGAAATAAACCTAAAAACCTGTAGAACCGAAATCGCAGCACATGAGAAGAGCGTGTTTTCTAATGAAGCCCTTCTCCAAGACAAGCTCAACAAACTTGTTGAAATAGATAAGCAAATTTCTGATATACCTGCGGAAGCGATTGATATTTTTGACATTTATCGAACCCTTGAAAAGAATCAAAAACAAATTAGTCTGTTATCAAACAAAGTTATTGAAGATGCTTCCACACTTAAGAATGAAAAATCTCGGTATGATAAAATAATGGTATTAATGGGCCAATTGGATTACGATTCCCTTCTGACCCAACAAGGTGAAATTTCAGAGATAAATAATAAACTATCAGATTTTGCTGCCTTGCTTGATTCTGCTATTGGTAAGGAAAAACTTCTAGATGATATCCCGTGTGGCACATCGTTTCCTACATGTAAATTTATTAAGGATGCGCATGTTGCTGTGGCCACAATTCCCGAGTTTGAAACTGAAATTAATTCACTAGAGGACACCCTTTCTACATTGGCGCCTGATATTGTAAGAGATCACATTGAAAAGTACAAAAAGTTAAATGAAAAGAAGCAAGAAACTGAATTTTTGATTAGAGATTTAAAGATGTCTATTGAGAGAAACAATATTGCTTTAGAAAGAATTAATAATTCGGTTTCACAGCTAATGGATAAAAAGATAGCTTATGAGCAAAATAAAGAAGCAATTGAAAATCTAGAAAAACTATTAAACAATAAAGAAGAGCATGAGATTTTAGTAACAAAGATTAAGAAAACTATAGAAATGGAAAAGGAAAAAACGTTGAGTTTGTATAAGCGCGTCGGCTCTTATGAACAGCAGCTTGAGGACACACAAAAGCAACAAGCAGAACTTATAAAGCTTCAAAAAGAGTTTTCTGCTTACGATCTTTTTATGCAATGTATGCACTCTAACGGAATTGCTTACGATATTATTAAAAAGAAAATGCCGGTAATTAATGAAGAGGTAGCGAAAGTATTAGCCAACATCGTAGATTTTGAAATATTTTTTGATAGTCTTGGAAATAAATTTGATATTTTCATTAAACACCCACAGTATGATGAGCGCCCTATTGAGATGGCTTCAGGAGCAGAGAAAACAATGGCCGCCATGGCCATTCGTTTGGCTCTCTTATCGGTATCCTCACTACCAAAATCTGACTTATTTATCCTTGATGAACCCGGTACCGCTTTGGACGAAGAAAATATGGAGGGTTTTATTCGGATCTTGGAACTAATTAAAGTGTATTTTAAGAACGTTTTGTTGATCTCTCACCTTGATTCGCTCAAAGATTGTGTTGACATGCAAATCGTGATTGAAAAGAAAGACGGATACGCAAGAGTAAATCAATAGGAGATTACAAAATGAAAATTACCAAGTCGCAACTTAAACAAATTATCAAAGAAGAAATTGAAGGTGTCTTAAACGAGCGCACGCAATTTTATGATGCTAATACGATGGACATGTATTTCCCTGAAATTTTTAAAATGTTTGGCAATCAAATTCGTCAAGGCAAAATTGAATTTGCGATGCAGTCCGGCGGAGCAGGCGGTTCTCAATTTATGTACAGAGTTGGTGGTGAACGCGGCCAATTCAAACCAACCGGCGAGGTTTCAAATGATACAGGTCGTCTACCTAAAAATCTTGAACAAATTAAAGCCGACTTGGGTATGTCGTGATGAAAATCACCAAATCACAACTTAAACAACTTATTAAAGAAGAAATTGAGGTTGTATTGGCTGAAGCTAACGCTCAAACACAAGATGAATATATAAATAGTCTTTCTGTTGAACAAGAAAAGTTGTATGATGAGTACCGAGAACTTCTGAAATACGACCCACAAACTGACGAAGAGGACAAAGCTTGGAACGATAAGTATCACAGACTTATGGACGCCGGCCTTTCAGAAATACTTCAGGCGCTAAAGAGTATCCGCGATGAAAAAAGAAAAAACAGAAAACCATCTAATCACGGCCGAAACTGGGGTTTCCCCGGAGGCACTGGTGACCGCGGCACTGGCTATGCAATCCCCGGCGTATCAGAATAAAGGAATAAACAATGTCAGACGAAAACGACAACAACGAATTTGATTTTCTGCCTCCCGCAGAACCACCTCCCGCATTTGCGCAGGAGAAAGACAGTTACCACGAACAGGT